>Ga0302319_10014024_pt1 | contig 14980 bp, 10 predicted proteins | sample Bog_T0_2_FD_203319 | JGI IMG/M metagenome (GOLD analysis project Ga0302319, IMG submission 203319) | Peat permafrost microbial communities from Stordalen Mire near Abisko, Sweden - Bog_T0_2 | ecosystem: Environmental > Terrestrial > Soil > Wetlands > Peat | place: Sweden: Abisko, Stordalen Mire... | reverse complement strand
CGGGGTCAACTCCGTCGATCTCCGCGGGAACAAGTCGGCCCACAACCCGTTCGCCACCCCTGCCGATCCGTTCTGTGTGCCGGTGACCGACGACTCGTCGGAGACCCCGGTGACCAGCCCGACGGCCGGGGAGAAGTTCGCCAAGAACCCGGACGGCACCTATGTCTGCGACCCCGACACCGTGCCGGAGCGGGCCATCGCCTACCGGACCGAGTTCGGGCTGGCCCCGAACGCCGAGGTGCCGGTGGACGCGGTCACCGCCTCAGGATCGGGGCTCGACCCCGAGATCTCGATTGCCAACGCCAACCTCCAGGCGCCCACCGTGGCACGGGCCCGCCATCTGTCCGTCGCCACCGTGGATCGGCTGATCACGGCCAACACCACGGGGCGTAGCCTGGGGCTCTTGGGAGACCCGGGAGTGAACGTGCTGAACCTCAACCTGGCGCTCGACGACCTGGGCGCACACTGATCATGCGACAACGGCCGGGCCGGTAGGGGAACGCGTGGCACGGGGGAAACTGCTGTACCTGGGTGCGGCGCCCGGAGTCGGCAAGACGTACGCCATGCTCAACGAGGGCTGGCGGCGCCGGGACCGGGGCACCGACGTGGTCATCGGTTGGGTGGAGGAGCACGGCCGGCCCCAGACCGACGCCCAGATCCGCGACCTGCCGATCTTCCCCCGCCGCGTCGTCGAGTACCGGGGCCAGACCTTCGAGGAGATGGACCTGGCCGGCCTCCTGGCCCGCAAGCCCGAGCTCGTCCTGGTCGACGAACTGGCCCACACCAACATCCCGGGATCGGGCAACACCAAGCGGTACGAGGACGTCCGCGACCTGCTGGACGCCGGCATCAACGTGATCTCGACGGTCAACCTGCAGCACCTCGAGTCGCTGAACGACGTCGTCGAGCGCATCACCGGGGTGGCCCAGCAGGAGACCGTGCCCGACCCCGTGGTGCGGGCCGCGGACCAGATCGAGCTGGTCGACATGGCTCCCGAGGCCCTGCGCCGGCGACTCGCCCACGGCAACGTCTATCCGCCCGAACGGATCGACGCCGCACTGGGCAACTACTTCCGCACCGGCAACCTGACCGCACTCCGCGAACTGGCCCTGCTGTGGGTGGCGGACCGGGTGGACGAAGAGCTGCACGACTACCGGGAACGCCACGACATCGCCGGAGCGTGGGAGACCAAGGAGCGGGTGGTCGTGTCGTTGACGGGCTCCCCGGGGAGTGCCGTGCTCGTCCGTCGGGCCGCCCGCATGGCCATGCGCACCAAGGCCGAGCTGGTGGCGGTCCACGTGCGGACCGACGACGGGTTGACCGATGCCGGCACCGAGGGGCTGCGCCGCAACCGGGCCCTGCTCGACGACCTGGGCGGCCGGTACGTGGAGGTGGTCGGTGCCGACGTGGCTCCCGCCCTGGTCCAGGTGGCCCGGGCCGAGAACGCCACCCAGCTGGTCCTGGGCGCCACCCACCGGAGCAGGGTGTCCGAGTTCGTGCGCGGCTCGGTCATCAATTCGGTGATCCGGGCGGCCGACGGTGCGCTCGACGTACACGTCATCGCCACCGACACGCCGCACCTCCTCGACCCCGAACCCGACGAGGCACGCACCGAAGCGCACCCTGCGCCACTGCCCCCCGCCCCGAGGCACCGCCGCCGGCTGCTCTCCCCATTGTCCGTGCGCCGGAGGGTGGCCGCCGTCCTCATCGGGGTGATCGGATTCCCCCTGATCACCGTGGTGCTCACCTCGGTCCGCTCACACAGCGACCTCTCCACGGCCCTCAGTTCCTACCTGGTCCTCGTCGTGGCGGTGGCCGCCACCGGCGGCGTGTGGCCCGGTGTCCTGGCCGCACTGGCCGGCTTCCTGGTCTCCAACTACTACTTCGCACCGCCCGTGCACACCTTCACCATCGCCGACGCGCGCGATGTCCTGGCACTGGTCATGTTCCTGGTCACGGCGGGTGTGGTCAGCGTGCTGGTCGACCTGGCCGCCCGACGCACCGCCGCAGCCGTCCAGGCCCGGTCCGATGCGCGGATGCTCGCCCGGGTCGCCGGCCGCATGGTCTCCCCCGAGGGCAACCCGATGCCGAGTCTGCTCGATGAGCTGGTGGTCGCCTTCCGTCAGCAGTCGGCTGCCATCCTGCGGACCACCCCCGGGGTGACACCGCGTACCTGGGTCACGGTGGCGTCAGCCGGGACGGCACCGCCCGCCACCCCGGAGTCCGGGTCCCTGGTGCTGCCCTTGACCGGTCCCGAGGTGCTCGTGCTGCAGGGTCCCGGGTTGACGGCCGAGGACCGGGACATCCTCGCCGCCTTCGCCGCCCAGTTGGCCACCGTCCTGGAGAGTGACCGCCTCCACGCCGAGGCGGCCGAGGCCGACTCGCTGGCCCGTGCCAACCAGCTGCGATCGGCACTGCTGGCCGCGGTGAGCCACGACCTGCGGACCCCGCTGGCCTCCATCAAGGCCGCATCGTCGAGTCTCCTGTCCGACCAGTTGGACTTCGGGCCCGACGAGACCGGGATCCTGCTCCACACCATCGACGACGAGACCGACCGGCTGAGCGCCCTGGTCGAGAACCTCCTCGACATGAGCCGACTCGAGACGGGGGCCATGGAGGTCCTGCGCCAGCCGACCGATGTCGCAGAGCTGGTCGACGCCGCGCTGGCCAGCCTGGGGCCCCGTGGCCACGGGGTGACCGTGTCGGTGGAGCCGGGCGTGCCACTCATCGAGACCGATCCGGTGCTGCTCGAGCGGGTCGTGGCCAACCTGATCGACAATGCGCTCCTCCACGGGTCGGGGCGGGTCGTGCGGGTGGAGGCCGGTTCTGTGGCTGGTCGTGTCGATATCCGGGTGGTGGATCACGGACCCGGGATCCGAGGTGCCGACCGGGACAGGGTCTTCCAACCGTTCCAACGTCTGGGCGATACCGACAACGGCACCGGGGTCGGTCTGGGCCTCGCGGTCTCCCGCGGGTTCGCCGAGGCCGTCGGTGGCGAGCTCGAGCTCGAGGACACCCCGGGGGGCGGCTGCACCATGGTCGTACGCCTGCCCGACGCCAGCCATACGACACGCATCGATTCCACCTCGTCGATCATCGACGCGGATACCGATGACGACGTGCTCGACGGCGATGCGACGGGCGATGCGACAGGCGATGCGACGGGCGACCGTGCGCCGGACGGAGAGGACCCGGTCGGGCGGTCCGCCGGTCCCGCCGGTGACGATGTCGAGGTCGGTCCGTGACAGCCGGGGCCCAGGGGGACCAGGAGCAGGGGACCCGGGTGCTCGTCGTCGACGACGATCCCTCGTTGCTGCGGGCCCTGACCATCAGCCTGGGTGCCCGCGGCTACGAGATCGCCGCCGCCCGCACCGGTGAAGAGGGCATCGACCGGGTGGCCCACTGGCATCCCGATGTGGTGCTGCTCGACCTCGGGCTGCCCGGCATCGACGGCGTCGAGGTCATCCGCGGCGTCCGGGGCTGGAGCGAGGTCCCGATCATCGTGCTGTCCGCAAGGCACCAGTCCATGAGCAAGGTGGAGGCGCTCGACCTCGGGGCAGACGACTACGTCACCAAGCCCTTCGGCATGGACGAGCTGCTGGCCAGGCTGCGGGCCGCACTGCGCCGGGCTCCCGGGGCCGACCAGGATCCCCATGTCGAAGCGGAGGGCTTCACCCTCGATCTCGACACACGCAAGGTGGTCCGCGACGGCACCGAGGTGCACCTCACCCCGAAGGAGTGGGAGCTGGTGTCGGTGCTGGTACGCAATCCCGGTCGGCTGATCTCCCAACGCCAACTCCTCCAGGACGTGTGGGGCCCCGAGTACGGCACCGAGACCGAGTACCTCCGGGTCCTCATGGGCCGGGTCCGCCGGAAGCTGGAGGCCGACCACTCACGACCCCGTCACTTCATCACCGAACCGGGGATGGGCTACCGCTTCGAGCCCTGAGCCTGGGTGGTCGGCCGGCGGGATCCGCCGGGGAATCGGGCATGGCCGACCCCGCTCGTACCGGTCCCTCGTCTCCGCCGGTCGACACAGACGGTCATCGACACTGACCATCCTCGTGGTGCCTGCGGTAGGCGGTCAGACGTCACCGGAGGGCTCGCAGCCCCCGGCACACCGCCCGGCGGTGGAGGATCAGTAGAAGAGCGTGCTGACCAGGGCCAGGATGAGTGTGGACACGGCGATCCACACCGCGAAGAAGCGGATCAGCCGGACCCGGTACCAGGTCCCGCCCTCATAGCGTCCCTTGCTCGCTCGCACCCACAGGCCGAGCACGATGAAGAGCAGCAGGACCAGGTGGGCGAGGGTCGAGCCGATGAAGAACTCGAAGGTGGAGGCATAGGCCCCGTCGATGGTGGTGAACGGCAGGACCTGGAACTGGTAGATCTGCCAGGCGATGGCGCCGAGCAGGAACAGCAGGGCCACGCCGGCCGCACCGGCCACCGCCCGCTTGCCCGCCTGACGCTTTGCCGCGGACTCCGCCAGCCAGACGAATGCCGCGCACAGGATGGCGAGGCCGGCGATGGCGAGCGAGTGCATCGGATTCGCCTTGGGGATCTGGGCGATGATCGGGTTCCCGAGCCCATCGGTGCACGGATTGGCCTTGGAGCACTGCGCTCCGTTCCACAGTCCGTTGACGTTGAGGGCCCGCAGGTAGAACCAGGCGAACAGCTCCAGGATCAGGAACAGCGCGTCGCCGCTGATGAACAGCCACATCATCAGCCGTTCCTTCTGGTCCCGCTTGAAGGCGGTCTCGTGCTCGCCCCCCGGGTTCTCGGCCCCCGGGACGGCAGGACCGTGACCGTGCTCGTCGTCGTGCCCGTGGGCGTCGTGCTCGGTGGTGGTGATCGACATCAGCCAGCTCCTCCGGGGTCGCCCGGTTCCTCAGTGGGCACCGCACCCGCCGGCACCAACTCGGGCTGCTCCACCGGGGCGAACTCCGGTACCTCCTGGCCATCCGGCACACCTTCGCCGTAGGTGTACGGGTCGGAGGTGACCACGGGGTCCACCAGGAAGTTCTCGAGCGGCACCGGAGTCGGCACCTTCCACTCGAGGGTCTTGGAGTGCCACGGGTTGGCCGGGGCGATCTTCCCGTGCCGCCAGGCGTGCAGCATCATGTAGAGGAAGATCAACCACCCGGTCATCAGGATGTACGCACCAATCGTGGACATCTGGTTAGCCGCCTCGAACTTCGGGTTGTACTGGGCGACCCGGCGGGCCATCCCCTGGAAACCCTCCCAGAACTGACCGAAGTAGGTCACCTGGATGCCGAGAGCGATCGTCCAGAAGGCGACCTTGCCGATGCGTTCGTTGAGCATCTTGCCGGTCATCTTCGGGAACCAGTAGCAGACCGCCGCGGTGGCGCCGATCATGGCGCCGCCCAGCAGTGTGTAGTGGAAGTGGGCGGTCACGAACATGTCGCCGTGGAAGTACTGGTCTGCGGGCACGTCGGACAGGTAGATGCCGGTCACACCGCCGATGATGAAGTTCCACAAGAAGAGGTAGACGAAGTACATCGGCAATCGGGTCCAGATACTCCCCTTCCACATCGTCCCGATCGTGCACAGGAAGATGATGCCTGTGGGGATCGATATCAATTCGGTGGTCAGCATGAAGGGGGCCGCCAGGTTGGGTGCCCAACCCGTGGTGAACATGTGGTGCGCCCACACCATGATCGACAAAGCCGCGATGGCCACGAAGCCGGCCACCGCCACCTTGTACCCGAAGACCGGCTTGCGGGAGAACGTGCTGGCGATCTCGAGCACCGCAGCCACCGGCGGGATCAGGATCACGTAGACCTCGGGGTGCCCCATGATCCAGAAGATGTTCTCGTAGAGCCACTGGGAGCCCCCGACCTGGGGCACGAAGAACGAGGTGCCGGTGGCCCGGTCGGTGATCATCATGGTCATGACCGCCAGGAAGGCCGGCATGGCGTAGAGACCGAGTGCCCCACCGACGACCGCACCCCAGGTGAAGATGGGGAGGCGCCCCATGGTCATGCCCTTGGCCCGCATGGTGACCACGGTGACGATCGTGTTGATGCCGGCCACGGTGACCGAGACCACGAAGGTGATGATGCACATGGCGAAGGCGTCCATGGCCGGTGGTGCCTGCACCGAGAGCGGCGCGTAGGTCGTCCACCCGGCGTTGACCCCGCCGAGGAAGAACGTGGCGAGCAGGCACGGGGCGGCCGAGAAGATCACCCAGAAGCTCATGGCGTTCAGCCGGGGGAAGGCCATGTCCTTGGCGCCGATCATGATCGGCATGACGAAGTTGGCGAAGGGACCCGACACCATGATGATGGTGGCGATGATCATGATCATGCCGTGCACGGTGACGATGGCGTTGTAGGTCTGCGGGTCCAGGAAGGTCGAGTGCGGGGTGATCAGCTGGGTGCGGATCATCATCGCCAGGGTGCCGCCGATCCCGAACAGGGCCATGGTGAAGACCAGGTACTGGGTGCCCACGACCTTGTGGTCGGTGCAGTACTTGAAGTACCGCGAGCGGCCCTGGCCGACACCGGCGGCGTAGAGCTCGTCCTCGTGGGTCTGGTCGTCCCCCAGCATCCAGCGGATCGGCGCGTTGAACGTGCCGATCCCGATGTTGAATCCGATCACCCATCCGACCATCGTGCAGGTGACCACCATGTCGGAGCCCCAGTTGGAGCCCTGCACAGTGGCATGGGATACCAGCCAGGCCACGAAGCCGAGGAAGATGCCGAACCCGAGTCCGGACCAGATGTTCTGGCGGCGGTAGAAACCGCCCGCCTTCGGTCCCAGATCCGTGTCCTCGAGAAGTGGAGGTGCTGCCACAGCTGTCGTCACGTCGGCGTCCTTTCGTTGCTGCAACCTGCGGTGCGGCAGTCCTGCGCACTCATGTACTGATCCCGTGACATCCGACCGCTACTTCGACATCGCCGTGGTCGAGTCGGTCGACGTGTCGACGTCCGCCACCTGGTTGGCCGCTTCAGGGGTGGCTCCGTGGCCCTGCAGCCAGGAGGCGAACTGCTTCGGGGTGACCACCGCCCCCTTGTTGTTCATGAAGGCGTGGTAAAGCCCGCACAGCTGGCTGCACTGCACGGTGAAACCGCCCAGCTTGTTGGGTGTCGACCGGATCACCGTGATGACACCCGGATTGGCGTCGACCTGCACACCGAGGGCGGCAGGCCAGAAACCATGGGTCACGTCTTCGGAGGTGATGTTGAACTGCACCGGTCGGTTGATCGGCAGATCGAGGGTCCGGGTCTCGACCCCGGTCCCCGGGTAGCTGTAGGTCCAGACCCACTGCTGGCCGGTCACGTTGACCTGGAGCGTGTTGGGATGGGTGATCTGTTGGGCGCTCCACACCGTGATGCCCCAGAAGAGCAGCACGACCACCAAGAACGTCGAGATCCCGAGCCACAGGATGGTCACCGGTCCATTACCCCGCTGGGGCTGACCGTCCGGAGGCGGCACGTCGGGATCGCCACCCTTGTGACGCCAGGCCAGGAGGCTGTAGATGGCGACGGCATAGGTGAAGCCGGCCACCGGTGCGGCCAGCACGGTGAAGAAGACCATCGTTGCCCACACGTCCCCGCCTTCGGGGGAGAGGAAGGTGGTGAGGAGGTGGTGAGGTGCGTAGATGCCGATGAGGACGCCGATCGTCGTCAGCACCAGCCAGATGATGAAGATCTTTCCCCCGGCACGGGAGAAGAACGGCTGGCCGCCCAGGATGGTGTTGGCCTCGATCTCGTCGACCTGGTCCTCAAACGACATGGACGAACCCCGACATGAACCCGTATGCACCCATGACGCCTCCGAAGCTGGCCACCATCTGTCCGCAGGGGAACTCGCAGTTCCACGCGTACGTTCCCTTGCTGCCTGACATGAAGCTGAACGTCACCGTGTAGTGCTGGCCGGCGTCGTCGTTGGACGACCCGGTCGGCAGGTTCGCATTGGTAGGGAGCGGGACGTTCAGGAAGAAGTTGGGGTCGACCCCGGGGACACCCCGCATGGTGAAGGTGTGTCCCACGTTGTTGGGATCCCAGTGGGTGACCGTCTCCGTCTTACCGCTCGGCGAAGTGACCGTGGCGGTTCCCCCCACCGTTCCCATCACGTTGCCGAACCACGGATTGTTGAGCGCACCGCCCGAGTCGTACTGCTTGATGGTCACCGTCACCAGCGAGTTGGCCGGGACCTGGAACTGGTTGGAGAACCCGTAGGCGGGCCAGCCCGGGTTGCCGCTCGGATGGATGGACTTGCCGTCGATCGTGCCGGTCGAGTCGGGGTAGGTCTGGAAGGCCAGTGACACGTGCTGAACGGTCTTGCCCGCCACGACGGTCGTACCCTCCGGCTTGGCCACCTGGATGCCACTCGGATAGTTGGGCGAGGTGTAGGTCTGGGAGATGAAGAAGGCGGCGACGCCGGCGATGGCCACGAACGCGACCACGAACGTCAGGAGGATGCCGACAGGCCTCGCCTTGGTGGCCTCCTGGCCCTGGGCGGTCTGCTCCGGGACGTCTGCGACCGGGCCACCCCCCGTCGGTTCACTTTCTGCCACGGCCCTCACACTCCCTTGCCAGTCGGCACTGCGAGCCGAACTCTACTGACGGCACCAAGATCGAGGTGCCGATCTGTCCGGAAACCATTCATAGCAAACTCCAAGCCCAAATTCATCGAACTATTACGTTGCTGTGTTTTACACGGAGCGTGCGGAACATCGTTCACCGGTAACGGACGGCGCCACAACCGGCTGCGGGTGGACCCCGCCGGTCCCCTCCCCGGCGTCTCGAATCCGTCCGGCGGGGCGGAGTATCAGCTGTCGCGGTCGATAGGGTGGTCCCGTGGGAGCTGGAGGACCTGACGGGCACGACAGGGCGGAGCACGTCGTCGATGACCAGCCCGGCCGCCTACGCGGGGCTGATGCATTCCGGCTCCACCTGACGCTGGTACTCGGTCTCTCCCTGTGCATCGGCGCCTTCATCTTCGAAGTGACCCGGGCGCTCGGCGGGAACACACTCAGCTGGGCCTACGTGTTCGAGTGGCCGATCTTCGGAGTCTTCGCCGTCTACATGTGGTGGAACCTGCTCCACGGCAACGACGGCTCCAGGCGGAAGCCGCAGGTGGAGCCCAACGCGGGGCCGAAGGTCGAGGCAGAGGTGGCCGATGCGCCGCCCAGCGACCGACCCGGGCCGTCAAGGGCGACGACCCCTGCAGTGGACGACCCGGACCTGGTCGCCTGGCAGGCCTACATCCGCACCATGGAGGCCGAAGAGGCACGCCAGTCCGAGACCGAGGACCGTCGGGGGAGCTGACTGGTCGTCACCACTAGCACCCCCGTGGACAGTGGCCGGACGTGACACACCCCCGACTCTGACGCACGCTCGGGCGGCGGCTGCTCAGACCCGTCCGAGTGCCCGTTCGAGGGATGCGGACACGCCGCCCTCGGTGTTGAAGATCCGGTAGGCCACCAGGACCAGGGCGGGAGCCGCCCAGAAGTCGCCACACACCCAGAGGATCCCGGCCGCCCAACGCTGATCACGCAGTGCCGCGGCTGGACCGTCCATGTACACGTGCATCGAGTACCACGGGGTCTTGGTGAAGATCGCCAGGGCCATCGCCAGCACCAGCATCTCGAACGCGGTGACCACGATGGCGGCCACCTGGACCTTGGGCGATCCCCGGGAGGGGCCGGGGTGGGACGGCAGGATGATCCGCCAGAAGAGGTAGCCGGTCACCAGGAACATCGGCCCCATCAGCCAGTTCATGGCCCAGTCGTGCCAGGACCCCCAGTCGTAGACCCTCGGCAGGTGCCACAGGATCATGGTCCCGTTGAACAGGAGGACGGCCGTCACCGGGTGGGTGAAGAACTTGACCGGCGCACGCAGCACAGCTCCGGCACTCGACAGGTGATAGGCGCGCAACCACCGGCGACGGCGCTCCACGGGGACGGCGAACAGCAGCGGCACCCACGGCGTGCCCAGGATCAGCAGCGGCGGCAGGTAGAACATCTCGAACACGTGCGAGATCATGTGGACGCTCAGCCAGGTCATCGACCAGCGCTGCAACGGACCGGACGCCACCAGGGCCATCAGTGTGAGGCCGGCATAGAAGGCCAGCGAGCGGTGCCACCGCGCCCGTCGATGGGCCGGGGTCTGGCGCACGGCCAGACGGCGCCGGCCGACCTCGTGGGCGACCCCGACCACCACGGCGACCACGGCCAGTGGGGAGAGCTGCCAGAACTGGGGGAGAACCATCGGTCCGTCCTTCCGTGACGGGACGATGCTACAGGCGGTGTCGTCCCCGTCGTCCCCGGTCAGTCCGACGAGCCGTACTGGATGGGGACGGTGATCTGGGACACCCGGGTCCAGGCCGGCGCGGTCGAGGTGGACGACCACACGGCCAGATGCGAGCCCGCCGGAACGAACGCATCGGTGCCCTCGCCGGTGACCGCCACCGCGGTGGTGCCGGCCGGTGGCGTGGGTCCGAACACCCAGGCCTGGTTGGGGCCGCTCACGGACGCGATCCGCAGGCCTGCACCGGCGTCGGCGCCCAACAGCACCGTCATCCCGTCACCGGATCCTCCGCCGAGGGCCGTGGCCCGGACGGACCATCCCGTGGGCACGGCCAGCTGGGCCGATGACATGGCGTCGACGACCGACGTACCCACCCCACTCAGCCACTCCCCGACGATCCGGTCGTGCCCGTTCGTCGAGCCCTCGACCAGGGCACTGGTGCTTGCCGACCCCGCCTGCAGGCGGAGCACGGTGGTGGTCGACGGATCCGGACCGCCGAACACCGGTCCGACCTGGCTCCATCTCCCCGCGGTCGCGGCAGGTACGAACAGTCCCACGACCCGGGAGGACGCGCACCGGGTACCGAGTACCGGGGTCCCCGACGCGATGACGGCCACCGCCGTCACCGCGGTGACCGTGCAGTGGGACGTCGGGCCGGAGAGCGCGGCGGCCGACGCGACCGGGTGCCAGGACGTCAAGGGCGCGGACGAGGACACCACCCGGCCCGAGGAGCCGGCCAGTACCGCGACCACCTGCCCGGTGCCACCGGTGCCCAACGCGTCCGGTTCGGAGGCCAGCGCACCGGGAAGGCTCGCCGGGTTCCAGGTGGTTCCCGCGTCGGTCGACTGGGCGAGGACCGAAAAGGTGAGGTCGGCCGACGGGAGGAATCCGGCCGTCAGGGTGCCGGTGTCCGTCGCCCCGACGACCAGGCCGCCGTTGTCCGCCACCCCAGGAGGCGTGGCCAGCTTCCAAGTGGTCGCCCCGACCGGTTGGGTGAACAGTTCGAAGAAGGTGTTGCTCGGATCGGTGAGGTCGCCCATGGCCAACACCACCGTCGCACCTGACGCTGTGGTGGTCGCCTCCGGCGCCGGTGGCGCCTGGTGCTGGACGGTCGCCGTGTCGGTACCCGCTGACGACGAGCCGCAGGCTGCGGCCACCGCCGCGACCGCACCGGCGGCGATCAGGCCACGCCAGCGGATCACTGGTGCTGGACCTGGGTGACCTGGGAGGCCAGCAGGCCACTGAACGACGACCGGGTGGAGGAGTCCGCGGCTCCCGGATCGGCGTTGATGATGCGACGGAGGATGCCGTGGGGGTCGATCAGGTAGACGATGTCCGGATGGGCGATCATGCCGCCGGCCGGTGCCGACTGGACGGTGACCCCGTAGGTGTTCCACACCGATTCGAGCTGCGGGAGGGTGCCGGTGAGGTAGCTCCAGGTCGGCAGCCCGCCGAGGTCCTCCTGGCGGGTGAAGGCGGCGACGTTGGCGACCGAGTGGTAGACGGGATTGGCGGCGATGGCCACGAACCGGACCTTGGCCGCATCCGACCCGAGCAACGACGCGGTGACCTTGAGTTCCTGGGCGATGATCGGACAGTCGGTCGTGCACAGCGGGTCGAGGAAGGTCAGCACGACGGTGGAGCCCCGCCAGTGCGCCAACGACTGCGGGGTGCCGTGCTGATCCACCAGGCTGAACGCGGGGGCGGGTCCGGCGGTCACGTTCGGGGCACCGTTGGCCGCCTCGGTGATCTGCGGGTCGGCCGACCGGTCCGTGGCCGCGGCCGCCATGGGCGCCACGCCGAGCAGCAGGATGCACAGCGCCCCGATGCTGGCGGCGATCCGGCCGGCATAGCGATTGTCCACCCGTTCCCACCACGAACGCCGGGCCGGCACGCCGGCGGGGGTCGACGCCGGGGTCTGGTCCACGGCGGCATCGGTGGTGACGCCGGTGGTGACGTCGGCGGCGGCTGCCACGCCGACCGGCACCCGGACGTCCTCCTCCGTCTCGTCGCCGGAGCCGACACCGACGATCACGTCGGCGCCGACCGGTTCGTCCGCGTCCTTCTGGGCCAGGGCCGCAGCCGGGCGGGTGAAGGCCAGGTAGCCCCCGGTGGCCACGAACAGCAACGGCAGCATCGAGTTCGGATCCGTGCCCAGGCCGCCGAAGAACCCGAAGTCCTCGATCAACACCCAGTCGGCGATGCACAGGACGGCGAGGACCACCATCACCGGGAACAGGAGTCGGCGCAGTCTCCCGGGGTGCTCGTCACGATCGCCGACGGCGATGCCCAGCAGGAGTCCGCCGACTCCGAGCATGGCCACCACGGCGAACAGGTTGACGCCCCAGCCGTGCGACCGGTCGAACGAGGTGAAGGACGAGATCAGGGAGGCCAGGACGTGGGGCTGTGAGGTCTGGGCCATCTGGGAGACCATGGCGGTCAACGTGCCGGGTTGGCGGCCGATCGAGCCCTGCCAGAACCCCCGGCCGGGCCACGCCTGGAGGACGCCGAATCCGACCAGCAGGCCGCCCGTCGAGCCCAGGACGATGCGGCCGATCCGGCGGCCCGACCAGGCCCGGTCGGGCAGTGCCACCAGGGCACCGCCGACCACGTAGAACAGCACGGCACCCGGTGCCCCGAACAGGAGGGTGAGCCCGGGGGCGAAGATCCCGCCGAACGCATTGCCCACGGACCACACCACCAGCCCCCAGGCGACACTGACCACCCCGGCACCACGGCTCCACCAGCCTCGGGGCGCCACCAGGAGCAGGACGCCGATGCCGACCTGGATCCACACGGTGGACGCGGCGGCCGCGGCCGGATGGTTCGTCCACACGGTCAGTCCCGAATCGACCAGGTGGCGCACCCACGACGGCGATGTTGCCGCCGCGGGCTGGATCACGCCGGTCGGAAGGCCGACCGGCATGCCCGACTGGAGCTGCAGGAGACCGTCGAACAGCCAGAGCAGGCCGAAGGCGATCCGGAGGAACCGCCGACCGGCGGGTTCGGGGGCCACCGGTGCCGGACGCGCACCGTACCGCTCCCCGCGGGCGACGGCCCGTCGGTACTGCATGGATCGCAGCTGGTTCCAGGCCACGAACAGTAGGACCGCCACGAGCAGGATGAGCGCGCCCTGGTCGGCGAGCGCGTGCCGGAATTCGGCGATGATCGACGAATTTCCCGGGCCGGCCTGGCCACCCATTCCTGTCATCAGCGGCACACCGGGGCGGTCATCGCTGCCACGCTACCGTCCGGCGCTCAGGACCCGGCAGTCGCCCCCTCCGCGTCGAACACCTCGTGACGGTGCCGCACAGGGCCGGGAACCTCAGGTGACGGTGAGTACCGACCCCGCGGTGGCGGCGCCGTACTTGCCGGACACCACGACGGATCCGGTGGACGCCTTGGCCGGCACCACGAGGACGACCTGGGTGGCCGACTCGGACGTGATGCTCGCCCGTTTTCCCCCGACGGTCACCTTCTTGACCGTGGCCAGGCCGGAGCCGAGGAGGGTCACAGTGCCGCCCCGGGCGGCCGAGGTCGGAGCGAGCGAGGTGATCGAGGGGGCGAGGTGGAAGACGGTCGAGCCGGAGCCGGTCCCGTCCGGGGTGGAGACGGAGATGGTCCCGTCGGACGCGCCGACCGGCACCGTCACGGTGATCGAGACGGAGGTGTCCGACACGACGGTGGCGGGGGTTCCGGCGAACGACACCGAGGTCGCGCCGGCCAGGTTGGTGCCGGACACGGTCACCGTGGCACCGGCCGGGGCCGAGGCCGGCGACACACCGGTGACCGTGGGGGCGAACACGTAGTCGGGTTCGCCGTCCGAGCAGGCACCCTTGCCACCGTTGGCCCGGTTGGAGAAGATCCCCTGCACGGCCACCGTGCCGGTGGCGAGCACCAGGTTGAATGCCGCTCCTACGGCGGGGGCGGACACATAGGCGCACAGATCCGCAGCCTCGGCACCCGACGAGTTGGACCATCCACCCGGTGGGGTGGCCTCGGGGAACTGGTCGGTGATCGTCTCGGCGTACTCGTGGCTGGCGGCCTCGGTGGCCCCGTCGAGGATCCCCGGGGTGTTGACCGAGCCCGAGCCACAGGAGACGGTGGCGTCCGGCACGTAGGGCAGGTTGGTGAAGGCCACGATCGGTCCGGTCACCGGTCCACCGCCGTCGACCGACGGGTCGTGGGAGTCGTCGTGGTAGGCGCAGTAGCCGGTGCGTGGATCGGCCCAGCCGTCGGGATCGGTGCCGGTGGGCGAGACGATGACGTACTGGGCGTCGCGATTCGACGCCTGGTCGGTGTTCCCGAAGTGGGTGGCCGCCGCTTCTGCTTCGGCGGCCAGCTGGTGGCCGGTGACGCCCGCCGTCTCCGCTGCGGTCGCCGCGGACGAGGCGTCGTACCAGACCCCGGCCAGCACCCCGTCCGTGGGGTGCGGGATCATGGCGTCGCCCTGGGCACACGTGGTCGCTCCGACCGGTGCCCCGTCGCAGTACTGGGTCATGATCCCGCTCCAGGTCTCCCCGTCGGTCCCGAGCCCGGCATAGAACGTCTGCAGAGCCGGTGCGAGCGCGTCCGGATCGCCGGAGAACGTGTCCTGCCCGGCCCCGCTGGTCGCCTCGGTGCCCCATTGGCCGCCCATGAACACCAGGTAGACCTTCGCCTGACCGGTGGTCACGCCGGCCGCGGTCAGGCCGCCCGCGGTC
>Ga0302319_10014022_pt1 | contig 14981 bp, 7 predicted proteins | sample Bog_T0_2_FD_203319 | JGI IMG/M metagenome (GOLD analysis project Ga0302319, IMG submission 203319) | Peat permafrost microbial communities from Stordalen Mire near Abisko, Sweden - Bog_T0_2 | ecosystem: Environmental > Terrestrial > Soil > Wetlands > Peat | place: Sweden: Abisko, Stordalen Mire... | reverse complement strand
GTGCATGTTCTTCAATTTCCCGCCGATGAAAGTCTCATCGACTTCCACTTCGGAGCCTTCGCCGCCGAGCTTAGAGAAGCTACCAGTGCGGAGAGCTACGCGAATTCGGTGCAGCATGAACCATGCCGACTTCTGAGTAACGCCCACGTCCCGATGAATCTCATAACTGCTCACGCCGTTCTTGCAGTTCGCAATCAGCCACATCGCGCACAGCCATTTGTCCAGAGTGAGCGGCGAATCCTCGAAGATCGTCCCCAGCTTTACGGAGAACTGTTTGTAACATTCCTTGCATTTCCAGCGGCGCTGAGTCTTTAGGTAGTAGTGTTCCTTGTGACTGCAAGCGGGACAGACCGGGCCATCCGGCCAGCGCATCTTTGCCACGGCATCAATGCAGACCTGCTCATCGCTGAAATACCGGATGACTTCTTGTAGAGTCTTAGCTTTCGCGGTGTCCATGACCAAACGATAGCAAAATTCGCTTGGTTAGTCAAGGATATAATTGCCCAAATTAGGCCCCGGAGACCGAAAATAGAAAACCGCGACGTTGACCGTGAGTGGTGCGCTCAACAGCGTGCTTGAAAAATGGTAAATTGTTGATTTTTCACGGCAAACGCCAACGAACTCTTTTTTCGAGAGAGGGCCCCACGTTGCAGCAGGGCTGAACCATCTCAGTTCCTCCTGACCAGCCTCGGCAGCGTATTTTTTCCCCTAAACAACCCTTTCTCCATGTGTAACTCCACGATATACGCTAAGGCATGACGTCAGGAACAGCGGCGCGGCCGCAAGTCCTTTCTTTTCAGTGCGGGTATCCGTAAGTTGTTGAAAACACGTTTGCACGCACTCGCACCTCCCTCTGCAATCGCCGGAGCGGACCGCTCTCAGGATGCCCCTCAGGCGCACAGAAACGACCCGCCATCGCCTCCGAGCGAACTGGATGACCCTGGAGGTCGTCAGAGCGGAGATCGCCGCTTAAAACGCTTCTAATGCGAAATTCCTTGTAAGTTGTTGAAAAAGTCTGTAAGTTGTTGATAATATCTGCAAGTTACTGAAAACATTGAGTCAGCCTTTTTCGGGGTGGATTACAGGACGGCGCGCACTCCGCCTTGCAGGGTCTTGCACAAGCTCGCCAGCCGTTTTATGTCGGTGTCCGCGGCAATATCGTCCTGAGTCGTCAACAAACCAAGGGCAAGCTCCGGCGGTACGGTGTGCAGGAACGTAATCAGAGCGGCGGTGCTGGCCTCCGACGAAAGCACTTCCTGGATTGGCAGATAGACCGAGTTCGAAGCCGCACTCTGTGGCGAGCGCGCTGCCGCCCTAAGATCGATTGTGGCTGGGCAAATCGTTTCTGGGCAAGTCAGTCCTTCACAAGCCGGGGTGGTGGCGATCGGTGCTGGTCCGGCCGATGCGTTGGCGTGCAGCAGGACCGGCAGCGCCTCATAGAAACGGATTACATTCACCACGGGATGCAATAAGTCCGCCCAGCGTTGCGGATCTCGTATCGTGCTGGCATTCTCGCGCAGAAAAATTACGCTCGCGCCGGCATCCAGAAAGCCCTTGCACAATGCGACCGCCACTTCGGCGGCGAACTCCGCTGCGTCCTCGAAAGTAGATTCTCCGGGTTGCGCCTCACCCACAAGCTGCCCCGCCAAGGCGTAAGGACCGCTCACCGAGACCGCCAAGGCTGGTTCACCCGGCAACATCACCTTAAGGCGGCGCACGACTTCACCAGCCGCCGGGACGCGTCCCAATTGCGCAATGTCGCCGGGAGATGGCACGCGCTCGCGTAGCGTATCCAGATCGGTCGACCCCGCTCGCAGAGTGCGGCTGGCGCCGTCTGCATACCATTGGACTTCGCCACCCAGGGCCTCTACTTCGAGATATGGATCGAAGTAGCAAACCACGCCGTCGAGGGCCAGCGCGCCGCGGAGTTGCCGCAGCGCGCTGGCAATCTTGGTGGGGTTGGAGAGAAACGCGCGCAGCGGCACATTTTCCAAACGAGCCCCGAGAGAGAAGACGATGGGCAGCAGCAACGGTCGAGGCGGGCGTACGCCCTGCACCATCGCACGGATCATGGCTCGCGGCGTCGCCAACTCCACCAACGATCTCCTCGTTCCCAGAGACGAAGCTCCAACCGACGAACCCTCTAAGGACGAAACACCGGGCCCGTGGATTTCGCGTCGGGCCAGGTTCCGTAATACTGCAAGATATCTTGCGGCGGCGAAAGCTTGCTCCACTCCGCCATGAAGTCGTCGTAACTCTGGCCTCGCGCCAGGCGGGCTTGGCGTTCCGCGTTTCTGAGTTCTTCGGTGCGCGCGGCGTCCAGCTTGCGGCTTTCGGGGTGCAGCGCGACTCTATAGATTTGGCTCGCAGTCCACTCCGAAACAATTTTCTTCTTCAGATCTTCCACCACGTCTTCGGCTTTGCGTTCGAGTGGATCGCCGTAGCCAGGACCGCCTCCGCTGAAGCCGAAGAGCAAATCGCCTTCGCTATACATTTTGGGCGTACGGGCGATCAACTCAAATGTCCAGTCGCCGCCAATGGATTGGTCTTCGAACAGTTCGCGATGTTCGAGCGTGAGCTTGGGATCGCCCGCCTTCATACGCTCCAGCAAGTCGGCGTGACGGATGCTGATGCCCGGGATCGGTGCCGAAGCGTAGCCTCCGAATAGCGGCTGGCCCAGCGGAACCTTGCTGCCATTCCCCATGCACAGCGACAGAAGATGGGGAACTTTGTGGACCATCCATTGCTGCACCGCGCCGGAGCCGCCGCGGTGCAGTCCGGGACCCGAAGAATCTTTCCAGTGCTGTGAGAGCGTGACCGTGATGGGCAATTCGCCTTCCACCTGCTCGCAATCCGGTGCCCGTCCAAAGGCGCACCAGGCGAAGCCGTAAGCGTCCATGCCATCTTTGGCGGAGCGTCCTCCCTGGCCCTGGGTGTTGAGCGAAAACGAGAGTATGTCGGAGACGGCGAGGTTCCATTGCGAATGCCCGGCGCAAATCTGCGCCGTGTGCTGGCTTCCCGGCGCGGAGGCAACCTGCGTCCACAGGCTGGTGGCATACATCATCTTGGCAAAACAGTTGTGCGTAGCGCACCGTGCCTGCATGCCGATATACACACAACAACTTGTGGCGGCGAGCTTGTCGGGATTGAGAATGATGCCTTCGGGAAAAACAAAATCGATGGGGGCGAAGGTTGAACTGCAAATCGGCAGGTCGTGGAAAAAATACTCGTACATGAAATTGGCGATGTGCCCGACCACGGCCTGGGTGTGAACGTTATAAGAAGAGGGATTCTCCGGCGAAGTGCCTTCGAAGTCGAAGGTGAGCCGGTCGCCCTTCTTGGTAAGCGTGAGAAAGCAGGCGCGGACCAGCGCGGGGGTCCAACCGATGGCATCGTTAAAGACCACGCTGCGAAATTTGCCGTCGGGCAGAGACTTCACTTTCTGATAGGCGCCCGCTTCGGCCACTTCGAGCATCTTGCGCATCAGGCCGACAATAAATTCCACGCCGCGTTTTTCGACTTGCTCCAGCAGGCGGACCCGCACTCGATCGGCGGTGGTGCAACGAGCACGCAGATCGGAGATAAACATGGCGGGCGCGCGCAATCCATAAACCGAATAAAACTCCAGGAAATCGTTGCGCAGCTCGAAGTTTTCGCCGATCTTGATCGGCGGCATGTTCAAGCCTTCCTCGAAGCGGGACTTAGCGCTGACCGGCATGCCTCCGGGCTCAATGGCGCCGGTTTCCGTGGTGTGCAACGCGGCCGTGGACCAGGCGATCAATTGGCCTTGATAAAACACGGGCATAATCGCCACCTGGTCGGGATTGTGAATGCCACCGTAGAGGGCATCGTTGGTGTAAAAAATGTCGCCGTCGCGAATGCCGGGATTCTCCGAATAATATTTCAGAATGAATTTGAGAATGATGGGCTGAATGATGGCGTGAAGATAAGTGCCGCATGACGCGTTGATGAGGTCGCCGCCCGCGGTAAAAATGGCCACCATGGAATCGCCCGACACGCCGAAATAGCTGCGCGAAGAGCGCACGAAGACTTCCATCGCCTCGTCGAGTATGTCGTTGGTGATCTGCACGCCGATCTCGTAGCTGCCGTGCCGGATGGTCTCGACACATTTTTTCTCGTAGTCGGTGGCGGGCGCCGGCTTCAGCCATTGCATTTTTTCCGCCAAGGTTGGTATCGGCATAATCCTGCTTTCCTTATTCCAATATTCCCAGCCCATGCTCATCGATGGAAAAGCGCAGCGGCTCGGGAACGACCAGCGTCGTGTACTCGCCTTCCACCACCGCTGGCCCAGCAAGCATGTTGCCCGGCCGCAGTTGTTCGAAAGAATAAATCGGAGTGCTCTGGAAATCGCCTTTCGCCGGCCAATAAACCGGACGCGAGCCTTTGCCGGCGGCCGCTGGGCTGTGGCCTTGCATCGGCAACTTTGGCAGGGTCGATTTCACAGTGGGCACGATGGCCTTCAGCACAAACGTATCGAGAAAAATTCCTCCGTCGGGATTCACCACAAACGGGCTGAACGCTTCGCTAAACTCTTTGTTGAAGGCGTCGCAGATCGCGGTCACATCCTCGGCGGAATGAATGAAGAGGCGCGGCGAAAGCGTCCGCTTCACATGAAACTGGCCTCCGTAGAGCATGTCCAGCTCCAGCACAAATGTGGCCGCGTTCGAGTCGAGGCCTTCGCCCGCAAGATCGGTCTTCGCGCTTTCTATCAGTTGATTTACAGCGCTATTGAAGGGGTCGAACTCATTCGTGAGCTGGTGGCTGCCCGGCTCCATGAGCGTAAGTTTCTTGGAGTGTTCATAGACATGCATGATGTCCATGGTGGAGGAGCCCCACGCGCAGAACACCGGCGAGAACGGAAAGATCACCGCCTTTGGAATATCGGCGCGGAAACCCTCGACATGCGTGGGCCCCGCTCCTCCGGCGGCGAAGAGAATAAATTCTTCGGGACTATAGCCGCGGAGATGGACTTCCTTCATGATCGCCGACGACATATTTTCGTCGACGATGCGGCGGATGATGGCAGCGGCTTCTTCCACGCCCAGGCCCAGCGGCTTGGCGATCTTATCGCGCACCGATTGCACCGCTTTGTCCTTGTTGAGCGCAAGCTTTCCACCGTAGTAGTAAGCGGGATTGATGTAGCCGAGCACAACGTCGGCATCGGTCACGGTGGGTTCCGTGCCGCCCCGGTTAAAACATGCCGGCCCCGGCAAGGAGCCTGCGCTGCGCGGGCCGACTTGCAGTTGGCTATTGAGCAGCTTATTCAGCCCCGCGATCGATCCGCCACCCGCCCCGATTGACAGCGTCTTGATCATGGTGATGCCAACCATCCATTTATCGATGATGGGGCGAAAATCATAGCTGCGGACGCTGTCTTTCACGACCAGTCCCACGTCAAAGCTGGTGCCGCCCATATCGGCCATCACCACGTTTTGCACTCCGAGCAGTTTGGCCACATGGTGCGCGCCCATCAATCCGCTGACCGGACCGCTGTTGAAGGTACGGCTGGCGGCCGTCTTAAAGACCTCGGCGATGCCGCCGGAACTCTGAATCATCGACAGCGAACGCTTGTAGCCGCGGTCGCGCAGTTTGTCCCAGCAGGTCGAAAGCTCGATTTGCATCGAGCGTTGCAGATAGGCGTCGAGAATGGCAGCCATCGTCCGCTCATACTCGCCCAATTTGCCGGAGACCTGGCCGGCCAGCACGACCGGCATATAGCCGATGTGAAACTCCTGATATTCACTGCGAATAATCTCTTTTACCTTGCGCTCATGAATCGGATTCAGAAATCCCCAGAGCAGCGAAACTACGAAGGCGCGCGCTCCCCGGCTCACCAGATAACGAACTTTCTCGCGCACATCGTTCTCGTCGAGCGGACGAATCACTTGTCCGCTGGAATCGACGCGCTCCTTCACCCCGACGATCATCTCGCGCGGAATCAGCGGGTGTGGTTTTACCTGGATGCTCAGGTTGCGCCGTTCCTGGACGCGCGTGCCGTCAATCCATTGCGCGCCGCGGCCCAGAAGGGTGGTATCTTCATGGCCTTCGGTTGTGATCAGCCCCAGCCGCGGACCTTTGCGCTCCAGCAGGCGATTGAGGGCGATGGTCGTGGAATAGCGAAGCATATCCACGTCGGGCAGCAGCTTTTCCATCGACATGCCCAGCGCTTGCGCGCCTTCCTCGATTACGTTCGAGAAGCAAACCGACAGATCGTACGGCGTAGTAGGAACTTTGCGAATCACGGTCTGACCTTCGAAGGTCAGGACCAGGTCGGTGAAGGTGCCGCCTACGTCGATGTCGATGGAGTTCATGAGGCTGTGATCCGCCGATTCTTTAGAATCAACTCACCGCCCTCGATCCGCTTCTTCAAAGTATCGAGATCGATTTCGATGTCGTGCGTGATGGGATGCCCCGGCGGCAGGTATTCGGTTTCCACCTGGGTGCCGCAGCCCGGACAGTAGAACTCCACGATGCGCACCCAAAGCGGATCGGGCGCAAAACTGAAATTACCTTCAACGATTGGAGGATGAATCTCGCGCGGATCTCGGGCATAGAGCAGGCAGCCCTTCTTGTAACTTTCACGCGCCGAGCCCAGAACCCGCCCGCAGCGCTCGCACAGCCATTGCTCTCGATCCAAGTCGATATCGAGATACTCGGTGATTCGAAGGCGTCTTGGGTTCACGTCGGCCATGTGGCTTTTTGCCTCTCCTACAGGTTCGTTTCGCTTCGTCGATTTCGATTGAGCCGTTTCTGGTTAGTCTTTTCTAGTTAACAAGGCATTGCCGTAGCCGTCGATCTCCGCGCTCCAACCGGAAAGCACCAGATAGGTACTATTTGCGGACTCGAGAATCGCGCAGCCTTGCAAAGTATTGCCGGGCGCAAGCGACTCCCAGCGGTATAGAGCCGCATCCTGCCGCTTGCCGTCGAGCGTCGCCGCGCGCGTGCCGAGGCGTGCGGAAGCAGCGTCCGGGTTTCCTTTTTCGCGCTTCACCAGAGCGGGCTTGGCGATGGCCTTCTTCAATCGCATCCGCACCAATTCCACTTCGCCATCACCGGCTGACACAGACGGACCCACTACCCGCCGCAATTCCGCCACGCTCGCGAAATGCATCTGCGCCGACTTCACCGAGTACGACGTGCCATCGGCGCCGGAGATTTCCAGTTCCACAGAACACTCCGCGCCTTCGGGCGAAATGCCCTCGCCCAGCAAATCGCGTTTGCCCTGATCGCGCATGTCTTCCAGTAATCGATTCAACTCGAGTAATCGGTTCAACGGACCGATGTCCGAACTGACCGCGCCCTCGTCTTCACGCAGCGGCAAGCGGAAGGAGCGTTCGTACACGTGAGCGATATCGGAAACCGAGGATCCAAACGCGCTGAACACGGGGCCTAGATCGAAGAGGTGGACGCTCCGAATTCCGGCGCGCTGCGCCACGCCGCAGGCGAACAAACCACCATTCCCCCCATAGGCAAAGAGCACATGATCGGACAAATCCTGCCCCAGTTCGCGGCTTGCCCTGGCAATCATGTCCGCCACCAGGTTGAAAGCGGCGTCGATGATTTCGCCGCACGATTGTTCCACCGAAACGCCGCGCGCACCGGCCACTTGGACCGCGACCGCTTCGCGCGCCGCCTCCGCATTCAGAGGCTTGCTGCCACCCAGAAAGTTTACCGGATCGATCAGGCCGGCGGCGACGAAGGCGTCCGTGAGGGTCGCTTTGTCTCCGCCCAGTCCGTAACAGGCCGGGCCGGGAAACGAGCCCATGCTTTCCGGTCCCAGCCGCAGTTGATTGCCATCGAGCGAGACCACGCTTCCACCGCCCAACGCAATCGATCGCAGATAGGGCAGCGTGACCCGCACCGGGATGCCGAACAAATCGCTCTGCCGAATGTAGAGCGGTTCGCCACCATGGATGACGCCGAGCTTGGCCGTAGTTCCGCCGACGTCCAAGGCGAGAACTTTGTTCAAACCGTAGACTTTTGCGAGACAGGCTGCGCCGTAAATTCCGAGCACCGGCCCCGACTCGAGGGTATCGAGGGCGCGGGTTTTCGAAACTCCCGCCACCCCGCCGTTGATGTGGCTGACGAGGAAAGCGCGCGCATACCCTTGCGTATAGCGCAACTCATCTTCCGCTTTGAATAGCGTCGCCGCCAGCGCGCTGTGAATATAGGCATTGATCACGGCATTGTAAGTGCGCGTGGAATCGTCGCTGTTGGGGCAGACATCGCTGCCGGTCAGCACCGGCACCGAGCCCAGATAGTGGTCGGGATATTGTTCGTCGATGATGCGCTTCAGGCGGGCTTCGGGCTCGGGGTCCTGGAATGCGCCTTGGAGGCTGATGCAAATGCGCCGCACTCCGCTTTCCAGCAGTGCCCGCACCGCGCCGAGGATCGCGGCATCGTGCATGCCGTCGATGCCGATCACGTTTTTCGGATCCACCAGCCGGTTCAGGATTGGGTTTGGTTGCTGGGAGCTATACAAATCTTTTTCGTGGCCGCTGGTCACCAGCAGTCCCAGCTTCGGGCCACGCAGCTCCGCCAGCACGTTCGAAGTAAGCGTGGTCGACCAGCGCAGCAGATCGACTTCCTCCAGAAAGCTCGCGAGGTCGGGAAACCCAAGCTGGGCGCCGCCTTGCGCCAGGCATTCGAACAAACACACGGTCAGGTCATGCGGGGTGGAATCCACTTTGGTGCAGACGGTGCGGTTGGCGTCGCGGAAAAGTCCGTCGGTCAGAGTGCCGCCCACGTCGATGTCGACGCTATACAAGGACTTTCCTCCTCTGCCCGGCGACATCCTGGACTTTGTTCTGAAGATGCTTCACGAGTTGCCCTTTCATCTCATACCGCGGCAAAGTGCCTGCCTGCACCAGTTCCACACTCGCCGCGATGGTTAACACGTCTCGAAGTTTTCGTTCGATCTGGCCCTTGAGTTCGCCCCAGGCTGCGCTGCCAACGGCGGACTCCGCCACCACCTTGAGCGGCGGTTCCACGCGCGGTCCGGGCTGCTCCAGCAGAATCTGAATTTCCCCCGTCGTGCTCGGATGAAAAGCCGCGACCACCTCACGCACGGCGGAAGGAAAAACGTTCACTCCCAGCACGATGAGCATGTCGTCGGTGCGGCCGACGCAGCGCAGGCGAAAGCCGGTGCGTCCGCAGACACAAGAAGTGCCCAGCACCTCAATCCGGTCGCGGGTGCGAAAACGTAGAAGCGGCACACATTCGCGCTGCAAGCTGGTGTAAACCAACTCTCCGGTCACGCCCGTTTCAATGGGAAGACTCTCCCCGCTCTCGGGGTCGATGACTTCGGCCAGCACAAAATCGGGGCCATTGTGATGCATGCCGGCCCGCTCCGGACATTCGCTGAAAATGATTGGCGCCATGTCAGCGTTGCCCAGGCCTTCGGTGACGCGAGCGCCGAAATCCTCCTCGAGCTTCTTGCGTACCGAGGGAATGCCGGCGCCCGGTTCCGCCCCGCAGAATAATTTCTTCAATCCCAGGGTGTGCGGCTCCACGCCCGCTTCCCGCGCATAATTTGCAAAATACGATGCGTAGGACGGGGTGCAATGCATGGCATTCACGCCAAGCCACGGGATCACGCTTAAAGCCTTTTCCGATGCGCCGGTTCCCAGCGGAACGAAAACCGCGCCGATCGACTCGATCGCGTCCTTCGATGCGAGGCCCGCTACAAAGAGGGTCAACCCGATGGCATGGGCCACCACATCGGTCTTCCGGCAGCCCTGCGTATAAAACGAGCGCGCAGTGAGTCGCGTCCAGGCCCGCGCGTCGCGGCGGGTAACCCCGACAAAGCTGGGTTGGCCGGTCGTGCCGGTCGAACTGTGCACCCGAATCACCTTGCGCCAATCGGCCGCGATGTGCCTGCCGAGCGGGGGCTGGGCCGCCTGGCTCTGGCGCAACTCTTCTTTGGTGGTAAAGGGAAAGCGCGCCAGGTCTCGCAGATGGCGACAATCTTTGCGGCGTAATCCGGCGCTGCGGAACTTTTCCTGGTAGAAGAGCGAGCGGGCAAACAGGTAATCGAGTTGGCTTGCCAGTTGGACTTCCTGGCGCTGCCGAACCTGCTTCGGACTAGCTGTCTCGATGTCGCGATCGAGATAGTCGTGACGCCTCATGGCCCGGGGACCCAAACACCGATCGAATGCGTTTCGCTTCTTGAAAATCGCGCTAGCGATTCTATCGAACGTACGTTCCAATATGCAAGCAGCTTAATGAAATGAATTTAATTCTTTAATTTCATACTGTCGGCCACGGTCGCGGTCGGGGAGGGGGACCGTGGGATCGATGGCGTCGCATTACATTTGCCTAATGGGCGGTTGAAAGGAACTGCGCGTGTGACCTCCGTCATCCGCAACCTAGGTCTGACCCCTCAAGTGTTCTCTGGCCGCGCCGATGTCCTACTAAGCAAGAGCCGCAATCTCGCCCGGAGGCCCCATAAAAATGTCCCATGCGTTGTCCGCGCCCCTGCAGCGTCGCGCCATTGCATTTCTGTCGCTAATGATTTTCTTATGGTTCCCCACACTCGACTTGCCCGCGCAGGCGCAGCCAGCGGTCGATCCGCCGAATCCTTTATTCATGCAGCCGAGAGACCGCATCACCAGCTACATTGACGATGACGAGCGAGTAACGTTGCGCGGCAACGTGCATCCCCTTGCGCTGGCGCAATACGACGCCGGAGCGGTCGCCCCCGACTTTCCTATGGAGCACATGGTGCTCACGCTGTTGCCCGACGCTGCGCAACAGGACGCACTCAATCGACTGCTCGAGGCACAACACGATCCCGACTCCGCTTACTACCATCAGTGGCTCACGCCCGAGCAGTATGGCGAGCGCTTCGGCGTCTCCGAAAGCGATACGGCGCAGATCGTCGACTGGCTGCAGGGGCATGGCATGCAGGTGGAAGAACTGACCACCGGCCGGCGTTCTCTCATCTTTAGCGGCGCGGCGGGGCAGGTAGAGTCGACGTTCCACACGCAGATCCACACCTACAAGATTGGCGATGAAGTCCATCACGCCAACATGAAAGATCCCCAGATTCCGAGCGCGCTGATGCAGGTGGTGGGCGGCGTGGTCTCGCTGCATGATTTTAAGAGTGCGCCCATGCACGGCCCGCGCCGCGCGCTGGCGCCGGATTTTACCAGCGGCGGTTCCTACTATCTTGCCCCGGCGGACTTCGCCACGATTTACGATCTCGCCGCGCTCTATCAGCAGTCGATCACGGGCAGTGGGCAGTCGGTGGCTATCGTGGCGCGCTCGAACATCAAACTGGCGGACGTGCGCCAGTTCAGAACGTTCTTTGGGCTTCCCGCGAACGATCCTCAGATCCTCGTCAACGGAACCGATCCCGGCATCTTCAGTGCGGACGAAGAGACCGAAGCCGATCTTGATGTGGAGTGGTCGGGCGCGGTGGCGAGGAATGCGACGATCCAGTTTGTGGTATCGAAGTCGACGAATTCGAGCGATGGAGTGGATCTCTCCGCGCAGTACATCGTGAACCACAATATTGCGCCGGTCATGAGCACGAGCTTTGGGCTGTGCGAGGCCTCGCTGGGATCATCTGGGAACTCATTTCTGAATAGCTTGTGGCAACAGGCGGCAGCCGAGGGAATTACGGTATTCGTCTCGTCGGGAGACAGCGGGGCGGCGGGCTGCGATTCCGCGTCGGCTTCCACAGCCAGCCATGGGCGGGCGGTCAACGGCCTGTGCTCGACGCCTTACAGTGTGTGCGTCGGCGGCACGGAATTCAGCGATGCGTCCCATCCTTCCCTGTACTGGTCGGCGTCGAATGCTCCGGGCACCGAAGCATCCGCCATCAGCTATATGCCGGAAACGACATGGAATGAGAGCGGGCCCGGTTCCGGACTGTGGTCGAGCGGGGGTGGAGCGAGCGCGACGTACACCAAACCGGCCTGGCAAACGGGAACGGGCGTGCCGGCAGATGGCAAGCGCGACGTTCCCGATGTTGCGCTGACCGCGGCCGGGCACGATGGCTATCTGATCTACCAGGAAGGGAGCTTGTACGTGGTGGGCGGGACGTCAGCGGCATCGCCTTCGTTTGCCGGAGTAATGGCGCTGGTGGTGCAGCACGCGGCGGCGCGGCAGGGCAACGCCAACACCGCGTTGTATTCGTTGGCCAGCAAGCAGCGGGCGGGCGGAGCGGCGGTTTTTCACGACATCACGAGTGGCAACAACAGCGTGCCGGGACAAGCCGGCTTTACCGCCACTGTGGGATACGACCAGGCGACCGGGCTGGGCTCGATCGATGGCTCGGTGCTGGTCAATCACTGGAGCGACGCGACGCCTCCACCGGTTCCCGCATTTCATACTCTTGCTTCGGCGAGTTCGATCTCGGTTACGGCGGGAGCGGGCGTGATTTCGAACCAGAGCATTACGCTGACCGTGACGGTGAGCGGCGGGTTCAACGCGGCCGTAGGCTTCTCGGTGACGGGATTGCCCAGCGGAATCACGGCCACTTTTACTCCCGTCACACTTTCCGCGCCGGGATCGGGCAGCAGCGTGTTCAAGATCGTGGCCGCCAGCAGCGCCAAGGCGGGCACGTATAACGCCTCAATTTCGGTAACCAGCGGAAGCGCGAAGCAGCAGCTACCGCTGGCGATTACGTGCGTGCGCTAGTTCTTCCGCCAATGGGAGGATGCTTGAGCAATCCTTCGCGGCGAGAGAGCGACCACTGGGGCTAAAGCCCCCGTTGATTCTAACCCGCTTGCGCGGCGCTGAAGCGCCGCTCTTCCACGGTTGGGCGAGCCTTCGTGATGTTTTGGGAGCGCACGGTGGGGCATGCATCGGGAGATCTTCAGCAGCCCACGGTTGCAAATGCATAGGTGAGATTTTCAGCAGCCTGCCAGGAGGCAAGAATGTCCATCGCAAGACTTAATTCACGAGGGTTCACGATGATCGCGGCCCTGCTCTTAATGTTGCTGTTATCGGGGCTCTGCGTTTCTCTGCTGATGATGGTGAACAGCGAGCAGAAGGTGGGCGAGGCCGACCTCAGCAACAACTACACCTATCATGCCACGGAAGGCGCAATCGAGAAGATGACGTCAGACCTGGCCAGCACGTTCCAGAACATTCAGTCGCCCACGGCGGCGCAGATATGCGCTTTGAGTTTGAACCCACCCACCTGGGACCCGACGGTCACCTACTCTGTATACAATGTGGCCCCGGTGTCGGGCTGTGCGGCGCCGCTGACAACCGTGTGGGGGCCGGTGCAGTCGGGGCCGGAGGCAGGGTTGTACGCGCAGCTCATTCCTATCACGCTGAATGCCTCGGCGCTGCGGCTGGGAAACAGCGAGTCCGTGAGCATGACGAGGACGGCGGAAGTGGCGTTGATCCCGGTATTTCAGTTTGGCGTGTTCTCCGATTCCGATCTTTACTTTGGGCGTTTGCCGACTATGGGATTTGCCGGCCGGGTACACACCAACGGCGATCTTTACCTGGGTACGAACAGCAGCGACAACCTGGTTTTCGGCGACAAGATCAGCGCCTTCGGCAACGTGATCCGTGCCCAGACGGATAACGGCATCACGCAGGCCGCGGCCATCGACGCAGGTCCCGTGCTGATTCCAACCAGCAGCGGTGGTTGTGCGACCCAACTGGCCAACGTGGCGGGGGCGACCGCTAGCGGCACGTGTGTGGATATTGCCACCACCGCTCTGGGCGCGACCAACGGAAGCGTGAGCGGAGGCCATGGTTCTGGCCAAGTCGCGGCCTGGTACAACGTTTCCCTGGGCACGCCCTATCAGGGCTACCTTGTCGATGGCAACGGTACGGCCGGGGGCACGGCGGACGGCACCAACGGCACGGGCGCCACCGATCTGACCTTGCCGTTTGTGAATGGCACGACGTTTCCTATTCAAATTATCCGGCGCCCGCCAACGGGGGAAGCCGTGACGTCGGTGTTGGGTGCATCGCGCCTGGCGAATGAGGCGCAGATCCGAATTTTTCTCAGCGACAAGGAAGCGGATCTGCATATGTCCGACTGGAACGGGAACAGCAGCCAGGACGTGGAATTGGCCAGCATGGTCCCAGCCTCGGAGTTCGTGAACGCGGCCGGGCCCTTCGCCAGCACGGGAGGGGCTCAGAGCGGAATCATCTTGAACGGCAACACCTACTACTTTGGGGAGAGCGCGTGTGGCGCCGGCTCCATCGGCAACGCGTGCACGCAGGGCGACTCCAATTTTATTTGGCCGCCCTGGGTGCCTGGAGGAACCACGGCCACGCACAACGCAACCAAAGCGGAGTGGCCCCTGATCAATGGCTGGCTGCTGGTGGAAGTGCAAAACGCCAGTAGCGGCCTTTGGGTAGGGGTGACGAAGGAGTGGCTGCAACTGGGTTTTGCCCGCGGCCTGAACGTACCGACACAACCCGGCTTGGGCTGCGCGTCGCCGGCGAACAACCTGACCACCAACGGATGCAACGCGCTGACCGACCACAAGAATGGGATCCTCTATTTCCAGATCACCGCGGACCGCAACGGCGACGGCAGCATTACCGCGGCGGCGGACGCGAAGACTTTCACCAGCGTCTACACTGGAGGATCGGTGACCACGGCCCCTCTCACCAATTCCGGCGCCAACTCGCAATACAACTGGTACCCCATCAACTTGTATGATGCGCGGGAAGGGGAAAACTACGATGGCTCGCAAACCCCGGGTACCTGGGCGACCTTTGCGCATGGCACGGGTACACCCAACGGGGTCATGAACTGCGTGGAATTGGACGTGGGCAACCTACGCAACTGGCTGCTGGGCAGCACCGGCTCCACCGGAACTACGGTGAACTATTCCACGCAGAACGGTTACATCCTCTATTTCTCCGACCGGCGAGGGATGCAGTACTCGCCGTCGTCACCGACGCAGTTGATCGGCGAATATGGATATGAGGACACGGTGAACTATGTGAACTCGGCCAACAACTATGCGCCGGATGGG
>Ga0302319_10014017_pt1 | contig 14985 bp, 16 predicted proteins | sample Bog_T0_2_FD_203319 | JGI IMG/M metagenome (GOLD analysis project Ga0302319, IMG submission 203319) | Peat permafrost microbial communities from Stordalen Mire near Abisko, Sweden - Bog_T0_2 | ecosystem: Environmental > Terrestrial > Soil > Wetlands > Peat | place: Sweden: Abisko, Stordalen Mire... | reverse complement strand
GGACCGTTTGCATCGAGCTATCACACGCGGGTGCTGCCGGATTCAATGGATGTGGTGGACGATCCGGGATTGAAGAGCTTTGCAGGCGAAAGCCTGGTGGGCGCGTACGACGTAGATGATGAAGGGGTGATGGCGCAGGCGGTGCCGCTTGTGACGGGCGGACGGCTGGAGAATTATTTGCTTGGGCGCGAGCCGGTGCGGGATTTTGCGCATTCGAATGGACACGGGCGGGCGGGAATAACCGGGGGACCGAGGCCCGCGATCGGCGTGTTGAAGGTGAGTGCTAAAGACGGATTGACGGACGAAGAGTTGAACAAGAGGCTGGTTGACCTGGCAAAGGATCGTGGACTGAAAGGCGCCTATTATGTGGCTACGCTGGGCGGAGAACTAATGCCGCGCTTGCTGTATCGCGTGAATGGCGATGGGACGCGCGAATTGGTGCGGGGCGCGGTGTTAAGCGATCTTGACCTGCGCGGGTTGCGCACCGGCGTGGAGGCGGCGGGCAAGGATCTGTGGGTGGCCAACTACTTTGGCGACGTGCCCGAGACGGTGCTGGCGCCTGCTCTGCTGATGGACGATGTGACGGTGAAGCGTGCGAACGAGAAGAACGACAAGCTGCCTTTTTATCCGCCTCCGGATTAGAGTGGCGGGGAAACAAGTACTACGGTTGTGGCCCCCTCGAAATCTGAGGAAGAGTAAGAGATCCGCGGCTAAAGCGCAGTTTTCATTTCAAGGCGTTTGCGGCATGACTGAAGTCAAGCCCCGATAGCCAGCTCCTTCAAGGCGACAAGTTTCTCATCAAGCTGATTCGCCCACGTGACGACGAGTTCTTGAGAGCGAAGCGGGAGGATCAACGGGTCAGTACTTCTGGACCTTGGGATCGATTTCTTCAGACCAGGCGAGGATGCCGCCGGCCAGGTTGACGACTTTGGGGTAGCCGGATTGCTGCAGGAACTCGGCGATGCGCTGGCTGCGTGCGCCGCTGCGGCACTGGACGACGATTTCGCGGTCGCGATCGATTTCGGCGAGGCGCTGGGGGACGTCGTTCTGAGGGATCAGCTTTCCTCCGATGTTCGCGATTTGATACTCGTAGGGCTCGCGGACGTCCAAGATGAAGACGTCTTCGCCGGCGTCGAGGCGCTTTTTGAGTTCTTTGACGGAGAGCTGGGGGATTCCGTTCTTCACTAGTTTGTCCTCGGGAGATTCTGGCGCGAAGCCGCAGAACTGCTGGTAGTCGATGAGCTTGGTGACAGTGGGGTGGGTTCCGCATACGGGGCAGTCAGGATTCTTGCGGAGCTTGAGCTCGCGGAAGCGCATGTTGAGTGCATCGACCAGCAGGAGGCGGCCAATGAGGGGTTCGCCGTTGCCGAGGATGAGCTTGATGGCTTCAGTGGCCTGAATGACGCCGACGAGGCCGGGAAGGATGCCGAGCACTCCGCCTTCCGCGCAACTGGGGACGAGGCCGGGCGGTGGCGGCTCGGGATAGAGGCAGCGATAGCAGGGACCGTTTTCGGTGGCGAAGACGCTGGCCTGGCCTTCGAAGCGGAAGATGGAGCCGTAGACGTTGGGCTTGCCCAGGAGGACGCAGGCGTCGTTGACCAGATAGCGGGTGGGGAAGTTGTCAGTGCCGTCGGCCACGATGTCGTAGTCCTTGAGGATGTCGAGAGCGTTGGCGCTGGAGAGCATGGTGTCGTGCTTGACGATTTGGACGGTGGGGTTGAGGGCCTTGAGCTTTTCGGCAGCGGAGTCAAGTTTCTTTCGGCCGATGTCCCAGGTGGAGTGAATGATCTGACGCTGGAGATTGCTGGCGTCGACGACGTCGAAGTCGACCAGGCCAAGGGTGCCGATGCCGGCGGCGGTGAGATAGAGGGCGAGCGGGGAGCCGAGACCGCCGGTGCCAACGCAGAGGACCTTTGCGTTTTTGAGGCGACGCTGGCCCTCCATGCCAACTTCAGGGAGAATGAGGTGGCGGGCATAGCGGGAAAGATCTTCCGTGGTGAGTTCGGGGAGGGCGACGTGGTCAGTTGTGCTGGGCATTGGTATCCAATTCTCGTTCAAAGATCGGCTGAGACGCTATCAAAGGGAAAGCGACCCTCCGGCGATGGAGGGGATGATTGAAAGCGTGTCCGCGGCGGTGACGGGAGTGGCCTCTTTAGCGGGCAGGTAACGCACGTCCTCGTCATTCAGATACAGGTTAACAAATGCGCGCAGGTTTCCTTCGGCGGTGAAGAGGTGTTTGCGCAAATCGGGATGGGTCTGAGTGAGTTGGTCGAGGGCACCCGCGATGGTCTGGGCATCTACTTCGACGGCATCGTGGCCCCCGGCGTAGAGGCGGAGGGGGGTGGGGATGAAGATGTTCATTCGAAAGTGCTCCTCATGGCAAGCGAGTCCGAGGTTTATAGGATTCATGTGTGACCGAGTCCGATGCTTTGATCGTCGACCAGGATAGTTTCCGGTTCAAAGCGCTTGTCTTCTTCGGTGAGGCCGGCGAGGAAGAAGGAGTTGGTGACGGCGGCCTTGCCGTGCTCGACCGATGTGATGACGTAGGAGCAGCCGAGCCAGTGGGCCTCGGCGAAGTCGGTGGAGGACCAGTGGGCGGGGTGATCTGGGTGGGAGTGATAGAAGCCAGCGATGGCCAGGCCCTGGTTGCGGGCGTCTCGCTCGATTTTGATCAGTTCAAAGGGCGCGATTTGATAGCGGTTGTGGGCGGAATCCGTGCGCGTGTTGCCGGCAGGGATGGCGGATTCCACGAGCCATCCGGAGGGTGTGGATCGGCCAAGGAGAACGCCGCAGCACTCATGGGGAAAAGTCTGCTGGCCATGGGCGCGGATGGCGTCGTAGACCAGCCGGGGGAGGCGGAGGGTGCTCATGGCTGTTCCCAGAACCTTTCAGTCAGGTATTTTTCGGCGGAATCAGGGAGAACGGTCACGATGACGGCGTTGCGGCCGGCGGCGAACTCTTCCTGGGCGATTGTGAATGAAGCGACGACGGCAGCGGCGGCGGAGATGCCAACCAGGAGGCCTTCATCGCGAGCGAGTTGCTTGGCCATGGCGTAGGCGGCTTCTGTCTCGATTTCGAGCTGACGATCGGCAAGGTGGGGATTGTAGATTGCGGGAACAATGGAGGTGCCCATGTGCTTGAGGCCTTCAAGGCCGTGGAATGGGGAGTCGGGCTGAAAGCTGATGGCCTGAATGGCGGGGTTGTACTCCTTGAGGCGGCGGGTGACGCCGGTGAAGGTGCCGCTGGTTCCGAGGCCCGCGACGAAGTGGGTAACCTGACCGGCGGACTGTTCCCAGATTTCGGGGCCAGTGCCGCGGTAGTGGGCGAGCCAGTTGGCGTCGTTCGAGTACTGGTCGACGTAGCAGTAACGCTTGGGGTCGTTGCCGGCGAGCTCGCGGGCGCGGCGAATGGCGCCATCGGAACCCTGGTCGGGATCGGTCCATTCGACATTGGCGCCGTAGGCACGGAGGATGCGCTTGCGCTCAGGAGAAACATTTGCGGGCATGGCAAGCCGCACGGGGCAACCGAGTGCGGCGCCAAGCATGGCGAGGGCGATGCCGGTGTTGCCGCTGGTGGCGTCGAGCAGGGTTTTCCCGGGGCCAAGACGCCCGTGGGAGCGCGCATCCTGAATCATGGCGGCGGCTGCTCGATCTTTGACGGAACCGCCGGGGTTGGCCCACTCTGCTTTGGCTAGGAGGGTGATGCCCGGGAGCAAACGCACCGGTCGGTCGAGACGGATCAGCGGGGTGTTCCCGATCCGTTCAGGCAAGGTTGAGCCGAGTTTGACGTCTAGCTGGTTTATTTCCATTGAGAATTGCAGCGACCCGCTGGGTGTGCGAGATTGGAGTGGTACCGGGGATTGAACTTAGTCGGTGCTACATCATCGTCGCAGACTGGAACAGGAAACATGGCCCGAAAATTGCGCATTCCGAGCTTCCAACAGACCTTGGACCTACTACGCGCCCATTCATTTGATGTTGCGCCCTTTGCCGGGGTCGCAGGAGCGATGCTGGTGAGCAAGAACGGGGCGGGGGCGGTGTTGATTGAGACGTCGTATCCGGAAGCGCCGGTGGCATTTGTGGAGCGACCGGGGGTGCTGGTTGGCGGGGAGGTGGGCCGATTGCTGGACCGCGGGTATCAGAAATTCATCAAGACTTCAAAGTTCGAAATACCGGCAAGCGCCGACCAATTGCAGTCGATTCACCTGTTTAGCGAAGAATTAAAGCAACTTACGGGGTCAATCAGCCTTTATAACGAATCGCTGGGAACGACGAGCGACGTATACGAGTACGACCGGCTGAAAGGGCGGGAAGCGGCGCAGCCTGCGCCGGAAACACCGTGGACGCCGGCGGAAGGGCATTGATTCCGCAAAGGTTATAGAGAAGATCAAGGCAAGAATCAGGTTGAGATCCGCAACTGCCTGGTTGCGCGGCTTGGTGCCGAGCAGCAATGTATTTCGCTTTTTGTTCGCGTATCAGTTAAGCAAAATGGTACGCGGGCGGGATTGGTTGTCGCTTCATAGGACGAGTTTTTGTATCCTAGAGACGATGCCCCGTATGTTGGTGGCTAATCCAACGAAGGAGATTTAAATGGCAGAGACAGTGAAGATGACGAAGAGGCCGGCGAAACCACGCAAGACAGCAAAGGTGAAGACGATTGCCGAGGGATCGAAGGCTGGAACTCCGTCTCGCGAGGAGATTGAGCGGCTGGCTCAGAGTTACTGGGCTGCACGCGGTTTCCAGGATGGGTACGCGGAGCAGGATTGGCTGCGGGCGGAACAGGAACTGCGCAAGATGGCTTCGTAGGGGAACAAGGGCAGGTTTACTGGTGCCTGCGACTTTTTGTGCTTGATTCGGTTGTCGGCTGGGAAAGTCTCCGCAATTTTATTCTGTTCAAATTTCGGGTTTTTGTGCGTCCAAATCCAGCCGCGGACCTAAAGACTATTCAGGGGAGTGCTTTCCCATGTCTCAGAGATCGAGACATGGGCCACCGAGAGTTTTTGGGGATTCGGACCCGCGACCGGTCCTTACTAGAGACCGCGCCGGCCGCTGATCAGGTTGAAGATCAGAACGATGACGGCGATGACGATCAGGATGTGGATGAGGCCTCCGCCGATGTGGAGGCTGAAGCCCAACAGCCAAAGAACCAGCAGAATTACTACGATTGTCCAGAGCATTCTTAATCTCCTGCGCGGGTCGTGCACCCGCGCGATGGATTGCGCGGGTGCTGGGGGCGTGGACTAACGGGGATTAGTTGGTCGCGATGGCCTGTGCTTTTGCGTCCCTGACGGCGTCAAGAAACGCGTGCGCGGCTGGGGGAACGGCGATGTCACCGCGCAGGATTCTGCGGGTTGAAATATCGTGCCCATAGATGGCCTCGGTGGAATCGTCGTCGCGGCGAATGTCAGCGCCGGTGAGAGTGAGTCCGGCAAAAGCGCCTCTGGCACGCGAGTAGGTAAGGATCTCGGTATCGAGCTTCCAATCGGTGTCAGCGGAGGCATGACGGCCGACCGGGCCGGCTGATGCGGAAGCGTCTGCGCCGAGCTCAAATTTGCTGGAGAGCAACTGCTGCATGCCGCGGTCGTTCTGGATGATCAGGACGAGATCGATGCCTTCGAGGCCGATCTGCAATCCCCATGTCCCGCCAGTGATGGTGAAGAAGGCGGGCGCACTCCAACCGGAGTCAGTGCGGCAGGTTGCGACGCCGCGGCCGTTTTCCGCGCCGAACACGAAGCCGCCCTTGAGCATGTGGGGCACGACGGCCACGCATTTTGCATGCTCGAGAACTTCCTCCGGAATACCTCTGTCGGGTGCGGCCATGATCTCATGCAGAACAGCTCCTGCGTGATCAAGGCGATCTTCCGTCGATTCGCGATTGCTTCCCGCCCACGCGATGCTGGTCATACTGAGAAGTGCCACAAACGTCATAACTTGCTTCATGTATCTCACCGTTTTTCTACCTGTGTCTTTTGCCGCTGATCGTGCGCAGATGAAGCCACAAAGGTATCTCTGAGGTTAGTCGCTGAATTTGACGGGGTCTGAGCAATAAAGCTCTCGGAGAAACGGCGTCGATAGTTTGTCTTGCCGGGCATTCTTATTGGAAATGCAGTTTCTTGCCGGATCGAATGCCTGCGCCCAGTTGTGCAACGGAAAGGGAGACAGAGTGAGGTCATTGCTAAAGGGGGCGAGGGCGGGAAGCAAGCAGGACAAAGATCTCAAATGTGAGCAAATTTGCACAGTTTTTGGCATCTAAACGTGCGATCTTTCTTTATAATGTTGCATACCGAACTTATGACGGCGGGGCGGATCGTGTTGACCTTCCTGAGAACTCGGCAGCAGACGCCCGCGAAAGCCTGCTGTTTTTCATCTCTGTTTGTGGACGAATGGCCGAACGGTCGCGCTGGTTCAGGTGCCGTTTTACGTACGACGTGGCGCCAGGAGGCTCCTGGAAATGTTCGAACTTCCAAAGCCGGGTTTCGACGTTGCGACGTTCCTTGAGGGTGCAGGGCTGGGGCGACGGATTGTCCAGCTTGCCCCCAAACACGCTTTTTTTTCGCAAGGTGATCCTGCCGATTCTGTTTTCTACCTACAGAAGGGCCGTGCAAAGCTGACAGTTGTCTCGTCGACGGGGAAAGAAGCGACGATTACGCTTCTCAGCGACGGAGATTTTGTGGGCGAAGAAGCGCTGGCCTCGCCGGGTGGATTGCGGCTGGCGACGGCACTTTCAATGACATCGTGCATCGCGCTGAAGATCAAGCGCGATGAAATGATCCGGGTGATGCACGAGGAGCACAAGTTCTCAGACCACTTTCTGAAGTTCCTGCTGGCGCGGAGCATGCGGGTGCAGGCGGACCTTGTGGATCAGCTCTTCAATTCCAGTGAGAAGCGACTGGCACGCATTCTTTTGCTGATGGCTGAGTTTGGCCAGCCGGGTGAAGTGGAGCCCTTGATTCCGAAAATCTCACAAGAGACTCTGGCGGAGATGATTGGGACGACACGATCGCGGGTGAGCTATTTCATGAACCGATTTCGGAAGCTCGGCTTTATCGAATATAACGGTCGAATTCGCGTTCATAAATCGCTTTTGAACCTGATTTTGCACGACCAGATGCCGAGCGGCAAGGGGGGTGAGCCGTCCGCTGAGGATACGCAAGAAGAGCAAGGAACCGATATGAACGCGCTTTAGCGGGCATGGATGGTGTTGTATCAAATTGACCACAATCGAGGCTGTGGTCCAAATTGACCAGCATCCATCTCAATTGAATGGGACACTCACTCAAAGTCCCCTGGCTATGCTTCCCTGCAATGAGCCCTTAGGAGTGAGAAATGGACAAACCCAAAGCGAGTCTCCTAATCGTTGACGACGATGAGTTGGTGAGAACGTCGATGTCGCAAGTGTTCGTTCAGATCGGCTATCGAGTTCGATCTGCATCGGATGGTTTCTCTGCGCTGGCCGAGATTCGTAATGAGATCCCGGACACAATTCTTTCCGATCTTAATATGCCGGGTATGTCCGGCTTTGAGTTTCTTGCCGTGGTACGCCGCCGCTTTCCTTCGATCCAAGTGATCGCGATGAGCGGTGCATTTTCAGGAGAGGAAGTACCTTCAGGTGTTGCCGCAGATGCTTTTTATCAGAAGGGCAGCGGCATGGGTGCGATCTTGAAGATCGTGGGCGGGCTGGGCAAGCCGGAGCGGGCGCTGGTGTATTACCCTCCGGCGTCAGCGCGGTTCTGGATTCAGAAAAATGCGCAAAGCGATTTTGGAGATTCGTTTGTAACGATCGACTGCCCTGAGTGCCTGCGGACGTTTACAGAACCTGTAGATGATTCAGGTCAGCAGATACGCGAAGTTGATTGTGTGCATTGCGGAAACCCCATGTACTACTCAATTGTTGAACCCGCGGACTGGGCGCTCGCCCCGGTTTTTCTGAAGCATGGAAGCGAAGCGAAATCGCCAGGTCAAGAGCAGCTCAACTAGAGTGTTTTCGATTCACAACCTGCCAATTGGAAATCGTGCAAAGTGGCTTTTGCTCTCGCCCCAGCAACGAAGACTTGTTGCTGGAATCCGCAGGGGAGAAGCCACTCCGCAATTCGGATTCTTTCAAGAGCAAGAACAAAAATGCTGTAACCGCGAACGAGAAAGGGTTGCAACGTGCGCAAGATTGCAGAAATGAACGTACTTTTACGCGAGCAAATTCAATTACCGGCGGGACTGAAATTGGCGACGGACGAGTTCCGCGAAGGCTGGAACTTTCTGAAGCCTACGGACGGGAATCGTCTGGAAAAGCGAGTCCTGAAGCGAGGATGGAGTTTCATCAAAATGGCTGATGGCTTGTTGCGCAGCGGAGTGGGAAAGACAGCGCAAGAAGCGGTTGACTGTGCGCTGAAGCTGACACTCCGGCGGGTGAGCGAACATTTCAACGCGGCGAAGATCGAGCGCATCGAGCTGACGAAATACCCGTGGTTCACGCTGGCGCGCGTGAGCGTTTATCCATACCTGATCCAGAAAGGCGCAGTGCTGCCGGTGCCGGATCAGACGCCCACGACCGCGGTGATGTTGGGGCGAAAGCGTACCAATACCTATACGGCCGAATTGTTTCCAGGTTTCGGCAACTCGATGCCGGTGCTGAGAGAGATTCTGGTTACCTCATCCGCGGAAGCAACCATGCAATGACATTATTGCAAGTGGTGGTGACCCTTTTTGTGTTTCACCAGGTGTTGTGGGTTCAACGAGGGCCGGAACGCAAGCGCGCCCGTTCGCGCTGCAGTTCGCGATAAACATCACTCTTGGATTGGCCGAGCTCGCGTGCAATGCGCTTGAGGGCATCTTTCTCGTCGATATTGTCTTCTGCCTGCAGTCGGGCGACGCGGTCGGCTATTTTTTGAGAGGCGGCTGACGGCGATCCTGACAAGCTTTCTGCTTGGGCGGGAGCCTGAATGAGCAGCGTGATCTCACCGCGGACGCGATCGCGGGAGGCTAGTTCGCGGCGGACATCGGCTACGGTTCCGCGTAGAAACTCTTCATGTACCTTGGTGAGCTCGCGGGCCACGACGACGGGCAGGTCGGGCCCGAAGACGCCTTCGATGTCGGCGAGCGTGTCGAGGATGCGGTGCGGGGCTTCATAGAAGATCAGGGTGCAGGGCGAGGCGCGAAGTTGTGAATTGGCGGCGACGGCCTCAAGCCTGGTGCGGCGCGCGCCGGCTTTTTCCGGTAGAAATCCGATGAAATGAAATTCCGTAGTGGACAGCCCCGACGCGATGAGGGCGCTGAGGGCGGCATTTGAGCCGGGGATGGGGATGACGGGGATGCCGGCGGCGATGGCTTCCGCGGCGAGCCATGCCCCGGGATCGCTGATGCCGGGCATGCCTGCGTCTGAGACGAGGGCGATGCGCGCTCCGGACTTAAGGGATTGAATCAACTCGCCGGCGCGCTGGTGCTCGTTGTGTTGATGGCAGCTTACGGTTGGGGTTGCGATCTCATAGTGGTTGAGGAGTTTTTGGGTCTGGCGGGTGTCTTCGCAGGCAATGCGGTCAACGCGCTTGAGAATGTCGAGAGCGCGGAGTGTGATGTCGCCAAGGTTGCCGATGGGAGTGCTGACGAGATAGAGGCCGGGGGAAAGAGGCGATTGCGAATCGGAAGGCATGGAGGCGCTAGTCGGCGGCTTCTTCTTCGCGTTCAAGGCGACGCTGCTCGGCCAACAGGGACATGGAGCTCATCAGGTTCTGCACGCTTACGATGCCGACGACGCGTCCGCTTTCAGTGATGGGAATGAGCGCGAGGCCGCGGCCGGCGGTGAGACGGCGGATGGTGGTTCCGAGGGTGTCTTCAGGCTGGGCTACCTGAAAGGCGCGGGACATGACGGATTGCACGTAGCCATTTCCGTCATTGCGGAGGGCGTCGACGATGCGCTGGCGTGAGACGATGCCGACCAGTTGGGGACCGCGCACCACGGGGAAATCTTCCTGCAGGGAATGAACGCAGCGTACCAGGGCGTCGGCGAGCGTGTCTGACGGTGAGAGGGTGGCGAAGTCGGTGAGCATGACTTCGCGCATGCGGACGGTATCGACCACGGATTGGAAGAAGACCCCCTGGTCTTCAACCTGGGCGCCAATCATGATGAAAAAACCGGCAACGATGAGCCAGGGGGTGTGCAGAAACATGCCGGCCACCATGGCGGAGAGTGCGAGCACCTGGCCAAGGCTGGTGGCCGCGCGCGCGGAGGGAGCAAAGCCGTGCTGGCGCGCGAAGCTGCCGCGGATGAGACGGCCAACGTCAAGCGGATAGGCGGGCAGCAGGTGGATGAGGGCCATGCCGAGTTGCATCCAAACCATACTGCGGAGCAGGAAGGCAGATGTAATGAAGGGCAGGCTGAAGAGTTGCAAATCTCCGACCGCGCCCATGAACGTGGCGGCGAGGATCAGGCCAGTGGCGGCGTTGGCGAGGGGACCGGCGAACGCGATGGCAAATTGTCCGACGCCTTTGTTGGCGTTTTCCTGGCTTTCAGGATTGGCATAGGCAAAGAGGCCGCCGATGGGGAGAAGGAGAACGGCACGAAGGCGGAGGCCGAGCCAAGCGGCAACAAGGATGCGGGAGGTTTCACGCACGAAGACGGCGGCGACGAGGGCGAAGAAGAGAGCGATACCGCGAGGCCATCCATCTGCATTACTGAGGCCGAGACAAACGATCGCGAGCAAAGGGAAGAATGCATGGACGCGTATCTCTACGCCCATCCAACGGCCCAGCGGGATTGTCCAGCCACGCATACATTCTGATTGTAGTGGGTAGCCCCTCCGGTATGCTGGTTGGCGATGCGGATCATAGCCGGGCAGTTTCGATCACGGACGCTGGCGTCTCCGACGGGGATGGCGACGCGTCCGACGAGCGACAGGTTGCGGGAGACGCTGTTCAACGTTCTGGCACCTCGGATGGAGGGGGCGCACTTTCTGGATTTGTATGCGGGATCAGGCGCAGTGGGGATTGAAGCGCTGAGCCGCGGCGCTGCCGATGCAATGTTTGTGGAGAAGGCGCCGGCGGCACTGGGCGTGTTGCGCGCGAACCTGGAGAGACTGGGGATTACGGATGGCTTTCGAGTGGATGGGGGCAGTGTTGCGACGTGGCTGCGCAAGACGCAGGGGCACGCTGCAGGGAGACTGAAGTTTGACATCGTGTTTCTTGATCCGCCTTACGATGCCGCCGAGGAATATGATTTGACGCTCGGACGCTTGGGCGGGGAGGCGGGAAACTTGCTGTCAAGCGGAGCGGCGGTGATTGCGGAGCACCGGCGAAGAGAGCAGCTGGAGGAGCGATACGGCGCGCTGGAACGGACGCGGCTATTGGAGCAAGGGGATGCAGGATTGAGTTTCTATACCGTGAATAGCACGAATGTGGATGGACAGGAATGATGCGAAAGAAATGGTTGTTGGCGGCGGCGTTGCTTGGCACGGCGGGTTTGCAGGCGCAGACGAAAGCAACGTGGGAGATTGGACCGTTTACGCGGCCTGCGATGGGAAACCCGGTGATCGCCCCGCGACCTGAGTCCACTTTCATGGACCCGGTGCTGAAGACGGCGGCTCATTGGGAGGCGCTGCACACGTTCAATCCGGCGGCCATTGTGCGGGATGGGAAGGTTGTCGTGCTTTATCGCGCGGAAGATGATTCGGGAGCGATGGAGATTGGGGGCCACACGTCGCGACTGGGAATGGCGGAGAGCGCGGATGGGATCCACTTCACGCGGAGGCCGGAACCGGTATTTTACCCGGCGGAGGATGGGGAGAAGGCGCGCGAGTGGCCGGGAGGGGTGGAGGATCCGCGGATTGTGGAATCCGAAGACGGCACTTATGTGTTGACTTATACGCAATGGAATCGGAAAACGTACTCAGTGGGAATTGCGACGTCGCCAGATCTGACGCATTGGACGAAGTATGGTCCGGCGTTCTTCTCGGCAGAGGGCGGCAAGTATGCGGGGTTGAAGTACAAGTCCGCGGGAATTGTGACGCGGATCGATGCGGGGAAAGGGCGGCTGATTGCGGCGAAGATTGACGGGAAGTACTGGATGTATTGGGGTGAAGGGACGATACGGCTGGCGACTTCTGAGGACCTGATTCACTGGACGCCGGTTGAGGATGCGCGTGGAGCGCCGGTGGAATTGCTGAAACCGCGCGCGGGACATTTCGACAGCACGTTTCCGGAGACGGGTCCGCCGCCGGTGCTGACGAGCGCCGGAATCGTCGTGATTTACAACGGGAAGAATGCGGAAAGCGGGGGCGATGCGGCATTGGGGGCTGATGCGTATGCATCGGGCGAGGTGTTATTCGACGGGAAGAATCCGGCGCACTTGATCAAGCAAACGGAGGGCCCGGTGTTGAGGCCGGTGATGCCGTATGAAAAGACCGGGCAATACATCGCGGGTACGACGTTTGCGGAGGGGCTGGTTTATTTCAAGGACCGTTATTTTCTTTATTACGGATGCGCGGATTCGCTGGTGGCGGTGGTGGTTGGGCCGAAGGGCAAATAAGAGTTGGCATCGCTGTTGAAGGTCGTGACGGATAGAAAAGCTCGTAGATTGATCATCCATTGGGAAGCGGGCTGGCATCATCGGTACCGGCAAGCGCTGCTGCCGCCGGGCCGGAGAACTGCACGGTGACCACGGTGATGTCGTCGTTTTGGCCGAAGCCGCAGGCGGCGTCTGCGATGCGCTGGGCGGGGAAAACGCTGAGGGCGCGGGTGAGGTCGAAGCCGAAGAGGTCGCCGCACCAGGGGGGGATTTTGGCGCGGGCCTCGACGACTCCGTCGGAGACGAAGGTGAGTCGATCCCCCGGAACAAGTTGCAGGGTGGTGCATTCGTATTGGGAAGCGGGAACGATGCCGAGGGGAAGAGATCCGGGAACATCGACTTCCAAGCCGTTGAGATAGGGTGGCAAGTGGCCGGCGTTGGCCACTGTGGCGAAGCCGCCAGCCGTGAGGTGGACGGCCAGGCAAGTGGTGAAGCCGGCTTGCGAACGGCCGACCATGCGCTGGTTAAGCGAAGCGAGCATGGCGGCGGGACCTGCGCCGTGGGCGGCCTCCGCGCGGATGGCGCCGACGAGCACGGAGACGAGCATGGCAGCCTGCAGGCCTTTGCCGCTGACATCTCCAAGGACGATCAACATACCACCGCGGCCATCGCCGATTTCCTGGAAGAAGTCGCCGCCGACTTGCTCAGCGGGCTCATAGACCCAATCGACGTGGTAACCCGGGCACTGGTCAAGCGCATCGGGAAGCAGGACCTGCTGTATCTGGCGAGCGGCTTCAAGTTCGCCCGCGAGCCAGACTTCGCGGTGGCGGGCGCGGGTAAAACGCAGGATGAGGAAGACGAGCATGGCGAGCAGGAAGAAGAGGTGTAGAAGGATGCCGGTTTGCATGGTGAAGGGCGGCAGGGGGAGCGGCAGTTCGAGCATGCGGGGCATGCGCGACCATCCGGCCTGGGCGAGAAGGATGGCGAAGTTGTCCGCGACATAAAAGCCGATGTCGAGGAGGGTGGGGACGAGCAGCAAGCGGGCATCGAGATTGCCGGCGAGGGCGCGTTTTCCAAGCAGCCAGAAGATCCAAATGGCTGCAGGAACGATGGCGGCGAGCTGCAAGGCGGCAGAGGCAGGAACGGACATCCAACCCGGCCAGTAGAGAACAGAGGGCAGCGGGCTGAGGACGACGAGAGCAAGACAGATGCGTCCTGCGGTGCCGATGCGGGCCGCAAGAACTTTTGAGAAGAAGCACATGGCCGCGAAGATGTTGATGGCGGCCAGAGCTCCATCGAGGAGGTCGAAGACGGGAATGGGAGGGATAGCGTAAATCTCTTTGGAGACATTGAGGGCGCTGTCTGCGGATTGCGCCAAGAGCATGACGGCGAACCACAGGTACTCGCGCTCGCCAGGGCGGATGAGGAAGAGCCAGAGAATGGCGAGGCCGATTAACGCCGCGGCAATGCTGTAGGCGTAGTAGTCGACAAAGACGACGTTACGCATGACCTGGTGATGGATTTGTTCAGCGGCGATCAAAGCGGGGTCGCCTGCGATGTGTCCTCCGGAAAATGGGCCGCCGCCCATGTAGGTAGCCCAGATGGGCGAGTGCCAGACGCGAATGGCGATGTGAATGGTGCGTGCGGCGGGACTGCCGGCCTGGGTGAGGGGGAACAGGTGGTAGTTGAATTCGGTGGAAGGGATCAGGGTTGGCGGCATTTCACCCGAGCCGCCGGTGAATCTGCCATCGACGTATACCTCGAAGGCGGTGACAATGGGGGCGAGCAACATGGCTGTGGGATTCTTGCGGGGAGGAATGGTGACGGTGAAGCGGTACCAGCCATAGCCGCTCATGGCTGGGTAACCCTGTGCATCCCAAGGCTCGCTATTGCGCAGCAGGGGCCAGGTTGTGTCGTCGAAATCGGGAGAGGCCCACAAGGGTTGGGAATCGGATGTGCGGGGAGAATCACCGGGGTGGAAGCGCCAGAGGCCTTGGAGAGAAACAATCTGTTCCCTGCCCTGATCCAGATCAAAGGACTGCGCCGGCAGCCATGCAGCATACGCGAGTACGACCAGCGATGCGAGGCGGCGGAGTGCGATGTTGAAGCGCATGGGACGGTTCCTGATGGGACGCGGGAGAAGGCCCTTGATGTTTGCCGACAACTTTGCCGGAGAACTTGCTTGATGCTAACGCAGCAGAGGACGTTTGCGCAGGGCGATTGCGTGCTGTGGATGTGGACCAATGCGTTTAGAGTGTTGTGCATGAAGAATCTCAGGTTGGTTGCGGTTTTGAGCGTGCTGGCGATACTGGCGGTGGGGTTGCGGACGGCTGCAGGACAGACGGAGGCGGTGGTGAAAGCGCCCGGGGTTGCGTCGCAACTGGCGATTCTGGATACGGACATTGGCGACGATATCGACGATGCGTTCGCGCTGGCGCTGGCGTTGAGGAGCCCGGAGCTGAAGATCCTTGGGATTACAACGGCGTATGGGGA
>Ga0302319_10014016_pt1 | contig 14986 bp, 11 predicted proteins | sample Bog_T0_2_FD_203319 | JGI IMG/M metagenome (GOLD analysis project Ga0302319, IMG submission 203319) | Peat permafrost microbial communities from Stordalen Mire near Abisko, Sweden - Bog_T0_2 | ecosystem: Environmental > Terrestrial > Soil > Wetlands > Peat | place: Sweden: Abisko, Stordalen Mire... | reverse complement strand
CACAGCCGCGCAGCGCCGAGTGGTGGAAGTTCTTAATGGGTTCGTCGAGGGCGATTGCCCCGTCCACGTACTCGACGATCAATCGACCGCGAATCACATCCACCTTGCTCACCCGGCGCAAGTCGATGCCGCGCTCGAGTTCGAGGTCGTTCAAGATGAGGCTCTCGTAGTCGAAGTTCTTGGTGCACATCAACGCGATCGACAAGGTGACCGCGTCGACTCGGTGGTCGCCCGTGGGCCAGCGGTGCGACTGCATGGCTCGAAGCCCTTCCACCGCACACGGCGTCGCGACGACGGCGATCCGTGGCTTCTTTGGCAATTTGTACTTGGACAAATTCAGCTCGCCTAAGACCATGGTCTGGTTGTAGAACGAACCTGACGTTGCCCGAAGTTCTGCGACGTTGGTTGCGATCGTGGCGACACCCTTCCACGGCGTCGACGGATCCGTCGAGGGCTTGGAGACCAGCGCGCCGTCGATGGCGCCGGTCTTTAACAGCGCGGTCAACAGCGCCGTGACGGCACCACCGTCCTGTGCGTCATCGTTGCGACTGGCGCTTCGCACACTGAAGGCACCGAGAACTCGACCGAGACCGGACGCCGGATCGGCACCTTCAAGGCTGAAGTAGGGGTCCGCGGGATCGGGCTTGGAGATGATCTGCACCGGTGTCGAGGTTGGTTCGGGCGTCGCGGGAGGCCACTGTGCCTCGTAGCGAAGACCCGCTCGAGGGCAAAAGTCCCAGCACAGTGAGCATCCGGTGCACATCTTGACGAGTTCGGGAAGATTGGTGAGCTGATTGACGCCAATCGAATTCGACGGGCACACCGCGACGCAGGTACCGCATTGGATGCAGCGATCGGCGTCGATGACTCCGGCCGCCAACTCCCAGAACCACGTCTTACGAGGCGCCTCGGCGATGTCGTTCATTGACTCGCGAAGTTGGTTTCCCTTCACGAGGATCGGCCGTTCACGATGTTGCGCAAATCACCAATGTTCGTGCGCCGCGCCCAGGCGGTGAACGTCTCACCCTCGCGGTGTTGCTGATCGTAGGCGAGCGTGGTGTTGAGAATGGCGTCTTCGAGGTCGCGCACCGGGACCGCGCCTTCGACCCAGTTGATGAATCCCGCTTCAGGACCGAGCGCACCACCGAGCCCAACGTCGTAAGCTTCTTCGAGTTTGAATTCGCCCTTGTGGATCGCACCGCGAAGTCCGATGTCGGCGATCTGGGGTTGCGCGCACGAGGCGGAGCATCCAGAGAGGTGCACGCGTAGCGGGGTAGTGCGCAATGGGCTCTGCGGTGAGAGTTCTTCGAGTCGGGCGTCGAGACGCTTCGCCAGCTGTACCGCGCGCTGCTTCGTCTCGGTGATGGCGTAGCGGCAGAATTCATTGCCGGTGCACGCAACGACACCACGCGTGAAGGGGCCCGAGTTCGGACTGAATTTTTGCATGAGGTCCTCAGCGAGGAGTGCGTCGACCAACTCGTTCGCGACGCCCGAGAGAATAAAATTCTGGTCCACACCAAGTCGCACGTGCCCGTCCCCGTAGTGTTCGGCGAGTCGGGCCGCTTCGGCAAGCTCGAGGCCGGTGAGGCGCCCCGCGGGTACGACGCAACCTACGTAGGAAAAGCCCTCTTGGCGTTGGGCGTGCACGCCGACGTGGTCCCGACGAAAACCAGTTTGTAACGCCGTGGCACCCGAGCGTGGCTCCACGTTCAGTCGAGCGACGAGCTCAGTTCGGAATTGCTCGGGACCAAGTTCTTCGACGAGGTAGCGCATCCGTGCAACGCCGCGGTGTTCGCGATTTCCGAGTTCGGCGAAGACCTGGGCGATACCCCTCGCGACTTCGACAGCTTGGTCGCTCGTAATGAAAAGGTCGAGGTCCGATCCCAATCGTTCGCCGTCGGAAAGTCCTCCGCCCACGAGGACGTTGAATCCCGTGACGTCACCGAGAGACGCGGGCCAGAATCCGATGTCATTGATTTCCACTCGTGAGCAGTCCTCGCTACAACCACTCACCGAAATCTTGAACTTTCGCGGAAGGTTCGCGTAAGTGCGGTTCCCGGTGAAGAAGTCAGAGATCGCCGTCGCGACTGCCAACGAGTCGACAATCTCGTGGGCGTCGACCCCACTAACGGGACAACTCGTGACATTTCGAGCGCAGTCGCCGCACGCCTGCACCGACGTGAGACCAACGCGAGCGAAGCGCTCCCAGATCCGAGGGATGTCCGCCATGTGCAACCAGTGCAGTTGAATCGTCTGACGCGTGGTGATGTCGCAGTAACTGTTACCAAAGAGTGGGTGATCGTCCGGACCGCGTCCGAACGCTTCGGCGGCGAGTCCGATTTCACGAGCCTGGGGTGCCGTCAAGACGCCACCGGGGACCTTCACGCGCATCATGAACGCGTCGCCGCCTTGGCGCTGTGGGTAGACGCCCACCCATTTGAGTCGCTCAACTTCGTAGGGCACTGCGTTCAGGGCGTCGACGCCGTCTTTGGCGTAGGTATTGATGACGGCGGCAGCGACCTCGAAAGGGTGTCGGCGAAGCTTCATCAGTTCGGTGTCGTTGAGTTCACCAATGTTTCGATAGGGATTGAGGAAGGGGAGGCCTTCGACCGTCGGTCCGTCGAGTCCAAGACCGTACGGGTCGTCGTGTGTGTCGCGTCGAGTGGTGCTCACGAGATGAATCCCCTCGAACGTGCAACGAAATGCCTAGTAATTCGGTCCTTTCGCCACCTCGCGGCAGATGGGAACATCATGATCGACATAGGAGACACTATATATGACCCAATTAGTCATAAATCTAAAATATTGAAGAGGCGCGAAGCGTCCGGTTCCCCACGCATGCGTGCGCCGCACCGTATTGCATTGCGTGAAGTGTGCGTTAAATGCGGTCGCGTCGAGTTGGTTTGCCCATGGGACCTAAGTAGGGTGTGTCTTTGGTCCCGACGACCATCAAGCGAGAGGTGCGGAGTTGACGAACCAGTCTGGCGAAGGAGCCGAAGTAATTCGAGCGGCGCTCGTGCAAACGAAGTGGACGGGCGACAAGCAGTCGATGATCGAGGCGAACGTGGCGCTCGCGAGACGCGCCGCAGAACAAGGCGCGAAGGTCCTGTGCTTCCAGGAACTCTTCTATGGTCCGTACTTCTGCCAAGTGCAAGATCCCAAGTACTTCGACTACACCGAGACCGTCCCGGGTCCTACGACAGAGGTGATGTGTGCACTCGCGAAGGAGACGGGCATGGTGCTAGTGGTGCCGGTCTATGAGAAGGAGCAAGAAGGTCTCTTCTATAACACCGCCTTCGTCATTGACGCCGACGGCACGTATTTAGGCAAATACCGCAAGCACCACATTCCCCAAGTGAAGGGCTTCTGGGAGAAGTTCTATTTCCGACCCGGCAACCTTGGCTACCCGGTCTTTGCCACCGCGGTGGGACCAATTGGTGTGTACATCTGTTACGACCGCCATTTTCCTGAGGGCTGGCGAGCTTTTGGACTGGGTGGCGCGCGCATTGTCTTTAATCCTTCGGCGACGAGCCGTGGACTATCGATGTACCTCTGGAACTTGGAGCAGCCCGCGGCGGCAGTCGCCAACGAGTACTTCGTCGGCGCAATCAATCGAGTGGGCGTTGAAGAGCTTGGCGACAACGACTTCTATGGTTCCTCGTACTTCGTCGATCCACGCGGCCAACTGGTTGGCGAGGCGGGTTCGCAAAAGGAGGACGACGTGATCATCCGCGACCTCGACATGTCGACGCTCGCCGAGGTGCGCCACACCTGGGCCTTCTATCGCGACCGCCGCCCCGAGAGTTACGGCGCATTGGTCGAGCCCTGATCACGTCACGACGAGGAGGCGAGTGATGAAGACGCTTATTACTGGGGGAACCGTCGTCAACGCGAGCGGCCCATTTGACGCCGACGTCCTCATCAAGGGCGAGAGCATCGCGGGACTGGCGTCACCTGGTTCCGAGACGGCGCTGTCGTGGAAGGACGGGGCTGATCGCGTGCTTGACGCGACTGGCCAGTACGTTATCCCCGGCGCGATCGACGCGCATACCCATATGGAGATGCCCTTTGGCGGAACGTTCTCCGCCGACACGTTCGAGACCGGTACTCGGGCGGCCGCCTTTGGAGGGACCACCACCATCATCGACTTCGCGATTCAAAGCAAGGGCAAGAGCCTGCGAAGCGGTCTCGATGACTGGTTCGCCAAGGCGGAAGGCAACTGCGCGACGGACTACGCGTTTCACATGATTGTCTCGGACGTGAATAAGCAGTCCCTTGACGAGATGGATCTTCTGGTCGATGAGGGGATCGCGAGTTTCAAGTTGTTCATGGCGTATCCCGGAGTCTTTTATTCCACCGACGGCGAAATTCTCCAAGCGATGCAGCGTGCCTCGCTTAATGGCGCAACCATCATGATGCACGCGGAGAACGGCATCGCGATCGATGTGTTAGTCGCTCAGGCACTCGAACGCGGCGAAAGCGATCCTCGTTTCCATGGAGCGACGCGACCATCGATTCTCGAAGGCGAAGCGACGCACCGCGCGATCCAGTTGGCGCAAGTAGCGGGTTCGCCGCTGTACATCGTGCATCTCTCTGCACGCGAGGCACTCGAGCAAGTAGTGGGCGCGCGCGATCGTGGTCAAAACGTGTTCGCCGAGACCTGTCCTCAATACCTATTTCTTTCCGAGGCGGACCTCGCTCGTGAGGGTTTCGAAGGTGCAAAGTTTGTGTGTTCGCCACCGTTGCGTGATTCCAGCCACCAGATTGACTTGTGGCGCGGACTGCGCACTGACGACCTCAGTGTCGTGTCGACTGACCACTGCCCATTTTGTTTCAAGGAACAAAAAGAGCTGGGAGTAGGCAATTTCTCCAAGATTCCCAACGGCATGCCCGGCGTCGAGCACCGACTGGACCTGATCTTCCAGGGCGTCGAGATGGGCGAGATCTCCTTGGCACGCTGGGTCGACGTGACGTCAACGACGCCGGCGCGGATGTTCGGACTCTTTCCTCGAAAAGGTCTGATTGCGCCCGGTTGCGACGCGGACCTCGTACTGTACGACCCCAACTTCACGCACACGTTCTCATCGGCGACGCATCACATGGACGTCGACTATTCGGCGTACGAAGGAATGAAGGTAAAGGGTAAGGCGACGACGATTCTTTCGCGAGGACAGATTCTCGTCGAAAACGACAACTACGTGGGCACCCCGGGTGCAGGGAAATTTCTCAAACGTGGTTTGAACGGTTTGCTCCGCTAGTGGGAAAACACGTGTGGAACGGAGGTTCATGGAATTCGGGCTGGTAGCGCAAACGAATCCGCCGGCGAAGGACGTGATTGAGCTCGCCAAGCGAGCCGAAGACGCCGGGTTCGATTATTTCTGGACGTTTGACTCGGCGGTGCTGTGGCAAGAACCCTTCGTCATTTACTCGCAAATCCTCAGCGCGACGACCTCAATCAAGGTCGGACCAATGGTGACGAACCCTCTGACGCGTGACTGGACGGTTACGGCATCATTGTTCGCGACACTCAATGACATGTTCGGTCCCCGTACCATTTGTGGCATTGGCCGCGGCGACTCGGCGGTCCGATTTACAGGAGGAAAGCCGTCGACGCTCGCGGAATTGGCCCAGTGCATCGAGGTCATTCGATCGCTGGCCCGGGGCCAAGAGATCACGCTTCGTGATCAGACTTTTAGCATTCCTTGGGTAAAGAACGGTGCGCTCGACGTGTGGATGGCGGCGTATGGACCAAAGGCCCTCAAGGTAGCGGGTGAATACGCCGACGGACTGATTATGCAGCTCGCCGATCCGTTCATTGTGCGCTGGGCTATTGAGAACGTCGACGCTGCGCTCCAAGGGTCGAATCGAAGTGACGAGCCGTTCAGTGTGTGTGTGGCCGCGCCCGCGTACGTGGGCGATGACGTGGCGCACCAACGTGATCAGTGTCGCTGGTTCGGTGGCATGGTGGGCAATCACGTCGCGGACATCGTTGGTCGCTACGGTGATGATCTCTCGGTCGTGCCCGCGGCCTTGACCGAGTACATCAAGGGGCGAAAAGGTTACGACTATCGCCATCACGGCAAAACCGGTAACCCCGACACCGAGTTCGTACCCGATGAAATCATTGACCGGTTCTGTATCCTCGGTCCGGTCTCCTCGCATCTGGAGCGACTCCAGGAACTCTCGTCGCTCGGTACTGATCAATTCTCGCTCTATCTGATGCATGACAATCCCGAAGGCACGATTGACGCGTATGCGAAACGCGTCATTGGGCAGGTTGAGTGATCGACGCGTCGGGGAAATCGGTTCGACCCATGCGACGATACGTAGTTGGCGCGGCGCTCATCGGACTCGCCAGCGTCACCTTGCTCTCGCCGCGAGCGTTTGCAGACTCAACTACGACGACGACGGCCCCCTCGAGTGGCTCGAGTACCACGTCGAGCACCACCACGTCGGTGCCGGTCACCACGACGACCAACAAAGTGTGGGTCGCTCCCTTAACCGGACTTCCCGATCCGAGTGAACTCACGCGTCATCGCTCGGCGTTGACCATAAAGATCGACAATACGCCTGAGGCACATCCTCAATTCGGCCTTCAAGACGCAGACGTCGTCTACGAAGAGATCGTCGAGGGCGGGATCACTCGATTGGCCGCGATCTTCAATTCGAAACTTCCTACCGTCGTGGGTCCCGTTCGCTCCGTTCGACGCACCGATCCACAGATCGTCTATCCCCTAGGCGGGATCTTCGCCTTTTCGGGTGGAGCCCAGTACGCGATTGACGCCATCGAAAAGGCGCCAGTCAAGCTCATCCAAGAGTCAAACGCTGGAGCCGCGATGTTCCGCGACCTTAAGCGTCCTCCGCCCCACAACCTGCTCGCGAACGCGGTGCTGCTCATGACCTATGGAGGAGAGCCCAAACCTCCGCGCGCGATCTTCACGTACCGAAGTGCTTCGGAACCGGCCACCGGGGCTCGAGTGAATGTTTTCAACGTTGATTTCCTTTCGGGCTACGAGGTGTCGTACAACTGGGACGAGAAGACGTTCTCGTGGGATCGAACGATTTTTGACTACCCGGACATCACGGCGACCGGGCAGCGTGTGTCGCCCGCGAACGTGATCGTAATGAACGTGCTCTATCGCGGAGGGGTAGGCGTCGAAGGCTCGTACGCGCAGCTCACGGGTTCTGGTCCGGCCGAAGTCTTTACCGCTGGTCGGGTGCAGCGAGGTACGTGGTCGCGAAAGGCTCTTGCGGACCCAATTGTTTACAAGAACGAATCTGGGCAAGTAATTGCGCTCACGCCCGGCCAGACGTTCGTCGAGCTCGCCGACACACTCATGCGCGCCACGATCACCAACCAGCCCTAAAGTTCTTCGCCAACGCAGCGCGCTAGCTAATAAAAGGAATCGACAGCTCCCAGAGACGTTCCGCGCTCTCGGGATCGAGAGCCCACGGATTCACGCCGCCGCTGTAGGGTTCCGGGTTCGCCGTAACCGGAGCCTCGTTGCAATTCTCGAAGTAACGACCCCCGACGTCCAATAGCAGTGGCGACGCCGCGAGCAAGACCGACGTCGCCGCACCTTGGGAGGGCGTCTTTTGGTATTGCACCGGTGTCATCATCTGGCCCGTGTAGCGCTGCAAGTTCGTGGGAATGGAGCCTGGGTGTAGTGCGTTCGCGTGAATGCCCGCACTCGACCAGCGCCGCGTGATCTCGACGGCGAGCAACACGTCGGCGGTCTTGGACTGACCATACGCTGACCACGGGTCATACGGTCGCTCGTGGAAGTCAATGTCGTCGAACACCACGGGGGAGAAGTAGTGCGCCATGGAACTGACCGACACGACGCGAGCGCCGGTGGCGCGCTCCAACCAGGGATACATATTCATTGTGAGGGCGAAGTGCCCCAGATAGTTGGTCGCGAACTGCACCTCGTGACCTCGTGCGCTTCGCTCCAGCGTCGGCACCGCCATGACGCCAGCGTTGAGTACCAGCATGTGAAGTGGCGAATTCCATCGCTTCGAAAAGTTGCTGATTGACGACACGCTGAGAAGATCGAGCTCCTGGACTCGGACGTCGTCATTGCCCGTGGTTTCGGCTATCTCCCTGGCGGCTCGTGCGCCCATGTCGGGATTGCGCACCGCAAGGGTCACCGTGGCGCCGGAGCGCGCGAGCGCGCGTGCGGTTTCGAGGCCAATACCTGATGATCCTCCGGTGACGAGTGCACTTCGACCAGAAAGACTGACGCCCTCGAGTACCTCATCGGCCGTCGATTGCTCGTCAAAGGGAGTGGAGATCAACGGGTCCATCGGCTCAGCCTATCCACCGGTCTTCAGTGCTGAACCTTCTCTGGTTCCACCGATGTCCTTCATCAATGGAACTGACGAGTTTGTGGGCTCACGAGTCTTTCAGTGGATGCAGCGGACTCGAGTCCCCCAAACGGACTCGTCAGGGCGAACGCCGGGACGCTACGACTTGACGACTAGTGTCTCGCCGCGTATCGAATTCGAAATCTTCGATTGATCGGCGCAGCATCATATGCACCTAGGAAGTTGACGATGTTTGGTGAACTCGCCTCACCTTCAGGCCCGCCCTTCTAGAAACTTATTTCGATGTACTTTCAGTTTGGATTTGCTATAAGAAGTGATACCGTGCTGACATCAATGCCCCCGCAATCGCGACCGACGTCCAACAAAGTGATCGAAGGGCGCCTTCAATTGGTCCTAGCTGGCTCTCGACACTTAGAGCAACCTTGGTGCCATCGAGCAAAACCTCATCACCCTGGAGGTAGTTCACGTGGCGGCGAAGTCGCCGTGCCGGGGTCGAGAGTTGACGTTGTGTCGCGGCGATGAAGGCCGCGTAGAGTGCCGCAAGTAATGCGGCGGCACTTAGGTTCTCATGCTGGGTGAAGTACGCGGTGAGAACTGGGAAGCAGCCCCAAGAAAGAAAAAACACGAGATCGGTGTGGAGCCGTCCGCCAAAGAGTTCCAGATTGTAGCCAACTGCTGCGATAACACCAACAGCGATGAAGATCCACAAAAATTCGTCGACCTCGACCGCACCAACGATGCCAAGTACGACGGCGCCACCAAGGCTCAGAATTGACGCGGCGACCAGTTGCCAGGTGGGGATGGTCGTGCGAAGGGGGCGGCCTTGTAGTTCGTCCATTGCGTGTGCTCCAATGCCGACCGCGAGGAAGAACGCGAGGACCGTCATCCAAAGGCGAAACGTGTGGATGGGACCTACGAGGGACGCGCCAATGACGACGAGTGAGAGGAGAAACATGGTGTAGGGCGGATGCAGCAACGTCCACCATTCGCGAAGTCGTGGTCGCGAAAGGTACTTAGGCTGGGCGTAGAACGCTGGACCCGACGGCGGCGTCTGCTGGTCGCTCATGCGCGCTCTGTTTTGTAGCCCCAGATCACGATGCCGCCGCCAAGACTCATCGTTCGACGTTCGACGTGTTCCATGCCCGCGTGCTCCCACGCTCGAAGCGTCCAGTCCACTGAGTACTGACGGTAATGCTTGGAGATACTTGGACCAAGAAAACGACCAACGTCCCACCAGCCTTTGCCGCCCGTGAGGTAGCCAGCGACGGGCAGCACCCATCGGGTGTAACACCACCATGAGACGAGCCATATTCGTTTGCTGGGTACCGCAAATTCGAGGTTCGCCATTGGTGCGCCAGGCTTGAGTACCCTCGCCAGTTCGTTGATCGTTGCCGCAGGATCGTCCACGTAACGCAATAAATAGGTGAACGTCAGGGCATCGAAGGATTCGTTGGCGAAAGGGAGCTGCTCGCCACGTGCGAGTACGAGGGCCACACGCTCTTGCAGTCCAGACTTTTGAATGTTCCTTTGCCCGGCGCTGAGCATGTCGGCACTGAGGTCGAGTCCCACGATTCGTCCATTTGTCCGTTTCGCGAGTCGTTCCGTCACTGCGCAGGGCCCACATGCGACGTCGAGGATCAAACGAGGTTCTGCACCCACGACGTGCTCGACCATGGCGGCGCGCCAACGCCGGTCCTGTCCAAACGAAAGTACCTGGTTGAGCTGGTTGTAACGCTTTGGAAGGGGCGCGAAGAGCTTACGAGCAAAGGCGTTGGCGGTTGCCCGCGAGGCGTTGACAATCTTTTTAGAAGACACCGCAGGAGTCCACATCGCGCCAAGAACAATTCCAGTGACAGGGTCTCACGCGAAGAATTATCAGGTGATGACGAATATTCGCTTGGCCGTTTCGTTTGATTTTCCTACCTTAACGGAATCGGTGGAGCATCACGAGTCCCAAAAGAGTTGATCGAACATGTACCAAGGGCTGACAAACGCCGCGGGTTCGGATGGGGATTTTACTAACGATTAAGGCTTCTTGCCTGGGTTGAACTCAATGATTTCGAGTTCTCCGTCGTCTCGCATCGCTTCATGATGCGCAATTTGTTCTCGCTCACGCTCGATGAGTTCGTCGTCGGGTGCGTCTTCCAAGTGCACCGCGAGGTCATCGGCTTCTGGAGAAGCCCGAATGAGCTCATCGAGCTTTAACTGGAGTACTTTTTGGTGACGTGATTGTGTGTGCTGGATAACGAACAGCATGACGAGGGTGATGGCGCTGACGATGGTGGCGAAAGAAGTCTGCCAGGTCTGGGGAAAACGGTTGACGCCGAGAACGATGCCGAAGATGACGAGCACCAAAACGACGGCCAGTGTTGTTCCCGAGCGGGATGTGAACTCGCCGATCCAATGTAGAACTCGACTGATGCGTTGCAATGGGGTCGATCGCTCCATAAGGTCTCCAATCAATGATGGTGCGGCGGTACGGTCGCGGAAAACGTGCGCCGCCGTTTCGCTCTACACATGTGGAAGTGTGCGAGTACACGTACAGAAGGCTCGTTTCGAGCGTATCGGCTTCGAATCGTTTGAAATCTCCCGTTTTGTGCGTACCTGACTCTCGCGGGCGTGACAATACTTATAGGCGCAATTCAACACCATTGGCGCGTCAATTCATAACTAAATCTATCAGATTTAGAGTATAAAGTGCTTGAAGCACGGGCCACACTGACGCGGCCGTCGACAATGGAGGAACAAGTGAGCGAATGGGGATTTGAGACTCGTCAGATTCATGCGGGAACGAGTGCCGACACGGCGACGGGCGCACGCGCGATCCCGATCTATCAGACAACGAGTTACGTGTTTCGTGACACCGAACACGCCGCAGCGTTGTTTGGGCTTTCCGAACTCGGAAACATCTACACGCGGATCATGAATCCCACGCAGAGTGCGTTTGAGGAGCGTATTGCCTCCCTCGAGGGTGGCGTCGCCGCGCTGGCCGTGGCGTCAGGCTCCAGTGCCGAGACGCTCGCCATTCTCAATCTCGCTGAAAATGGGGGGCACGTGGTCTCCTCCGCCTCGCTCTACGGGGGAACGTACAACCTGTTTCACTACACGTTGCCCAAACTTGGTATCGAGACGACGTTCGTCGAGAACCCAGACGACCTCAACGAATGGCAGGCAGCAATTCGGCCCAACACCAAAGCCTTCTATGGCGAGACGTTAGGAAACCCGAGGGGCGACGTACTGAACTTCGACGGCGTGTCCAAAGTGGCCCACGAGCACCAAATTCCTTTGGTCGTGGACAACACGCTCGCGACGCCCTATCTCACTCGTCCGTTGGAGCACGGGGCAGACATCGTGGTGCATTCGGCCACCAAGTTCATCGGTGGCCACGGCACCTCAATTGGTGGGGTGATCGTCGACGGAGGAACCTTCGACTATGAAGGAAGTGGTCGATTTCCTGGTTTCACCGAACCTGATCCGAGTTACCACGGACTTATCTTTGGCCAATTGCCCGAGGCGCTGTTTCCCGCACGTTTTGTGCTGAAGACGCGTCTGCAGTACTTGCGCGACATTGGTCCAGCGATTGCGCCGCTCAATTCGTTCCTTTTCCTTCAGGGTCTCGAGACGTTGAGCCTTCGCATGGAACGACACGTGGCGAACGCGACAGCGATTGCGAAGTTGCTCGAATCGCACGCGGACGTTGCGTGGGTGAACTACCCCGGTCTCGATTCGAGCCCCTGGCACACCCTTCAACAGAAGTATTTGCCGAATGGTGGTGGTTCAATCATCGCTTTCGGCATTAAGGGAGGTGCTGACGCGGGGCGCAAGTTCATCGAGGGATTGAGCCTCTTCAGCCATCTCGCCAATGTCGGCGACGCGAAAAGCCTCGCCATCCACCCGGCCTCGACAACCCATTCGCAGTTAAGTGAACGAGAGCAGCTTTCGACTGGGGTCAGCGCGGATCTCGTTCGACTTTCAGTGGGTATTGAGACGTTGGATGACATCGTGGCCGACCTCGAACAAGGCTTCCGCGCGGCAAAGGGATGACGCGAACGTCGCGTGGATACTGGCGAGTCGGTGACGAAGTTGGTCATCGACTTTTTGCGACTCTTCACGGGGATGCGGACGGCGCGTTTCACTTTGAGTCCGGGGAATCCCTCAGCAATGTCACGGTGGCCTACGAGACGTTGGGAACACTGAACTCTGACGCCTCGAACGCCGTGTTGGTCGAGCATGCACTGACCGGCGACTCGCACGTGAGTGGACCCAGTGGACCTGGCCATCCCACGAAAGGGTGGTGGGATGGCCTCGTGGGACCAGGGCTCGCTATTGACACGACCCGGTTCTTCGTCGTGTGCGCGAATGTGCTCGGTGGGTCCCAAGGCACGACGGGACCATCATCACTGAATACCAGCGGGCGCCCATTTGGCTCATCGTTTCCGCGTATCACGATTCGAGACCAGGTGAAGATAGAGGTACGTCTCGCGACACATATTGGAATCGACGAATGGCACGCCATTGTCGGAGGATCAATGGGGGCGATGCGAGCCTTGGAGTGGGCAGTTGGATATCCATCGCGCGTCAAAAAACTCGTCCTACTTGCCGTGGGCGCCGCCTCAAATGCCGATCAGATTGCGCTGAGTTCGCTTCAAGTACGCGCCATCAAAGCCGATCCTCTCTATTTCGGTGGTGACTACTACGACAAAGGAGTTGGGCCGCGCGACGGACTCGCCATTGCCCGAGGCATCGGCCACTTGACGTATCGATCAAGCGGAGAGCTCGACTCGCGTTTTGGGCGCAACGTCCAAGGTCAAGAGGATCCACTGAAAGGTGGACGCTACGCCATCGAGTCCTATCTCGAGCATCAGGGTGAGAAACTCGCGGCCAGATTCGACGCCAACAGCTACGTCGTCTTGAGCGAAGCGATGAATCTTCACGATGTCGGTCGTCATCGAGGAGGTGTAGAAAGTGCACTCTCAAAGATTCGTGCGGACACGATCATCATTGGTATCTCGTCAGACCGGCTCTATCCATTAGTCCTTCAAGAGGAACTGGCGGAGAAGATTCCCGGTGCCCATAATCTCGTCGTGGTGAGCTCCATTGTGGGGCATGACGGTTTCCTTCTAGAAATCGATCAGATCGAAAAGATAGTGGGTCCCGCTCTTCGCGACGAGCGACGTTAGGTTCCTGGTAACCCGGTCGGTACGCTTCGAGTCATGTGATACGCGGTGTTGATTGCATTGACCAATTCATCGAGGTGCACCGGCACCGATAATGGCGCCGCTTGGTCACGAAGCGTACGTTCGACTTGCACGAAGAGGGCTCGTAAATCGGGAACCTCTTCCCTCGTTGCAGGTGCACCCGCGAGCACCGTCAGTGTTTCGTGACAAGCGGTCTCGAGATCTTTCAACTGATCGTTGCGTTCCACCCGGACGCCGCTCTCGCCTTCGACGCGCAATGCGTGCAATGAGCGAAGAATTCGCATCGTCGCAACAAGTTGTCCGCGCGCCATGCTCGCGTTGAATCCAAACGTTGCGGGCTCTTCGACGGCACGACCCACGGCCGCTTCGGCACTCACCCACGACATGCGCACAGCCCGTGACTTCTCTACGACGCTCTCATTGGCAATTATCGTCGACGTGATGACATCAAAGACGACGACGAGATACGCAGCGAGTGATTCGTAGAGTCGGGTCCACACGTCCTTAAGTTCAACTTGAGGCGAGGTCGGCCACACGAGGTAGGCGAGCACCGCAATCACACCACCGAGTGAAAAATCGAGAAGTCGATCGAGTGCGGTACTCAGCGTGTCCGTTGTCGTGATACTCAACGCCATCAATACGAGTGCCGTAACAAATCCGAACGACACGGCGAAGCTCGCGGACCACGTCGAATACGCAATCCATGCCGACAGTACAATTAAGACCGTCGTAGTCGCGTGGCCGGGATGGAGTCCACCAATTACGAGCGCGGCGACGACGGCGCCAATGATGGTGCCAACGATGCGACTTAAACCCCGGTGAAGGAGAGAGCTGTAGTCAGGTTTCAATATGACTGCGACGGCGAAGGCTAACCAAAAGCTGCGGGGGAGTGAGAGAGCGGATCCAATGACGGCGGCGAAGGGAACAGCGATCGCGAGTCGGACGGCGTGACGGAACGATGGTGACGTCGCCGTCACGTTGTCCCTCACGATTCGAAGGTTGCTTCGCAGTTGCGAGAATTCGAAACCGATGAACTGGGGTCTCGTGGGCCGCCACACGCGACGCTGCGAAGACGTGGAGGATGAATCGACGAGTTTTCCCATTGCTCGAATCTGACCACCAAGAGCGCGCAAATGTGCCACGCACTGGAGAAGAGTGACGTCCTCGTCGTGACGTCCTTCGATCATCGTTTCAACAATCAAGAGTTGAGAATCAAAACCTCTCACATTTTCTAGCCAGTTCGCATTTTTCTGTTGTTGCAGTGTGTTCGACATTGCGACGAGCGAACTCGCGAGAGGGCGAAGTGTCGACGTGATCAGTTGATCATTATCGCTTGACAACGTATCGCGGAGTCGAACCCGCAAGCCCGCGAGCGTGGTTAGCTGGAGACGGGTGCGGCGTGCTTGGTCGAGAATCGCACGAAGCTCCGCCGCATCGACCCGACCGAAGAGTGATGAGGC
>Ga0302319_10014015_pt1 | contig 14986 bp, 11 predicted proteins | sample Bog_T0_2_FD_203319 | JGI IMG/M metagenome (GOLD analysis project Ga0302319, IMG submission 203319) | Peat permafrost microbial communities from Stordalen Mire near Abisko, Sweden - Bog_T0_2 | ecosystem: Environmental > Terrestrial > Soil > Wetlands > Peat | place: Sweden: Abisko, Stordalen Mire... | reverse complement strand
GGGATCCCCGGGAGGCCGGAGCGCATCGAACGCTCCCTTGCCTGCCGGCGATTTTCTTCTGTGTCTCTCCGGTGAACTTTCTCTGAACTAAGCCGGCGGGCAGTAACAACCTATCGTCGCGCCACCACCGCGCCCAGCCACACCGCCGCATACCCCAACGTAACGCTGCCTGCGATATTGGCAACACCAACCCAGAAGCCTCCATCGCGAATGGCGGAATATGTTTCCCACTCGAAACTGGAAAACGTGGTATACCCGCCCAGGAATCCAATTACCAGCAGCGGCCGCAAATTCGAGTTCGCCCCAAAACGCTCCACGATCAGCGTCATCAGAAGCCCGATCAGAAACGATCCGGTGACGTTGATCGACATGGTGCCGACGATGGGGAAGCGGCCGCCGTAACGTGTCACGATGGCGGTCCCCACCAGATAGCGGGAGAGCGAACCGGCGCCGCCGCCGAGAAGGATCAGCAGGTACTTCATGGGCGGATCAAGACGGCCGGAGACAATCGGCGATTTCCTTTTCCTCCACCGCGCCGGTCTTGATCAGTTTCCAAAACGGCTCGGTGATGTCCACCGTGGTGGCGCCAGGGCCGGTACACATGCCGCCATCGAGCACCAGGTCCACACGGCCATCCATCATGCCGAATACGTCGATTCCGCTGCGGCAGGTAGGGCGGCCGGAAATATTGGCGCTGGTGGAAATCAGCGGCTGGTTCAGCAGTTCAATCAACTGGTTAGCGATGCCCGAGCGGGAATGGCGCAACGCCAGACGCCCGGTATTGCCCGTCACTTTGAGCGGAATACGCGCCGATGCCGGCACGATGATGGTCAACGGGCCCGGCCAGAAGCGCCGCGCCAGCAGATAGAAACGATTGTTCAACTCGCCCGCCAGTTCCTCCGCCGTCAGCATCCCGCCGATCAGAATGGGCAGGGAGCGGTGCGATTCGCGCCCTTTGGCGGCGAAGACCTGCCTCACGGCGTGCAGGTTGAACGGGTCGGCAACCAGGGTGTACAGGGCATCGGTGGGGATGGCCACCACCTTACCGCGGCGCACGGCGGCGGCGGCACGTTCCAGCACCTCGGGCTGCGGCTTTTGCGGGTCAATCTCCACCAGGTCGGTAGCCATACGGTTGCGTCTCGGGGTTTCTGTCGGCGTCTACATCAACGGGGGCCAAGGGCCTCGGCCACGTCCAGGGCCATCTGATAGCGCCCGAACGGTGCACTTAATTGTACGCCCTGAACCATCCCGCGGACACGCACCACCATCTCGCGGGCGATCTGGACGCCTTCCTCGCGCGCCCTCTCGGCGTTGTCCACGCGCTGCATACGCTCCATAAAATGCGCCGGCACCGGAACGCGCAACTCATGCACCATGAACTCGGCGTTGCGGAAGCTGGTGAGCGGCCAGATGCCGCAAATTACCGGGATCTTGATGTGCGCCGTGCGCTTGAGGAAAACCTCCAGCAGATCCAGGTCGAAGACCGGCTGGGTGACGATGTACTCGGCGCCGGCCTCCACTTTCCAATCCAGCCGGCGAAGCTCTTCATCCATATTCGGCGCCCCGGGATTGGCTCCCACGCCGATCAGCATGGCCGTCTGCGAGCCCATGGGGTTCCCACCGATATCGAGGCCGTGGTTGAGATTGTTGACAATGTTGACCAGCCCGATGGCGTCCACGTCGAATACTGCGGTGGCGTCGGGATAGAGGCCCATGCGCGGCGGATCGCCGGTGATGCAGATGAGGTTGCGCACGCCGGCCGCATGGGCGCCCAGCAATTCCGATTGGATGCCCAGAATGTTGCGGTCGCGGCAGCAGAAATGATTGGCGGTCTCGATTCCGGCCTGCTGTTGAATGAGCTGGCAGGTGACCTGCGCGCTCATGCGGGCGCTGGCGCGCGGGCCGTCGGGTACGTTGATGCAGTCGATGCCTGCCTCGGCGCAGCGGCGGGCGCCTTCGATTTCGAGCTTGGCGTCGACGCCGCGCGGCGGCAGAATCTCCACGAACGAGACGAACTTTCCCGCGGCCAGCTTGGCGCCCAGTTGGGACTTCTGCGCCATGGGCACGGCAGCGAGGGCGTGCACCTTGGCCTGCGGACTCTCCACCGTGACCGCCAGTTTCTTGGCCGTGGGCTGGAGCGAGCGCGTTTCCGAGCGGATGAGCTTGATGTGATCGGGCGTGGTGCCGCAGCACCCGCCGATGATCCGCACGCCGGCCCACAGCAGGCGCCGGGCATACTGCGCCATATATTCCGGGGAGCAGAGATAAATATTGCGCCCTTCCACGCGAGTTGGCAAGCCGGCGTTGGGCATGGCGCTCATCGGCTTGGAGGAATACTGCATCATCAGCTCGATGGTTTCGAGCGTGGCCTTGGGGCCGACGGAGCAGTTGAGGCCGATGGCGTCCACCGGCCAGGAATCCATTTCCCGGGTGAACGTTTCGGGATCGGTGCCGCCGGGGAGGTGGCCGAAATCGTCGATGGTGACCTGGGCGACGATGGGGACTTTGCCTCCGCCAGCTTCGTTCGCCGCCAGTACGGCCTCGCGGAGTTCGCCGAGATTACCGAAAGTTTCGAGAATCAGCAGGTCGGCGCCGCCTTCGATGAGCGCCGCGGCCTGTTCACGGAAAATCGCGCGCGCTTCCCCGAACGACGTGGGACCGAGCGGCTCGATGCGCACTCCCAACGGTCCCATGGCGCCGGCGATGTAGACGTTATTGCCGCCGGCCGCTTCGCGGGCGATGCGGACGCCGGCCTGATTGATGGCTGCCAGTTTTTCGGCCATTCCGAAGGCTGCCAGCCGGGTGCGGTTGGCGCCGAAGGTATTGGTTTCGAGGATCTCCGCGCCGGCCTTCACGTATTCGCGATGGATCTGGCGGACCAGGTCGGGCTGTACCAGGTTCAGCTCATCGAAGCAGCGGTTGATGAAGACGCCGCGCGAGTAGAGCATGGTGCCCATGGCGCCATCGGCCACGATGACCCTCTGGGCCAATTGATCGCGGAATTCCTGTGCGCGAGTGCTAAGGGAAGTAGTCATAAGGGACGGTCGCAAGCGCCGCGGCGATATTTTTTGATTTTAACGCATGTGGGAGGAAGGACGGCTGGCCGTCGCGGGCAGCCGAGGTATTTGTACGTTCTCGGGAACGCCCCGTAACGGAGCGGAGTTTGCCCGGAATCCCGAAAACGTTTAAGCGGCCGAGCCGGCATCACGGTAGAGTCTGCGACTCCACTAGCGTACGCGGTATCAAGTGGTGGTTGGCCAGATGGCTCTTAACCGCCATCTCCGAGATCCCAAAGTGCTCCGCTGCGTCTTCGAATGCCTCCGGAAGGAACTCGTCGCCAAGATACTTGCGGAGGGGCTCAATGGGGCACAAAAACTCGGCTGCAAATGCACGTTGCAGCTTCTGTCGTACTGTGGCGGTATCCGTAATCGGGAGCCAGCGGTCTCGCCGTTCACCGCATAGATGGTCGGCGATGAACCGGGCGGCCTCGAACCTGCGCGCTGGCCGGTTTCTCTTGCGAAACAGCAGCTTCAATTCTTCGCTGTCTGTTCCGCGAACCGCCAGCCCCATAGGGGCATGGGGCGAAGACTCCACAGGCCGGTTCAGATGATCGGGGCGGATCTGGAGGATCTCTGCCAGGGTCTCATCGTTCAGCGGATCAGTCCCTAAACCGAGCGATTCACGAACAGAAGCCGCAAGCAGGCGCGCCCGATGCCAAGGCGGTATGCGCGGATCTTCAACAACCGCTTCGGCCGGTACGGAGATTCTTCCCCGAACACCAGGCTGCGAGGCGAAGTTTATTACTTCGTCGAACGTACCTGCCGGATTGCTGCCTGCACACACCGGGGCGATCTCATCGACTGCACCCGGACCGGCTTGAGACGCGAGTTCGAGCAGGCGCTCTAAAAGGGTTAGTGGCGCATCGTCAGGCTCGTACCCAAGACGTGCCTCGATCCGTCTTGCGGCAGACTGAATGGGATCCGCGCGTTCGGAAAGCACTTCCCGCCACAGGACGTGCAACTCCGTTTCTCCCAAGTTGTCCAACCTGCGAAGGACGAGATCCATAAACTTGTCCGTCTCTCTCTCGAAGTCTCGCGCCGGCACGAACACCTCGAACTCGGAGAGATATCGAACGGGTTCATCGGACAAGGCCGGCGAGCGGCGACAACTAACCAAGATCCCCTGCCCGTCGCTCGCGAAGGACAGTTGCGGCCAAATAAAACCGAACCCGGCGGCCGGAAGTTCGTGACTCATGCGCCAGTCGGCGTCTGCCGGAATCTCGCTCTGGACCAACCGGATCCGGGAAGGTAGCGGCTCCCACCGGATTCGCCACCACGACGACGCGAGCCAGAGAGCCAGCGGATACGCGGAGACCCTGGCGCCGTGCTGAACCGACTGGGACCATGCGTCCTCGAAACGCGTCGCGTTCTCAGAGCCGAAACGAATTTGAATTGTCGCCGAAGTCCGCCCAACTTCCTCCATTCCTGCAAACGGGGGCAGCCATTCGAGTTCAATAGCCATAGCGGAAGTCATAAAGACCTCCATCGATCGAGGACCTTCTCTCGAAACGGATCTGCTTCGGGCATCGGGTACCCGTGGTAAACGCCCTGGGCTTCGTGCTGCGCTTCGAGAGGCTCTCCTCTCTCGGTTACCGCCCATACGTTCTGGGGCCAACCATCGCGCTCCTGCAGGCTGAATGTGCCTCGCCGTAACCCCTCTCGTAGCAATCTGAGAGCCTCGGAACGGCTGTGGATTTCTACTTGATCGCACAACGTCTTCCCTGGCCTCGGAGCGCTTGGAGGATTCAGGCCGTAATCGCCCGGGTTGCGCTTGTGCTCAGGGTTACCGCTGTAGCGGACCTTTTCCATGTGCGCGGACAAATCCTGTTGCCGGGCCCGAAGCGTTTCGGCCGGGTACATCCGTCGCTTCGGGTTGAATGTCCGTCTTTTCAGCATCATGTGGTCGGCTTGCGGTCCCTAGCGTAAGAATAGCGCGTTGCCGGCCGCCTGATGGAGAACGGTCACGCCCCCTCCTGGAACTGGCGAAATCGCTTCTTGTCGGCCAATTGGATGAAGGTCCTGCTGGACGAGTGTATCCCCCGCAGGCTCAAGAACTCTCTTACGGACCATGGATGTCAAACCGTGCCCGAAGCAGGCTTGGCAGGCCAGAAGAATGGCGCCCTGCTTTCGCTTGCCGAGAGTGCCGGTTTCGATCTCTTCTTCACTATGGACAAAGGTCTCCAGTATCGGCAGAATCTGGCTGGCCGCAGGATCGCAATTCTCATCGTCCGGGCCAAATCGAACCGCCTCGAGGATCTCTTGCCATCGATCCGGCCGGGCGAAGTGATCCGGGTTGGGGAATAGAGACACGGCGAGCTCGTGGATCGGTCCAACCGGTCGTCGCGGACCGCAGTTCGGGCAGCGACGAGAGATCCTTCGCAAAAGGCTTCTCGACGAGCCTTGGCGAGATAGTCGCCAGACGAGTCCTAGCCTCAGAACTCCTGATGTCGTGAAATTTGCAGTGAGCCCGCAGGTGGGGCAGGCGGTGCTCGCCTGCCCGCCCGCGCTGAATTAGGCCCGCCGCTCGAATAGGATCGAGCGAAGGCGAGCACCGCCTGCCCCACCTGCGAAGCTCTCGCCATCGAAAGGAATGGCTCAGCCCATTTCCCCCGCCAGTTTGAAATTGCGGGGCGACATCAGGAGTCCTTACCTGCGCCGGTGACCGATCGGAAAGCTGGGGCCGATCCCTCCTTTATTTGGTTACCTACAGGAGCATACGCAATTCCCCTGTAGGCAATCAACAGGTAATCGGAGGGCATGGAAAGGCGGCTGGCGCCGCGATGGGCTGCTCCCCACGCAGTCCGCCATCATCGCCCCAAAACGGATCGGCTCCCCTCTTGCCCGCTCCCGCGCGTTGACAACCCCGGCGGGTACTGGCTACCATCGTCGCTAAGTTCATGGAATCTTCCCAAAATCGACCGGCCACCGGCTTGCGCTGTAGCGAAGCAGACTGCGGCACCACCGTGGCGCGCGAATATCGCGGCCATCTCTGTCCCACGTGCGGCAACCTTCTGCAGGCCATCATCGACCCTGGTCCCGTGCCTGCGGAGCGTCTCAAAGAGATCTGGCGCGAACGGCGCGCCTCCAATAACAAGCTCGACTCGAGCGGCGTTTGGCGATTCCGCGAGTTCCTGCCAGCCACGTCCGAGGAGGCCGTGGTCACGCTGTTCGAAGGCAACGTCCCGCTCATTCCGGGCCTGAAGACGGCGGCCTACGCCGGCGTGGAGCACCTCTGGTTCAAACATCTGGGATGGAACCCCACCGGGTCTTTTAAAGACCTGGGGATGACCGCGGCGGTCACCGAAGCCCGCCGGCAAGGGGCCAGGACGGTGGCCTGCGCGTCCACCGGCAACACCGCCGCATCCATGGCGGCCTACGCCGCCCGCGCCAATCTGCGTGCCCGCGTGTACCTGCCGCGCGGCGCTACGTCCATGGCCAAACTGGCGCAGGCCCTCGATTTCGGCGCGGAGATTCAGTACGTCGAAGGAAATTTCGACGATGCCCTGCGCACCCTCATGGCCGAGCCGGACCCCAGCATCTACTTCCTCAACTCCATCAATCCCTTCCGCATCGAGGGGCAAAAAACCGCCATCTTCCATCTGCTCGACCAAATGGATTGGAATGCGCCCGATTTCATTGTGGTGCCGGGCGGCAATCTGGGTAACAGCTCGGCCTTCGGCAAAGCCATCCAGGAACTCGCGGATTTCGGACTGCTGCCGCGCGTGCCCCGCCTGGTAATCGTGCAGGCGCGTGGATCGAACGCGCTGGTGCGCACCGTGCGCGCCGGCGGCCGCGACCTCCAGGTAGTCGCCGACCCGCAGACCATGGCCACCGCCATCCGCATCGGCGAGCCCAAGAGTTGGAAGAAGGCGCTCAGAGCAGTCCGCTTTACCAACGGCATGGTGATCGACGTGGACGACGACGAGATCATGGCCGCGAAAGCGGAATTGGGCCGCGATGGTATCGGCAGCGAGCCGGCATCGGCCACTACTCTGGCCGGCCTCCGCAACCTGGTGGCCGACGGCACCATCCCTCCGCACGCTCGCGTGGTGGCGTTTCTCACCGGTCACGCGCTCAAAGACACCGATGCCATCCTGCGCTCGTTAGGAAAACACGATGGCTAAGCTGGGGAAGCGCCAGCCGGTAACCATCACCGTCCCCGCTTCCATCGCCAACCTGGGGCCGGGGCTGGATACGCTGGCGCTGGCGGTGAGCCTCTATCTGCGCGTGCGCGTGCGCCGCGCCGAGGGCGTCAACCGCCTGCAATTCCGCTTCGTGAATATCGAATTGCAGGGCGAGAACCTGATCGAACGCGGCTTCCTTCGGCTGGCGGGCGGCCGCGAGTTTCCCGCGCTCGATATCGAGGTGGAGACGGACATCCCCCTGCGCTCCGGATTGGGCAGCAGTGCCGCGGCGATGGCGGCGGGCTTCCGCATTTTCGAGTTGGTGTTCGGGCCGCTGCCGATGGAAGACCTGTTGGCGGCCGGTTGCGAACTGGAAGGCCACCCGGAAAACGTGGCCGCGGCGCTACTGGGGGGCCTGGTGGCGTGCTGCCAGCGGCAGGATGGATCGGTGATCGCGCTGCAGGCGGCGTGGCCGCGCGCGCTGCGCATCGTGGTCGCGACGCCGGAGGTTCAACTGGAGACGCGCCGGTCGCGGCAGGTGTTGCCGGTGTCGGTGCCGCTGGCTGGCGCGGTGAGCAACGTGCAGCGGGTTGCGGTGCTGCTGGAAGCGTTGCGCGGGCGGAATTACGGCGTGTTGGCGGAGGCTTTTCGCGACTGCCTGCACCAGCCCAGCCGGTGCGCCATCGTGCCCTGCCTGGACCAATTGCTGGCGCTGCGCCACCCCGATATTCTAGGCGTGTTCCTCAGCGGCTCCGGCCCGTCGCTGGCCGCCGTAGCGACGCGCAATCTGCCCGTGGTGGCCGCATTGATGACGGGAACGTTTCGCGATGCCGGAGTGAACTGCCAAACGAGAATAGTCGGCGTGCACGTGGCCGGCACGGTTTCACAAATACAGCCGCGTATTTCGCGCACCCAAGGCTAACGCTCCCTTACGGGGTGCCCTCTGGGCCCGGCTCGGTAAGCGACTTCATTCCGAGCACGGTCCGTGAGAGCCACCAGGCAAGAGTACGTTAGCGTACTTCTGAAATGACCGACTTAGTCCTAAGAACTTCGGCTTAGTTAGTTTCTGTCGCGAAACTCCGACTCGTAACGGCAAAACCGCTCCCTTGCGGTCGCGGCTCAGTAACAAGTCCCGTGAAATCACCGCTGCGTTACCGAGCCGCGACCGCAAGGGAGCGGTTTCTTGAGTTTCATGACAGAAACTAGTTAGTAACACGGCAGTAGTAGACTTCCCCTACCGCGAGGGCAGTGGGTGCGCCGCGATGCTGGCCGCCGCCCTCTCGTACTCGGCGTTGAATTCGCACCCGATCAACGCAATTACGGCCATCAGGTACATCCACACCAGCAGCGCGATGCCGGCGCCAACCGAACCGTACATCACGTTGTAGTGGCCGATATTGCGGACATACCAGGCGAATCCAGTGGTGGCCAGTAACCATAAGACGGTCGCCAGCACAGCTCCCGGCCAGACGTAACGCCAGCGCTGGCTGCGATACGGGCCGAAGAAATACAATGTGCAGGTGACCGAAACCGTGGTGAGAAACGCCAGCAGGTAGCGCGCTGCGCGACTGACGTCCCGCGTGACGCTCGAAAGCGTCGTCAGGGTGGGATCCAGTTTCATCCAGTGGAGCACCGTGCCCTCCACCTGCGCGCCGAAGATCACCAGACCCGTAGCGCAAGCCAGTGGGAAGGCGGCCAACAGCACCATGGCGATGGACACGCCTTGCGTTTGCAGAAAGCCGCGGCTGCGCGGTATGCGATAGATGGCCTGAAATCCATCCGTGAGGCTCTTGATCACTCCGGAGGCGGCCCACACGGAGATAAGGCCGGCCACGATGAGCAGCCCTACGGGACGCGCGCCCGTCACCCGGAACTGCTGCACCACCAGGTCTTCGGTACCCGGTGGGACGATCTGGGAAAGCGCGCGCTCCAGCACTCTGGAGACGAACTCGGCGCGCGTTTGCACCAGAATGGTGGCGGCGGAAGCAAGTACCGGAAAGAACGAGAGCAGGGCGGAATAGGCCGCGCCCTTGGCGATGGCCAGACAACCGTCATCGAAGGCCGCGAACACACAGCGGCGCAGAAGCCAGGCGAAGATCCGCGGAGTCAAGCGCATCTAGGGTTAGTGTGGCACAAGAGCACGCCCGCGGCTTATCCCAATATCTGGCTCAGGTGGTGCTCCATGTGATCCACGTAGCTGGAGACCACTTCCGATAGCGGTACCGGCGCGCTGCCGCCGATGGCGCACGGCACCGGTAGAGACGAGGGTTGCATCGTCCGGACGATGTGCAGCAGATGGCGATTGTAGAGCAGCCAGAGATTCACCAGGTCGGGCCAACTTTCCGTGGCATAGGACTGCACGGCCACCCAGGGTTCCTGTTCGTAGCCGGGGGTTTCCAGGCTGGGCGCCAATTGTGCGCGCACAAACCTCTGGTGGTTGTTGGACGCGGAATCGATCAGGTGCCCCAGAATCTCCTTCTTCGACCAATGCCCGGGAGCGGGCGGCTGCGACGCATCGGCATCGGAAACGTCGGCCAGGCGGAGAGGCGTGGCGGCGAGAATGCGCGCCAGGCGATCGGCGGTTTGAGTCGTCATTTCAGAATCACTTTCGCGGTAGCGGTATTGTTGGCGCTGTCGGCCACGCGGATCACCAGCAGATGCTCGCCGGCGGCGAGTCCGGGAAGATCCAGGGCGAATTTCTCGTGCGGCGAATCGATCACGCCGTCCACCGCCTCCATGGGAATCCAATTGCCGGCGTCGAGCGAATATTCGCAGCGGCGTAACGAGGAACTGGCGTCGGTGGCTTCCCATTCCACATGCCCGGCTCCGCCGGCATAGCGTACCGCGCCCATGGCGATGGCCGGCGGCGTGTTGTCGATCATCACCGGGGTACTGGTCAATTGCGCTTCCCGCGCGCTGGCCGGTGGATTGGCTTCGCGGTCGGAAGCCACGACGCGGAAAAAATACTTCCCGTCGGCCAGAATATCGGCATCGAAAGTCATGGAAGTGTCGTGCGTGCCGGCGCGCAGCAGCATCCATTGGGTTTCATCCTCGGCGCGAAAATAGAGGCTGTAGACCAGACGGTCGCCATCGGGATCGTCGGCCTGCCAACTGACGGTGATCTGTTGCGATGCCGCGCGCGTCAGCGTCTGCGTGGGCGTGCCGCTGGACGTCGTCGCGCCAGTGGTATCGGCGGTGTCGCCGCTGACGGTCACGCTATACGCCGCCGAAGAGGAGCCGGCGGCGGATTTGGCGGTTTGCGTGGTAAGCGCGGCCTGGCTGATCACGCTGATGCTTTTCACCACCGGGGGCGAATTCTGCGGCAGATAGGCCAGGGTGATGCTGTTCAGCAGCGGGGTGGCGCCCCCGGTGCCGGACATCTCCACTTTCCACTGGATGAAGCGCGCGTTGGGGCTCGAAATGCGCGCGCTGGTGGAATCGGTGAGCGGGCCCGACCAATCGCTCCAGGTGCGGTCGGGGCGCGCGGAATTGCCGGAGCGGGTGCGAAACACCAGCTTGCATCCGGCCGGCGTGTCGGCGCGCCAACTCAGGCTTCCCCAGCGCGACGCAGTGCCGGAATCGTGCACCGGGGCTTCATACGAACCGCTGGCGCCGGGCTTATCGCCCAGGCGAAAAATGTGGCCCATGTTGCCGGTGGCGGCCAGAATGGAGTGCTCGGAAGGCAGCAGACGGGTGGTTTCGCCCTCGCCGGTCTCGGTGACCAGGGTGATGCGGAGGTCCGGCGACAGGCCGTAGATGCGGCCGTTCTGGTCGGTGGAGAAGAGCACCTGATTCTGCAGGGCCAGCAGATCGTAAACATTCTCCTCTTTGGAACTCCAGAGCGTTTCCACGGTGTTATCGGGATTGATGCGATAGACGGCGGACTTATCGACGCCGGTGGTATCCGCGGTCTGCGCCGCCGGTGTGTTGACTTGCGGCACGATCGCCAGTTGTTGCTGCGGCTTGGGTTCGGGCGGTTTGATTTCGCTGCCTGCCTGAGCCTCCACCGTGATGGTGGTGGAAGCGATGGACGGCATACCGGACATGCCCTGCGCGGCCTGCTGGGCGGCCTGCGCGCGCTTGGCAATGGACCCGCCGAGCGCGGCGGCGTACACCGTGCCATCGGGCATGGGGACGATGGAGCGGATCTCGGGCAAGGAGGAATCGTACAGCGCGAAGGCCTTGTCTTTAGCCGTAATGCGGTAGAGGATGCCGTTGGGCTCGGTGCCGGCCAGGAGGCGGCCCTCGAAATCCACGGCCATCCCGGTGATGTGCGATTGGCCGGTATCGTAATAAACCTCGCCCTTGCCGGGGCCTTCCACGCGGAAGATTTTGCCCTGGTCGCCCGTGCCCACGAAGAGCGCGCCATCGGGCGCCACGGCCAGCGACCAGATGTAGCGGGCCTTGGGCGCGAAGTACTCCTCGGCCTTTCCGTTCACGATGCGATAGACCTTGCCCTCGGGGGATGTGCCGGCGTAGACCGCGCCTTTGGCGTCCACCGCGACGGCGAAGATCTCGGGCTGCTCGGCGGTCCACAAGAGCGAGGATTTGCCGGCCGGATCGATTCGGTAGAGGCGGCCGCGGTGGCCGGTGCCGGCGTAAAGCGTGCCGTCGGACGCCTGGGCCACGCTCCAGATCACCGGCTGATCGGAGGCGAAGACGGTGTCCACTTTGGGGGCCAGCGACAGGCGGCCTTCGCGGCTGAGCGAGACGCCTTCGAAGTGGCCGCGGACAAAATCGTTGTAGGAATCCATCTCCCAGGTCTGCGTGCCGCTGCCCACCAGGGCCACGGACAGGCCGGCGACGAGCGCCGCGGCGATTCCGGCGGTGCGGGTAAAATGGCGCATGAAAACGATCATTCCTTGATTTCCACCTGTACGGTTTTGACACCGGAAATGACTACGTCGCCCGCATCGATTTCCATTTCGGCAATTTTGGAATTGCGGGTTTGCGAGATTCCGGCGAGGCTCGATTGCGAACTGGCCAGAATCATGGCGACGGAGGGCGGCGGATCGGGCAAGTCGGCGCCTTCGAGCTGGAAGGCGGGGTCGGTCCGCCACACCCGGATATAAGCCCGGGTGTTGGGGTGGAGGTTGTTTACGGTAGTGATGACCTGGCTCGGCGTGCGCGCGGTGGCGCCTACCACCTGGCGGAAATCGGTGACGTTCGAGGTATTGGCATCGGCCACGGTGAAGTACAGGGTGCCCGGCTCGGCGCCGATGGGAATTCTGTAGTCCATCTGGCGGGAGGTCTCCGCGCCGTTTTCGCCCACCAGCGAAACATTGAGCCGAACGGTATCGCCGGCGTGCGCTTCCCGATGGGAGACGGTGATGCCGTCGATGGTCAGCTCCTTCTTCTGCTCGAAGGCCTCGATGTTGAGGGCGATGCTTTTCAGCCGGAGCATGTCGAAATCGCTCTGCATCACGTAAGCCACCGGGACGGCCGTGGAAAGCGATGCCTGGGTGGCGGAGCCATTGTCGGCGGAGAACATATTATTGATGCGCACGGGCGAGGGCGCATTCTGGAAATCGATCTCGCCGGTGATGCGCAGCGTGGCGGCGCCGACGGTACGCTCAGTCGCGTCGATGGCGGAGAAGACGGCCATCTGGACGAGCAGCGGGGAGAGCAGCGGATCGTTGACCATCTGCATCCGGTAGGACTCGATGGGCTTGCCGTCGCGCGTGACGCTCACCGAAACCGGCACCGTGGCGGCTTGCTTGCCGAATTCGCCGGAGATGGCGGTATTGCCATCGTAGCCGATGGAGCCCATCCATTCGCGGGCCGCGGAGAGCTTGAAAGAGGTATTGGTATTGGGTACCAGGGCGAGAACATCGGAGCGGGCAAAGGGGAGCGAGGTGGCGCCCACGTCGAGGAAACGATGGCCGAAGGCGTAGACCCGGTTGCCGTCGATGTAGGTGACGGTGCCGTCGGCGCCCACGTTATAGTCGCCGGAGAGGAGTTGGACGCTGATCATGGAACCGGGCTTGAGGTCCGCCGGACTGCCCATGGCGGCGTCCAGTTTGCCGGCGGAACTGACAGCTTGTCGCGGCTCCAGGCCGAGGGCGCGGAGCTGCGGCGCGAAGGTTTCCAGGGTGGCGCGGGTGAATCCGCCGAAGGAGAGCGGCGTGGCGATGTCGACCATTTGGGCGCTGCCGGCCATGGCGAGGGCCGGTTGCGGAAGTCCGCGAACGAGTTCGTTGGGGCCGAGCGCGAAGGGCGTGCGCTGCGCGGCGATGGCGGCGCGGGTGGCGACTGGGCGGATCATGTCTTCGATGGGGCGGATCCCGGCGATGGGTTCTTTGGAGAAGGCGAAGCCGAGGGCCACGGCGCCCACCAGTTTGCCATCGATATAAACGGGACTGCCGCTCATTCCCTGCAAGACCCCGGTCTCCTGCAGCGGGCCGCCGGAGAGCCGCGCGAGAATGATGGACTCGCGCGGCCCCATGTTGTCGAGCACGCCGAGGACTTCCACCTGGAACTCTTCGATGCGATTTCCGGAAAAAACGGTGCGTCCAGTGCCGCGCATACCGGGCCGGATGTCCTTTAGAGGGAACAGGGGAGTTTGGGCAGGCAAGGCGGTTGCGATGGCCAGAACCGCGGGGACGACAAAACGAAGCACATCACCATTGTACAGGGGTCATGGAAGTAGAAGTTTGACGGCGGGGCCAGTATGCGCTACGATGTGTGTGCGGGGTGGAGCAGTCTGGTAGCTCGTTGGGCTCATAACCCAAAGGTCGAAGGTTCAAATCCTTCCCCCGCAACCAATCCTTTCAATAGGTTGCGCGGATCTTCGGGCGTACCACAAACTCCCATTAACTCCCAATAACAGCTTTCGGCTTCGTCTGGCCGACGTTTTCCTCTGATTTCACGGACTTTCTGAGGACCAATTCAACAACCTTGGTGTGGGCCTGACGCTTGGTGTCTGTCATGGCCTTGCCATAAATGTTCATCGTGGTTTGGATGCTGGCGTGTCGCATCAACTCCTTTTGGACGGTGAGAGGCGCCCCAGTATCGTCCAGCCACGACCGGTAGCTGTGCCTAAAGGTATGCCAGCCGATACCGTCGCCGATCTCGGCCGCGATACCGGCTTTGCGGATGTACCTTTTCTGGATCTCCTCCTGGTGGTACGGCCGGCCCGTGCGCGGGTTGGCAAACAACCACCCTTCCGGCGTGGAGAAAGCCCGCTCCTTGTGCAGCATCAACGCCTCCACCAGCGCAGGGTCGAGAGGAACGGTGTCCCGTGAATACTCGGTCTTCACGTTCCCCACCCGCCCGTGAACGATGCCTCGTTGAATCAGCAGCGTGAGTCCAATAAAATCGAAATCCCGCCACTGTAGCGCGACGATCTCGCTCACGCGAAGGCCCAGGCATCCAGCGATTACGACCATTGTCCGGAAGGGTTCCCGGATCAGCGGCACCAACAATTCGAACTGCTCTGGCGTGAGAACGCGAGGCGTTTTGAGGCGCTTCGTCCCACCCTTCACCCGAACTAGCTTGATGGGATTCTTGTCCGTCAGTTCCCATCTCTCCGCACACTGAAAAATCGTGTGCATTAAGCTCTTTACGTGGCTTTTCGTTTTCGGGGCAAGTTCCAAACTCCTGAGCCAGTCCTCGACCGCCATCGACTTGATGGCACTCAGCGGCGTCTGCGCCCAACGGGGTTTGATCTGATTGTTGATGAAAGACTTGTACGCAGCCCTGGTTGAATACTGTTCGGGCATCTCTTCCTGCTCGTATCGGGCGATCACGGCTCCAAACTCCGCAGCATCAGCCGCTGCCGGTTGGTCTGCGTTGAGCCGCAAC
>Ga0302319_10014014_pt1 | contig 14987 bp, 7 predicted proteins | sample Bog_T0_2_FD_203319 | JGI IMG/M metagenome (GOLD analysis project Ga0302319, IMG submission 203319) | Peat permafrost microbial communities from Stordalen Mire near Abisko, Sweden - Bog_T0_2 | ecosystem: Environmental > Terrestrial > Soil > Wetlands > Peat | place: Sweden: Abisko, Stordalen Mire... | reverse complement strand
GGCGCGGGCGGCAGGCGCAGCAGAAAGTCGGGCAGCGCACCGGCATCGAGCTCCGCACCCGAGGCGGACGCCACCACCGGCAAGGATGGCAAGCCGCGCGAACAGTTCCACGCGGAGGCCGTTCCTGTGCATGTGGACTTCGTCATCGGCACCAACTCTATCCTCGCCAACGGCGCTGTCCAGCCCGGCCAGCAGGTCGTCGTCGACGGACAGGAGAAGCTGGTCGATGGCGGCGGCGTCTCTCCGCAGCAGGCCAGGCCCGCTGGCCGCCCGTCCGCATCCGCCACGCCCGACACTCCGCCCTCCGGCAAGGGCCACGCGCAAGGAAAGGCCCAGCCATGAGCCCGTCGCGGCCATTCATCCTGCGGCCGGTGGCCACCTCGCTCCTGATGGTGGCCATTTTGCTTGCGGGCGGCGTTGCCTACAAGCAACTGCCCGTCTCCGCGCTGCCGCAGGTGGACTACCCCATCATCCAATGCACCACCTTCTATCCCGGCGCCAGTCCGGAGGTGATGGCCAACAAGGTCACCGCACCGCTGGAGCGCCAGTTTGGCCAGATCCCCGGCCTGCAGCAGATGACCTCCACCTCCTCCGGCGGCGGTTCGGTGGTCACGCTGGAGTTCTCGCTCTCGGAGTCCATCGATGTGGCCCAGCAGGACGTGCAGGCGGCCATCAACGCGGCCTACTCCTATCTACCCGCCGACCTGCCCAACCCGCCCATCTACGCCAAGGTCAACCCGGCGGACGCGCCCATCCTCACGCTCTCGCTTACCTCCGGCAGCCTTCCGCTCACCAAGGTGGAAGACCTCGCCGACACGGTCCTCGCCCAGAAGATCTCCCAGCTCTCGGGAGTCGGTCTGGTCTCCATCGCCGGCGGCCAGAAGCCCGCCGTGCGCATTCAGGCCAACCCTACGGCCCTCGCCGGCTACGGCCTATCGCTGGAAGACGTTCGCTCCGCGCTGGGCTCCGCCAATGTGGACCAGGCCAAGGGCGCGATCAACGGCCCACGCCAGGCCTACACCATCGGTGCCAATGACCAGTTGCTCTCCAGCGGCGACTACTCGAACGTCATCATCGCCTACCGCAACGGCGCACCGGTGCGGCTGTCGGACGTGGCCAACGCCGTCGACTCCTCAGAAAACCTCTACCAGGCCGCATGGATGGGCACCGCTGCCACCAGCACCGCGCCCGCGCAGCTCAAGCCCGCCGTGCTGCTCAACATCCAGCGCCAGCCCGGCGCCAACATCATCGCTGTAGTGGACAGCGTGCAGGCCCTTCTGCCCAAGCTGCAACAGTCGCTGCCCGCGGGCGTGGACCTGCAGGTGCTCATTGACCGCACCGGCACCATCCGCGCCTCGGTCGCCGACGTGCAATTTGAGCTGCTGCTCACCATCGCGCTGGTGGTGATGGTGATCTTCCTCTTCTTGCGCTCCATCGCGGCCACCATCATCCCCGCGGTCGCCGTGCCGCTCTCCATTGTTGGCACCTTCGGCGTGATGTACCTGCTCGGCTACTCGCTGAACAACCTCAGCCTGATGGCGCTGACCATCTCCACCGGCTTCGTCGTAGACGACGCCATCGTGATGATCGAGAACATCGACCGCTATCTGGAGATGGGCGAGTCGCCGCTGGACGCCGCTCTGAAAGGCTCCGAACAGATCGGGTTCACCATCGTCTCGCTGACCGTCTCGCTGATCGCCGTGCTCATCCCGCTGCTGTTCATGGGAGACATCGTCGGCCGGCTTTTCCGCGAGTTCGCCGTCACGCTCGCGGTCACCATCCTGGTCTCGGCCTTCGTCTCGCTCACGCTCACGCCCATGATGTCGGCCAAGCTGCTCAAGCACACGCCGATGTCCAAGCAGAACGCCTTCTACCGAAAGTCGGAGGATTTCTTTCAGTACGTCATCGCGAAGTACGGCAAGGGCGTCCGCTGGGTGCTCGACCACCAGACGCTCACGCTCATCGTCACCGCGGCAACCTTCGTGCTCACCATCTTTCTCTACATCATCGTTCCCAAGGGCTTCTTTCCGGTGCAGGATACCGGCGTGATTCTCGCCATCACAGAGGCTGACCAGAGCATCTCGTTCGCCTCCATGTCCGCGCGCCAGCAGCAGCTCGCCAAGGTGATCCTGGACGACCCGGATGTGGTCAACGTCTCCAGCTTCATCGGCATCGACGGCACCAACGCCACGCTGAACTCCGGCCGCATCCAGATCGACCTGAAGAGCCGCGATGACCGTTCCGACGACGCCCAGGCCATCATCGAGCGGCTGCAGAACAAGGTGAACCAGGTCTCCGGCATCCAGACCTTCCTGCAACCCTCGCAGGACCTCACCGTGGAAGACCGCGTCTCCCGCACCGAGTACCAGTACAGCGTGGAGGACGCCAGCTCCACGGAACTGGCCAGTTCCACCAACCGGATCATCGCCGCGTTGAAGAAGTTGCCGCAGCTGACGGACGTCGCCAGCGACCAGCAGTTGGACGGCCTGGGCGCTACACTAGTCATCGACCGCGACACCGCCTCGCGCCTCGGCATCACGCCGCAGAACATTGACGACGTGCTGGACGACGCCTTCGGCCAGCGCCAGGTCTCCACCATCTTCACCCAGCTCAACCAGTACCACGTGGTGATGGAGGTCGCACCCAACTTCCAGCGCACCATGACCGGGCTGGACAACCTGTACGTCAAGAGCTCCAACGGCACGCAGGTCCCGCTCTCTACCTTCACGCATTTGGTGGAGCACCCCGCTGCGCTCTCCATCGGACATCAGGGGCAGTTCCCCTCCGTTACGGTGTCCTTCAACCTCGCGCCAGGCTACGCCATCGGCGATGCGGTCTCTGCGGTCAACACCGCGGTGGCCGACCTGAAGCTGCCGCTGAGCGTGAACACCGCCTTCCAGGGCACCGCCGCCGCGTTTGAGGCCTCGCTGACCAACGAGCCCATCCTCATCCTCGCCGCGCTCATCACCGTGTACATCGTGCTGGGCGTGCTGTATGAGAGCTACATCCACCCCATCACCATCCTCTCCACGCTGCCCTCGGCGGGCGTGGGCGCGATTCTTGCGCTGCTCATCTTCCACATCGATCTTTCCGTGATCGCGCTCATAGGCATCATCCTGCTGATCGGCATTGTGAAGAAGAACGCCATCATGATGATCGACTTCGCGCTGGAAGCCGAGCGCGAGCAGGGCATGACGCCGACCGAGGCCATCTACCAGGCGTGTTTATTGCGCTTCCGCCCCATCATGATGACTACCATGGCCGCGCTGCTGGGCGCTGTCCCGCTGGCGCTTGGCTCAGGCACCGGCTCAGAGCTGCGCCGTCCGCTGGGCATTACCATCATCGGCGGGCTGATCATCTCGCAGATCCTTACGCTCTTCACCACGCCGGTGGTCTATCTGTTCTTTGACCGCCTGGGCCGCAAGTACCTGAAGACCGGCAGGGCCAACGAAGAACTCTACGAACACACCCACGGCGGCCAGCACCGCCCGCAGCATGCCGTCGGAGACTGAGGGGCCTGCATGAAAACAATGAGACAACTCGCAGTTACGCTGCCGGCCTGCTTGCTCGAATACATTGACGAGAGAATCTCTGCCGGTGACGTCCAGAGCCGCGACGAGTTTGTCCGGGGCAGCATTCTTAATTGGATGGCGCATGACAATGACCTTCCACCTAACGAAACGCCAGAATTTGAAGAATGGGTCAAGACTCGATTGGAGAAGCTGGATAACAGTCCATTATCCTCATCGCCTGCGGAAGAGCTACAAACCAGTTCAGAGTGTGACCCCGCCGATGCCCCAGAAGAAGAGTACGTCACACTGAACGTCTCGCTCCCGCCTGAGTTGCTTGCAGTCGTGCGTGGCCGGTCTCATAATTTTGAATTCAAGGATGAGAGCGATTTCATTGAAGGTGTCGTCTTTGACATTCTTCTGCCGCCGTCAAGACTTGAAGAGATGAAGGCACGTCTCGCCTCCCAATTGGAGACAGTATGCTGAAAATAAACACGCCAATCCGGGTGGCCCATCCTTTCGTGAACTTCGCGAAAGGGTGGGGTATCGCGCGCAGCGCGACCGTTTTGCTTTGCATTGCATTGGGATTTAGCGTCGCTCGCGCACAGAGTTCGTGTTCGCTTAGCGCCATCAAGAGTAGCGGAACTCTAGCGTATCCCCGAATTGCTGCAGCAGCGCACGTTTCTGGCGATGTCACCCTCCTTGCGGTCTTTGCCGCGGACGGCTCGGTTGTATCAGTGCATACTGCCGCAGGCCCAGTAATGCTCCAAAAGGCCGCAAACAACTATGTGACAAGTTGGCACGTCAATGATGGCCAAGGCGAACAAGAATGTTTAATTACCATTTCGTTCCGAATCGAAGGGGATCCAATCTGTTCCTTTGGTCCATCCATCGTAAAGATCACGAATCTTGAACACTTCTGCGTTTCCATTGCACCGCTTCAAACCTGTGACACCAGCACAGATGATCCGGCGTACATCAACCATCGATTTCTGTTCCTTCACTGGCACTCAATTCCGAGGAATCAGGTAGATTGAGTAACTCCGACCCCAAACCCGGCGACCGCACCCCGCGCGACCACTCCCGCAACGGCGACCTCGCACGCCTGCACGGTGCAGATGACGTGGCCGGCGATCACGCGCCGCGCGACCCGATGCCCTCGCTCCAAGAACAACTCGCCGACGAGGCTGGCCCCATCAGCGGGCTGAACATCTCCGCGCCGTTCATCAAGCGGCCGGTAGCGACGTTCCTGCTCTCCGCGGCAATCCTCATCGCCGGCGCGGTAGCGTACCAGTTGCTGCCGGTCGCGTCGCTGCCGCAGGTGGAGTTCCCGACCATCTCCGTCAACGCGTCGCTGCCCGGCGCCGACCCCGACACCATGGCCTCGGCGGTCGCCACGCCACTGGAGCGGCAGTTCTCGCGCATCGCCGGCATTACGCAGATGACCTCGTCCTCCGGCGTGGGATCGACGGGCATCACGCTGCAGTTTGACTTGGACCGCGACATCAACGGCGCGGCCCGCGACGTGCAGGCAGCCATTAACGCCGCGCGCGCGCAGTTGCCTGCCAACATGCCGTCCAACCCGACCTACCGGAAGGTGAACCCGTCCGACTCGCCCATCCTGATGCTGACGCTTACGTCAGACACGGCACCCGTCGCGCAGATGTATGACGTGTCGGACTCCATCGTCGCGCAGAAGATCGCGCAGGTGCAGGGCGTAGGCCAGGTGAATACCGGTGGATCCGCCAAGCCAGCGGTCCGGCTGGAGGTGGACCCCAACCTGCTCACGGCGAAAGGGCTCGGCCTTGAGTCGCTGCGCAACGCCATGAGCACGGTCAACGTCGCCGAGCCCACCGGCTACATCAACGGCCCCGACCAGCGCATCGAAATCTCCACCACGGACCAGCTCTACGGCGCCGCAGCGTACGCTCCGCTGATCATCGCCACCAACAACGGGGCAGTCACCAGCACCGCCGCCGCCACCGGCCTGCCCGCAGCAGAGGCATCCGCGGTCGCCAGCGCAACCGCCGCCACGCCCTCCGCAACCTCCAACTTCGCCACCTCCTCCATCAAGACCGTCGGGGCAGCCAATGAGCACGGTATCGTCCGCGTGCAGGACGTCGCGGACGTGGTGGACAGTGTGGAGGACGTGCGCACCGGCGGCTACCTGAATGAGAAGCGCGCCATTCTGATCATGGTCTTCAAGTCGCCGGGGGCCAACGTCATTCAGGCGGTCGACAACATTGAGAAGATCATGCCGCAGTTGCAGGCCTCCATCCCGCCGGCCATCCATCTGCAGGTCATCATGGACCGCACCCAGACCATTCGTGCTTCCGTGCGTGACATCACCCGGACGCTGATCATCTCCATCGCACTGGTCATCCTGGTGGTCTTCCTCTTCCTGCGCGAGGTGCGGTCCACATTCATCCCGTCGGTCTCCGTGCCGCTCTCGCTGATGGGCACCTTCGGCGTGATGTACATGCTGGGCTATACGCTGGACAACCTCTCGCTGATGGCGCTCACCATCTCCACCGGCTTTGTGGTGGATGATGCCATCGTGGTCATCGAAAACATCTCCCGCCACCTGGAAGCCGGCATGAGCCCCTTTGCCGCCGCCATGAAGGGCTCACGCGAGATCGGCTTCACCGTGCTCTCCATGTCCACATCGCTGGTCGCGGTGTTTATCCCGATTCTCCTGATGGGCGGAATCATCGGCCTGCTCTTCCGCGAGTTCGCGGTTACGCTCTCGGCGGCCATCGGGATTTCCCTGATCGTCTCACTCACCACCACGCCCATGCTCGCGGCGAAGTTTCTGACGCCGCATGACGAGATCCACAAGGGCTGGTTCTATCGGACGGGTGAAAAGCAGCTCCAGCGCATTACAGACGAGTATGCCCGCGGCCTGCGCTGGGTGCTGAACCATCAGGGCATCACCCTGTTCGTCTTCCTGCTGACCTTCGGCCTGAACATCTATCTCTTTCTGATTATCCCCAAGGGCTTCTTCCCGCAGCAGGATGTAGGCCGGCTCAGCGGGCAGATCCGGACCCAGCAGGACACCAGCTTCATCACCATGAAGCAGAAGATGCAGGATATCGTGTCGACCATCGACAAGGATCCGGCCGTTACCTACGCGGCCAGCTTTGTGGGCGGCGGAGGCTCTTCCAACCAGGCCAACCTGTTCGTCATCCTCAGCACGGACCCGCACCGTGAGTCCGCCGATGCCATCCTGAACCGGCTGCGTCCACTCACAAGCAAGTTCGTCGGCGTGACCACCTATCTACAGAATGCGCAGGAACTGCGCATCGGCGGCCGTTCCTCCGCGACGCAGTACGAGTACACTCTCACGGCCGATACCGTAGCCGAGCTGGATACGTGGGGCCCGCGTCTCATGGCCGCCATGAAGGCGCTGCCCGAGCTCAAGGACGTCGCCACCGACCAGCAGAATAACGGCCTGGAAGCAGACCTGGTCATCGACCGGGACACAGCATCCCGTCTCGGCGTCTCCGCACTCGCCATTGACTCCACCTTGTCGGACGCCTTTGGCCAGCGCCAGATCTCCACCACCTACATGCCGCTCAATCAGTACCACGTCGTGATGGAGGTGGCTCAACCCTTCCAGAACGACCCCACGGCGCTCAGCAAGATTTACATTCGCTCCACCACCGGAGCGGAGGTTCCGCTCTCCGCCATCACCCACATGGTCACTTCGCGCGTCCCGCTTACGGTCAACCACCAGGGGCTTTCGCCCGCCAACACGATGTCCTTCAATCTCTCTCCAGGCGTCTCGCTCTCGGACGCCACCGTAGCCGTGGAGGACGCACGCGCGAAGATCGGGATGCCCTCCTCCATCCACGGCGGCTTCCAGGGCACTGCGCAGGCCTTTCAGCAGTCGCTCTCTACGGAGTGGATACTTGTCCTACTCGCCATCTTCACTGTGTACATCGTGCTCGGTATCCTCTATGAGAGCTTTATCCATCCCATCACGATCCTCTCCACATTGCCCTCGGCCGGCGTTGGGGCGTTCCTGGCCTTGCTGGCGTTCAAGATTGACCTCTCGGTCATCGCCGACATCGGCATCCTCCTGCTCATTGGGATCGTGAAGAAGAACGCCATCATGATGATCGACTTTGCGCTGGTGGCGGAACGCCAGCACGGCAAGACCCCCCGCGAGGCCATCTATGAGGCCTGCCTGCTGCGCTTCCGTCCTATCATGATGACCACCATGGCGGCCATGCTCGGCGGCATCCCGCTGGCGCTGGGCACCGGCCCCGGCTCGGAGCTGCGCCGGCCGCTGGGCATCACCATCGTCGGAGGGCTGATCGTCAGCCAGTGCCTCACGCTGTTCACCACTCCAGTGATCTACCTCTGCTTTGACCGTCTACGCCTAGCGCTGCCCCGCTGGCGTCGCAGCGCCGCCGATGCGCTCGGCCTGCGCCGCCCGCCCCAGCCGGAACACCACCCCGCCGACTGAGCCCCCGTTGCGTACCGAAACGCACGCAACCCTGAACACGTCTACCTTTAAAGTCATGCAGCTGCGTCCCCTTGTCGTCGTCCTGTTCGCCGCCCTCCCCGTCGCAATGCGCGCGCAGATGCACAAGGTGGAGGCGCCCCAGCGCGTCACCCGCGCCATTGGCGTCTATGAGTGGACCGGCGACCTCGCCAAACCCACGGCCTCGCGCCTGGTGCCGGTCTCCCTCTTCATTGACAGCCACTTTGAGGACGCCGGCGTCTACCTCGCCCGCCCGGTGCCCTTCGTGCTCCAGACAGGCGACATCTACTCCATCGAGACCGCCGGCCAACCCGTCGGCACGCTGGATCTCGACGTCGCGCGGGACATCGTTCCGCACAGCATCGCGTCCGGCAACCTGGCCGATGACACCATGGGCTCCTGGTACGGCTACGGCCGCTTCCAGCCACCCGCGGCGGAGAAGCCGCCTGCCCGGCTGAAGGCCGTCGCGCATCCCGCCACCCTCTCTGGCGGCAGCGACGACGACGACACGCCCCACTTTGTCGTCCGCCATCCCAATGACACCGCAGCCTCGAACTCCGGCCCCCGGCCCAGTTCCACGCCGGATGCCACCCCGGACCCCTCAACGACGACGACGACCACCACCAGCACCACCGACACGGACTCCGACCGCCCCACCCTGCGCCGCCGCGACGCGCCCGCCCCGGACAACAGCAAGCGCAACAAGCGTGAGAAGCCGCAGGGCTACGTCACCGGCCCCAACGACTCGCTGAACGACGACCCTGACCGCCCCACGCTGCACCGCGGCGTCCTCGCAGAGGAGGGAGCCACCGCGCCGCTCACCGGCTTGCCCGCCAACCTGCACCAGGCGGTCGCCGTCTCGGACGCCGCCAACCGCGAGCCCCACATCTTCACCCGCGAGTGGGAGTCCTCCGCCGAGCGCGCCCAGACGCTTGCTGACTTTGAGAAGCTCGCCCGCCCGCGCCTCGCTACCTATATCGCAACCAACAAGCTCCAGCCCGTTGCGGCATCGCTGGTCGCTTCACCGGCACCCTCCGCCCCCACCTCAGGTGTGTCCTCTCAAACCGCCTCAGATGTGTCATCTCGACCGAAGTCCGCGGCAGCGGACGCATCGGAGAGACCCGCAGGTGGGGCTATCGTGCAGCATCAGGAGACCGCAGCCCCCGTCACAGACGCCACCACCGACGCCGCCGGCAACCCCATCGCCCCCGGCGCGGGCGACGCACCCAGCCTGCACGACCGCAACAACCCCACATCCAGTCAGCCGGGTGCCCCATCCTCGACCGGCGGCTCCATCGCCGAGCAGGGTGGGGTCGGGTTGCCCTCGTCTGCACGCGCCACCCAGCCCCCACCGACTTCACCACGTCCTCGTCCCGGCACCGCACGTTCCCGAAAACCCACAGCGCCCACGCCCCTCGCGCTCAGCTCGGAAGAGCTGCGCGGCTACGAACTCAGCTATGGTGCGCTCCCTGCCTTCGTCTATACGGCGCAGTCACCGGTCGCGACGGGTGGCCCGGTGTACATCACGCTGGTGGCGCAGCGACTGCCCTCCGGAGAGCTGCAAACCGCCCTGGCCTCGGTCACGGACGCATCCCATCTTGACCGCGTACCCTGGATGCGCCTGGTGGACGCCGTAGACCCCGACTGGAGCCACCGCGCCGACCTGCTCTTCGAACTCCGCGCCCAGAACAGCCGCCAGTTCGCGCTCTACCGCCTGGTCACCGCGCAGGCCGAGCAGACCTTCGCCACCGGCGTCATCCAGTAGCAACCGTTGAGCCGGCCAGCCTGCGGCTCGCCGGGCGAAGCGCCCATGACCCGTAGAGCACGACGATGATCACCAGCGGAGACGCCACATGCCACCACACCTCATGGGTGGCGGCATTGGCCACTGCGGCCCCCGTCAGATCGAAGAATATCCCCGCATACGCCCACTCTTTGAGCAGCGGAAAGCCCGTCCACACCAGCGCAATGGACCCAAGGATCTTCCATACTCCCACAAGCACCACGAAGTACAGCGGAAAGCCCAGCTTCGTAAAACCCTCCACCGTCTGCGGAACCCGCAGCACCTGAACGATCCCACCCGGCAGCATGAAGAACACCAGCAACACGGTGCACACCCAGTACCCAATCGCCTTTGCGTTCATACATCTTCCCTCCCGCATCGGGCCTCTAAGTTGAAGCTGGCCGCGGTCACGCCATTCTTACCCGAAGCGCATCCAGCCGCAATACATTTCTGCATCTTGACTCGCTACACTATCCTTGATGACTGACACCGCCGCACACAGCCCCGAGACCGTCACCGCCACGCTCGCACTCCTCTTCCCCGGCCAGGGCTCGCAGACCGTCGGTATGGGCCGAGCCTTCTATGACGATTCGCCCGCCGCGCGCGCCGTCTTTGAAGAAGCTGACGACGCCCTCGGCTTCGCGCTCTCCGAGATCATCTTCCACGGCCCCGAAGACCAGCTCAAGCTCACCGAGCATACCCAGCCTGCGATCCTCACGGTCTCCATCGCCGCGCTGCGTATGTTGGAACCGGAGCTGAAGTCGCGCGGCCTCAGCATCGCCTTCGCCGCTGGACACTCGCTGGGCGAGTACTCCGCGCACGTCGCCGCCGGCACCTTCAGCTTCGCCGACGCGGTGCGCACCGTGCGCTCCCGCGGCCAGTTCATGCAGGCCGCCGTGCCTGCCGGTGAGGGCGCCATGGCCGCCATCCTCGGATTGGGCGCGGCCCGCATCAATGACATCTGCGCCCAGGTCTCCGACGAGCTCACGCAGGCCCCGCCCGAAGACCCGGCCAACCCCACTACCCAGGCCTTCGCCGTCATTGACGCCGTCACCGACCCCAACAACTCCGCGACCACGATGGAGCAGGCGGCCGCAAAGGTCAGTGCCGTGGTCTCGCCCGCCAACCTCAACTCGCCCGACCAGACCGTTATCTCCGGCAGCAAGGCAGCCGTGGAGCGCGCCGCCGAACTCTGCAAGGAGGCCGGTGCCAAACGCACCGTGATGCTGCCGGTAAGCGCGCCCTTCCACTGCGCGCTGATGCAGCCTGCGCAGGAGGAGCTGGCTAATACCCTGGAGTCCATCGCCTTCCACGACCCCGCCTTCCCGGTCGCCGCCAACGTGGACGCACGCCTGATGACTCGCAGCTCCGAGGTCCGCGACGCGCTCATCCGCCAGGTCACCGGCCCCGTCCGCTGGACTGAGTGCATCGCACTGCTGCAGCAGTCCGGCGTGACGCAGTACATCGAGGTCGGCCCCGGCAAGGTGCTCACCGGCCTCAACCGCCAGATCGACCGCGAACTGACTACCAGCAACGTCGAAGACCCGGCAAGCCTGGAGAAGACGCTCGCTCTCTTCGCCTAGAGAGTTGTTCGACAGAACGACGAAAGGCGCGGCCATCGCTGGCCGCGCCTGTTGTGTTGCGGTTCAACTACTTACTTCGCGTCCGTCACCAGCTTGCCGTTGATGTCCCGCACCTCGACGGAACCCAGATCGGCCTCCTTCAACTGCGGCTCGATCTTGGCACGGTCGCCCGCGGCCACAATGATGAGTTGGTCAGGATGGATGTCCTGTTTGGCCACGCGCTCCACATCCGCGGAGGTCACAGCGCGGTACTTCGCGGGCAGGGTCGCGAAGTAGTCCAGCGGACGGTTGTAGAGGAATATCCCTCCAATCGAGCCGGCGATGGCGCCGTCGGTCTCAAACAGGCCGGGAAGCGACTGCACGCGCGCGTCCTTGGCCGCAGTCAGTTCCACCTCGGTAGGCGGCGTCGTCGGGAAGCGCTTGATCTCGTACATCAGCTCCTTGGCCGCCGGGCCGGTGATGTCCGTACGCACCAGGCCACCCGCAGCGAAGTTGCCGCCCATGCGATAGCTCTGGTACTGCGAGTTGGCACCGTAGGTGTAACCGTGGACCTCGCGCAGGTTCATGTTGATGCGGCTGGCAAAGCTGCCGCCCAGCACGTAGTTCATCACCGAGATCGTCTGCAGATCAGGCGAGTTGGCGGGAACCCCGAAGCCCACCGCCAGCAGCGAAGTCTGCGGAGCCCCGGGCTTATCCACGATCACGATGTGCGTTGCGGGAGGCGCGGGAGGCGGCGGAACCATTGCCGGCGCTGAGGTCGTGGCCGTCCACTTGCCGAAGTAGCGCTCTGCCAGCTTCCTGGCCTGGAGTACCGTGATGTCGCCGACGAAGACCAGGCCGGAGTCTGCCGGCCCGAAGTGCGCCGCATAGAAGCCGGTCACATCCGCCCGCGTAAGTCCCGTGATGCTCTCTGTGGTGCCCGTCGCCGAGACGCCGTAGGGCTGGTCGCCATAGAGCAGTTTGGGAGCGACGCGAGTGGCTATCGCCTGCACATTGTCGGTCTCCTGCTGGATGCCGATCAGGCGCTGCCTGCGCAGGCGATCCAGGTCGGCGTCGTTGAAGGCCGGATGCTGCAACACATCGGCGAGCAGATCCAGACCCTCGCCGGTGTGGTTGGTCAGCACGGTCATGCTGGCGCTGGCACTATCCATGCCCGCCAGGACGCCGATGCGAGTCCCGATGCGCTCCTGCGCCTCAGCCAATTGGGTCAAATCGCGCGTAGTGGTGGCCTCGCCCATGACCTGTGCGGTCAAGCTGGCGAGTCCGGCCTTGTCGGTGGAGTTGTTCTCTCCTCCGGCGCGTGTGACCAGCGAGGCCGACAGGATTGGCAGCGATGGCTCCGGAACCACATACACCTTGAGCCCGTTGGCCAGCATAAAGGTCTGCGGCACCGGCAGATGCACCGTGACCGGAGGTCCCGCCTTGGGCATGGTCTTGCGCCAGGACTGTGCGGCCTCAAACTCCGGCGTGTATGGGTTGGTGATCTTCACATCGGCGTCGGTGTCCTCGGGCGAACGCGGCACCTCGCTGGAGACCTTCTTCCCAGGCACACAGTACACCACTACAGCGGAGTTCTGGGTCAGGTACTTCACGGCGGCCGCCTTGGCGCTCGCCACGGTCACGGCCTCCTCTGCCGCGATGTCCTTCGGCAGGTATCCCGGGTCGCCCGTGTACTGGTTGTACTGATTCATCGTATCGGCGATGCCGCCGAAGCCGCCCAGAGTCTGCAGGCCGGTGATGGTGCGGGTCAGCCTGCCGGCCTTGGCGGACTCCAGCTCTATCGCTGTCGGGCCGTCCGTCTGCAGCTTCGCAATCTCCGCCCACACCGTCTTCTCCAAGTCCTCCAGCTTCACGCCCGGCTTCGCAATCACCATGCACTCCGCGGAGCCGTTGAGTTTGTTGGAGCGGTTGCGGCACTGCACGCGCTGGGCCACCTGCGTCTTGTACACCAGCGCCTGTTCCAGACGGCTGGTCTTGCCCTGCCCCAGGGCAAAGATGGCCGCGTCCATCGAGTACGAATCTGGAGCATACGCCGCCGGCGTCAGCCACGCGATGGTCAGCTCCGGCAGCCTCACCGTGTCCGTCACCGTGGCCCGCCGCTGGGATGTGATGGGCGGCGTCACGACCGTCACTGGATCCACCTTCGGCCCCGCGGGAATCGGCCCGAAGTACTTCGTCAGCAATGCCTTTAGCTTGACCGGGTCGAAGTCTCCGGCGATGGCAATCGACGCGTTATTCGGCGTGTAGAACTGCTGGTGAAAGTCCCGCACATCGGCGATGCGGGCGGCCTCCACGTCAGCGTGCGAGCCAATCACGTCCGCGTAGTACGGGTGGTCTTTCGGGTAGAGCATATGCGCAACGGCGTCTGACGCAGCGGCATACGGCCGCCCTTCGCCCTGACGCTTCTCATTGCGCACCACATCGCGCTGGTTCTGCAGCAGCTTGCGGTCCAGGCCTTCCATCAGGAAGCCCATCCGGTCGCTCTCCAGCCACAGGGCAAGCTCCAACTGGTTGGCGGGCATAGTCTCAAAGTAGTTGGTGCGGTCGAAGTCGGTGGTCCCGTTCACGCCTGTCGCGCCGGCAGCGTCCACGTCCTTGATGTGCGCCTTCTCGCCCACATGCTCGGAGCCCTCAAACATCATGTGCTCGAAGAGATGTGCGAAGCCCGTCCGCCCCGGGCGCTCATTGAGCGGCCCTACGTGGTACCAGAGGTCCACGGCGACCAGCGGCAGGCGGTGGTCCAGATGCGTGATGACCTTCAGCCCGTTCGGCAGCGTGTACGTCTCATACTTGATCTCCGGCAGCTTCAGCTTGCCGTTCGTCTGGGCGAGGAGTGTTGCGGGGGCAGCGAGCACGGCCGAAAGCGTGGCCGCCGCGCACATCTGGAACAGTTTCGTAATCGTCACTTGCAGTGGATCTCCTTCGATGACAGGGCGCAGAAATGTGGGTTCCTAGGATGAGTTTAATTGTATCGCTGTATGGGTAGACTGAAGGCCGGGACAGACGTTTATCCAACTCCTCTTCAGTTCCCGCCAAAGATGCCTTCCAGGCGCTGTAGCCGCTCTTCGAGCTTCTGTACCGTCCCCTCCAACGCATCGACCCGGGCAGCCAGATCGATGGCCACCCCCTCAGACACCTGAGACTCCGGTTCCCCCGCCGGCGACGCAACTGCGAGCGCGGTCTCGACCGGCCCGCATAGCAGATGCATCCACCGTGCCTCGCGAGCTCCGGGCTGCCGCTGCATCCACTGCACCATCGCCTCATCACGCCCGGCGAGCCGCTCCAGCGTCGAGACCACCGCCGCATTGTCGTCGAACGAGTACAGCCGCTCCGCCCGCGCGCGCAGCTCCGCCGGAGTCTGCGGCCCGCGCAGCAGCAGCAGGCAGATCACCGCCACCTCATCCCGCCGAAGGTTCAGCACATCGCGCACGCGGTGCTCAAACTTCGACACCCGCGAGTCCGCCATCGTCCGCACGAGGCTGAGCTTGTCCAGCTCAAACAGCGCCGACCGCACATCCGCCTCGGCCAGCTCCATCACCGGCTCACGACTGCTCTTCTGGTTGCACGCATTCACCAGCGCATTCAACGACAGCGGATAGTTCTCCGGCGTCGTAATCTCCTTC
>Ga0302319_10014013_pt1 | contig 14988 bp, 9 predicted proteins | sample Bog_T0_2_FD_203319 | JGI IMG/M metagenome (GOLD analysis project Ga0302319, IMG submission 203319) | Peat permafrost microbial communities from Stordalen Mire near Abisko, Sweden - Bog_T0_2 | ecosystem: Environmental > Terrestrial > Soil > Wetlands > Peat | place: Sweden: Abisko, Stordalen Mire... | reverse complement strand
CGCGCACGTGCACGGGGTCCTTGACGATGTTGTAGCTGTACTCGTCGGTCTGCCCGTAGGCAACGCCCGGCTTGACCCCGCCGCCGGCCATCCAGACGGTGAAGCAGCGGGGATGATGGTCGCGGCCGTAATAGTCGCGGGTCAGGCCGCCCTGGCTGTAGACGGTGCGGCCGAATTCCCCCGCCCAGATGACTGCGGTGTCCTCCAGGAGCCCGCGCCGCTTCAGGTCGGTGACCAAGCCGTAGGTGGGCCGGTCGGTGGCCGCACAGAGTTTCGGCAACATGGTGACCGCGTCGTTGTGCACGTCCCAGCCGCGCTGGTAGACCTGGGTGAAGCGGACGCCGCGCTCGGCCATGCGGCGAGCGAGGAGGCAGTTGTAGGCGAAGGTCCCCGGCTCCCGCGCCTCCGGCCCGTACAGATCCCAGGTCGAAGCCGGCTCGTCCCGCATGTCGGTCAGTTCCGGCACCGAGGTCTGCATGCGGAAAGCCATCTCGTACTGGCTGATCCGCGCCTGGGTCTCGGGATCGCCCAACTCTTCATAGGTGTGCTGGTTGATGCCATTGACTGTCGCGATCATCTGCCGGCGCAGCTCACGGTTCAGGCCCTTTGGGTCGGTCAGGTACAGAACCGGCTCGCCCTGGGAGCGCAGCGCCACCCCGGCGTAGCGATTGGAGAGAAAGCCGCTGCCCCAGAGGTAGGGATAGATCGGCTGCTGGGCGGCCCCGGGGATCAATTTCGAGGTCAGGACGACGAAGGTGGGCAGATTCTCGTTCAGGCTGCCCAGCCCGTAGGAAAGCCAGGCCCCGAGGGAGGGTTTGCCCGCCACCATGTTGCCGGTGTTGATCAGGTCGTTGGCGGGCTCGTGGTTGATCGCGTCGGTGTTGAGGGTGTGGATGAGCGCGATGTCGTCGGTCAGTTGCCCGGTCCAGGGCAAAAGGTCGCTGACCCAGCGGCCGCACTTGCCCCGCTGGCGGAACTTCCAATAGGAGGGGGCGATGGGGAAGCGGGTCTGGCCCTCGGTCATGCTGGTCAAGACCTGCCCGTGGCGGACCGACTCCGGCAAGTCCTGGTCGAACATCTGGGCCAGCCCCGGCTTGTAATCCCACAAATCCATCTGGGGCGGGGCCCCGCTCATGAAGAGATAAATGCCCCGCTTCGCCTTGGGGGCGAAATTGGGGCTGGCCGGACCGGCCGCGATTCCCGCCATGGCCTTGCCGCCGAGGAGCGAGGCCAGCCCGGCCCAGCCCAGCACCTGGCCGGACCGGCCGAGAAACCGCCGGCGGGTCTCGAGTTGCCGCCACTCCTCCTTCAGGCCGCGGGGAATGGGCAGGTCGGCCACGGTCGGACCTGCGCCATGATGGTCGGGACAGGGGCAGAGGGGAGGGAACTTCATGGCGGCCTATTTATTGAGCGTGGCGTCGAGATTGAGGGCGGTACTGGCCACCAGCATCCAAGGGGCCAGGGCGGACGGCGCAATCTTGGGATTGGGCCGGGATTCGCCCGCGGCGACCAATTCGGCCGCGGCGGCTTTCTGGGTGGCATAGGCGGCTTGGAATTTGGTCAACTCCTCGCGCAAGAGCGCCTGGTCCGCCGCCGGCCAGGGCCGGGCCAGGAGCAGGAGCCCCAGGTAGTCGAGCCGCTCTTCGTTCGAGCCCGGCCGCAGGACGAGGCGCTCGGCCAAGTGGCGGGCCGCCTCCAGCCACTGGGGATCGTTCATGGTCACCAGGGCCTGGAGCGGCGTGTCGGTGCGGTTGCGCCGGGTGCAGGCGGACTCCCTCACCGGGGCGTCCAGGGCCTCCATGTTCGGGTTGATCCCGAGGCGCTTCCAGAAGGTGTACAGGCTGCGGCGGTAAAGGCTGTCGCCATGGTCCTGGACGTAATTGAGGGTGTCGCTGTTGGTCACCCCGCCCGACTCCCAGACCCCGGGCGGCTGGTAGGGCTTCACGCTCGGGCCGCCGACCTTGTCGACGAGTAGTCCACTCGCGGCCAGTGCGGTGTCGCGCAGCATCTCCGCGTCCATCCGGTAGCGGGGTCCGCGGGCGAGCAGGCGGTTGCCCGGATCCTTTTCCAGGAGGGCCGGGGTGACCCGGGCCGACTGCCGGTAGGTGGCGGACATCACCAGCTGCTTGTAGAAGCGTTTCACGTTCCAGCCGCCTTCGCGGAAATCGACCGCGAGCCAGTCGAGCAATTCCGGATGGGAGGGATGCTCGCCCATCAGGCCGAAGTCCTCCGAGGTCGCGACTAGGCCGGTGCCAAAGACTTCCTGCCACATGCGGTTGACCGTGACCCGGGCGGTGAGGGGATTGGCGGCACTGACGACCCAGTCGGCGAGCGTCCGGCGATTTTGCGGCAGGCTGGCCGGCAATTGCGGCAGAAAATGGGGGACGCCCGGACGCACCCGCTCCAGCCGGGCGGAGTAGACCCCGCGGGCCAGGATGTCGGCGTAGGCCAGGCGGGGCGATTCCTCCGCCACGATGCAGATGGTCCCGTCCTTGGCCAGCTGGGCCAGCCGCTCGTTCAGGGCGGGGAGCCGGGCGGCCAGGGCCTGGGTCGGGCCGTCGCGGTGGGCGAAGTAATAGTCGCTGACGATTTTCAGCTGATCCTCGTTCCATTGCCCGAGGGGCTGGCGGAGGATCTCGGCGACCTCGTCCTCATAGGGCAGGCGGGCCGCCTCCGCGCCGGAAAGGGCCCGGGTGTAGAAGCGGAAATCCTGGTAGCGGGATTGGCGGAGCTGATTGGCATCCGGGCTCTCCCGGCCGAATTCGAGGGGAGCCAACGTCCGGATGCTGCCGCTCAGGCCGTCGCGCCGCACGGTGACCGGCTGCAATTGCCCGTCGAGATAGAGCTTGATCCCCGCCGCCCGCCCCGAGCCGTCGTAGGCCGCCAGGATGTGGCTCCATTTTCCGCGGCTGAGGAGGGGAGCCTTGGTTTCGACGAGAATCAGATTATCCGGCCAGCCCCGGATCAGGCGGAACGAGAGCTTGCCGTGATCGAGGAACAACTCCCAGCCTCGGCCGCCCGCGGTCTTGGCCAGGATGGCCCCGAAATAAGTCGCGGTCAGGTCGCTCGTGTTGGTGTTGCGGTGGGGCATGAACCACATGCCGACCGAAAAGGGCTGGTTTTTTTCCAAGTCCCCGATGCCGGGCAGTTCGAGATGGGTGCCGACCTCCATGTGAAAGGCCGGCCAGAGCCAGGTCTCCTCGCCCCAGATCGGATTGCTGATCGTGGTGGCAAAGCTTTTCCGCAGCGCGCCCGGGGCGGAATTCGCTAACGCGGTGCCTTTGTCCTCGTCGCAGCGCAGGCGCACGATCAGGCCGTCGGTCGCGACCGCCCGGGGGGCGTCCGCGCCGGAGGCCATCCAGGCGGCGATCAGCTCGCGGGCCCGGGCGCGGCGGGCCTCGATCTGGGTCTGGACGTCGGCCCGCTCCGCCAGCACGGCGTCGTAGGCGGCCCGGTGCGCCGGCGTCGGCACCCGGATGTTCGGCGGCCAGTCCATCCGGCTGTCGTCGCTCGGCAGCTCGGTCAGGTTGTTGAAGAAGGCGGAGAGGCGGTAGAAGTCCTTCTGGGTAATGGGATCGAACTTGTGGTCGTGGCAGACGGCGCAGCCGGTCGTGAGGCCGAGGAAGACCGCGCCGAAGGCCTCGCTCCGCTCGCGCTGGTTGTTGCAGCGCAATTCCTGCAGGATCGAGCCGCCCTCCTCGGTCGTGACCCCGCAGCGGATGAAGGCCGAGGCCACCTGCTGGTCGACGTTGCGCGCGGGCAGGAGGTCGCCCGCCAGCTGCTCGCGGACAAACTGGTCGAAGGGCTTGTTCTGATTGTAGGCAGCGATGACGTAGTCGCGGAAGGGCCAGACGCTGCGGAAATTATCCTTGTAGAGGCCGTGGGTGTCGGCGAAGCGGGCCGCATCGAGCCAGTAGTGGGCGCGATGTTCGCCGTAGCGCGGGCTGGCGAGCAGGCGGTCGACCAGCGCTTCGTAGGCCCCGGGCGAGGTGTCCTGGAGGAAAGCCGCGACTTCTTCCGGGGTGGGGGGCAGGCCGGTCAGATCGTAGGTCACCCGGCGGATCAGGGCCGCGCGGTCGGCCTCCGGGGCGGGGCTGAGGCCCTCGCGCTCCAGCCGGGAGAGAATGAAGACGTCGATTGGATTGTGGGCCCAATCCGTGCGGCGCAGGGGTGGGAGCGCCGGGCGGCGGGGCGGGATGTAGGCCCAGTGCTCCTCGTAAGGCGCGCCCTCCCGGATCCAGCGCCGCAGGACGCCGAGGGCGGCGGGAGGAAGCGTCTTGTGCGCTTCCGGCGGCGGCATGATCTGCTTCGGGTCCGCGCTGGCGATCCGCTGGATCAACGGGCTGTGCTCGGGATCGCCCGGGATGATGGCCGGGCCGCTCTTGTCGTGGCGGGCGAAGGCGAATTCCGCCCGGTCGAGCCGGAGCCCGGCCTTGCGGCCGCCCGGATCGGGCCCGTGGCATTGGAAGCAGTTTTCCGAAAGGATCGGCTCGACGTCCTGGTTGAAGGTCAAGGGGGCGAGCCGGGCCGGGGGCGCGGGGACGGGGCGGCGGCAGCCGGCCGCGGCCAAGAGGAGGCAGCTGAGGGGCCAGCCGGCCCGGAACAGGTATCGCGACACCCTCATCGGTCAGTTGCCATCGAAAGCCTGCAATTGATGACGAAGGATCGGCTCCATCACGGTGGCCCAGATTTCGTAGCCGCGGGCGTCAGGATGGAGATGGTCGGGGCCGAGGCCGACCCAGTTGCGGCCGACGGGCGGCATGAAGGGAACGAGATCGAGGTATTCGACCGTGTCGCCGTCCGCGAACATCCGGATCAGCTCGTCGGCGTCCATCATCTTTTGATTGGCCCGCTGATTCGGCATGATGCTGACCAGGATCACCTTCACGCCCGGGAAGACTTGCTGGGTCTTGGCCAGGACCGCCTTGACCCCGGCGGCGATCTCCTGGGCCGTGTTGTTAAGGTTATTTGTGCCGATGAGGATGACCGCGGCTTTCGGGCGGAGGTCGTGAATGTCCATGTGCTCCAGCCGCCAGAGGACGTTCTGGGTTTTGTCGCCGCCGATCCCGAAATCGAGGGCGTCGCGCCGGGCGTAGTATTTGTCCCAGACCGCCTTGCCGCGGGTGAGCCAGCCGGCGGTGATGGAATCGCCGATAAAGATGATGCGGCAGGGCCTGCCCTTGATCGCGGCCACCCGGGCGGCGCAGGGGGGCAGCAGCTCGGGCCGGTTGAGATACTTGGTGTTGTCCGGCGCCGTGGCCGAAGTCGACTCGGGCCGGGTGCCGGCCGGAGCAGGCGCCGCCGCCGTCTGGGCGGGGACCGGCCGGAGCAGGGCAACGGCGAGAAGGAGGCCGAGAAGGGCGGGGCGGACGGCTTTTATCATCGTATTGTCTTGCCGGAATGACGGTATCGAAGAGGACTGACCGGATGGAAGCAGTTTCGGACGATCCGCCCGCAGTGGCAAGCGGACCCGCCGGGGAGGTTCCCTGGTACCGGCGGGTGGGGCCGAAGATGATCGCCCTGTGGCGGCTCAAATTGACGGGCATCCTTGTCCTCATGACCGCCTTTTTTGCCGCTTACATCCTGGTCCTCCGCTTCCCGATCTATCCCGTTACGGTGATGCCGGTTCTGGGTGTCGACCGGCTGATTGGCTTCCAGCCCTGGACGCTCGGGCTCTACCTCACCCTCTGGTGCTACATTCCGCTCGCGCCCCTCATGTTGGTGAGCCGGCGCGAGCTGCGCGCCTACGCCCTGGCCGCGATCGCCCTCTCGCTGGCCGGGCTGGCGATTTTCCTGATCTGGCCGACGCAGGTGGCCCTGCCGGCGGTCGTGTGGGGCCGCTATCCTGGGTTTGTCGCCCTGAAGGCGATCGATCATTCCGGCAACGCCTGCCCGTCCCTCCACGCCGCCTTTGCGGTTTTCTCGGCGATCGAATTGGGCCGGGAACTCCGGCGCAACGGCGAGCCCGGCCCCTTCCGCGTCCTGAACTGGCTGTGGTGCCTGGGGATTCTCTATGCCACCCTCGCGACCAAGCAGCATGTCGTGCTCGATCTGCTCGCGGGCGCCGCCCTCGGCTGGGGGACGGCGGTAGGACATAGGTTGACCGCGCCGCGCCCTTCGGCCACGAAGGGGTTGTGACGACCTCTTCGGCCCCGGAAGACAATCGACTCCATTTGCAGGCCATCGCCCGGCGGGTGATGCAGGAAAAGGGGCTTCAGCCCGATTTTCCGCCCGGCGCCCTGGCGGAACTGCGGGCGCTCCAGCCGGCCCCGGTCGCGCTGGCTTCTGGCGTCAGGGATCAGCGGAATTTGCTCTGGTGCTCGATCGACAACGACGATTCGCGCGATCTCGACCAGCTGACCTATGCCGAGCCCCTGGCCGGCGGGGCAGTCCGCCTCCTGATCGCAGTCGCCGATGTCGACGCCTTGGTGAAGCGGCGCACCGCCTTGGACGATCACGCCCGCACCAACACCACCTCGATCTACACCGCGGGCCAGATCTTTCCCATGCTGCCGGAGCTGCTTTCGACCGACCTGACGTCGCTGAATCTGGCCGCCGACCGCCCGGTCCTGGTGGTCGACATGACGGTCGACGCCGACGGATCCCTCAGCGCCGAGGAGATTTACCCGGCCTTCGTGCGCAACCGGGCCAAGCTCGCCTACAACAGCGTCGCCGCCTGGCTGGACGGCCAGGCCGCCCTGCCGGCGGCGATCGCCGCCGCCCCCGGACTGGACGACAACCTGCGCTTGCAGGACAAAGTCGCCCACGCCCTGCGGACGCGGCGGATCCAGGCCGGCGCCCTGACCTTCGAGACGGTCGAGAGCCGTCCCGTCTTCGACGGCTCCAAGCTCACGGAATTGCGGGAGGAACGGCGCAACCGGGCCAAGGATCTGATTGAGGACTGCATGGTCGCGGCCAACGGGGTCACGGCCCGGTTTCTGGCCCGGAAAAATTATCCTTCCCTCCGGCGGGTCGTGCGCACGCCCCGGCGCTGGCCGCGGATCGTCGAGGTCGCGGCCGCGGCCGGGTTCCCCCTGCCAGCCGGCCCGGACGCCAAGGCGCTGGAAGGCTTCCTCGACGCCGCCAAAAAGAAGGATCCCCTCCGCTATCCCGACCTCTCGCTTGCCATCATCAAGCTGATGGGGTCAGGCGAATACGTCGTGCAGTTTCCCGGGCAGAAGGTGGCGGGCCACTTCGGCCTCGCGGTTCGCGACTACAATCACTCCACGGCTCCCAACCGCCGCTTTCCCGATCTCATCACCCAGCGGCTGCTCAAGGCCGCCGGCCACGGCAGCCCGCCGCCCTACAGCAACCAGGAGATGAGCGACCTCGCGCGCCATTGCACCGAGCAGGAGGACGCGGTCAAGAAGGTCGAGCGCCAGGTCGCGAAATGCGCCGCCGCCCTCTTGCTGCAGTCGCGGATTGGCGAGGTGTTCGACGCCATCGTCACCGCCAAGGCGGACAAGGGTACCTTTCTGCGCATTTTCCGGCCGCCGACCGAGGGCAAGCTGGTGGCGGGCTACGAGGGCAAGGACGCGGGCGACCAGATTCGCGTCCGCCTGGTGGCGACCGACGCCGAACGCGGCTATATCGATTTCGCGGCCGTGCGCTAGCTAGGGCGCGGCCGGAAAGTTGGCCAAGGCCAGGCGGCGGATGCGAAGCCGGCCGAGATGGGCGCCATGAGCGGCGCCGGCGCTGTAGCCGAGCAGGACCGCGTCGTCCGTGAAATGCACGGCGGTGTAGCAGAACTGGCCCTGGGGATCGGTCTCGATGTTCTTCTTGAACGGCCAGGTTCGGCCCCCGTCGCGGGAAATCGCCACCGTCAGGGGCGTGCGGACAAAGCGGTGGGTCTTGCCGCCGTCGCGCACGACCGGGAAGGCGGAGCGGTCGTTGTAAACGGCGAGGAGGGCGGAGGAATGGGGCAGGCGCTTGACGCTGGCCGGCCCGAGGGAGGAGATGAGGTTGCCGGGGACGGGCGGGCTCCAGGTCTCCCCGTTATCCCGGGAGCGAAACTCATACTGGGTCCCGACATCGGTGCGGGCCCAGGAGTAGAGCGAACCGTCGGCCAGTTCGACTGCCCCCGGCTCCTGCAGCCCGTTCGGGCTGGCAAAGGGCGCCCCCCACCAGATCGGGGCTTCCTTCCAGGTCGCGCCGGCGTCGTCGGAGTAATACCACAGGACGATGCCGCGTTCATCCAGGGAGTCGATGGCGAGGCCGGCGTTGAAGGAGCGGTTGAAGCCCGTCGGCAGGAGGATTCGGCCCGAGGCGGTCTGGAGCAGGCGGTCGTTGTGGAGGCAGAAATAGCCGGGGGCGTTCAGGATCGCCTGCGGCTGCGTCCAGGTGGCGCCGTCATCGCCGGAAAAGCGCACAAAGGGACGGCAGTCCTGATAGGTCTTCTTCCGGCCGTAGACGAAGGCGAGGCGCCCGTCCTGCAGGCGGAGGAGAGAAAGGTCCATCAGGCTGAGGGCGTCGCCCGGATCGAACACCTTCCGGGCCCCGCTCCAGGTGCGGCCCTGGTCGTCGGAATGAACCTCCATCACCCGGTCGTGGTCCGAATCGGAGGAGCCGCTGTAGAATTGGCAGAAGTAGAAGAGAATCCGGCCGGACTTGAGGGTGGCGAAGGCGCCCTCGGAATTCCGGGGATGCTCGGGGGTCGACTCGATGTTCAGGGTCACCCGGTTTTCGGATTCGGCGCGCAGCGCGGCCGGCAGCAGCGTGGCGAGGAGCAGGGGCAGCAGGATAAAAGTTCTCATGGTGGGGGCCCTCAGGCTTGCCTGGACGGGCGGTGTTGGCGAGGATGCAATCGTCCTGTTCGCGCCGAGTCACCCCCTTCGCTGCCCATGAAAATTGCCCGCGCCGTCTGGTTGATCGCCTTCGCCCTCGCCGCCCTCGGCCTGCTGCCCGCCCAGGAGCTGGTGGCGCCGTCGGAGTCGACCAACCACCCCGACCGGGTGGAGCGCTTCCGCGACTTTGGCTTCGGACTGTTCATCCACTGGAACGTCGACAGCACGCTGGGAACGGTGATCAGCCATTCGCTCGTCTCCGCCTCGGAGGACTATGTCCGCCGCTACTACGCGGAACTTCCCGGGGTCTTCAACCCCCGCGCCTTCCAGCCCGACGACTGGGCCGGGCTGGCCAAACTGGCCGGGGTGAAATACGTCGTCTTCACCGCCAAGCACCATTCCGGCTTCTGCATGTTCGACACGGCCACGACCGATTTCGGCATCATGCACACGCCGTTTCAGCGCGACGTGACGGCGGAGGTTTTGCAGGCCTTCCGCCGCCAGGGGATCGCAACCGGGATCTATTTCTCGCCCGATGATTTCCTCTGGCTGCACCGCCATGGGATCACGATCCAGCGCGGGGTGCCAGGGGTGCAGCCCTCGCACAATCCCGGCCTGCGGGCCTACGACGAAGCCCAGGTGACGGAATTGCTCACCCATTACGGGCCGGTCGACGTGTTCTTCATCGACGGCGAGGCCGACGCCCTGCGCACGCTCGCCTGGAGGCTGCAGCCCCAGATTGTCGTCACCCGCGGGGCCATGCCGACGCCGGAATTGCACACCATGGACAAGCCGCTGGACGAGGCCTGGGAGTCCTGCATCACCATGAGCACGGCCTGGCAGTACCAGCCGACCCTCGACGTGTACAAAACCGGCCGGCAGTGCCTCTCGCTCCTGATCCAAACCCGGGCGGAAGGCGGCAATCTCCTGCTCGACATCGGGCCCAAGCCCAACGGCGAATTGCCGCAGCAGCAGGAGGACCGCCTGCGCGAGATGGCCCTGTGGATGTTCGCCAACGGCGAATGCATCTACGGGGTGCGTCCCTGGATCATCACGCACGAGAAGGATGTCTGGTTCACCCGGCGGAAGGCGGAGCGGACGGTGTATGCGATCGTCGACCGCGATCAGGAATGGGCCTTCGGGGCCTGGGGTGAAGTTGTGCTCAAATCCGTCCGCGCCACGCCGCGCACCGTCGCCTCGGTCCTGGGCCAGAACGACCAGGTCTTGGAGTACCGCCCCGACGTCATCCCGACCACGACCTGGCGCCAGGGGGCCGACGGTTTGCATATCCGCGCCATGCGCACCCAGCGCATGCGGGACAATCATCATTGGCCCGATCCCCTCGTCCTGAAGCTGACGGAGGTGGAGCCGGCGCTGACGCCCCCGCAAGTCGAGACGGTGCGGGCGAGTGCGACTGCCGGCGGGGCGCGGCTGGAAGGCCGCCTGGAAAGCCTGGGCGACTCCGCCGCCCTCCCGGTCGTGTTCGCCTATCAGGACGTCACGGGCAAGGATACCCACGAGGCCATGGACGACTGGCGGTATACCGATCCCCAGACCCTGTCCGCCCCGGGGAATTTCTCCGCCACGGTCGCGGGCCTGAGTCCGGGGCGGACCTACGAGGTGCGGGTCGTCGTCCGCCACCCGCTGGCGAATTTCTATGGCGACGAAATTCGGTTCGAGACGCCCGCCGGGGCCCCCTGATTAAAACGCTTCCGAAAAAAACCGTGGTGATTGTCGGCGGCGGGGTGGCCGGCGGCATGGTCGCGCGCCAGCTCTCGGCCGCGGGCATCGAGGTCGTTGTCCTCGAAAACGGCGGCGATCATCGCCAGAGCGCGGCGGCGCGGCTGCCCAGCCAGCGGGACGAGCTGCGCTGGTCCACCCACATGGGCCTGATGCAGGACAGTGCCACCGAGACCTACACCTGGCGGCACAACCGCACCGACCTGGCCCGGCCGCTGCGCCGGCTGGCCGTCTTCCTGCCGGGCTCGGGGGTGGGCGGAGCCGGCAACCATTGGGGCGGCCAGGCGTTTCGGTGGGAGGAATACGACACCGAGCTGCGCACCCGCCTGGAGAGCCGCTATGGAGCCGCCGCCATCCCGGCCGACATGCCGATCCGGGACTGGGGGGTGAGCTACCGCGAGCTGGAGCCGTATTATGACTTGTTCGAGCGCCTCTACGGCGTCGCCGGGCAGGCCGGCAACCTGCGGGGGAAAATCCAGCCGGGCGGCAATCCCTTTGAGGCGCCCCGCCAGCACGCCTATCCGCAGCCGCCCGGTGAAGAGACCGAGCTCGGGCGCCTCTTCCGGGACGCGGCGGGCAACCGTTTCGGCTACAAGGCCTATCCCAGCCCGTCGGCCCTGTCCCCCGCCGCCTATACCAATCCGGACGGCATGAAGCTGGGAGCCTGCCAGTACTGCGGGCATTGCGACCGGTTCATCTGCGAAGCGGAAGCGAAGGCCTCCCCCGAAGTGCTGCTTTACCCCTGGCTGGAGAAACAGCCCAAATTCGAACTGCGGCGATTCTGCCATGTGCTCAAAGTCGAGCACGACCCCGGGGCCGGCCAGGTGCGCGGCGTCGAGTACCTCGATCTCCTGACGGGCGAAGTCTGCCGCCAGCCGGCCGACGTCGTCGTCCTGGCCGCCTTCACCCTCTCCAACACCAAGCTGCTTTTGACCGGCGGCATCGGCCGGCCCTACGACCCCGGGGCCCAAACCGGAGTGGTCGGGCGAAATTTCTGCTACCAGACCAATGCCGCGATCTCGGTCTTCCTGCCCGACCGCTGGATCAATCCCTTCCTCGCCTCCGGCTGCTCCGTCCACCTGATCGAGGAGTTCAACGATGATAATTTCGACCACACCGGACTCGGCTTCTTGGGCGGAGGGATCATCGCCTCAGGGTCGGGCAGCGGCCGACCCATCGCCGCCCGCACCCTGCCGCCCGGCACCCCGCGCTGGGGCACGGCTTGGAAGCAGGCGAACGCCGACGGGTATGCGCATGCTGGCGCGGTGGGCTTTCAGGGCTCTTCCTATCCCCAGCGGGAGAACTTCCTGGACCTGGATCCGGACTACCGCGACGCTTTCGGCCAGCCGCTCCTCCGGATCACCTTTGACCACCGCGACAACGAGCTGCGGATGGCCGAGTATGGAGCGGCCAGGATGGTCGAGATCGCCCGGGCCATGGGGGCGACCCGCCTGGGCCCGCTCGAGCCACCCGCCCGGCCCTTTGACACCCGGGGCTACCAAAGCACCCACATCACGGGCGGGACGAGCATGGGCCGCGATCCCGCCACCAGCGTCCTTTCGCCCCGCCTGCAGCATTGGGACGCCGAAAATCTCTTCGTCGTCGGCGCCTCGGCCTTCGCCCATAACAGCGGGCACAATCCGACCGAACTGGTGGGGGCGCTCGCCCTCCGCCTGGGCGATGACCTGGTGGGATACGTTCGCCGGCCGGGCCGGCTCGGTTAAGACCGTCGGCGGACGGCCTGCGACTAGGACTTGCGCGCGCCGCTTTCGTCTTGCAACCTCGTTCGAAAATGGAGCCCTCGGACCCGGCAAAATTTGATCGGCGGAAGTTTCTGCAGCGCACGCTGGTCGCAGCCGGCAGCGCGGTCGCCCTCGCCCCCCGGCTGATCGGAGCCGATGCGAACGACAGCTCTGCGCCCGCGGCCGTGCCGATCCCGGTCCCGGCGACTCCGGCGGAGGCCGAGACCAGCTCGGTCTACCAGACCTTCAGCCCCGACGAGGCCGCTTTTGTCGAGGCCATGGTCAACCTCATGTGCCCGGCCGACGCCCTGACCCCGAACGGGGTCGATTGCGGCCTCGCCCTCTTCATCGACCGGCAGCTGGCGGGCGGCTTTGGCAAGGGCGAACGGCTCTATCGCCGCGGCCCCTGGCGCCACGGCCCGGCCGAATTCGGCTATCAGCTGCCGCTGTCGCCGGAGGATTTTTTCAAGAACGGGCTGGCCGCGGCCGATGCCGCCAGCCGCCGGCTCCACGGCCGGAATTTCGCCGACCTCGATCCGGCCACGGGCGACCGTTTCCTCCAGGCGGTGGCGGAAGGCCAGGTGAGCGACGAGCGGCTGCCGCTGGCGGAGTGGTTCAACGAGCTGGTCTATCCGCTGTTCAACCAGGCCTGCTTCGCCGATCCCCTTTATGGCGGTAACAAGGACAAAGTCTTCTGGAAGATGATCGGTTATCCCGGCCTGCCTGCGGTCAACGGCCTGAATATGGCCAAGTACCGGGGCAAGCCCTTTCCCGGCGCCGCGGCGCCGAAGTCGATCGAAGACTTCTCCTGAGGGTCCGGCGATAAAAACCCTGCCCAAGAAGACCGTGGTGATCGTCGGCGGCGGCTTGTCCGCCGGGATGGTCGCCCGCCAGCTCACCGCCAAGGGGATTGAGGTTCTGGTCCTGGAGAACGGCGGCGACGTGCGCAACTCCGCCGCTGCGAAACTGCCGACCCAGCGGGATGAGCTGCGCTGGGCCACCCACACGGGCCTGATGCAGGATGGCGCGGCCGAGACTTACACCTGGCGGCACAACCGCACCGATCCCTCACTGGCGATGCGCCGCCTCGCCGTCTTCCTGCCCGGTTCGGGCGTGGGCGGAGCGGGCAATCACTGGAACGGCCAGGCGTTTCGCTGGGAAGAGTACGACACCGAACTGCGGACGCGGATGGAAACCCGCTATGGGAAGAGTTCGATTCCGGCGAACATGCCCATCCGGGACTGGGGCGTGAGCTATTCAGAGCTGGAGCCCTACTACGACCTCTTTGAGCGGCTCTTCGGCATATCCGGGAAGGCCGGCAACCTGCGGGGGAAAATCATGCCGGGCGGCAATCCCTTCGAGGCTCCGCGCCAGAACGAATTCCCCCAGCGGCCCCTGGAGGAGACCGAGATCGGCCTGATCTTCCGGTCGGCGGCGGACAAATTCGGCTACAAGTCCTTTCTCAGCCCGGCCGCAAACTCCCCCGATGCCTACACCAATCCGGACGGCATGAAATTGGGGGCCTGCCAGTATTGCGGGCATTGCGACCGCTTCATCTGCGAGGCGGAAGCCAAGGCGACGCCGTCAGTGCTGCTCTACCCGCTCTTGGCGCGGCGGCCGAGTTTCGAGCTCCGGAAGTTCTGCCACGTGATCAGGATTGAGCACGACGCCGCTGGCGGCCAGGTCCGGGCCGTCGAATACCTCGACTTGCTGACGGGCGAAACCTTCCGGCAACCGGCCGATGTCGTCGTCCTCGCCGCCTTCACCCTCTCGAACACCAAGCTGCTCCTGACCAGCGGCATCGGCCGGCCCTATGATGCCGCCGCGAACGCGGGCGTGGTCGGCCGGAACTTCTGCTACCAGACCAATGCCGCCATCTCGGTCTACCTGCCCGACCGCTGGCTCAATCCCTTCCTCGCCTCCGGCAGCACCGTCACGTTGATCGAAGACTTCGACGACGACAACTTCGACCACACCGGCCTGGGCTTCCTGGGCGGCGGCTTTATCGCCGCGGGCTCGGGTGGCGGCCGGCCCATCGCCGCCCGCGGCGTGCCCCCGGGCACGCCGCGCTGGGGCACACGCTGGAAGCAGGCGAACGCCGACTGGTACGCCCATGCCGGGTCGGTCGGCTTCCAGGGTTCCTCCTATCCCCACCGGGAAAACTTTCTCGATCTGGATCCCGACTATCGCGACGCCTACGGCCAGCCGCTCTTGCGCGTCACCTTCGACATGCGCGAGAACGAGCTGCGCATGGCGAAGTACTGTGCGGGGAAGATGGTGGAAATCGCCCGGGCTATGGGCGCTGCCCGCTTGGGCGGCCTGCCCGAAGTCACGGCCAATTTTGACACCCGCGGCTACCAGAGCACGCACATCACCGGCGGCACCATCATGGGCCGGGACCCGGCGACCAGTGTGGTGTCCTCCCGTCTGCAGCATTGGGACGCGGAGAATCTTTTCGTGGTCGGCGCCTCGGTTTTTGCCCACAACAGCGGGCACAATCCGACCGAGCTGGTGGCGACCCTGGCGCTGCGCCTGGGCGACGACCTGGTCCGCTACGTCGGCCGGCCCGGCCGGCTGGCTTAAAGCCTCTCTGCATGAAAGCCCCGTTCGTCCTTTCCGGACTGCTCTGTGTTCTACTCCCTGGCGTCGGCGGCCGGGGGGGCGGGGCAAAAAAAAAAAGACCCCCGGGGGTTGGGGGGTTCAGCGGCTGCCACCCCCGCCCC
>Ga0302319_10014012_pt1 | contig 14989 bp, 13 predicted proteins | sample Bog_T0_2_FD_203319 | JGI IMG/M metagenome (GOLD analysis project Ga0302319, IMG submission 203319) | Peat permafrost microbial communities from Stordalen Mire near Abisko, Sweden - Bog_T0_2 | ecosystem: Environmental > Terrestrial > Soil > Wetlands > Peat | place: Sweden: Abisko, Stordalen Mire... | reverse complement strand
GGGCGCGTTGAGCGTGGGTTATTTCACCGGCTATTTCCTGCTCATATTTGGCAAGCTCGCGGAGGAGCGTTCGCACGACCGTTCGCGCCGGGAGAAGCCGGATCCCTGGCAGCCTTTGAACCGCCTGGTGTTCGGCGGCGTGTGGTTGTTTGCCGCATTTGCCGTGACCGGGCTGGTTTACAAAAACGTCCCGCAAATCCGGAACGCCAACGACGATACTTTCAAGACCTATGGTGCGCTGGTGTCGGAGAGCCTGCCGCCGGCGGGCGGGATTTGCCTGAGCGACGATCTGCGCCGGGAATTTTTTGTTCAAGCGACCTTGCTACGGGAAGGCCGCGCCAAAGATTTTTTGCTGGTGGACACCGCAGCCCTTCCCGTGCCGGCCTATCACGCCTACCTGCATAAAAAATCCCCGCAAAAATGGCCGGACACTGTCAATGCGTTCGAGGCGACCAACGGCGTCCGCCCGTTGCATCTCATCGGCCTGCTGGCCGCGCTCGCCAAAACCAACGACCTTTTCTACCTGCACCCCAGCTTTGGCTATTACTTCGAGCAGTTTTGCATGGAGCCGCACGGACTGGTCTATAAGTTGAACACACTACCGAACAATACGCTGCTGCCGCCGGTGCCGGACAATAATCTGATTGCCGCAAATGAAACTTTCTGGGCGCACGCGGAAAAACTGGCCTTCGATCCGATCATCCGGGCGGCCACGCCGCCCGACCCGAACGCGCCGGAAAATTTTGGCGACAAACTCCTGGACCGTTTTCACGTTGCACGCGAGGCGAACCCCAACGCCGCTGTCGCCGGAGCCTTTTACTCGCGCAGCCTGAATTTCTGGGGCGTCCAGGCCCAGCACGCCAATGAATTGAAGGCCGCCGCCGCCCACTTCGACACCGCCCAAAAACTGAATCCCGACAACATCGTTGCGCAGATCAACCTTGATTTCAACCACAGCCTGCAGGCCGGGCAGGTCGTGCCGGTGGACTTGTCCAAGGCCACCGCCGACAAGTTCGGCAAATACCGTTCGTGGAATGCCGTGCTGGGCGAGAACGGGCCGTTTGACGAACCCAGTTTCTGTTTTGAAGACGGCGTCGTCCTGATGCGGGGCGGCTTGTTGCGCCAGGCCGTTGCTCCCTTTGACCGCGTCAACCAACTCGCACCGGACAACCTGCCCGCCCGGCTCTGGCTGGCGCAGTGCTACCTCGCCGCGCGGCTGCCCGACCGCGCGCTCGGCGTGCTCCGCGAACCGCTGGAACAACCGGAACGATTCTCGCTCACCGCCACCAACTCGGCCCAGCTCAACATCCTGACCGCCGCCGCCTATTTTCAGAAGGACGACAACACGCGCGGCATCAAACTGGTTGAAACCGAAATTTCCCGGCAGCCGACGAATGAAGCCCTGCTCGTCACCGCCGTGCAGGTCTATTTGAAGCGCGGACTCTACGACAACGCGCTGGTCATCATTGACCGCAAACTCAAAACCGCGCCCGAAGACCCGACCTGGCTCTTTGGCAAGGGCTTCGCCTCCATCCAGACCAAGGCCTACGATGATGCGATTGCCGCCCTGACCCGCCTGCTGGCCGTCCAGACCAACAACAACGACGCCCTCTTCAACCGCGCCGTCGCCTACCTCCAAAGCGACAAGCTCGACGCCGCGCAAGCCGACTACGAAACCTTGCGCCAGTCCTACACCAACTCATTTCAAGTCGCCTACGGCCTCGGCGAAATTGCCTGGCGCAAACACGAGACCAACGCAGCCATAAAAAATTACGAGGTTTATCTGGCCAATGCCAACACCAACTCCGCCGAGGCTACAAATATCATTCAAAGGTTGCGCGAACTCAAGGGCCCGCCAAACTAAACGCGCGATGCGCGTCACTCATGTCATCACCCGGCTCGTGGTCGGCGGCGCCCAGGAAAACACCATTGCCACCGTCCTCGGCCTGCGCGCGAAACCCGGCGTCGAGGTGACATTGATTTCCGGCCCGACGACGGGTGCCGAAGGTTCGCTGGAATCCCGGTTTGACAGCCGGCCGGGAATGCTTTCCATCGTCCCCGAACTCGTCCGCCCCGTCCAGCCGCTGAAGGACTTCAGTGCACTCCGCAAACTGGAAAAAATCCTGCGCGAACAAAAACCTGATATTGTCCACACCCACAGCGGCAAGGCCGGAATTCTCGGCCGGCTCGCGGCGAAACGCGCGGGCGTGCCCGTCATCATTCATCACATCCACGGCCCGTCGTTCGGAAATTTTCAAGGCCCGGCCGCCAATTTAATTTTCACCGCCGCCGAGAAACATGCCGCCAAAGTCACCGATCATTTCTTTTGTTCCGCCGACGCGATGACAAAACTTTATCTCGCCGCCGGCATCGGCAAGCCGGGGCAGTTCACGCGCATTTTCAGCGGTTTCAACCTTGAACCGTTTCTAACGGCAACCAACGACCTCGCGCTGCGCCAATCGCTCGGACTTGACGAAAGCCATTGCGTCATCGGCAAAATCGCCCGGCTCTTCAAGCTCAAGGGCCATGCCGACCTGCTCGCCGCATTCCAAAATATTCTCCCGCAGATCCCGCACGCGCGGCTGCTGTTCGTCGGGGACGGTTCGCTGCGCGGCCAGATCGAAAACCAAATCCGCTCGCTCGGTCTCCGTGGCAAAGTCATTCTCACCGGCCTGGTGCCGCCCGGCGAAGTCGCGCGTTACGTCGGCATCATGGACTGCGTGGCGCACCTTTCGTGGCGTGAAGCCCTTTCGCGGGCGCTGCCGCAGGCGCTCGCCGCCGGCAAGCCAGTCGTCGCCTACGACTTTGACGGCGCGGATGAAGTCTGCCGTGAAAACGAAACCGGCTTCGTCGTCCGCACCGGCGACACGGAAGCTGCCGCGCAGAAATTGCTGCAGCTCGCGACCGATCCCGCGCTCCGTGAAAAATTCGGCCGGGCTGGGAGGGCCTTTGTTAAAGAAAATTTCTCCGTCGAAAAAATGGTGGACGACCAATACCATGTTTATCTGAAACTGGCCGCCGAACGCGGCCTCCGCACGTGACCTTTCCCTTCAATTTTTTTGCCGCCGCCTTTGCGGGCGCGTTTCTGACGACGCTGCTCGTGCTGCCGCTGTGGCGCAAATGGTGTCTGCGCACAAATCTGGTGGACGATCCCGGCCACCGAAAAATTCACGACACGCCCATTCCGCTCGCCGGCGGCTTCGCGGTGCTGACGGGAATTCTCCTGCCACCCGCCGCCGGCGCGGTTTTGCTCAAGCTCGGCATCGTCAAAATTTCCTCCGCCGGCTTGATTGCCCACGGCCTTGATCGCCGAGCCATCGAACTTGGCGTCCTCGCGCTCGGCGCGGTTGCCATCACGCTGCTCGGCTGGCTTGATGACAGGCACGAATTAAAGGCGCTGCCCAAATTCATCGGACAAATTCTCATCGCCATCGCCGTGGCCAGCGCATGCAAACGCATCACGCTGTTTGTCCACAGCGAAGTTTTTAGCTACGCCATAACGATTCTCTGGCTGCTCACAGTGATCAACGCGTTCAATTTCATGGACAACATGAACGGCCTGTGCGCGGGCGTTGGCGCGATTGGCGCGTTTATTTTTGCGCTGATTGCCGCCGCAAACGGCGAATATCTCGTCGCCATCACGGGCTTTCTCATGTGCGGCGCGCTGGCCGGATTTCTGCCGTGGAATTTTCCAAATGCCCGCGCATTTCTCGGCGATGCCGGCAGCCACCTCGTCGGCTATCTGCTCGCCGTGATGGCGATTCTCCCGCATTTTTACACTCGGCAGAATCCGCGTCCGCTCGCCGTGCTCGCGCCGCTGTTCGTGCTGGCCATTCCGCTGCTCGATCTCGCGCAAGTCAGCCTGTTTCGCACGTTCAACAAGAAACCGTTCTGGATTGGCGACACCAATCACCTTTCGCACCGGCTCACGCGCATGGGCCTAAACCGCACCCGTGCGGTGCTGCTGTTGTGGCTTGCCGCCGCGCTGGCTGGCACCGTCGCGGGCCGGCTTTGATTTTTCTTTTCGTGTCTTTCGTGTCTTTCGCGGTTAAATTTTTGCCGTGAAAATCCTGTTCATCGGCGACATCGTCGGATCTCCGGGCCGGCGCGCGGTCAAGGAGCTCCTGCCCAAACTACGGCAACTGCACAGTCTCGATGTCATCATCGCCAACGGTGAAAATTCCGCCGGCGGCAACGGCATCACGCCCGACATCGCCGAGGAACTGTTTGGCTGCGGCGTGGACGCCATCACCACCGGCGACCATTTGTGGGACCAAAAGGAAGTCATGGAGCTGCTGCAAAACGAAAAACGCTTTCTGCGCCCGCTGAATTATCCGCCCGGCACGCCCGGTAAAGGTAGTGCGATTTTGAAAATCCGCGACCTGCCGCCGGTCGCCGTGATGAACGTGCAGGGCCGCACCTTCATGCAGCCGCCGCTGGACAATCCGTTCACGCTCGCGCTCGACGAGGCGAAATGGCTGCGCCAGCACACGCCCATCATCTTCGTGGATTTTCACGCCGAGGCGACCTCGGAAAAAATCGCTTTCGCGCGGATGCTGGACGGCCAGGTCAGCGCCGTCGTGGGCACGCACACGCATGTGCAGACGGCGGACGAGCAGATTTTCCCCGGCGGCACGGCGTATCTCACCGACGCCGGGTTCACCGGCCCGCACGAGAGCGTGCTGGGCCGCGAAATCCAGCCGGTGCTCACACGTTTCCGCACTGCCATGCCGCAGCGGTTTGAAGTGGCGCGCAACGACGTAAAATTGAACGGCGCAGTGATTGAAATCGACGCCGCCACCGGCAATGCGGTGAAAATCCAGCGCGTGTCGGAAAACTTAATCAACCACCGATGATACACCGCCTCACCAAAAATTTCTTCGGGCTTCATGTCCTGTTAATTTTGTTTGCCGCATTGCATGCGAGTTGCGCGGAAACAAAATCCGAATCAATTCCGGCGAATGATACCACCAAAAATTGGAAGCTGGTCTGGCACGATGAATTCAACACCAACGGGCCGCCCGATCCGGCCAGCTGGAATTACGAGCGCGGCTTCGTTCGCAACCACGAACTGCAATGGTATCAACCGGAGAATGCCTATTGCACCAACGGCCTGCTGATCATCGAAGCGCGGCCGGAACACAAACGTAATCCGCAGTTTATCGCGGGCAGCGGGAACTGGAAGACGAGCCGCGAGTGGATAGATTATACGTCCGCCAGCATCACGTCGCACCGGCTGCAAGAGTTCAAGTACGGTAGGTTTGAAATGCGGGCACGCATTGACACGCGGCCAGGAAGCTGGCCGGCGTTCTGGACGTTGGGCACAAACATCACCAACCTCGGCTGGCCGGCTTGCGGCGAGGTGGACATCATGGAATATTACACCGGTACGGTGAACGCCAACTTCGCCTATGGTCTCAATGAAAAAGCCAAATGGTCTTCGATAAAAAAGCCCGTCACCGAACTGGGCGGCGAGGCATGGTCAAAGGCGTTTCACCTCTGGACGATGGAATGGGATGAAAAGAAAATGGATCTCCTCCTCGACGGCAAACTGATGAATCATTTTGAGCTTGCGGCAGCCAGCAATGCGGATCAGGGAAATCCGTTTCACCAACCGGTTTATTTCATATTGAACCAGGCCATCGGCGGGGACTGTGGCGGCGATCCCGCGCAGACATGGTTTCCCATCCGTTTCGAGGTTGACTGGGTGCGCGTTTATCAACACAGTCGCGAGTGAAGCGTCGGTGGGGAAAACCGCCCATCGGCTGCCGGGTCAAGAGTGTAACCTTTTCCGCACTCCAGCGGTCTGTTATGGGTGTGTTTACCCAATGCATTGTTGAACTGCATTCGGGGCCGCTTTAACCAATGAAAAACAACAATAATTCCATGAATATAAGCAATCTCGCAAAAATTCTGCTGGGCGCTACCCTAGTGCTGGGCGCAATGATCCAGGCACGGGCTGATGACAAAAAAGTGGATCCAACGGGAACCTACCAGTGGGTCATGCCGGGCCGCAACGGCGGCCCGGACCGGACGAACACCCTCGTGCTGAAGTTGGATGGCGACAAACTGACGGGCAAGCTGACCGCACCAGGTCGCGGCGGTCGGGTCAATGAAACGGAAATCGCCGACGGCCAGCTCACCGGCGCGGATGTCTCGTTCAACGTGGTGCGAACCTACAATGACAACACCATGACGAACAAGTATTCCGGCACGATTGCGGACGGCGCCATCAAGGGTAAAATTGAATTTGAACGGAATGGCGAGGCCCAATCCCGCGATTGGGAGGCCAAGCTGCAGAAATAATCCGCCGTTTCAGTCGAGAACGAAAGCTTGCGCGCAGCCGGTAGGTTGCGCGCTTTTATTTTCGCTCCAGTTGGTTATGCTCTGCGGGAATGTTAAAGACGCTGCGCAAGGCCGAATACACCGAACTGACCATTCTTTTTTTCGTCCAGGGCGTGGCGATGAGCACCTGGTTCGTTCCGCTCGGTTCCATTCTCGACGCGCATGGGATGCACGCCATCAAGCCGTTCGCCTTTGCCGCGACGGCGCTGGCGGCATTCGTCTCGCCGCTGATGTTCGGCGCGATGGCCGACCGTCATGCGGCACCGGCTCGGGTGCTGCGCTGGCTCGCGCTGGCCACGGCGTTAATGATGGCGCTCACCAGCACGGCCATCAAATTCAACGGCAACGAGTGGCTCGTCCTCGCCTTGATCCAGATTCTTTCACTGTGCAGCGCGCCGATGTTGAGCATTTCGTCAACCATCATCTTTGCGCGGCTGGCCCATTCAAACGAGTTCGCCCCCATGCGTGTCATGCTGACCTTCGGCTGGATGGCGGGCGGTGTGCTGGCCAGCCTCTTGAATGCGGACACGTCGTCGCTCGCGGGTTACACCAGCGCGCTGGTGTGGCTGGTGCTGGCAGGGTTCACCTTTTTTCTCCCGCAACTGGAAGTCCCCAAGTCCGCCGAAAATCTCTCGTGGCATGAACGGCTCGGACTCGACGCGCTCACGCTGCTGAAAAACCGCGACCACCGCGTCGTCTTCGTCACCACGATGCTGCTGAACATCCCGCTCGCGGCGTTTTATCCCTATGCCCCGACCAACCTGCGCGACCTCGGCCTCACACATACGAGCGCGTGGATGAGCCTCGCGCAAGTCTCGGAGTTCGCCTCCATCGCCTGCATGGGCTGGCTCTTGTTGCAATGGCGGATAAAATGGATCTTCGCCCTGGGACTCGGTTTTGGAGTGCTGCGGTTCGCCTTGAGCGCGGTCAACAGCAAAACCTGCCTGCTCATCGGCGTCGGGCTGCATGGGGCATCTTACGCGCTCACCTACATCACCGCCCAAATCTATCTGGAAAAACGCGTGGATCCAGCTTGGCGCGCAAGGGCGCAGGCGTTACTGACCCTGATGAACAACGGCATGGGCAACCTCATCGGTTTCCTAGGCACCGGCTGGTGGTTCACCGCCTGCACGCGGCCGGGCGGAACCCACTGGACGCTGTTTTGGGGCGGGTTGTCTGGAGCGGTGGCGGTCGTGCTGGTTTATTTTCTGACGGCGTATCGGGGAAAAGTTCCCGCGAGCGAACCAACAGCCCGTTAAGCGACGCCAAAACCAAATTTACTCCGCCAGAATTTTCTCAATGCGAGCCAGTTCCTCTCCCGTGAAATTCAGATTGCGCGTCGCGCCGACACAGTCATCCACCTGGCTCATCTTGCTCGCGCCAATGAGCGCGCTCGTAACCGTCTTGTGCCGCAACACCCACGCCAGCGCCAGCTGCGCCAGCGTCTGGCCGCGCGACTGGGCGAGGTCGTTCAGCTTTTTCGTCTTCGTTAAAACTGCGTCGGTAATGTCGGCCGGGCGGAGAAATCTTTTGTCGTGCCCCGCGCGCGAATCCGCCGGGATGCCCTTGAAATAACGGTCGGTCAAAATTCCTTTCGCCAGCGGCGAGAAAACAATGCCGCCAATGCCTTCCGCTTCCAGCGTGGCAAGCAGTTGCGGCTCCACCCAGCGGTCCAACATGCTGTAACGGGGCTGGTGGATAAGGCACGGCGTACCAAGATCGCGCAAAATTTTCGCCGCGCGCGCGGTTTCAGCCGGCTTGTAATTGGAAAGACCGGCATAAAGCGCCTTGCCGCTGCGGACGGCATGAGCGAGCGCACCCATCGTTTCCTCCAACGGCGTCTCGGGATCGGGCCGGTGCGAGTAAAAAATATCCACATAGGCCAGCCCCATCCGCTGGAGCGACTGGTCGAGCGACGCCAGGAGATATTTGCGCGAACCCCAATCGCCATACGGGCCGGGCCACATGTCATAGCCCGCCTTGGTGGAGATGATCAACTCGTCGCGCCACCGGCCGAGATCTTCGCGCAGGATGCGTCCGAAGCTTTCCTCGGCCGAACCCGCCGGCGGCCCGTAGTTGTTCGCCAGGTCAAAATGCGTGATGCCCAGGTCAAAGGCGCGGCAGGCGATGGCGCGGGCGTTCTCGTAGGAATCCTGCCCGCCAAAATTATGCCACAGGCCGAGCGAAATCAGCGGGAGCCGGACGCCGGAGCGGCCGCAGCGGCGGTAAAAGTTTGGCGAATCGTAACGGGTGGCAGCGGGCGTGTGCATGATGGCTTTAAGCTTAATGAAGAGACCTTTCCACTTCGACAAAAATCGGCGGTAGGAGGGGAAAATTGGAAATGATAATGGGCATCCGGGCGGCTGCCCTGCCCCAGCCAAAGGAATGATGGGGCGGTACCGGTGTATCATCCAATTTTGTCAGGCCGGCTTTTTTTTCCAAAATGCGTTCTGCCAGCGTTTCTGTTTCTCGCCGGCTTCGCGCAAAAACGGCGCGAGCGCGCCGAAATGAAGCAGCCGCTGGTTCAGCCAGTGGAACGGCTGGTGCAGCGGCCGGGCAAAATCCACAAACAACACCACGCGATAGCCATTCGTGTCATTCCACACCTCGTGGTTGAACGTGTCGTCAAAAATCAGCGCCTCACCCTCGCGCCAGGAATAAAAATCGTTGCCGATGCGGATGCGCACGCGCTCGCGCGGCTCCGGCACCATCAGGCCCAGGTGAAAACGCAAAATGCCGTTCCACGCGCCGCGATGCGCGGGGATGTGCTTGCCAGGCGACAGGATGCTGAAGAACGCCGTGGTCAGGCCGGGAATTTTGCCGAGCAACCGCATCGTCTCCGGGCAGCGCCGGGCGTTTTGCGTGCAGTCCATGCCGATGCCCGCGAGGAAAAAAGTTTTCCAGTTGTTGTCGGATTGAATCGCACCCACCTCCTTTAAAATATCCTGAAAGCTCGGCATCTGATCGCGGAAAGTCATCACAACGTCCAGTTCCTTGCGGATGAGCGGCCATTCGCGCTCGACTTCCGCCGCCCACGGAAACAGGCGGATGTCGTAGATGTGCGGGTCGCCGTGGCGCGAGCCGCGGGCCACGCCCCATTCCAGGCCGGTCTGCAGCGCGATGCCGCAACGGTCGAGCCAAGTGCGGTCGGGATTGAGCGTGTGCCGGCGGTGACGAAGGTCTTCAGTTGGGGCTTGAGGCGTGGCAACATTGACGCTCGGCATAACGTGATTACAGTTTTAACTTCCTGAAACGGTTGTTCACTTCCTTGAAATGAAAGTCGAGCGAACAGAGCTTCTCCAGTTCGCCCTTTTTGAAATGTTTCGCCACGTCGGGGTCGGCTTTCAGGACTTCAAGGAAATCCGCGTCGTCGCGGCCGGCGTGTTTGACTTCCCAAGTTTTCATCGCGTTGCGCTGGACAATGGCGTAGGCGTCTTCGCGCGTCAGGCCTTTCTTGATGAGCGCGAGCAGGACGGTCTGCGAATTCCACATGCCGAGCGAAAGGCCGAGATTTTTTTTCATGTTCGCCGGATAGACCACCAACCCGTTCATCAACCGCGTGAGCAGGCCGAACATGTAATCCAGCAGCGTGCAGGAATCGGGAAAAACAATCCGCTCGACGGAGGAATGCGAAATGTCGCGTTCATGCCACAGCGCGACGTTTTCCAGTGCGGCGACGGCGTTGCCGCGCAGCACGCGGGCAAGACCGGTGAGGCGTTCCCACGTGATGGGATTGCGCTTGTGCGGCATGGCGCTCGAACCTTTCTGGCCGACGGTGAACGCTTCCTCGGCCTCCAAAACCTCGGTGCGTTGCAAATGGCGGAACTCCACCGCCCAGCGTTCCATGCTCGCGCCGATCAGGGCGAGCGTGTTCATGAACTCGGCGTGCAGGTCGCGCTGGACCACCTGCGTGGCGATGGGCGCGGGCGTGAGGCCGAGCTGTTTGCAGACAAAATTTTCCACACCCGGTGACAAGTGCGCATTTGTGCCGACCGCACCGGAAAGCTTGCCGATGGCGACAACTTGGCGGGCGCGTTCGAGGCGTTCGAGCGCACGGCCAAATTCATCGTGCATCAACGCCATTTTCAGACCAAACGTGGTCGGTTCGCCGTGGATGCCGTGACTGCGCCCGATGCACGGCGTAAATTTGTGCTCCTTCGCGCGCCGGGCGATGATGGGCAGGAGTTTTTTCACGTCGGCGATCAAAAGATCCGCGCTCTGCACCATCTGCACGGCGAAACAGGTGTCCACAATGTCGCTGCTCGTCAGACCGAAATGCAGCCAGCGGCTGGCGCGGTCGTTGATCTGTTCGGCCACGGCGGTGGTGAAGCCGATGACGTCGTGGTTGAGCGTCTTCTCCAGTTCCTTGGCGCGTTCGGTAAGAGCTTTGGTGTCGGCAAAGCATTTGGCGGCACCACGCTTCATCTTCGCGAAATCGGCCTTGGGCACGATGCCTTCCTTCACCAGGGCCTCGCTGGCAAGGAGTTCAATTTGCAGCCAGATGCGGAGCTTGTTTTCGTCCGTCCAGATGGCGCGCATTTCCGGGCGTGAGTAACGTAAAATCATGCGGTGATGATAATCAAATCGTCATGTCGTTGAAATGTCAAATTGTTGTAACGGATAAACGGGCGCGGCGGCTCCCGATGCCATGATTAACCATCACTGTCCGGCTCAACGCCGCTGAATTTGCGCGCGGGCTTTTTCGAGGATTTCCCGCTCGCGCGCCGTCAGGCTCTGAATGCCGTGCGCGGAAATTTTTTCCAAAATCGGATCCACCTCGCTGGCCATGAAATCGGCGAGGGGATTTTTCTCCTCCAGCTCCAGCGTTGGGCGCGCCGGCAACGTTTTGCGGGCCGGATGCAGAAAACCTTCCAGCCGCGACCAATCGCCCTGCAAAATTTTCCGCACGAAGAACCACCCCATCGCCATGCCGCCCAAATGCGCGGCATGGGCCGTGCCGGGCATGATATATCTGGGGAATGCAAAGCCTGCCCAAGCCAGCGCGGCGGAACCATAAAGCAGCGTCTTCGCGCGCAACTGCACGGGTATGAAATAAAGAAACAGCGTCAGCTCCTGTTCAGGAAACAGCGTTGCATACGCCGCGACGAGGCCGAACGCGCAGGCCGACGCACCGACCACCGGCCCGCCGAAGTATTGCGGCCACAGCAGCGCGACCAGCGCCTGCAAAACTCCGCCGAAGATCCCGCTGGAAAAAACCAGCGAGAGAAATTTCTTCCCGCCCAGCAAATCCTCCAGCTCGCGGCCAAACAGAAATATCGCCCAGCCGTTGAAAATCAGGTGCAGCCAGCCTGCGTGCAGAAACTGATACGTCACCAACTGCCAGACATAACCGTGCTCCAAGCCTTCCACGCTTAACGGGAGCCAGCTTGGCACCACGCCGACGCCGGCATTGGTCGTTATGAGGCGGGTGTTGAAAACCGGGTTGTCAGGGAAGAAATAGTTTGCGACCAGTTGAGCAACGAACATGCCAGCGTAGGCAATCAGCAAAACGACGGTCCACGACCAACGCCACCGCAGGCCCGGGAACCAGCGCGGTTCGCGGTATTCCGGCTGGCGCATATAATCACGATCATCAAGCATAACTACCAGGGCAAATTAGCCGGAGTCAGTTTCATTTTCAACGGCCATTTGGCTTTTTTCGCCACCAAAAAATCCGCTCCAGCCCGGTGCGGTTGAGATAGGAGCGCGGCACCCATTCCGACAGCAGATCGAAATGCGGGGTGAAGCGTTGCAGCAATTCCTGCCGGGACGTGCCGAACGGCGGCCCGTCATGGTCGGGGATCAGATAATTCACCGCCAGATACTGCCCGCCCGGCTTGAGCCAGCGCAACACCGCCGGCACATACAACTCACGTTCCGCGGGATCAACCGCGCAAAAGAGCGTATGCTCGAAAATCCAGTCGAACAAAAATGGCGGCTCGTCCCGCAAAAAATCAGCCTGCCGGAATTCCGCTTGCAAGCCCGCCGCCCGCGTCCGCTCGTTGCTCAACCGGATTGCGCTCGGGGCCAGGTCAAAGCCATAAACGCGAAAGCCGGCCTTGGCCCATTCGCGCACGTCATGGCCGGTGCCGCAACCGGGAACACAAACGGTCAATTGCGGCAATGACGCCGCAGCGACGCTCGCGTCGCCATGGCTTAACCGGGGATTCGCGGCGAGAAAATCCACCAAGCCCGGCGAAGGCGCGCCTTTTTCCCAGGGCATGTCGCCGGACTGGTAACGTGCTTCCCAATCGGTACGACTCATGGCTGAATCCGCCCATCCACCAGTTCAATCACGCGCTCCGCATTCGCGGCGACTTTGGCGTCGTGCGTGGCGATGACCAGCGTGGTTTGTTTTTCGGCGCGCAGGCTTTTGAGCAGTTCAATGATTTCGCCGCCGGTGTTTGAATCCAGATTGCCGGTCGGCTCGTCGGCCAGGACGAGTTCCGGCCCGTTGATGAGCGAGCGAGCGATGGCCACGCGCTGCTGTTCGCCGCCGGAAAGTTCGGACGGTTTGTGGTCGAGTCGGTCCTTGAGACCAACGCGGGCGAGCAGTTCGCGTCCGCACACTTCAACCGTCACGCTGGAAATCCGCGCCATCCGCGCCGGCAGACAGACATTTTCCAAAGCGGTCAGTTCTGGCAGCAGATGATACGCCTGAAAAATAAAACCGACCCGACGGTTGCGGAACTCCGTCAGTTTGCGTTCGGAAAACGCGACCAGATTTTGGCCGTCAAAAAAAATTTCCCCGGCGTTCGGCACATCCAGCCCGCCGATCAGATGGAGCAGCGTGCTTTTGCCCGCGCCGGACGAACCGCGCAGCGCGAGAAATTCGCCGCGCGCCACGTCGAGATCCACGCCACGCAGGACTTCCAGCGAGCGTTTGCCCATCGTATAGGTTTTGGTGAGCGCGCGGGCGCGTAGAAGCGGTTCACTCATAGCGCAGCGCCTCCACCGGTTTCAAGCGCCCGGCGCGGATGGCCGGCAGCACGCCGCCAAAAATGCAGATCACAAACGACAGCCCGCAAATGATGCCGATGTCGTGCGGGTCAATGACCGCCGGCAAATCGCCGAAACCGTAGATGGACGCCGGGAAAAGTTCAAAGCCCGTCAGCCGGTTCATGAAATGCAGAAACTCGTTGCGATACGTCAGTGCCAGCATCCCGAGGCCGTAGCCGGAAATCACGCCCAGCACGCCGATGATGGCGCTCTGGCTCAGAAACACGCCGGAGATTTGCAGGTTCGACGCGCCGAGCGCCTTAAGCATCCCGATCTCGCGCGTCTTCTGGACGACGAAGGTGATCTGCGCGCTCAAGATGCACAGCGCCGCGACCAGCACGATGAAGAACAAAAGGTAAAACATCACGTTCTTCTCGACCATCAACGCATTGAGAATGCCGAAATTTTCCTCCGTCCAAGTTGTGATATTGTAACCCGGCCCGAGCGCCGTCAGCAATTCCTGCCGCACCTGCGGCGCCTGATACGGATCGCGCAACATCACCATCAAGCCGTGAACTGCGTCATCGAGATTATAAAGGTCCTGCGCATTTTCGAGCGAGGTGACGACGATGTTCGCGTTGTATTCAAAATAGCCGACGTCAAAAATGCCCGTCACCGTGTAATCATCCGGCAACACCGCCTCCTCATCCGGCTTGCCGCGCTGCTTCTCCATTTTTTCCAGGTCCGCCGGCGAATACACCGAAATGCGGTCGCCCACGGACAAGTTCAGGTTCTCGGCAAACTGGCTGCCGATTACAATCCCACGCCCGCTTAAATCAAATTTGCCGTCCACGATTTTTTGCGGCAGAACACTGACCGAACCTTCATGCACCACATCCACGCCGCGCACCCACGGCGCGCCGGTGAGTTTGGACTGGCCGTTCGTGGGCTGCGTCACCACCAGCACCTGGCCCAGCACGAACGGCGCGACGCCTCGGACATTTTGGTTCGACGCAACGAGCTGCATCACCGGCGAATAATTTTCCAGCGGCCTGCCGTTGGCGAAGATTTTCAAATGCGCGTTGAAGCCGAGGATTTTCTCGCGCAGGTCGTGGTCGAACCCGCTCATCACGCTGATGACGATCATCAGCACGGCCACGCCGAGCGCGACGCCGAGGATGGAGATGAGCGTGATGATTGAGACAAACGTCCGTTTGGGCCGCAGATAACGCAGCGCCAGCAACAGTTCAAACGGAAGTATCGACATGAGCGGCAAGGCTAAAGGCGTCGTGCGGTAGTGTCAATTGACCGTTCGTATTGGCAGTGCCTTATCCGGCGTCCGTCAAATCGAAGCAGACTCACCTGCGGCGGTAGCGATGACCGGGGGGCGGGAGCCGTGCCTTAAGGTCCGTGGCGGGAGCGGCCAACAATTTTGGAAATGGCGCTTGCCTTTGCCAACCGCTTGTGAAAAATTTCACGAGTCGCTTAAAATTTATGGCACATGTCAAATTGCACATTCCGGGACCGGTCGAAGTCAGCGAGAAAACCTTCAAGGCTTTCTGCTCGCCGATGATCGGTCATCGCGGCCAGGGGTTCAAGGATCTCTACGCGAAAATCCAGCCGCAACTCCAGCAGTTGTTTTACACGAAGCAGCTCGTGTATCTCTCCACCTCGTCCGCCTGGGGCGTGATGGAGGGCGCGATCC
>Ga0302319_10014008_pt1 | contig 14991 bp, 13 predicted proteins | sample Bog_T0_2_FD_203319 | JGI IMG/M metagenome (GOLD analysis project Ga0302319, IMG submission 203319) | Peat permafrost microbial communities from Stordalen Mire near Abisko, Sweden - Bog_T0_2 | ecosystem: Environmental > Terrestrial > Soil > Wetlands > Peat | place: Sweden: Abisko, Stordalen Mire... | reverse complement strand
CCTATAACCTCACCCGAAACATGCCAGGCAAGGATTCCATCCGCCTCCGGCGTAAAACCGCCGGCTGGGATGACGAATATCTCGTCAAAATCGTCGCAGCATGATTTCTTCACCCGATTCCCCTGGATGCACTAGCGCCGCCCGCCGCTCAAGCGAGTTCCACTGTCGCGAGGTCGATGTACCAGCTCTGCGGCTGCACCACCTGCTTCACCTTCGCGGTGATGGCGCGTGGATTGACGTCGTGGCAGATCCAGACCACGAGTGAATCGTCGACCACACGGGTATGAAGCTCGCTGAGCAGTTTGTCCTGCTCGGCTTGATCAAAGGTGTTGGTCATCTTCGCGATCAAGGCGTCATAGTCGGAATTTGAGAAGCCGCCCCAGTTGAAACCGTTTGGTGCGGCATAGCGGCTGTCAAAAAAGCGAATGAAGGCGTTGAACGGATCGAATGTTCCGCTGCTCATATAGAGCGCCGAGAGACCCTTGTTCGCCGGTCCCTGGGCGCCGGCGCGCCAGCGGCCAAGCAATGCGCCCCACTCCATCACCTCGAATTCGAGCTTGACGCCGATATCAGCCAGATTCTGCTGAATAAACTCATTCATCGGCAGCGGCTGCATCTGGCCGGAGCCGCTGGTTGAGATTCCGATCTTGAGCGCAAGCGGCTGCGATGGATTGTAGCCCGCTTCCGCCAACAGGCGCTTGGCTTCCTTCGGATCATAGCGCAGCTTGAACGACGGATGTCCGAACCACGGACTCTCCGGGGGAACGCTGCCCTGTGCCGGCACCATCAGTCCGTTGAGCAGTTGCTTCATACCATCGCGATCAATCGCCAGATTGATCGCCTTGCGGACGCGGACATCCGCGAAAGGCGAGTCCGGCTGGAAGCTCAGCATGTAGGATACATAGTGCGGATAGATATTGGTCAGGATACGGTTGCCCGCTTTCTTCATGGCCTCGATCTGGTCCGGCGCCGGCGCCTCAATCCAGTCAACCTGGCCCGACAGCAGCGCCGAACTGCGCGTGGTCGCTTCCGGAACAGGAAACAGGATCAGCCGATCGAATTTCGGCCGGCGCGCCGGATTCCAGTAAGCCTGGTTTGGCACAAGTTCAGCGCGCTCGCGGAGAGCCAGGTGATCAAGCTTGAACGGGCCGGTGCCCGATGCCGCCAGAGCAAATTTCTGCCAGTCGCTACCGACCTTCTCGAATTGAGCCGGGCTCGATATCAGCAGGAAAGTGAGCTGATAAGGGAAGAAAGCATCCGGCGCCTTGGTCACCAGTTCGATGCTGAGATCGTCGATCTTGCGCCATGAGGCAATGGACGAAATGCGACTCCTGATTTGCGCCGCCTGCTTGGGGTCATATTGTGGCGCCTTATCATCGAGCAGCTTGGCCAGATTCCACGCGACTGCGTCCGCAGTGAAGTGCGAACCATCGTGAAACTTGACGTCAGGCCGCAGCTTTACCAGCCACTTCGTCTTGTCGGATATGTCGGGCGCCCAGCTTTCGGCCAGGCCAGGCGTGAGACGCGACGGCGCATCGGCGCGGCTGAGATCCCAGCCGATCAGCGGATCGTAGATCGTGTAGCCGAGAAAACGGAAGCCCTCGAAGCCGTTGTCAGGACCTCCTGTCGTCAGCGGAATGTCCGCCGCCGTCATGGCGATCCGCAGGACTTTCTCGCTTTGAGCGTTGGCAGGAATGGAGCCTGCGACAGCCATCGCCGCTGCACTCGCCAGCCATTCGCGCCGTGTGAAGTGGATCATCGGCATGGGCTCCTTTCATCCACAGGACGGCGGACTTATGCAGGCGGTCACTCTGTATTCAGTGTCCAAAATCCAGTCGACGGTACACAAAGCAGGATCTATGCCATTTTCGTCGAGCGCCACGCATACGTCGACAGCAGACCAATGCAGGTCTGAATGGCGACCGCGAGAATTGCGCAGGAGGTCCAGCCACCACGCAGATAGGCAAAACCGGGGAGGAATGCGCCCACCGCACCGCCGGCATAATAAAACGCCAGATAGAGACCGGCCGCCGACGAACGATCCTGCGTCGCCGCCAACCCCACATAGCTCGTCGTCACCGACTGGCACAGAAACATCGCCAGACACAGAATTGACAGCCCGACCAGGATGACTGCCAGCGCAGGAAGCAACGTCAGCACAATCCCGAGGCTTGCAACGACCGTGGCTCCGCGCAGCACGCGACGATGTCCAAACCGATCGACGAAGCGGCCCGCAAAGGGCGTCGCCGCGGCTCCGATCAGATAGCTGACGAACAGGCCACCGAGTACCAGCGGCCCGTAGAAGAAGGGAGGGCCGGCGAGGTGGAACGTCAGATAGGTAAACACCGCGACCTGCGAAAACAGGACGCCGAAGCCGATCGCAAAGCACGACAGCAATTGCCGATTGCAGAGATGCAAAGGGATCGATGCCACGGACCTCGCAAGGCTCGCGCTGCCTTTGAAGTTCTGCGACGGCGGCATCAACAGCCGGACCAGGGCCGCGCCGAGGAGATTGAGCCCTCCGAGTGTCACGAAGGCCAGATGCCAGTCGCCCCATTCGACTGCCGCGCTGCCGATCATGCGACCAGCAAATCCGCCCAGCACGTTCGATGTCACATAAAGAGCCGACACCCGGCCGCGCTCGTGCGGCGCCGATTCCTCGGCGACGTAAGCCAATGTCGCGACGAACACCGCCGGCATGAACAAGCCCTGCAGAAATCGAAACAGGATCAGCAGATCAAGTGTCGGAACGAGGGCACATGCCAATGTCGGCAATGCTGTCAGGATCAGACCAGCGATGATCACCGGCTTGCGGCCCTTCGCGTCGGAGAACGCGCCGGCGACCGGCGCGATACATCCGACCGCGAGCGCCGTCGCGGTCACCGTCAGTGCAACGCGCACAGGCGGCGCTGAGAAACTCTCGCTCAGCAGCGGGAGGATTGCCTGCGGTGCATAGAGATTGATCATGGCGCAGAAGCCTGCCACCATGATTGCGATGTTACGCGTGTCGCACGTGCCGGCAGGAAAGCCGTCAGACCCGGACAATGACAAGCTCACCGACCTTGCCTCGCCTCAACTTCCAGCCCGGCGGAATCAACGTTGTCGACGACATCTCCTCGACGATGGCGGGACCTTCGATCTCCGTACCGCCGGCCAGAGCTTCGCGGGCCCATACCGGAGAGACGTAGAGCTGGCCGCCGACAACCACGGTACGTTCACCGGATGGACAGCCTGCACCATCAACGGGCGCCGGCCACACTGGCGCATCGATGGCGATGCGGCCGACCACGCGCACATTGACCAGCTGGACGCCGCGGTTTCGATCGCGGCGGCCATATTCATGCTCAAAGAGGGTCTCGAATAATTCGACGACGTCGCGCTGCCCGGCTCCATCAGGGATCGGGATCGTCAATTCATGGGCCTGGCCCCGGTAGCGCAGGTCGAACTGACGCTCGAGCACCAGTCGTCTGGGATCGGCACCTTCGCTTGCGAATTCCTCGCGGATCATCTCGCCGAGTGTTGCCGCGACCACAGCGGCCCGCTCGATCGCCTCCTCGTCCAAGCCGCACAGCAACGTTTGCGCGCGGTCCTTGGCCAGCGCCGAACACAAGGCACCGAAGGCGGAGAAGGCGCCGGGCACAGGTGGCACGATCACTTGCGGGATGCCGATCTCCTGCGCGATCTGGCAGGCATGCAGCGGACCCGCGCCACCGTAGCAGAGCAATGCGAAGTCACGAGGATCGAAGCCGCGCGCCACGGAGATTTCGTGCACCGCTGCGGCCATCTTCGCGACCGCAAGATCCAGGATCGCTTCGGCCATTTCCAGCGTCGACAATTTCATCGGTCCGGCCATCGAGGCGATCGCCGCCTTGGCGAGCACCGCGTCGATGCGCAATGAACGGCCAAGCTCCTGTCCGGCACCGAGGCGACCGAGCGCCACATTGGCGTCGGTCACTGTCGGCCGCGTCCCGCCTCGGCCATAGGCCGCAGGGCCCGGCACCGCGCCGGCACTTTCCGGCCCGACCTGCAGGCTGCCACCGCCGTCGACAGCCGCGATACTTCCGCCGCCAGCGCCCACCGTGTGGATGTCGAGCTGCGGCAGCCGGATCACGAGACCGTCCACCAGTGTCTCGCGCCTGAGCGGAAATCGCGCATCGGCCACCAGCGCGACGTCCGTGCTGGTGCCCCCCATGTCGTAGGTGATGAGATTGCGCATGCCGGTCGCTTCAGCGAGATGAACGGCCGCGGCAACGCCCGCGGCGGGCCCCGAAAGAATGGTGCGGACCGGCTCGGTAAGCGCCGCCCGCGACGACAGCAGGCCGCCATGGGAGCCGACCGTATAGAAGCTGGTGCCTTTGTGGCGCGCCTTCACCGCGTCGATGAGGAGACCAATATAGCGTGCCATCACCGGCAGCACATAGGCGTTGGCAGCAACGGCGGAGAAGCGCTCGAATTCGCGCATCTCGTTCAACACGCGCGTCGAGATCGTCACATGAGCGAAGTGACGCCGGAAGATCGCTGCGGTGCGCTCCTCGTTGGAAGCATTGCGGAAGCTGTTGATCAAACCGATCGCAACGGCTTCGATATCGCCACGCGCGGCGAGATTGCGCGCCAGCGCATCGAGCACGGCTTCGTCAATTTCGCAACTGATACGGCCATCTGCTTCCGTACGCTCCGCGATCGTGAAACGGTTGCGACGCCGAACCAGCGGCGCAGGCCGCCTGAAATAGGGATCGTAAAGCGTGTTCGGCACCAGACGAGTGGTCCGCCCGAGCTCGATCACGTCACGGAAACCTTCGGTGGTGATGAAGGCAACCGACGCGCCACGACGTTCGAGCAGCGCATTCGTTGCGACGGTCGTGCCATGGACAATCAGGTCGATGTCGCTCGGCGCAACGCCCGTTTTGTCGAGAGCGGCGGTTACCGATTCGTTCGGCGCCGTGCGGTTTGACGGCACCTTGACCACGGCGATGCTCGCCCTGGTCTTGTCATAAACAGTGACGTCGGTGAAGGTTCCGCCGACGTCGATCCCGATTGCGTAGCGCGATGGCGCGGCCGCCGAAAAGCTCATTGCTTGAACACGGTACAGGCCCGATCGGCTGCCTCGAACGTCGCCTCCAGATCAGGATCGGTATGCATGATCGAGATGAAGCGACGATTATTCGGCAGCACGAAGATGCCCTGCCTGAACAATTCGGCTTCGAAGGCGACGAGCTTCTTCAGGTCGGTCGCCAGTATGTCGCGGTAGTTTTCGGGCACCCGATCGGTGAACAGGGCATGCCACATCGGACCATCGCCGAATACGAGCAAGCCCATCCCGTGCCTGTCAAACACGCGTTGCAGCCCCGCACGCAGCTTGTCCGCCATGGCGAACACGTTCTTGTAGACATCAGGCTGTTCCAGCACATCGAGCGTCGCCAGCCCCGCGGCGCAGCCCAGCATGTGGCCCTGCAACGTGCCGTTCTGATAGACGTAACCTTCGGAGCCCTTCTTGCCGGGATCGGCCTGGTCCATGATATCCGCGCGGCCCGCCACGGCACCCACCGGCAGACCGCCGCCGATGATCTTGCCATAGGTCGCGAGATCGGGTGTCACGTCGAAATAATCCTGCGCGCCGCCGAGCCCGTAGCGGAAACCGGTCACCACCTCGTCGAGGATCATGATCACATGGTGCTTGCTGGCGAGTTCGCGCACCGCCTGGAGAAATCCCGGCTTGGGCGAGATGATGCGCTGGATCGGTTCAACGATGACGGCCGCGATCTCATTGCCGTGTTCGGCGAAGATCGAAGCCAGCGTCTCGACGTCGTTATACGGCGCGACCAGCATGAGCTCGCGCACCGCTTCCGGAATGCCCGCGGTGTCGGGCACGCCAACCGGGAAATTCGCCAGCTGCTTCGGCGAGGTGCTGAGCTGCGCGTAATCATGGGTACCGTGATAGGCGCCTTCGAATTTCAGCAGCTTCTGCTTGCCGGTGAAGCCGCGCGCCAGCCGGATCGCATGGAACGTCGATTCCGATCCCGAGGTCGTGAAACGAATACGCTCGGCGCAGCGCAGATGCGGCATGACGCGCCGCGTCAGCTCGACCGCAGGCTGGTTCAGATAGGCGAAAAAATGCATGCCGCGACTGGCCTGATCGGTAACGGCCTTGGCAATGGCCGGGTGGGCATGACCGAGAAACAGCGTACCGGAGCCAAGCACATAATCGATATATTCATTGCCCGATGTGTCGCTGAAGCGACTGCCCGAGCCGCGGCTGAACACAAAACGCAGATCTTCCGGCAGCGCATTGCCGCCGAGAACGCCGCCCGGCAGCATCTTCTTGGCGTCGGCGATTTCATCCCGCTCGATCTCCGAGAGGTTGCCCCGGCGCCCGATGGACCCGGAAGCAGGCGAGGCGGATTGGGCCAGACTCATGAAACACTCCGAAGGGTGACGGTTGGCAAGCGGGAGAAATTCGAAAGAACACGGATCCACACGCTGGTGGATGCAGCGACTGGCGACGATATTGCAACGCAGCCTGCATCGATCGAGGCGTCGATCGAAGCGACCCAGAACCGGCTTGATGGACCGAGTTCCGGTGACAGTTCGACCAGATCACCCGGCGCGGTCCGCAAAAGGCAGCCAATTTCGGTTGCGAGCCGGCACTGTGCAGGTCCAAGTGTCGCATCCAGGATTATCGACACCCGCAGTGCTGCTTCGCGATAATGTCGCAAGCCGGTCTCGGTGACATAACCATCGACAAGATCCGCCTCCACACGCGCCGCGTCGCGCTGTGTCGGATCGCCGTAACCGCCGCCGCCGGAGCTTTCCATGACAACCACATCGCCCCTGCGCAGCTCGAAATTGGCGATCTTGCCAGGGAAGCCGCCAGGCTTGATGTTGCTGCCGTCGCGACGCACCGTGAAGCGATTGGGCGCGCCGGAGGCGCCGCCATTGACCCCGGCCGGCGGAATGATATTGCGGTCGGACAGGACCGACAGGCGCGCGTCGCTAGTCAACATCTCCACTTCGCGGATCAGGCCACAGCCTCCACGGAACGTGCCCGGACCGCCGCTGTCTGCGCGCACCTCGTTGCGCAGGATTCGCATGGGATAGATTGTTTCGACCACCTCCGTCGACTGGATCGAGACATTTTCGCCTTCGTTGAAGGCGCGCACCGCGGTATTGCCGTCCGCCGCCGACCAGCCACCGGTGCCGCCCGACGGATACTCATAAAAGATCGCGCCATGGCCGCCGATATAAGTGTGGTTCGACGTGCCCCGCACGTCGCCGGTCATCCGCCGGGGGATCACCTTGCCGAGCGCGCCCATCACGGCGGCGTCGCAGGCGAAGCGCACCTCGTTCAAGCCCCCACACGGCGCCGGCGCTGCCGCATTGACGATGGATCTCTCAGGCGTGGTCACGGTGATGGCACGCAGCGTGCCGGAGTTGATCGGACCGCTCGGATCGAGGAAGGATTTGACCACCGTCATGACGGAGGTCGGTGCGATTGCCGGACCGGCATTGAGCGGCGCGGGCACCTGTCCTGACGAGCCGGTAAAGTCGGCGTGGATATGTCCGCCGCGCACGGTCAGCGCCACGGCGACCCGGAGCGGATGCGGCGTGGCGTGGTTGCCATCGAGATAGCCTGTGTGGCGATAGACGCCCTCCGGCAGCATGGCGATGGCCGCGCACATGCGCCGTTGCGAGGCATCGAGAATGTCGTCGCCGGCGGCGACGACGACACCCTCGCCATATTTGGCGAGGACGTCGCGCAGACGGCGCTCGGCAACGCGACAGATCCCGATTACCGAATGGAAGTCGGAGATCGCCTCGGCGGTGGCGCGCACATTATCGAAGATCATGCGAAGCAGATCGGACCGCCCTTCCCGATCGATCTTCACATAGTTCAGCCGCAGCCCTTCCTGGATGATGTCGATCGCTGCGCCGTTGAGTGATCCCGGAGACATGCCACCCACATCGGCCCAGTGCGAGCGCACAACCACGTAGAAGATCGGCTTGCCGTCCGAGAACACCGGCCAGATCACCGCGATATCGTTGAGGTGCGTGCCGCCGCTATAGGGATCGTTGTGCAGGATCAGGTCGTCAGGTCCGATTCTGGCATGAACCTTCAACGCACCTTCGATGGCGCCCGCGACCGGGATGATGTGAAACGGATGATCCTCGCCGGACTCGGCGAGCAAGCGCCCTTGACCATCGATCAGCACGCAGGAAAAATCATATCCTTCGTAGATGATCGAACTATATGACGAGCGCACCATGGAGCGGCGCATTTCACGAATGATCGAACTCAGGGATTCCCGTATGATCGCACTGGTCGACTGCGTGGTACGTCGCTCCCTGGCGGCGCGTTCGCTATTCATTGACGCAATCCCGCAAGGCGCGCCAGGAGCGCTCGATCAGGCGCTCGGTCACACGACGCGCGCCTTCGGCATTGCGATCCGCGATCATATCGACGATTTCGCGCGAGCCCTCCACCGAAACCGTCATCAGATCCGGGAATGCGTTATAGGCGCGGTAGCGATAGCGCAACGCCTGCTTGCCGATGCCACTCAGGAGTCGCGACAATGTCAGACTGGCCGCAGCCGCATGAATGGCGCGCGTGAAGATGACATTGGCGATGAAGTAACCCTTGATGTCCTTGTCGGAAAAGGCCTGCTCCAGCAGGGACAGACAGCGTGTAAGCTCCGGCACCGTTTCGGCATCACGGCGAATGGCGGCTTCCGCAGCCGCGATACCTTCAAGCGCGACGCGGCAGACATATACCTCATCGAGGTCGCGCCGGGACACCGGCGTGACCCGCATCCCGCGCCGCTCATCGCGGACAAGGAGACCGTCATTCTCAAGACGCCTCAGTACTTCCCGGACAGGTGACCGGCTGACGCCGTAGCGCTCGGCAATTTCTTCCTCGATGACCCGGGCGCCGGGCGCCATTTCACCGAATATGATGGCGGATTCGAGCGCCTGCTCAAGCTGATCAGGCACGGCACGAAACTGGATGACGACAGAGGAATCCCTCAACATGAGTTTTGTGTACTGTATCCAAAGAACAGGAGCAAGAGGTTTGGATCCGCGGCTAACCGCGCATTCGTGGTCGCACCAGCCGTTACGGTGTGCGGTAATTACTTGGCGTCCGTGCCGCTCGGCAGGCAGGTCGCCTTGGCCGATAAAACGGTCTCGACCAGATCGCTCTGGCTCAGCCCACCAACCATGAACGGCTTCAGCCGGCCGCCCATCCGAAGCAGCGCGAAGCCGTAGGTGGTCGACATGATGGCGATGGTTGCGGCCGCGCGGTGCCCGCAAGCTTTGTGCATGACCCGCGTATCTCGGCTGCCGTGGTCGCGGCGCCCGCGGTCGGCTACAGCTTCACGCCGCAGGCGCTGGCGGGCGTCACGGCCGCGATCCAGCTCTGGCGCGGCGATCACGACGAATTGCTGCCCCATCCGCGCCATGCGCAGAATGTCTATGACAGCCTGCCGACCAAGCCCGAATATCAGGTGGTGCCCAATGCCGGCCATTTTGCCTTCCTGGCCCCCTGCACGGCTTTGGCCGAACAATACGCGTCTGAGATCTGCCAGGATCCGGAAGGCTTCGACCGGACCGCGTTCCACGCGGAATTCAATCCGGCCGTGGTCGGCTTCCTGAAAGACCGCCTGCAGCAGCGGCCCTAATCCGGCTGATCGGCAACGCGGCCGGCGCTACCGGCGAATTCGGCAAATTGCAGCGCCACCGCGCGGTACACCTCGCGCCGGAACGGCACCACCAGATCGGCGACACGGTCGAGCCGTTCCCAGCGCCAGGCGTCGAACTCTGCCGGCTGGTTGTTGCGTGGCGTCAGCGGATCGATCTCGTCGTCAGACCCGGTGAAGCGCAGCGCGAACCATTTCTGGCGCTGACCGATGAACACCGCCAGCCGGTGAAAGCCGTCATAGGGTGGGAATCGATAGCTCAGCCAATCGCTCTCGCCGAGATAGTCGGCATGGGTCACGCCGGTCTCCTCCCAGAGTTCGCGCATGACCGCGTCGCGCGGATCTTCGCCGGCGTCGATGCCGCCCTGCGGCATTTGCCATTCCAGCCCGGGCAGGATGATTTCCGGGCCGTCGTCCCGGAAGCGGCGCCCGATCAGCACCCGGCCTGCGGCATTGAACAGCGCGATCCCGACATTCGGACGGTAGGGCCCGGTCCTGGCCTCGGACATCACCGCTCGCCGCCGGCGAGCCGGGAAAACTCCTTCACCACCCGCTCGTAAACCGGCCGCTTGAACGGCACGATGAGGTCTGGAAGGTTCTTCATCGGCTCCCAGCGCCAGCCGATGAATTCCGCCTTGTGGCCGCCGCCCGGGCTTTCCACATTGATCTCGGAATCCTGGCCGGTGAACCGCACCGCGTACCATTTCTGCCGCTGGCCGCGATAACGGCCCTTCCAGGTCCGTCCCGCCACGGTGCGTGGAATGTCGTAGATCAGCCAGTCCGCGACTTCCCCGAGCTTCTCCACCGAGCGGACGCTGGTCTCCTCATACAATTCGCGCTGCGCCGCCACCCAGGGCTCTTCGCCGGGATCGACCCCACCTTGCGGCATTTGCCAGACGTGGGTCTCGTCGACATGTTCGATGCCGCCGGCGCGACGACCAATGAAGACCAGCCCGGCGCGGTTGATCAGCATCATGCCGACGCAGGTGCGATAGGGCAGGTCTTCATACCGCGCCATTCCGTCGAAGCCTCCAACGACCATTCGGGCGGATCCAATCCAACCCTCAGCCGGCCCGACCGCACGATCGAGGCGCTTGGTTGGGTTTTAGCCCGGTTTTGATTTCAGCATGTTGGTCGTCACCGGCACAAGCATAATGCCGTGAGCTTCCAGGCTCTTGATCCAGATACCAAGCCGCTCGATCGAAATCGGCAAGGCCGAAGCGATGCCGATCGCGGTTCCCCGCTCCTTCGCGGTTTCTTCAAGCCGCGCCAGCGCGCGGTCGATTTCGGCTGCGGTCGGCACGGCGTCGATGCTGAGATCGGCTTTTGCAAACGGCATCGACAGGCCACCCGCCAGCGCGCCGGCTGTGCTCTGCGGCGAGCTGCCATCGTCCAGATAGCCGAGGCCCCGTTTGGCGGCTTCGCGCACGATCGGCTGCATCACCGCATCGCTGACCACGAAGCGGCCGCCCATGAAGTTGGCGATACCGACATAGCCCTGAAAGCGGCTGAGGTCCCAGGAAAACCGGTCGAGATTCTGCTCGGCGGCGAGCCCCGTCAGCAGGGTCTGCGGGCCGGGATCATTGTCGGGATAGTCGAACGGCTCCATCGGAATCTGCAGCAGGATCTCGTGCCGCTGCGCCCGCGCCCGCTCGGCGAGCTTGCCCGGGTCTGAGCCGTAGGGCGTGAACGCGAGCGTGACCGCGGGCGGCAGTTTCATGATGGCGTCGGTGGTCTTGGCCGCGCCGACGCCAAGGCCGCTGACGACGATCGAGACCGTCGGCATCCTCGCCGCCTTGGCGCTGTCGACTTCTCCGGCATAGGCGGTGAATGGCTTGATGCCATCGGCCACCATCGGGATCATGCCATAGCGGCCTTTCTCCAGCAGCCGCGGGTCGATGCCCGTCATGATGGCTGGCGCCGCCGGCCCGGGCGGCTCGGTCTTTGCAACCTTGTCTTCCTTTGCAACCCTGTCTTCGGCTTCGCCGCCGATCACGACATCGTGGTGCGCGCCGCTCGATCCGTCGATGATGGTGACGGTCTTGTGCTCGACCGCGGCGCCGGGGGCAGAGGCGGATTTCGCTTCGGTCGCATCGCTCGCCACGGCTTTGGCTGGCTTTTCGGGCTCCGGCTGGGCCGGCCGGATCGCGATGCGGGCGACCGGTTCGCCGCCCAGCGGGTTGTCATTGAAGAGGATGAAGCCAACGAAGGTGACCAGGAACAGACCCAGCAGGACCGCGACCGCCTGCAATCCGGTAAATGGCAGCCGAATGCTGCGCTTGCGAGGCGCCTTCTTCTGTCCCAGCGGTGTGCTCAGTTCGTCGGCCGTCTCTGCCATGGACCTTCCCGAATCAACGGGGCCGACAATACCACGCCCAGCCAACACCGCGGCGGGTTGCGTAACGCCGAGCGCCCGCGCCAGTCAAATGTTCAGGGTCTGGTTCGCGATGCGGCGCCCACAACGAAAAAGGGCGGCCCTGAGGCCGCCCTCTCAACGATCCGGCCAACGGCGCCCGATCAGTTCTCCTTGGCGGCGGGCTTGTCGATCGCAGGCGCGGCATCGGGTGCCGCGGCACTGGCGGTATTCTTGATGCCATGCAGCAGATCGTCGGCCACTTTCAGCGCCTTGTCGTCCTTGGGGTCCGGCGGCACGTAGGATTGCGAACCGGTCTTCTCGTCGCCGTCGTTTTTCAGATGGCCGCGCAGCGAGGCTTCACCCTTGGTGTCGGTGCGCGCCTTCAATTCTTCCGGAACATCCTGCAGCACCTCGATATCCGGCACGATCCCCTTGGCCTGGATCGACTTGCCCGACGGCGTGAAATAGCGCGCCGTGGTCAGCCGCAGCGCGCCATTGCCGCTTCCGAGCGGAATGATGGTCTGCACCGAACCCTTGCCGAACGAACGGGTGCCGACCAGGGTCGCCCGCTTGTGGTCCTGCAGTGCGCCGGCGACGATTTCGGAGGCCGAGGCGGAGCCGCCATTGATCAGGACGATCACCGGCTTGCCCTTGGTGAGGTCGCCGGGATGAGCGGTCCGGCGCTGGGTCTCCTCGGCGTTGCGGCCGCGCGTCGAGACGATCTCGCCGCGATCGAGGAAGGTGTCGGAGACCGTCACGGCTTCCTCGAGCAGGCCGCCGGGATTGTTGCGCAGGTCGATGATGTAGCCTTTCAGCTTGTCGCCGATCTGGGTGCTCAGATTGCCGATCTCGCGCTTCAGACCTTCGGTGGTCTGCTCGTTGAAGGTGGTGATGCGGATATAGGCGATATCGTCGGCCTCGACATGGGCGCGCACCGAGCGGACGCGGATGTTGTCGCGCACCAGCGTAACGTCGATCGGATTGTCCTGGCCCTTGCGGATGATCTTCAGCTTGATCTTGGTATTGACCGGACCGCGCATCTTCTCGACCGCCTGGTTCAGGGTCAAGCCCTGCACGGCTTCCTCGTCGAGATTGGTGATGATGTCATTGGCGAGAATGCCGGCCTTCGACGCCGGCGTGTCATCGATCGGCGAGACCACCTTGATCAGGCCGTCTTCCATCGTGACCTCGATGCCAAGCCCGCCGAATTCGCCGCGGGTCTGCACCTGCATGTCGCGGAAGCTCTTGGCATCCATGTAGCTCGAATGCGGATCGAGCCCGGAGAGCATGCCGCTGATGGCGGATTCAACCAGCTTGCTGTCGTCCGGCTTCTCGACATAATCGCTGCGCACCCGCTCAAACACATCGCCGAACAGATTGAGCTGGCGATAGGTGTCCGACGTCGCCGCGCGCGCGCTCGAACCCATCAGCACCGCCCGTGGTTGGGTCGCCAACAGCACCAACGCCGCGCCGGTAGCGGCGCTGAGGAGAATTAAGGAAGTCTTGCGCATCATCCGCGAACCTTTTCGCCTTCACTTGCGGCCCACCATGGGCCTGGATCAATCGGGGTACCGTCCTTACGAAACTCAACATACAAAACAGGCTGGCTCGCATTGGTCGCGAGCAGCGAGGCCACCTGGGATGTCGACCCCATGGTCGCGACCGGCTCACCCGTCAGAACAAACTGGCCGATATTAACCGAAATATGCCCCATCCCCGCGATCAGGACATAATACCCACCACCGGCGTTGAGGATCAAGAGTTGTCCGTAGCTGCGGAACGGCCCGGCGTAAACCACCCAGCCATCACACGGTGTTGTGACCTGGGCGCCGGACCGGCTGGCCAGCGAGATGCCCTTTTCGATGCCGCCGGCGCCGTCGGAACCGCCGAAGTCGCGAATCTTGACGCCGTTCACCGGCAACGCCAATAGACCCTTGGCGGCGGCAAAAGCAATCGCTGGACTAAGCCTTGCCGGGTCCTTCAGTGCCGCCAGATCGGGCTTGCCGCTGGCGGTGACCGGCGCTCCCTGCAGGCTCGCGGCTGCCGCCGCCTTGGCCGCGCTCTTCGACTCCAGCTCCATTTTGCCGATCAGCCCCTGCAGGCTGTCGACCTGCCTGGACAGCGCGATGGCGCGCGCGCTTTCCGCCTCCAGGTCCTTCTCGGTGGAACTCTGCTGCCGCTGTCGCTCATCGATCAGCGCGGTGAGCCGGGCCTGGTTCTCCCTGAATTTGTCGCGGTCCGCCGCCAGCTGGTCGCGTTCGGCGGCGATGTTCTTGCGCAGGCTTACCAACTCGCCGAGGTCGGCGGCCAGTTTCTCGGCGCGGCTCCGCAGCTCCGGCACCACGGATCCGAGCAGCATGGCGGTCCGCAGCGATTGCAGCGCGTCATCTGGTCGCACCAGCAGCGCCGGCGGGGTCCGCCGTCCGGCGCGCTGCAGCGCCGCCAGCACCTCGACGATCTCCGAGCGACGGGTATCGAGCGAACCGCGAATCTGCTGTTCGCGCGCATCGAGCGGTCGCAGCCGGGCCTCCGCGTCGTTGACCTTGGTCTCGATGCCACGGGCCTGTGCGGCGATGTCAATCAGCTGCGCCGTCAGCTTGCTGCGATCCTGCCCGATCGCGGCGATATCGGCCTTGAGCTTCAATTCGGCCTCGGCGGCGCTTCTCTGCTGCGCGCGGGCGGCTTCGAGCTCGTCCTCGCGGGCTTTCAGGTCCTCGGGCGCGACCATGGCTGCGGCTTGCGGGGACGCGGCTGCGTCCTGTGCGGCGGCGGGCCCGCTCATGATGCTGGCCGTAGCCAAAACCGCCAACGCCAGGATCAACGACAGATGCACCGCCGCGTGATCGCAGCGGCGGAAGCGGCCAGGGCAGGATTCGCGGCAAGATTCGCGGGTCCGAGGTGACTGCATCAATCGAATCGGCGCTTTCTAAAGGCTTCCGCCCGCGC
>Ga0302319_10014005_pt1 | contig 14993 bp, 14 predicted proteins | sample Bog_T0_2_FD_203319 | JGI IMG/M metagenome (GOLD analysis project Ga0302319, IMG submission 203319) | Peat permafrost microbial communities from Stordalen Mire near Abisko, Sweden - Bog_T0_2 | ecosystem: Environmental > Terrestrial > Soil > Wetlands > Peat | place: Sweden: Abisko, Stordalen Mire... | reverse complement strand
AACCGCTGAATTCGTTGAGTTTCTGTTGGAACCGGAAATCCTCAAGCAAGCCAAAGTGGGTTACGAAACTGTTCTGAATCCAGAACTACTGCTGCCGCGCATTGGCGTGGACGAAAGCGGCAAGGGCGATTTTTTTGGACCGCTGTGCATCGCCGGGGTTTACGTCAATGAAGCCGTCATTAAATCCTGGGCGGATCTGGGGGTGCGCGATTCCAAGAATATTTCCAGCGCTAAAAAAATCGGCGAGCTGGCGGAAAAGATACGCAAGACACCCGGCTGCGTGGTGAATGTGGTCGCCATCGGCAATGAAGCCTACAACCGGCTTTACGCCAAAATGAAATCGGTCAACGCAATGCTCGCCTGGGGCCACGCACGGGTGATCGAAAACCTCATGGGCCTGCGTTACCAGATGGATCCGCCGCCGGTGAAAGCCATCAGCGATCAATTTGCCGCCAGCAAAGACGTGATTGAGAAGGCGTTGATGGCCGCCGGTCGCGAAATTGAGCTGGTGCAGCGTCATAAGGCGGAAGAAGACATCGCGGTGGCGGCGGCATCCATTTTGGCGCGGGACGAATTTGTGAAGGGCCTCGCGCGGCTGGAAAAACAGTTTGCCATCAAGCTGCCCAAGGGCGCCTCGGCGGCGGTGGATGCCGCGGCGAAAGAATTGGTGGAAGCCCGGGGAGTGGAGGATCTGGCCCGGGTTTCCAAGATGCATTTCCGGACCGCGCTACGCGCCCAGGGATTGCCTGAGCCGCCTAAAACCGAATGGAAGAAGCGTTAGTTTTTGGCCCGCTTAAGCGATCAAGATTACGAGTACGGTCAGGGACTGCTGTTGGTGGTGAGGTTCCACGGAGTCTCTCCCCATTAGGTTGCGGGCTGACCAAACCTTCCCAGGGCAGGGCGGATCTGCCGGTCCGCCGCCGCTTTTTCTCGATGCTAAGTCCAGATGATTATTGGTCCGGCACGGAGCAATGACCGATCGTCCTGTAACCTCGGGCGTGTGCCTCCCGTCCGTAAGGACGAACAATCAGCCCAGCCTATTCAAATAAATCTTTTGAATCGAGTGCTTGAATTTGAGTCAAATATACTGTTTTGTTAAGCCCAAAATGAGCGAATCCAACGAGAATGGGAAGTCCGACGCCTGCTGTGGCGGAGGTGATTGCGGGTCATTCATGGCTTTTCTGGTCTTGCGCCTGTGGCTGGGCGTGCGCGCCCTGGTGACGGGAATTGAGAAATTCGGCGCTTATGCCAACATCCAAAAACCGCTGATTGATCCCTCGACCGGTCAGCCGGACTCCAGCGGCGTGCTGGTGAATGTCAGCGTGAAGTATTATTCGCTGACGAATTATTCGGGTATTCCCCCCTCGTTAAAAGACCGGTTCACCAATGAACCCTTGCTGCCGAAATTCGGGCTCACGGCTTTCGATCATCTCCTGGGGCCGGCGTTCATCCTCAGCGGGGTCATGTTGTTGCTGGGGTTGGGCACCCGTTTGTCGCTGTTCTTGATGGCGCTTATTTACGTCGCTCTGACGATTGGTTTGATTTTGATCAAGCAGGATGACGGTATTTCCTGGCTGGGCATACACATCGCCCTGGTGGCGTTTGCGTTGACGCTGGTCAAGCACAACAAATTTGAGCTGTTCAAAAAATGGTAAAATCGATCATCACCCGCCGCGATTTTATCGGTGCCACCGCCGCTGCCGGAGCTGGCTTGCTGCTCACCTCCTGCAGCCCTGACGCCGGCCAGCCGGCGGCGGGAAAAAAGCCGGGGGGCAGTGACCTTCACATCGCCCTGATCGGCTATGGGGCGGAGGGCGCGGTGTTGATGGATTCGCTCATTAAGATCGACGGCATCCAGATCGTGGCCATCTGTGATATTTGGGAATATCACCGGCTCGAGGGGCAACGTTTGTTGAAAGCCTATGGCACGGAGGCGCGAGCGTACGAGAATTACGAGGATTTACTGGATAAGGAAAAGGATTTGCAGGCAGTAATCGTGGCCACGCCGGATTTCTGGCACGCGCCCATAACCAACGCCTGTTTGAAGGCCGGTCTGCATGTCTATTGCGAGAAGATGATGAGCAACACCATTGAGGGGGCACGCTCCATGGTGCAAACCATGCGTGAAACCGGCAAGCTGTTGCAGATTGGTCATCAGCGCCGCAGCAATCCGCGCTATCTTTTTGCCAAGCGGCGGTTGCTGGACACGGCCAAAATCTGCGGGCGGCAGACGGCCGCGCAGGCGCAATGGAACCGGGCGGTTACGGAGGACTTTGGCTGGCCCCGAAAATATGCGATGCCGGCGGATCAACTGGCCAAATACGGATATCAGGACATGCACCAGTTTCGCAACTGGCGCTGGTTCAAGGCGCTGGGCGGTGGACCGCTTTCGGATCTGGGCGCGCACCAGATCGATATTTTCAATTGGTGGTTCGGCATGACCCCCCAGTCGGTCATGGCCAGCGGCGGCGTCGATTATTACAAGACCCACGAATGGTATGACAATGCCATGGTGATTTATGAATTTCCGCTGCCGCAGGGTGTGGCCCGGGCCTTCTATCAGGTTCAGACGACGACCAGCGCGGGTGGCGGCTACTTTGAAATGTTCATGGGCGATGAGGGAACGCTCAAAATGTCCGAGGATCCCTCGCTTTGCGCCATTTACCGCGAGGCTCGGGCGCCGTCCTGGGATGATCTTGTCCAGAAAGGGTATATCCGCGCCAAAGTCAGCGCCACGGCGGCGGCGGACGCCGTCAAAGTCGATGTGAGGGAGACCGCTCCGCTGGCGGAATTTGAAATTCCGGTGTTCTTCAACAAGCCGCCGCACATGCCGCATCTGGAGAACTTTTTCAACGCCATTCGGGGCACCGCCAAATTGAATTGCCCGGCGGACGAAGCTTTTCGCAGCGAGTATGTCATTCACAAAGCCAACGAGGCCATTCCGGCGGGCCAGCGCGTGGCCATCACCCCGCAGGAAGTTGAAGCCTGAAACCAGTCTATCTATCGATCAATCATGAATAAAATCACCTTCCCGTTCATCGTCTGTCTCGCGTCCCTTTTCCTGGCCGCCACCGCGCCAGCCGAGGATAAGATCCTTCTGAAGACTGATCTGCCACCGCCGCTGTTTACCGGCACGCCGGTGCCCATCAATGTGCCCAACCTTGAACCCAGCATCAGCAAATTCCCCGAGTTCATGGTGCCCGTCGGCACCACCAACCTCGCGCTCGGAAAAAAAGTCACCGCCAGCGACAGTGATCCCGTGGTCGGCACCCTGGATTTGGTGACCGATGGCGACAAGGGCGGTGACGAGGGGTCATGGGTGGAGCTCGGACCCGGCAAGCAGTGGGTGCAAATTGACCTGGGCGCGGAGGCGAACATTTACGCGATCACGGTCTGGCATTATCATTCGCAGGCGCGGGTTTACCGGGACGTGGTGGTCCAGATTGCTGATGACCCGGCGTTTGCCGCAGGGGTGACCACGGTGTACGACAACTCCGCCAGCGGCACGGATCGTCCATATGTGGAGACCTATTTCGGTAAATTGATTGATGCCAAAGGCACCAAAGGCCGCTACGTTCGTCTGTACAGCAACGGCAATACGACCGATAAACTCAATCATTACATCGAGGTGGAAGTGTTTGGCAAGCCCGCCGCCTAAGCTCCGTTGGCCGATTTTTATGGCGCTGGCGCTGGTGGCGCTGGCGATTCGTCTACCCGGTCTCGGTGACCGGCCGATGCACACCGACGAAGCCACCAATGCCTATATTCTGGGGCAGGTGCTCGCGGGTCAGCCCTTTCACTACGACCCCGTGGACCGGCATGGCCCGGTGCTGGCCGCATTCACCCTGCCGCTGGTAAAACTTGAGGGCGTCCGGAAATTCTCCGAAATGAGCGAGGCCGGATTGCGCCTCGCCCCGGTGCTCGCCGGAACCGCTACCGTGCTGATGTGGGGGGCCGGGGTTGAGTTATTTGGTTTTGTGGCCTGTCTGGCGGCCGCCCTGGTTTTTGTATTCGCCCCCTTGCCGTTTTATTATCAGCGTTATTTTATTCATGAGAGTTTGTTCGTGGCCGCCACGTTGGGAATGATTCTGGCTGGCGGGCAGGCTCTCCGTCGCCATTCGGTAATGGTCGCAGGCCTTGCCGGTTTCTGTGCGGCCATCATGCTAGCCGCCAAGGAGACCGCTCTCTTGCATTTTTGTTGCCTCGCGCTCGCGGGTCTGTCGGTTTGCCTTCGATTGCGGCGGGATCAGCCAACGGGGTTGCGCGTAACGCCCCGGATGTGCCTCTCAGGATTGCTGGTCTTTACGGTCAGCTCCGTTCTTTTGTTCACGTGGTTTGGGCAAAATTGGGGAGTGTTTGGTGACTTAATTCGGGCGGTTTCGAATTTCACTTCGCGGGCGGCGGGCGAAGGGCATGAAAAGCCTTTTTGGTACTATGCAAAATTGTTGGCGGGTGGTTGGTCCGGCGCGACGCTGCTGACACTGGCTGTCATGGGCACCGGCTTGTCCTTTTTTTCTTTTGGCCGAGGTCACCATCCGGGCGCCCAAGCCTCGCCGGCCGAAGTTACGGGAATACCCTCAGCTCCGATGCGTTGTGGTTTCTGCATTTATGGCGTGGCTATTTTCCTGCTTTATAGTTTGATTCCTTACAAGACCCCCTGGCTGGCCCTCAATTTTTGGCCGGCGATTGCTCTCATGTCGGGGGTGGCGGTGGAATGGTTCTGGTGTTCCCATCTCAAATTACTGCATCGAGTGTTCGCCCTGGCGCTTTTGATTCTGCTCGGGGCATTCATGATGCGCGACAGTTGGCAAAGGGTGTTTGTGAATCCGGCAAGTGCGGAGAACCCTTATGCCTATGCCCACACGGTGGAGGATCTTTTGGGGCTGCCGCGGCGTCTGGCGGAGCTCTGCCAGACAAACCATTTGACTGATCCGCGCATCGCGGTGATCGCCTCAGATCCGTGGCCATTACCCTGGTATTTGCGCCAATACGAGCAGGTTGGATTCTGGCAGCCCGGTCAGGATCCTGGTCCTGCGGATTTCTTTGTCACTTCGCCGGAGGCAGCCGAAAAAATGGCCGGCGCGTTAAGTCACTATCGGCCGGAATACTTCGGGCTTCGACCCGAAGTGTTGATAATATTATGGGCGCCCGAGTCCAGCCGGCCGGAGACCTCCAAATCACCATGAGCGAAGTTCACCTCTTTGAGCAGCGCGCCATGGCGACGACCTTCCAAGTGCGCATTACCAATGAGGAACGGACTTATGCTTTGCAGGCCGCCCAGGCCGCTTTTGCGGTCATGACGGCGTTGGAAACCCATCTCAGCCGGTTCCGGGTCAGCAGTGATATCGCCCAACTGGCACAACTTTTGCCGGGGCAGAAATTGCGGATCAGCGAACCGGCTTTCGCCTGCCTGGAGATCGCCAAAAAGATGGAGTCCGCTACCAGCCGGGCCTTTTCAGTCACGCCGGCGGCCATGCAATCCCAGCCGGTCCCGCCGCAATGGTCTTTGATCCCGGCGGAGTTTTCAGTGTTGTGCGGGCAGGGAAAATTGGAATTCGACCTCGGTGCCATAGGCAAGGGTTTCGCCTTGGATCGCATGGCGGTGACCTTGCGGGATTGGGATTGCCCGGCCTTCCTGCTCGTGGCCGGTGGCAGCAGCATTCTGGCGGGCGATCCGCCGGCGGATAATCCCGGATGGTCCTGCGGTCTGGGCGAGGACAACGCCCCCCAGCGCTATTGGCTAAAGCACGGTTCTTTGAGCGGCTCCGGAATCGCGGTGAAAGGCCGTCACATCTTTGACCCGCGCACCGGCCAGCCCGCGCGGCGAGAAAGCCGCGTCTGGGCTTGGTGCGACACCGCCGCCGAGTCCGATGCGCTCTCCACCGCGGCGATGGTGCTGGACAAAAAAGGCGTCACGGCAGTGGTCGATCGAAATCCCTCCTGGCTCGTGATTCTGCACGAACGGGAATCCTGGCGCTGTCTTGGCCGGCGAGCCCTCCCCGCGCGGGCTTGATCAGCGGCTGAAACCGTAACCGCGCACGAACCCGACGCCCTGGGCGGCATCCACTACGTTATTCGTCCAGTTGTATTCGTATTCAATCGAGATATTGCCCTTGAAATCCTGGCGTTTCAGTTCGTCCAGAATGCCTGACACATCTGAGACTCCCGTGCCCGCCGGGATGTCATGCGCCGTGGGTGAGAATTCGTTCATGTCGTGCAAATGGACACTGATGATGTGACCCTGCAAAATCTTCAGGCAATCCACCGGCTTCAACCCGGATTGCACCCAATGGCCGGTGTCGGCACAGGCCCCGATGCGTGGATCGCGGTCCTGGAGCAGGCTCAAGACGAAATTCGGGTCCCACATGCGATAATCCGGGCTATCCGGGCGACGTTGATGGTCATGGAAACCCACGCAAATATTATATTCCTTGACCAGCTTCTCGATGGTGTCCAGCGAACCAATGGATTCGGTGGTGACACCGTAGAGCCCGAGCTTCCGAGCAAAATCAAAGATTTCACGCGCGCCTGATTCATCCCTGGGAATGTCCACGACGCCGTAATTCACGGCGCGGACGCCGTCCTGTTCAAGCCGGGCCTTGACCTCGGCGATCATTTCATCGCTCGCGTGGTGGTCAAATTTCCAATCCGGATGTTCCGGACTGAATTTTTGACCGGGATAAAATTCAATCACCCTGCCACCGGCTTGAGCCGTTTTATCAATCGCTTCAAGTACGGTATAATGGTTGAAAGTCCAAGCCTGGCAGCCAATCGCAAATCCGCCGATCAGGCAATCCTGCGGGATGGGGTTGGCGACCAGCGGGCCGGGCGCGGAGAGCAGCACCAGGTCCTGACCGGTCCCGCCGCCTCCGGGGCCAACCCCGGCAACCAACGGGCGGGGGACGGACAAAAGCGCCATGACGAAAGCGGCGCGGCAAACGAGTTGAGGAATTTTCATGATTTTGTTTGAGTGAAAATAGGGGTGGCGTGTTCAAAGTGTAAGCCAAATTTTTTTCATTTAAGGTGATAGATCAAGAGACACCCCGGCAAAAAATCGCAATTTGATGAGTTTTTGCTTTTTCTGCCACCGCATTATTGATAGCACATAACCATGGCCCCGAACAATAAACGATCCTCCATGCTAAACCGTCGTGATTTTCTTAAAACCACCTCTTTGGCCACCGGCGCGGTGGCCTTTGGCGTTCCCGCGCTGCTGCGCGGCCAAAACCTCAACAGCAAGCTGAACATTGCCGGCATTGGGGCCGGCGGCAAGGGGGCCGGCGACGCCGACTGTTGCAACACCGAGAACATTTTCGCGCTGTGCGATGTCGATTCGGTTCGCTGTGCGGACACGTTGAAAAAATATCCCGCCGCAAAGTTCTACCAGGATTTCCGCCGCATGTTTGACGAGGTCGGCCAGAGCATTGACGCGGTGCAGGTGTCCACGCCGGACCATTTTCATGCCATCGCGGCGTCGGCGGCCATCCGGTTGGGGAAGCATGTTTATTGTCAGAAACCGCTGACCCAGACGATTTATGAGGCCCGCTATTTGCGGCAGTTGGCCCACGAAAAGCGAATCGTCACGCAGATGGGGAATCAGGGCAGTGCCGCGGACGGCTTGCGCCGGGCGGTGGAATGCATCCAAGCGGGCATCATCGGTCAGGTCAGCCAGGTGCATATCTGGACCAACCGGCCGATTTGGCCGCAAGGCATGGCGCGTCCCGAGGGCTCGGATCCGGTGCCGGACTCGCTCAATTGGGACATGTGGCTGGGACCCGCTCCTCAACGTCCCTTCAAGAACGGTGTTTATCTTCCGTTCATTTGGCGCGGCTGGCAGGATTTTGGCACGGGAGCGCTTGGGGACATGGCCTGTCACACCGTCAACATGCCGTTCCGGGCATTGAATCTGGGGTACCCGACCGAGATTGATGCCCAGCCCTTTGGCGTGATGAATCAGGAGAGCTATCCGATCGGGTCCAAAATTCGTTTTGAATTTCCCGCGCGCAAAACCTCGCTCCCGGCCCGTCAGCCCGGTTGGTTTCATCACCACGACACCCTGGAGCAGTCGGCGGTCACGATGTGGTGGTATGATGGCGGTCAACCGCTGGCCGACAATCCCACCAAGCATGACAGCAGCAACAAGCCGCCGAGTGATTTGATCGCTGACATTGCGGCGTTTCTCGGGGATGTTCCCGGAAGTGGTTGCCTGTTGATCGGCGACAAAGGCCGGATTTTTTCTCCAGACGACTATGGTGAAGAATTTTTCGTGAAGCTTGCCGGGGAAGAAAAATACATGCATTACACGAAGCACCCCGCCGTGATGCCCATTGAGGTTGTCATTCCGCGCAATCCATTCAAGGGCAGCATCGATTTGCGTCACCATCAGGAATGGATTGCGGCCATTAAAAACAATAAGCCGGATGACTGCTATTCGCGCTTTGCCGTTGGCGCGAGGCTGGCGGAAATCATGCTGCTCGGTTGCGTGGCACTGCGGGTGGGTAAAACCATCCAGTGGGACGGACCCAATATGCGGGCGACCAACGCTCCGGAGGCCGCGCAATTCATCAAGCGCCAGAACCGGGATGGCTGGACATTATCCTGAATCCGCCATGAATTTCACCCGTCGCCAGTTTATTAAATCAACCGGCTCCGCCGCGCTTGCTATGGCGGTGCTTCCGGCGGTTGCGCAAGCTTCCGGGGGCGTCGCTGTGGCCTTCGTCGGGGTGGCTCACATTCACACCCCCAATTATCTCAAGCTCGTCAAAAATCATCCCGGCGTGCGAATCAAGTATGTCTGGGACCACGAACCAGACCGCGCTGCCCGCAACGCCACGAGCGTGGGTGCCACGGTGCCGACTGACGTGAACGTCATCTGGTCCGACCCGGAGATCGTCGCCGTAGTGATTTTATCCGAGACCAATCGTCACCGTGACCTGGTGCTGGCGGCCGCCAAGGCGGGCAAGGCCATCTTTGCGGAAAAGCCTTTGGGGATTAATTCGCGCGAGAGCCGGGAGATGGCTGAGGCCATTGAACAGGCGGGTGTGGTTTTCACGACGGGTTACTTCATGCGCACCGATCCGAAGCATCTGTTTTTAAAGAGTGAGGTTGCCAAGGGGCATTTCGGAACCATTACCCGCGTTCGGGGTTCCAACTGTCACAATGGCTCCCTCGGGGGTTGGTTTGACAAGGATTGGCGCTGGATGGCCGACCCCAAATTGGCCGGAGTGGGGGCTTTTGGCGATTTGGGAACGCATAAACTGGATATCCTGATGTGGCTGTTTGGTGAAATTGATGCCGTAACCGCCGCCATCACCCCGGTAACGCACCGCTATGGCGACTGCGATGAGACCGGGGAGGCGTTGATCCGGTTTAAAAGCGGCGTGATCGGAACCCTGGCCGCCGGCTGGGTGGACATTGAAGACCCGGTCAAGCTGCTCATCAGCGGCACGCAGGGCCACGCGGTTATCTTTAATGACAGCCTCTATTACCGGAGCGAGCAACTCGCCGGCAGCGACAGCCGTGTGCCGTGGCAGGATCTCCCGCCGGCGGCACCCGAGCCAATGGAACAGTTTTTAGACGCGGTTGGCGGTGCCAAGGATGAACCTTTGGTCTCCGCCCATGAAGCCGCAGAGCGGGTGACGGTCATGATGGCCATGTACGAGGCTTCACGTAAATCTGATTGGGTTAAAATCGATCATTCTTAAGTTGGCCCGAGTTATGCTTATTTGGGTTCCATGAATGGTTCGAAACATAAGTTTATCCGGAGTGTATTGTTTCAGAGCATACGGGTGGTCTGCCCGTGTAATCATTTACGGACTGCGCGGTTGGATTTTTACGGTGCCATCGGGATGATTTGCGCCATCAGCGTTGCCGCCAAGATGATTCAAGCATTTCTGGCCCATTGATCGGCCAACCCCGCGCTCCCAGACTGAAGGCTTTTTATACAGCCCTGTCCACTTTTTGACCAGTCAGGTAAGCCGTGAGGGCGGTTAGTGGTCAATCTTCGCGATCGAAGAACATCAGATTCTTACCATCTTTGGCTGAGAGCCGCAAATTGTCTGCGGTTGCAGAAAGGAATTTATCGTCACCATTCAGGGTGACGTGAAGCGTGTAATTTGTCCCATCATCCAAGCTCCAGTCGCCTTTCCAATCTTGTTCGTCGATGGCAGGTGGTTGGTTCGGCTGCTCGTTGAAGTGCGGCAGGTTCTTAATAAAAAGCTGGTGATCACCGGTCGCCAGGATGGTCGTTGCGCCATAAGCTTTGCTCCAGAGCTCGCGCAGCGCCATCATCTCGCTGGCGGTAACTTTGGTTTGGCCCAACCGCCACCAGGCGAGCGTCACCCGCGCATTATAACCCCATTGCCCGATGATTTTGTCGTTGAACTTGGCCGAGGTGCCGGTCTGGAGGTAGGTCACCAGATCATCCATGTTGGTTTCGAGCGTGGTTTCCACCACAGTCCGCAAATCTTTGTTCCGAAAGAAATCCTGCACGGGTGATTCGTTGAGTACGTCCTGGAGCGTGGCCCCGGTGGCCAAAGCATTGGTCAAGGTGCCATCGGTCACCAATCCCTGCATATCGTCCCGTTCCCAGAGGGAGGTGAGTCCGGGGTAGGTGGCAAAGCGGAAGGCTGTCTGCGGATTTTGCGCCAGAAAACCCGCCAAATCCGAGAACGAATAGTAATTATCGGAAAGCCTTCCCACCGCAGCCGCGGCGCGCGTAAATCCGGTGGATTGCAAGTCGCGCCCCAGCTGGTTCACTGCGCGAATGGTTACCGTTTGATTTGGCGCTGCCGCCACCTGCGTGGTGAAATAGCTGACGTTATAAATCACAAAGCTCACGAGGATGAAATAGACCGCCCCGTTGAGCAGGCCCACCAAAATACCCAGGCGTGTGTTCATTCTCAACCACATGGCGTTGCGCAGTTCCGAGGCTTTGTGCTTGAAGTGAGATCCCACCTCGCGGTTGACCTTGATGCCGAACGAGGTGAAGACGAGGTTAACCAGGATAAAGCCACACAAAGGAGCCAGCGCCCAGGCCGTGATGGGATTGTCCGCCCCCAGATGCGGCAGCAGGGGGTGGAAGATTTTGCCGACGGGCACGGCCAGCAGCGCGCCCAACAGGATGCCGCCAAACGAAAAAGCCGCGAGAATACCGCCTTGCCGCCAGCCGGCCAGGGCCAGCAGGCTCAGCACCAGAATCGCCAGAATCCAAATACTCATGGCTTTATATTAAAAGTCATCCCTCTAAAAAAGCACGACTAAAATGAGGGCGGGCTTTAAATGCCGCTAAAATGAAGTACTTTCAACTCATGAAAATCTCGGTAGTGATTCCCGCCTTTAACGAGGAGAAGCTTCTCGCCCGTTCACTGGCGGAAATTAAAGCCGCCGCGGCCGCGTTCGCGCGGCGGCAGTGGGAGTTCGAACTGGTGGTTTGCGACAACAACTCCACCGATCGGACGGCAGAGATCGCACGGGCGGCGGGCGCGCTGGTGGTCTTTGAGCCATTTAACCAAATTGGCCGGGCGCGGAACAGCGGCGCCGCCGCCGCAACCGGTAACTGGCTCATTTTTGTGGATGCGGATTCGCATCCCAGTGAGCCGCTTTTTGCCGAGGTCGCGGAGCAAATCAGTTCCGGCCGCTGCCTGGCGGGGGGGGCTACCGTGAAGCTGGATGTGGGGCATTTCGCGGCCGGATTGGTCACCGGCCTTTGGAACCTCACCAGCCGCATGCAACGCTGGCTGGCCGGCTCCTTTATCTTCGTGGAAAAGGAGGTCTTCCACCGCTTGGGCGGTTTTAACACCGAGTTCTTCGCGGCGGAGGAGTTGGAGCTATCCCGGCGCTTGAAAAGGCTCGCGCGCGCGGAAAACAAGAAGATCGTGGTCCTCCACCGGCACCCGCTGCGGACCTCGGCGCGCAAACTCAGCCTTTATACCCTGGGCGAATTGGCCGGCTTTTTTTTGCGGTCCGTGGTCAGCCATCGCCGCGCGGTAAGGAGTCGGGAGTCGGCCTACCTGTGGTATGACGGGCGCCGATGAAATTCAGTGGCGAACCCGTCCTGCCTGCAGGTAATCGAGATACTTGACGATTTGATCTTTCATGTCGTGGCGAGGGACAATGGCGTCGATCAGTCCATGATCCAAGAGAAATTCCGCGGTTTGAAATCCGGGGGGCAATTCCGCATGAGTTGTGTCTTTGATGACACGGGGGCCGGCGAAACCGATCATCGCGGCCGGCTCGGCCAGAATCAAATCGCCCAGCGCCGCATAGCTGGCCATCACTCCCCCATAACTGTTGTTGGTGAGAATGCTCAGGTAGGGCAGGCGGTGTTTGGCGTGATAAGCCAGCGCGGCGCTGGTCTTGGCCATTTGCATCAGGCTCATGGAGCCTTCCTGCATGCGCGCCCCGCCGCTGGTGGAAATGATCACCACCGGCCAATTGCCTTCCGTGGCCCGTTCAATCATGCGCGTCAGCTTTTCTCCCACCACCGACCCCATGGAACCGCCCAAAAAACCGAAATCCATCACCCCCAGCGATACCCGATGCGCGCCGATCTTGCCCACGCCCGTAACCACGGCGTCCATGAGCATGGTGGCTTTTCGGTCGCGGTCCAATTTGGCGCGATATCCCGAAAATTTGAGCAGGTCCACGCTGGTCATCAAGGCGTCCATTTCCTCAAACGTGCAGGTCTCCACCAGGGAATGTATCCGTTCGCGGGAACCAATCGGAAAATGGAACTGGCACTTCGGGCAGACTTTAAGTTTTTCATCCAGCTCCTTGTCGAAAATCATTGTTTCGCACGAAGGGCATTTGGTCCAAAGACCCTCGGGAATTTCCCGTTTGCGGGTCTTGGGTTTGTCCGAGCCAAGTTTGGACTTGCCGGGCAATTGCGGTTTGATCAGCGGCGGCGTCAATGCCGGTTCAACCTGCTCCACGCCCATTGCTGTTTTGGTCAGATATGTGGTTGCCATGACTCCCTATTATTCAGAGTCCATGGGCAACTGTCCAGACACAAACGTCAGTCGCTCCCGCCCGCCGCAAGGCTCGCGCGCAGGCGTTGGTGGTCGCACCGGTGGTGAAAATGTCGTCCAGAATTATGATTCGCTTCTTTTCCAGCGGTAACTTCCCGGCGGTCGCAAACGCTCCCCGCATGTTTAAAGCCCGCTTCTCTCTGGAAAGCAGGGTTTGGGTGGCGGTGGGCACCACTCGCCGAAGCACTTTAACGTTAATGGGTATGCGCGTGGCCGACGAAAGGTGGCGGGCCAGAACCTCCGCTTGGTTGAATTCCCGCTCGCGTTTTTTTAGCGGGTGGAGCGGCACGGGCACGATGTAATCCCATTCCTGCGCGCGCAATTGCGGCGCCGCTTCACGAACGAGTAATCCGGCCAGGAATTCCTCGAACCATAGCGCGCGCGAATACTTGAAGCGATGGATGGCTTCCAGAACCACCGTTTTGGCCACCACTGCGGCGCGGGCGTGGCGGAAATCAAACTCCATTTCGCGGCAATTGCTGCATTCGAAGGGGGTGTTCAATTCGCCTGCGTACGGCAACCCGCAACGTTCACAAAACGGAGGGCGGATGAACCGCACTTGCGTCCAGCATTGGGCACACACAAAACCCTCACGGGCGGTGGCCCGCCGCTGGCGGCAAATCTGGCAGCCCTCGGGATAAATCAAGGAAAGAGCTGCGCCCAGCCAATTTCGCGTCGGGTGAAACGTTGCGTTCATTCCGTTAAACAATTAAGCCTGGCCAAAATGAGTTTGGCCAGGCCGGAATGATGGTGACGCGCCGCTCCGGATTCGGGGCCTTACTTGGCCGCGACCGGGGCTTTGGCAACCGAGAGGGAGAGACGCGATTTTTTGCGGTTGGCCGTCGGGCGCTTGACCACGCCAAATTTGACGGCTTTATCGAAAGCGGAATGCAGGCTGGGGAGAAGCTTCAAGGCTTCATCTTTTTTGCCGGCCGCGACCGTGGCCCGGAAATCGCGCTCCACCTTGCGCAGTTTGGAAACAATACTGCGGTTGTGTTGCTGTTTACGGGCGCTGTTGCGCATCCGGCGTTCGGCTGACTTCGTATTTGGCATAATTCGTTCTGTCTCGCGTAAAGCGGTCAAAGTAGCCAACCTGAGGTTTTTGTCAATGGCTAAAAAATCCATTTTCGCCGTGCTGGCGTGCGCGATCCATTTTGCTTGCCCGTTGCGGGACGATCCGCCGGCGCCGGCGGAAACCGGCGCCGGATGATTCTTGATTCGCCTTGAGTCACGATTCTGTTAGGCTTTGTCCGCCGTGGAACGTTGACTGCGCCGTCAAGGCGAGTTGTCTGGTTGCGCTTGATAATCGGGTTAGGGCCATTTCTGCCCGGCCTTTCAGGTGGTGAAGAGTTGATGATTTAAGCCCGGGCGATGCGTTTCGTAAAATTTGTTAAATGATTTATAAAATCCGGATACTGCATTTGGAAGACGATCCAGCGGATGCGCTGCTCGTGCGCGATCTTTTAGCCAATCAAGATCTTGCGGCGGAGGCAAAGTCGGTCGGGCACAAAGAGGAATTTCTCAAGGCTTTGAATGAGGAGCACTGGGACCTGATCATTTCGGATTACCGTCTGCCGGACTTCAATGGCCTGGAGGCGCTGAAGGTTGTGCGGGAAAAATTTCCGGTGCTCCCGTTCATTCTACTCACCGGGAATATCGGTGAGCAGGCTGCCATTGAGAGTCTCAAGGCCGGGGCCACCGATTATGTGCTCAAGACTTATCGGGAACGGTTGGTCCCCGCCGTGCGGCGCGCCCTCAATGAGGCGGCCGAGCGCGCCCGGTTGCTGGCCGCCGAAGGGGATCTGCGCCGGAGCGAAAGGCAATATCGCTTTCTCTTCCAAAGCAATCCCCACCCGATGCTCATTTTCGACCTGGAGAACCTCCGGATTCTTGAGGTCAATGACGCGGCCATCCAGCATTACGGGTACTCGCGCGAGGAATTCATGGCCATGACCTTGACCAGTC
>Ga0302319_10014004_pt1 | contig 14993 bp, 2 predicted proteins | sample Bog_T0_2_FD_203319 | JGI IMG/M metagenome (GOLD analysis project Ga0302319, IMG submission 203319) | Peat permafrost microbial communities from Stordalen Mire near Abisko, Sweden - Bog_T0_2 | ecosystem: Environmental > Terrestrial > Soil > Wetlands > Peat | place: Sweden: Abisko, Stordalen Mire... | reverse complement strand
CTTCCCGTGCAGCTCGTAGCGGAAGACAATTTTCTCCGGCATCACGCCGGTGTAGCGGGCCAGCAGCAGGCGCAGCTTCGCGCGGCAGGAGACGTAGCGGGCATAATCCTTCTCAAACGCGAACCGCGCGGCGCGCTCGTGCTCGCCGTTGGAGAGCACTGCGGGCAACTCGTCGAGTTCGCGATTGCAGGAGGCCAGCGAGACTGTCCAGACATGGACCTCCCCGGCCTGCAGCGAGTAGCTATCGGGTGCGGAGTTCACTCTTTTACGGTGTGGCCTTCATGCCTCGTCCTCAAGCATGCAGGCGCGGATTTTTTCGGAGATGCGCAGCAGGTTTTCCCCCTGGAGGGATGAGAAATGGCCGCCGTCGACCTGGATGACTTTGATCTGGGGCATTACCGAGCCCCAGCCGGCAAGCGGATCGCGCAGGGTGGTCTCGCCCGGCCAGAGGAGGTGGGCCGGGCCGCCGTACGGGCGCGGGACAAAGGCGGTGCAGGCCTGCTGATAGATGAGGCCGATATCGACGCCGGCGGCTTCGGGCTGTGTGGTATCCGTGCCGGGCGCTACGGTGAGCGGGCGCGGCATCATGAACCCGAGAGCCTTGCGGAAGATGCGTCCCACCTTGCGGGCGATGCGGCGCGGCTGCTCGGAGAGCGGCACCGGCGCGGCAAGCGAGCCGATCTGGAGCTTCCACGCCGCGCGCGCGAACAGGATGCGCTCCCGCCATTCGAGGAAGCTGCGGAACTTCCGGTCGCCCCTGCCGGGGAGCATGCGGATGAGCCGGTCCAGCCATGAGAACTCGGCATTCGATCCATCGACGGAAAGGAGGATGAGGCTGGAGATTTTTTCGCCCTCGGCCTCGAGCTGACGCGCCATCTCGAAGGCGATGAGCCCGCCATTGCAGAAACCGCCAAGCACGTAAGGCCCATGTGGGCGGACCTGGCGCACCAGCTCCAGGCGGGCGGCGGCCATCTCCTCGATGCTGTGCGGCGGCGCGTCGTGGACGCCGTGCGGATCGATGGCGTAGAAGGGGCGGTCCTGCCCGATCATCCGCGCCATCTTCACGCAATAAAGGCCGCCCTCGACGAAATCACCGTGCAGGAAGAAGAAAGGGGTCCGGTCTCCGCCGGTCTGCACGGGGACGATGGCGGAACGCGTGACCGCCTCGGGCCGTCGAGCGGCGTTGGCGAGGTGCCGGATGCTCGCCCCTTCAAAGAGGACGCGCGGGGCGATCTTGATGCCGGTGCGGGCCTGGACCTCGGCCAGCATGCGGATGGCGAGCAGCGAGTGGCCTCCGAGCTCGAAGAAATCGTCGGTCACGCCGATCTCGCGGAGGTCGAGCACTTCCTTCCAGATGTCCACCAGCGTCGCCTCCATCCATGTGCCGGGGCCCTCGTGGGCGCGCTTGGACTCGGCGATCGGCTGGGCGGCGAGTGCGTCCATGTCCACCTTGCCATTGGCATTGAGCGGCAGCGCATTGAGGAACGCGAATGCCGCGGGCGCCATGTAATCCGGCAGCGAGGCGAGGATGTGCTCGCGCAATGCCTGCGCGTCCAGCGCCGGGCCGGGATGGAGCACCACATAGGCGACGAGCTGCTTTTGCCCGGCGGAATGAGCGCGCGCGGCCACCACGGCCTGCCGGACGCGCGGATGGCGGATCAGCACCGTCTCGATCTCGCCGGGCTCCACGCGGAATCCGCGGATTTTCACCTGGTTATCGGCGCGCCCGAGGAAGTCGATGATCCCATCGTCGCGCCAGCGGGCGAGATCGCCGGTCTTGTAGAGGCGGTCGGCGGGGTCGTCGGAGAAGGGGTCGGCGAGGAAGCTCGCGGCGGTGGCCGCCTCATTGTGGAGATAACCGCCGGCGATGCCCGGGCCGCCAAGGTAAAGCTCTCCAGCGATGCCGGCGGGGACGGGCTGCATCGCCGCATCGAGGATGTAGGCGCGGGTATTGGAGATGGGCCGGCCAATCGGGATGCTGTTAGCGTCCGGCGGGACGTCCGTGACCTCGTAGCAGACGGCAAAGGTGGTCGCCTCCGTGGGGCCATAGCCGTTGACCAGATGAGCGGGCGAGCCGGAGCGGAGCACGGCGCGCGCGGCATCCGGTTGCAGCGCATCGCCGCCGGCGACCAGGTAACGCAGCGAGCCAAATGCGCCGGGGATTTCGCGGGTGAAATGATGGAAGAGCGGCGTGGTGAGGAAGAGGACTGAGAGCTTCCGCTCGCGAATGAAAGCGGCCAGCTCCTGTGGCGAGAGCAGCGTCTCGCGCGGCACTATTACCAGGCGCGCGCCATGCAGGAGCGCGCCCCAGATTTCAAAGGTCGATGCGTCGAAGGAGGTGTTCGAGGCGTGCGCGACGACGTCCGAGGGATTGAACTGCACGTAGTTCGTATGAATCACCAGGCGGCTGATGCCGCGGTGGAGCACGCGCACCCCCTTGGGTGTGCCGGTCGAGCCGGAGGTGAACATGATGTAGGCCGCATCCGTCGCCGCGCCTGCCTCGGGTATAGGAGCGGCGGGTGTGGCGAGCAGCGACTCGATGGAGAGCACCGGGGCGATGGCGGCGAGCGGTTCCGTTCCTTCGCCAATCAGATAGCGCGCGCCAGATTGCCGCAGCATCACCTCCAGGCGGGCTGGCGGGTATGAGGAATCGAGCGGCACATACGCGGCGCCGGTTTTCAGGATGCCGAGAATGCCGGCGATGAGGCGCGCAGAGCGTGACAGACCGATGGCAACGGTATCGCCTGGCTTGACGCCGCTGGCGATGAGGCCGGCGGCGATGGCATCCGATTGCCGGTCGAGGGCGCCATAGGTGGTCTGCAAGGGGCCATCCTCAACGGCGATGGCCGCGGCGTTCAACTGCGCCTGCTCGCGAAAGAGCGCATGGATCGTGCGGCTGGCTGGATAGGGCGTCTCTGTATCGTTCCAGGTCTTGAGGATCCGCTCGCGCTCCTCGGGGCCGACGAGCGGGAGGGAGTTGATGCGCTCGGCTGGGTTTGCCGCCATGCCGGAGAGAAGAGTTTCGTAGTGAGAAGCGATGCGGCGGACCATGGCGGAGTCAAACAACGCCCTGTCATATACGAGCGCGCCCTGGATGCCGCGCGCAGTGCACCTAAGGTGAAGCATCAGATCAAACTTCGCCTTCGATTCCTCCACGAATAACGGCTCGATGATTCCATGGGGGGTCTGCCATGTAGTCTCGTCCCCAGTCATCAAGACAAACATGACGCGCAGTAGCGGATTCCTGGCAGAAAGGCGCGACGGCTGGAGATCCTCCACCATCAACTCGAACGGCAGATCCTGATGGGCAAATGCTTCCAGCGAAGTGTCGCGCACGCGCAGAAGCGTCTCGCGCACGGTTGGGTTCTCCGAGAGGTCTGTGCGCAGGACGAGGGTATTGAGGAAGAAACCGATCAGCCCCTCCGTCTCGGTGCGGCCGCGATCAGAGATGGGCGAGCCGACGGCGATATCCGTCTGGCCGGTGTAGCGCGCAAGGAATGCCTTCCAGCCCGCGAGCAACACCATGAAGAGCGTCACGCCCTCGCGTTGAGCCATTGTCCGCAGCGACGCGGCGAGCGGCGCGGGGATGACAAAGGTCTCCGCCGCCCCCTCCGGCGCACGGGACGGGCTTTGGCGCGGCAGACGCGGCAGATCGAGTGGCGTGAGGCCCGCGAGGCGCGTGCGCCAGTAGTGCAATTGCTGGTCGAGGGCGTCGCCCTGCATGGCCTCCCGCTGCCATACTGCAAAATCCGCATACTGGATCGGCAGCTCCGGCAGGGCAGGTTCCTGACCCTTGCTCAGCGCGGAGTAAGCGGTGGTCAGCTCGCGCATCAGGATATCCTGAGACCAGGCATCAGTGACGATGTGGTGGAGGCTCATGATGAGCACCTGCTCGCGCTCGTCCAATTGCACGAGGCTCGGGCGCAGCAGCGGGCCGTTGGAGAGATCGTACGGCCGGTGTGCCTCGTCGTGGATGAGGCGGGCCAGATTCTCCTCGCGCGCGACCGGGTCCATCCCGGTCAGGTCGATCACCGGCAGGTGAAAATCCATCGCCTCCGCCACCATCTGCATCGGCTCGCCATCGACGAGGCGGAAGGTCGTCCGCAGGATCTCGTGGCGGGCGATCACGACGGCAAAGGAGCGCTCCAGCAGGGCGGGCTCCAGGCGGCCGCGAATGCGGAACGCCTCGGGGAAATTGTAGAGCGTTGCCGCAGGATCGAGTTGCTCGAGAAACCAGAGCCTCCGCTGGGCGAAGGAAGCCGGGAACATAAACGCATCCTGAGGAACAGCGGGCCGGCTGCTCATTCCATCGTCGATTGCGTTCTTCACCACGGCGAGATCATTCATCTTCCACTACGGCAGGCGCAATTATAATGCGGCGCGGGAGACACGGCGCTGATCGCGGGAGAGCCGTGCAATGGGCTGTTTGTGAGTGGCGGGTGCAGCCGCAAAGGGATTTGGATAACCGAGCGCGGCTGCGATCTCCCACGTGAGGGTGCTCAGGAAATCCTCGGTGTAACTTTCCTTCCATGTCGCCGCGACCTCCGGTTTGAGGCGGCCATGCTGGTAGAAGTTTGCGTCGCCCACCTGCGGCGACATCGGATGAATGCCATCCGTCATCCGCTCGGAGCCGCCCTTGTAAGGATCGCTCATCTCTGGGGCGAAGGGGATTTCCAGCCACTCGCAGAGGTTGCCGAGGATCGCATCCGGATCGCCAACCAGATCCTCAAAGCGGACGCGATGCTGGCGACCGGCCGGGATGCCCTTGAGGAACTCCAGGATATTGCGATGGGAGATGAGCCACGTCAGCTCGGCCATCTGGCGCGCGGTGAAATCGTGACGGCCACGGTAGGGCGACTCGAGGAGGAATCGGCCTTTCTCGTAGGAGCGGATCATGCCGAGCGGGTGGCGGGCGAGATGGATGTAGAGCGGGTCTTCAAAGATCGCCTCGGCGCGGCGAAGCACCTCGATGTCCATCGCGTAATCGGGCGTTTTGTCTACCAGCATGCGGGGCGCGATCCAATGCTGCATCTGCGCGTAGAAGAGTTTGGTCTCGGCGCCGCTCGTATCGAAGCGGGCGACAACGGCCTCCGCCTCCGCGGCATCGCAGCCCTGGATTTCCATGATGGCGCGGACGACTCCCTCATGCAGGTATTTGTCGTAGCCGGTGAAAGCGGCTTTTCGCTGCGCGAGATTCTCGAACCCGAGCAGTTGCAACTCCGGCGGTGCGAACAGGCGGGAATTGCCCGCGAGCATGATGCGCAGCAGCGTCGAGCCGGAGCGCATCGGGCTGAGGATGAAAATGGCGGACGGATTTTTGGATCCAGCGCCTGCGTACGGACCCATCGGAGTGATCAGGGAGCGGAGCGTCGCGACATCATGCTCGTCGATGCGAGCGACGGTATCTGTGGCGGATGCCTGCATCTGGAGGCCAAGCCACTGCTGGACGCCTTCGGCGTAATTCGCCTCAAGGATGCGGGAGAGTTGCCCGATCGTCGGACCCTCGAAGATCACGACCAGCGAGACATGCTCATCGAGCACCTCGCGCAGGCGGTTCACGACGCGGAGACCTGAGAGTGAATCGCCGCCGATTTCAAAGAAATTGTCATGGAGCCCGATCTCGTCGAGGCCGAGGACTTTCTTCCAGATCTCGGCGAGACTGTTTTGCAAGGCGGTGAGCGGGGCGGCCTGCACGACGGCTGCGGCAGCGGCGGGCAACGGCAGCGCCTGAATGTCGAGTTCGCCTCCGGGTAGACGCGGGAGTTGCGGGACCAGCACGATGGCCGGAGGGACCGCGCCCTGAGGCAAGCTGGGGGCAATGGCGGCTGCGAGCGCGCTGGTGGAGAGCGCGTCCACCTCGGCCACGGGAAGCTTCCCGGAGGCGAAGAGCCGCTTATAGAAAGGCGTGGCCTTGTACGCGTCCTTGTAATGCCAGGAGGTGAAGTTGAACTCGCGCAGCAGGCGGCCGTCGCGCTTGATCGCACCGGTGACGAAATAATCGCGATTGCGTCCGTTGTCCGCGAGGGCGGAGGTGACGTTGCCCTCGATGACATCGCCTTCGCGCAAGTCCGCCCCATCCGGGAAGACCGGCAGATAGACCGGGAGCCACAGCTCCTGATGATCCAGCGTATTGAAGACAATGCCGGGGGTCATCTCGATATTGAGCCAGAGCAGGAAGCCGTCGATGCGGCTCGATTTCGTCATCGCCATGCTGAAGGCCTGTGACGAAGAAGGCGTGGGCGAATGGAAGTCGATGGTCTCGAAGGTCCCCTCCGTGGAGCAAAGATGCTCGCGGCCCGCGCCGGTGATGCAAAGGCGGAGGTCGAATGGGTAACCGATGTGCCGGAAGACATTGCCCGCGTAATAAGCGGAGAGCTCCGAGAAGCGTGGGTCGCGAAGGAACTTCTCCGGGAGCGAGATGGCGGCCATCCTGGTCTTGCAGCCGCCGGGGATCATGGTGGCGCCGGGCTTGAGCAGGTGGAAGCCTTTGGCGAGAGTGATATCCCATCCCTCCGCGCCGCCGACGTGGCCAATGTTCTCCGAGACCAGGACATCCGGCTTCTCGGGCAATTGCAAGGTGCGGATATCGCCCTGGACGATGACGATCCGATCCTCGAGCCCGAGCTTGCGAACGAGGTCACGGGCTTGTTCGGCGGCGGATTCGAGCAGCTCGATGCCGTAGACTTTCCGGGCGCCGGCCTCGATGCAAAGGCGGGCGAGGATGGCGTCCCGGCCGGTGCCGACATCGATGGCGACCTTGCCCTTGACGGTGTGCTCGAAGGCCGCGAGGAAGCGCTGGTTGCGCGCGGGGTCATTGGTCAGTGCGCTGTAGAAGGTGGGATCGAAGAGTTGCTCGGTGCCGGCGCTCAGGGAGGAGGGCCAGAGAACCATTTCATCCGCCTGCCGCTGGGTGACGTAGGCGACCACGCGGGACGCGCCGGTATCATCCACCCGCGTGACGACCGCACAATCGCGGACACCCGCCTGGCGCTTGAGCAGCGACTCAACGGCGTGCGGCGAATTTTGCCGGGGGGGAGCGGGGAGCGATTTGCGGTCCAGCTTGCCATTGGGCAGCGTCGGCAGCGCATCGAGGACGACGAATGCCGAAGGAACCATGACGGATGGCAACTCCAGCGCGAGCGCCTGGGAAAGGATGGATGCAGCGGGCGCGGCATCGGCCACGAGGTAGGCGACCAGTGCCAGCGCGCCGGCGTCATTGGGCCGGGCACATACGGCGCAATCGCGCACGCCCGGCTGGCGCCTGAGAACGGCCTCGATCTCGCCAGGCTCGATGCGCTGGCCGCGGATCTTGATTTGCTCATCGGCGCGGCCGTGGTACTCGAGCTGGCCTTCTGCATTCCAGTGGACGAGGTCGCCGGTTTTGTAAAGGCGCTCGCCGCGGAGATGGATGAAACGCTCGGCGGTGAGGGGTGGGTTGTTCCAGTAGCCACGGGCGAGTTGCGCGCCGGCGATGTGGAGTTCGCCGAGTTCGCCGGTGGGAATGGGGGCGCCTTCTGAGTCGAGGATGTAGAGGCGGGTATTCGCGACCGGGCGTCCGATGGGTACTGATGAAGCACCGGGCTGACAGCGATGGAAGACGGTATCGATGGCGCATTCGGTGGGGCCGTAAAGGTTGATGACCTCGCAGCCGGGGAGCTTTGTGAAGAATTTTGCGACCAGCTCCGCCGTCAGTGCCTCGCCGCCGCAGAAGAGGCGGCGCAGTGTTGCGCATGAAGCGAGCGCGGGTTCATCCGCGACCAGCGCGGCCATGGAGGGTACGAGTTGCAGGATGGTCACGCATTCGCTTTTGACGATGGCGGTCATCTCGCGGCTGTCGCGATGGGCATTGGGCGGGGCGATCACCAGGCGGGCGCCGGCGATGAGCGGCGCCCAAAATTCCCATACGGATGCGTCGAAGGAGATCGGCGTTTTTTGCAGGACGCGGTCGGAGGCGATGAGCGGGAATTCCTCCTGCATCCAGAACATGTGATTGCAGATCGCGCGGTGCGAAATCATCGAGCCCTTCGGCTGGCCGGTGCTGCCGGAGGTGTAGAGGATGTAGGCGAGGTCATCCTCGCGGGAGACGGTATCGAGATTCGTTGAGGCGCGGCCCTCGGCGGCGGCTTCGGGATCGAGGAAGCGCGGGCTGCCCGGGGTGCGGAAACGTGCGGCGATTTCGGCCGTTGCGAGGACAACTGGGGCGCCACAATCCGCGAGCATGAAACGGACGCGCTCGGCGGGATAGCTCGGATCGATTGGCACGTAAGCGCCGCCAGCTTTCAGCACCGCGAGCAAGGCGACGGGAAGATTGAGCGAGCGCTCCATGCAAACGGCCACCGGCACATCGTGCCGCACGTCGGCGGCGCGCAAGCTGCGCGCGACACGATTCGCGAGCTCATTGAGGCTGGCGTACGTCAGCGACTCCGAGCCGAAGGTGACGGCGATGGCGTCTGGTGTGCTGGCGGCCTGTTGCTCGACGAGGCGATGCAGCAGGGCGTCGGTGGGGTAAGGACGTTCTGTGGCATTGGCCTTGGAGGCGACGTCTTCGTCGCCGAGTTTGATGCCGGAGATGGGCGTACTGGGATCGGAGACGATCTGCTCCAGCACGGTGCGGAATTGTGCCAGCCAGCGCGCGGCAGTTGCGGGCTCGAAAATCTCGGAATGATCGAGCTCGCACAGCAGGCCGCCGTTGCGCTCCGCGACATTCATGTAGAGATCGAACATGGCAGTGCCCGCGGGGCTGCGGTAGGGCTGCGGGTCGGTGGCCCATTCGAAATCGACGCCGCCGGCGGTTTTGCGGAACTCGCCGGTCTCGAGGTTGAACGTGACGGAGAAGAGCGGGGAGCGGCTCATATCGCGCGGCAGGCGCAGCTTGCCAATGAGATCGCCGAAGAAATATTGCTGATGCTCCGAAGCATCGAGGATGAGTTCCTTGCTCGCGCGCACTTGAGTGGCGAACGCGGTGGAGTCATCGATGCGGCAGCGCAGCGGCATCATGTGTGTGGTGTTTGCGAAGAGCGCCTGGCCGCCATCCTCGGTCCGGATCTCGGCATCCGCGGCAACGCCGATGACGACGTCGCTCTGGCCCGTAAGCTTGTGCAGCAGCGCGCCGTACGCGGTGAAGAGGAGCATGAAGAGCGAGCAACGCTGGCCGGCGGCTGCGGCCTTTAGCGACTTCGTCAATTGCTCGTCGAGCATCAGGATCTCGCGTCCGCCGCGGAAGGTCTGCATCGGCGCGCGGGGGTGGTCGGCGGGGAGCTCCAGCACGGGGACGCCGCCGGCGAATTGATCGAGCCAGAAATCCGCGGACTCCGCCTGGCCGCTCTGTTCCTGCGCGACGCGCCATTTTACGAAATCGCCAAGCTGCAGCGTGCGCTCCAGCGCGGGCTCGGCGTTGCGCGTGAGCGCATCGTAGGTGATCGTCAGTTCGTCGAGGAAAACCGTGTATGACGGGCCGTTGCCGACGAGGTGATGGAAAGTGAGCAGCAAGAGATGCTCGCGCGGGCTTAGGATCGCGAGGGAGGCGCGCATGAGCGGCGGGTGAGAGAAATCAAACAGCGCGGCTTCGCGTTCGGCGAAGAACGCGGCCACGCCGGCATCGCGGGTGCCGTTGCGATTGGTGAAGTCGCGGATTTCGAGATCGACGGCGCAACCGCGGATGATTTCCTGTGCGTCGCCATCGGGCGAAACCACGGCGCGGAGGGCGTCGTGGCGATTCACGAGGAGCTGCAGTGCTTTGCGGAGGGTGTCGGGATTGGTAGGGCCCTTGAGCGCGAGGGTGATGGACTCGTTGTAAACACGGGAGGCATTGTCGCCTGTATTCAAGAGGGTCCAGAGGCCGCGCTGGGCGCGCGGGAGCGGGAGGATTTGCGGGCCGGCATTGATTTCGAAACGCTCCCCGGTGCGCTGCTTGAGGGTCGAGACGCGTTCGAGGCTGGCGAGCGCGGCGTCTGTATCGACGCCGAAATCGATGAAGCAGCCAAGCTCGTCGATGCCGATGGCGGTGAGCTTGTCGATGACCGCGGCGCAGCTTTCCACGGAGCCGATGAGCGCCTTGTTTTCGACGTAATCCTGGTAGGAGCGGGCGAGGATTTCATCCATGTCCTCCTGCGCGATCTCGACGCTGCGGCCATGGCTCTCGGCCTTCTTCTTGCCGTTATCGAGGAAGGAGTTGAGGTAATCGTAGAACGGCTGGCGCGCCTGCTCGATGGCCTGGCCGGCGTCCGCGCCGAGGAAGGTGTGCACCAGCAGCGTGACGTGGCCGGGATCGAATCCGGACCGGGCGCGCGCCTCGCGGTAGGCGGCGACTTTGCCGGCGATCTCGTCGAGCGACTGATTGACGGTGTGGCAGAGGACGTTCGCGCCGAGTTCGCCTGCTTTTACGAATGCGTCGCGATGGATGCAGGTGAGCCATGTCGGCAGCTCCGGCTGGCGCGGCTTCGGGTGAATGTGGACATCGATGCGGGCGGTGGCGCCGGTCTGGAAATTGGCGGACTCCCCGCGCCAGAGGCGGCGGACGAGGTCGATGCCTTCGAAGTAAAGCTCGCGGCGTTTATCGAAATTGCCGGGGGCGAAGATGAAATCGTTGGGGTGCCAACCGGAGGCGAAGGAGATGCCTGCGCGGCCATCGGAGAGGTTATCGACCATCGACCACTCCTCCGCGATGCGGACGGGATGATGGAGCGGGACGACGACGCTGCCGCCGTGGATGCGGATTTGCTTTGTCTCACGGGCGAGCGCGGCGGCGAGGACGGAGGGATTCGGCGAGAAGCCGCCGACGGGATGGAAGTGGCGTTCCGGAAGCCAGACGGCGTGGAAACCGCGTTGATCGGCGAGGCGCGTGGCTTCGGTGATGAGGCGGTATTTTGACGGGGAATACTCGGGGGGATAGCTGCCGAAGAAGTAGATCGAGAACAGGGGGGCCTTTGTGGCGGGGATTACCGCTGGGGAGAGAATGGCCGGCTCCGCGGGTTTGGGAGCGGGTTTTTCGACAGGATTAACGGGATTTACAGGATGGACTGCAGGACGCTCGGGGGCGGGAGTGGCGATGGCGCAGGGGGTTGCGGCTTCGCCGAGGAATCCGGCGGCTTTGAGCTCGAGGATGGTCTCGCGGAAGACGCGGAGGATGAATTGGATGTCTTCCTCCGTGTGCGCGGTGGAGAGGAACCAGGGGCGGCCGTCCCAGATGTGGAGGCCTTTTTCGCGGAGATGGAAGAAGAGGAGTCCGGGATGGCGGAAGGCTTCGCCAAACTGGAAGTACATCATCGAGGTGAAATGCGTTGCGCGGACGTCGGCGCCCTCGGACTGGAACGCGGCGTTCAGCTCGGTGGTGAATTGTTCGGTCCGCCCGGCGAGGTCGCGCTGCAAGGCTGGGCCTGCGTCGCGCAGGTGCTCGAAGACGGCTTTGGCGGCGGCCATTGCCAGGGGGTGACGGACGTAGGTGCCTGCGAAGAATGTGACGCCGGTCTCCGGGAAGGAGGTGTCGCCGTATTGCCATGGGCCGCCGTCGAGGGCGTCCATGTACTCGGCGCGGCCGCCGATGGCGCCGATGGGCATGCCGCCGCCGATGACCTTGCCGTAGGTGGCCATGTCGGCCCGGATGTTCCAGAGGGCCTGGACGCCGCCGGGATGGGCGCGGAAGCCAGTGATGACCTCGTCCAAAATGAGCGCGGTGCCGGACTCCTGCGTGATGCGGCGGATCTCGCGGATGAAATCGACGGGCTGGATTTCGGGGCGGCGGCTTTGGACGCTTTCCACGAGGACCGCGGCGAGTTCATGCGCATGGGCGCGGAGGATATCGAGTGCGGCGGGATTGCCCCAATCGAGGACCAGCACTTCGCTCACCGCATGCGCGGGAATGCCGGGGGCGATGGGCTGCGAACGACCACCGGCGCCGCGGACGAGGACCTCGTCGCAAATGCCGTGGTAGGCTTCGGAGGTGGTGGCGATTTTCGTGCGGCCGGTGACGGTGCGCGCGAGGCGGATCGCGCCGAGGATCGCCTCGGAGCCGGTACAGCAGAAGGTGACGCGCTCGTTGCCGGTGAGGTCGCAGAAGAGCTCGGCGGCTTCGCCGGCGAGGCGGGAACTGGGGCCGACTTCAACGCCTTCCTCGAGTTGCTTGCGCACAGCGTCGGTGACGAAATTGGGGGAGTGGCCGAAGAGATTCGTGCCGAAGCCCATGGTGACATCGACATATTCATTGCCATCGATGTCCCAGATGCGCGCGCCCTGCGAGCGCTGGGCGACGATGGGATAGACCATCTCTTTCCAAAAGGGGCGGAAACCGGCGACGGCGCGCGGATCGGCGAAGCGGGCGCGGTGGCGCTGGGTGAACTCCTTGGACTTCGGCGTGCGCGCGATGTAGCGGGCGATGAGCGCGTCGAGATGGGCCTGTTGCGCGGGGGTGAACCCGGAGGAGCCGGAGCGGTCGATCGGCTTGTACGGGCCGAAGCGTTTTGGCTCGATGACCACCGGGGGCTGCGTGGCGGGTGCGGTTCTTTCCGCTGGAGCGCCGGTGCGGAGGGCTTCGATTTGCTTCGCGATCTCGGCCAGTTGCTTCGTCATCTGGTCGAGCGGCGAATTGGCTTCCGCAGCGGCCGGAGCGGTGGATATCGCGGCGACGGGTTTTGGTTGGAATTGATCGGCGGGGAGCTGGGCGTCGATGTAATCGACGAGCGGGGCGAACGCGGAGAGATCGTCCAGCAATTGGCGGAAGCTGATCTTGATGTTGAATTTCTTGCGCAGCGATTGGGCGATCTGCGTGAGGAAAAGGGAATCGAGGCCAAGATCGAAGAAGCTGGTGGCGGGGTCGGCGCCGGAGAGGTTTTCGCCGCTTAGCTCGGCGAAGACGGTCTTAACCTCGGCCAGCAGGAGGTCCCTGCGGGAGGCGGAGGGGGCGGAATTTTCGACAGGATGAACGGGATTTACAGGATAAGCGCGAGCGGAGTCGGTCGCGGTGAGTTTGCGATGCGGGGGCTCGATCCAGTAGCGCTGGCGCTCGAAGGGATATGGCGGGAGGGGGATGCGGCGGGGCTGGGTGTCGCCGTGGAGCGCGGGCCAATCGACGGGCTGGCCCATGAGCCATTGGCGACCGGCGGCGAGTTGCGGAGTCTCGGCGGCGGGGAGGCGGCCGCCGCGGGTGAAGACGTTTGTCGGCGTGGGGTTGCGGAGGAACTCGATTGCTTGCGCGACGCTCTCGCAGAGGACGAAGCGGCGGAAGTCGAAGGCGCGCCGGCCCATTTGCAGCGTGAAGGCGACATCGCGCAGGTCCAGATCTGGGTTTGCTTCGAGATGCGCGGCGAGGGTTGTGGTTGCGGCATCGAGTGCGGTGCGGGTTTTTGCGGAGAGGATGAGGATTTGTGGACCGGTCGCCGCGGGACGTGGCTCGAGCGCGGGGGCTTCCTCCACGATCACGTGCGCATTCGTGCCGCCGACGCCGAAGGAGCTGACACCGGCCCGGCGGGGTCCGCCATTGGCCAGCCAGGGGCGGGCGGTGGTATTGACGAAGAAGGGGCTATTCTCGAAATCGATCTGCGGGTTCGGCTTCGTGTAATGGAGCGACGGGGGCAAGAGGCTGTTCTCGAGCGCGAGTGTGGTTTTGATGAGGCCGGTGACGCCGGAGGCGACATCGAGGTGGCCGAAATTCGTTTTCGCGGAGCCGATGGCGCAGAATTGTTTCTTGTCCGTGCCGGTGCGGAAGGCCTGGGTCAGCGCGGCGATCTCGATGGGATCGCCGAGCGGCGTGGCAGTGCCGTGGGCCTCGATGTAGCTGATGCTCTCCGGCTCGACATTGGCCAGTGCCTGCGCGGCGGCGATGACCTCCGCCTGGCCCTCCACGCTCGGGGCGGTGTAGCTGACCTTGCCGGAGCCGTCGTTATTGATTGCCGCGCCCTTGATGACGGCGCGGATGTGATCGCCATCCGCGATGGCGTCGGCGAGGCGCTTGAGGACGACGATTCCGCATCCGTCGCCGAAGACGGTACCCTGCGCGGCGGCGTCGAAAGTCCGGCAATGGCCGTCCGCAGAGCCCATGGCGCCCTCCTGGTAACGGTAACCGCGCGTTTGCGGGAAGGTGATCGAGATTGCGCCGGCGAGTGCGGTGTCGCACTGGTAATTCTGGAGGCTGAGGCAGGCCTGTGCCACGGCGACGAGTGAGGTCGAGCAGGCGGTCTGCACCGTCATGACGGGGCCGCGCAGGTTCAGCTTGTAGGCGACGCGGGTGGTGAGGAAATCCTTGTCGTTGCCGAGGATGGTCTGGAACTCGCCGAGTTGGTACGAGGTCACTAGGTTCTCGACGTACTGGCGGTCGGTGCAGAGGTTTGCCAGCAGGTAGGTGTTGAGGCTCAGACCGGCGAAGAGGCCGATGGCGCCGGGGTAACGCTCCGGATCGCACGCGGCATCCTCGAGCGCCTCCCACGCCACCTCCAGGAAGACGCGGTGCTGCGGGTCCATCAATTCCGCCTCGCGGGCGTCGATGCCGAAGAATGGGGCGTCGAAGAGATCGACCTCGTCCATGACCGAGCGGGCGCGGACGAAATCGGACTCCTTCTCGAGAGTGGCGGGATCGAGGCCGGCGCGGCGGAAATCGTCATCCGAGAAGAAGCGGATCGACTCCACGCCGCCCGATAGATTTTTCCAAAACTGCGCGGTATTTCGCGCTCCGGGGAAGCGTCCGGCCAGGCCTACGATTGCAATACCGTCCAAATGGGAATCCGTGCCTTGAGTCATGGAGCCTTTTGAGAAAGCTGTTTTCGGGCCAAGGCGTCACGTTGAATCCGCGCCCGCTCGGCGGCGGCTGCCAGGCGGGAGACCGGTTTGGCGGCGGTCCGGGCGGCGTCGGGGGCGAGAAAGGCGGCGAGGGAGGCGATGGTGGGGTATTGGAAGAGGGCGGTTACCGGGATCTGGCGGCGCATGGTCCGGACGAGGCGGGCGTGGGCTTCCACGAGCTTGAGCGAGGTGCCGCCAATGTCGAAGAAGTTCTGGTTCAGGCCCGG
>Ga0302319_10014003_pt1 | contig 14993 bp, 20 predicted proteins | sample Bog_T0_2_FD_203319 | JGI IMG/M metagenome (GOLD analysis project Ga0302319, IMG submission 203319) | Peat permafrost microbial communities from Stordalen Mire near Abisko, Sweden - Bog_T0_2 | ecosystem: Environmental > Terrestrial > Soil > Wetlands > Peat | place: Sweden: Abisko, Stordalen Mire... | reverse complement strand
AACTGTAATTTGTGAAGCGAATCTGGGAAATCCGGGATCAGTTCCTTCCTGTATTGTTCCGACCAATGTGACCATACAAAATACAACATAATCAGCAAATTACCAACTACGGAAACCAACAGATAAACATTCGTGTTCTCTGAAAAATAGCTGATACCCGGAGAAGTAAACGCGATGACTGCCATGCCCGCAATGGCGGAATCCGGTGGAGCAAGAAGTCCTGCTTTCCATGGTTTGGAATTTTTTACGTGAGACAGGGCAGCAGTCATGGCCTCTATCATTTTTGACTGGACCATAGACCGTTGATCAGGATCAACCCAGACATTGTTAAGTCTCCTGCCATGACGCCACGCAGCGTTGCGCAAAAGCATGACCCAGCGGGAAAGTGCGACGGTTGCATCCGAGGGCAGAAAACGTAGAAGAAATCCAGAAATCCCTGTAACTTCAAAATCTAAGGAAACTCGGTAGAGTACCTCGGGGAAAATGTTTCCAAGAGCAAAGTAGGCATCTTCGCCATGTTCCTCATCCGGTCCATCGTTCCATACCCCCTTCCCCGGCCATTCATCGGCAAGAACTGCTGGAAGATCAAAAGCAATATGAAGGTAAACGCATGCTGTGAGTCGAAGGAGACGCGACCGCAAACGCGACGCCTCTTTCATATAAGCATAAAGCGGTTCGGCTTCCTGCAATGGATTTTGGGGCCATTCATTACGTTTCTTCTTAAAACCATCAACCAGGCAGTTTAGCCACTTCGCAGTAACGGGATAGGGAATGTTTGCACGATGCGTTTCAATAGCGTCGGTTATCTCCTTGTAGGTAATATCAAACGGCTTGTAGAAATCATCGGGCAATTGCATATGCTGTTCATTTCATGACTTCCAAATGATCAAAACCTATCAAAGGCGCTTTTCAAGCATTGAATATTGGAAAATAGGCGTAAGGCTTCACATCTTGAATGGCTGACAGACCTCCTCAGATTTGCTGGAACAAAAATCCCAACCTTCCCCTCCTCATCCGCTTGATTTTTCGCGTCACAACTGCTCCGGCAGACTCACCGCTCGCACCGAAAACACCCGCCGGCAACATCTGAAACGACTCCATTTTCCCCGTATTTACAGAGGGCCTCAAAAATATTTACACAAAACTAATTATTTTTGCAGTTTTTCCTTGCATTAATAACACGTCTGCGGTAGTTTTATGTATATAGGGCGAATTCCGCCCAAACTGCGGCACTGTGAACCAGTGAAGCCTGACCGGACACCACTGGCCGGAAGTTCTTTGAAATCCTAAATGAACATTCGTGGTCGCATCCAATGCTTCGCAGACTCACAGCCCGGACATTCCCAAAGCCCCCGCCTCCCTCTCAGCGCCTCTGCGCCTCTGCGGGAAACTCTTCGTAATTCGACTCTGGAAGATTCGACTCAGGGAGAACCGAGGCTTTGCGAGATACTCGACTCCGGGAGAGGCAGAGGGGGCAATGGGCTGCAATCCGTGGGCGGAGGCGGGAGGCATAACACGTTCTGCGAGCAGAGGGACACAGGGCTGTAACTCGAGGGGCGAGGGCGACAATCTGCGTCAATCTGTGGACAACAACCCCCCTCTTCATCCGCTCGATGTTCCGCTTCACAACTGCGCCTACGGACTCACAGCCCGCGTCTTAAAAACCCCGCGGAAAAATCTGTGAAATCTGCGTCAATCTGTGGACAACTTTCCCCGCTTCGCCCTCACAACTGCGGCGGCGGACTCGCCGCTCGCGCCGGAAAATTTTATACCGTTGCTGAAAAGCGCGTGCTATAGTCCTGAGATGAGCGAAATCATTTTCGAGGTGCGAGAGGATGAATCGGATGGCGGTTTTGTCGCCACTGCGTTGGGGCACGCCATCGCCACTCAGGCGGATAGTGTCGAGGAACTGCGCAAAATGGTCCGCGACGCCGTCCATTGCCATTTCGGGGACGGCGAGCCCGGCCCCATGCCGAAAATCATCCGCCTTCACTTCGTGCGGGATGAAGCATTGGCGGTGTGAAAATTCCCCGCGACGTATCCGGCCCGGATCTTGTTCGTGCTTTGCGCGTGCTCGGTTATGAACGTGTGCGCCAGGATGGATCCCATATCAGGCTTTCCACCACGGTTAACGGCCAGCACCATGTCACAGTGCCTGCGCATCGCCCGCTAAAAACCGGAACCCTTTTGGGCGGCGTCCTGAAGCCTGTAGCCGCACATCACAAGCTCACACTCGACGAGCTGCTTCAAAAATTAGATTTGTAACGCACTTGATTCCCTCTTCATCCGCTTGATTTTCCGCCTCACAACTGCGGTGGCGGACTCGCCGCCCGCGCCGGAAACACCCGCCGCAACCCCGCCGACACCACCTGCGCCGGCCCCTTCTCAAGCGCCACCTGCGCGCATGCCGAAAACCGCGCCAGCGCCCCGCCCGTCACCGCCTGCCGCACCAGCCGCATCTGCCGGATCTTCGCCTGCACGGAATTTTTCAAAGAACACGTCGCATGATGCAAAATCGCGTCGCGCGGCGGCGGGAACCCGTGTGTGCGCGCGTAGTAGCGGCGCGAAAGGCAGTCCCACTCGATCCACGGCTGCTGCGCGAGCATCCGGTTCATCACATGCTGATCATAAGGGCACTCCTTGCCGCGCATCATCTCAAGCGCGGCCTGAAAAAACGCCCGCATCTTTTCCGACCGCCGGAAAATAAAGAAGCCGGAGTTGAATTCCCGGTGCCCATCCGCCCACACCACCCCTTCCTGCTGGAAAAGCGCATCTTTCCCGCTCCGGGCGAGCGTCTCCTCCAGGTCCGGCATGGAAAAATCGAAGAACTGGATATCCACATCGCTCCACACAAAAGTCTCGCCGTCCCGCGCCAACTCCATAGCGCGCAGGATGATCGGCAGCTTGTTCATCACGCAGGCGTGATACTCCGGGCTGGCGAAATCCCCCGGCCCGGTCAGGTCGGTCTGCTCCGCCCGCACCTCAATGCCCGCCGGCAGCGTCGCCAGGAAGTGCTTTTCATAAAGCACCCGGTGCGCCGAGGTGAACTGGGTAAGGATCGGAGTGTGCACTCAAACAAGTTCGGGAAACGCGGCGTACGTAAACCATTCCTCGGCGCCCTCGCGCGCCACCGGCGTCTCGGCGCGGATCACCCCGTCGCGGATCATCGCCCGCATCGTCTCGATGGAAAACGGCCCCCGCGTGGTTGTGTCGTCATTGGAATAAAGAAAGGAAGCGGGCGCCGCCGCCGGCGATATGTTAACGCTGGCCGGCATGATCGACGGCGCCGACACCGCCACCTTCACCAGCAGGTCGCGGATGCTCGTCGCCTCCTCGCTCCGCAGCCGGTCGGTATTCGCCAGCGCGTCCCGCACCGTCTCGAGAAGGTCCACAGTCTTCTGGCTGTTCCCGGCAATCTTCCCGATCGCCTCGCAAATTTCCGCCAGCCCGAAACAGATAAGCCCGACCACCATAACCACCACCGCCGCAGGCAGATACGAAGAAGGGATGCTCGCGACAAAATTGCCCGTAATGCCCGCCACCCCCGCGATCAGGCAGACCCATCCAAGGATATAGTAAAGTTGCGCTAAAATCATGGCTCAGGAAAAGTAATCCCCAAGGATGCCACACCCCCCGCCATCCGTCGAGCAGCGCGGCACAATTTATGTACTCAAAACCAAAAAAGCCGCCCGGAACCAGATCCGGACGGCTTTTTAAAATCGATTACCGCCTCAACCTGCGGGCACTCGTTGCCAGGGCTAATCAACCCTTGCCAACCCTTACCAACCGTCAGCGATCCCGCATCCCTGCCACGAGGGTCAATAATACCACCAGCCGCCGCGATACGGCCCAGGCCCGCCATCGTAATCATTATACTGCCGGCGGTCATCGTTGATATCGTGTGTACCCACGATTTCGCCGTTGTGATTGATCTTGTAAACCCTGCCATTGAACCCAGAGCGGTCCGCGAGCCTTACCGCCCAGAAATGCTTCTCGGGAATCCATTCCGCCTTGTCCACAAACGAGAAGCGGTCGGGATATTCTTTGCAGTTAGTCTTGGCGATGGAGATGGCACGCTCACGGGAGATGCCTGTTTCCTTGATGTCCTCGTCCGCACAGGCCACGAGGATAAAGCAACCGAGAAGTAGGAGTAGTTTTGAACGCATATGACCGGTAAAATATTCACAACATCGTTTGAAACACCAGCCAAAAGCGTTTAACAGGATACGTGCATCAAACCTCAAAGTGGTCCCGTCTGAAAAAGCGCCTCCCGCGTCTCCCCTGGCGCATCTTCCGCCAGCTCTGCGCCGACTGCATCCGCAACATCAAACCCGCCCCCAACAAGCCAACCCCGGGCACCTGGAAAAATGACGCGCTCACCGCGTCCTGGCTCGGCCATTCCACAGTGCTCATCAATTTTTACGGGGTGAACATCCTCACCGACCCTGTCTTCGGCGCACGCGCAGGCATTCGCATCCCGCCATTCACCATCGGCCCAAAGCGCTATGTGGCGCCGGCATTGAAAATCAGCGAACTCCCCCGCATCGATCTGGTTTTGCTCTCCCACGCGCACATGGATCACTTCGATCTCCCCTCACTGAGGAAGCTGGGCCACGACTGCACCGTCGTCACCGCAAAAGCCACGGCAGACCTGCTCAACAGCATCGGCTTCAAAAAAATCATCGAGCTGGATTGGGACAATACCGCCACCATCGGGAGCACCGCAGACGAAGTAAAAGTCACCGCCTTCCAGGTCCGCCACTGGGGCGCGCGCATGCAGCACGATGATCATCGCGGCTTCAACGGCTACCTTCTCGAGCGGAACGGCCGCCGCATCTGCGTCACCGGCGACACCGCCTTCACCCCGCTATTCAAAAAACTCCGCACGGAAAAACCCATCGATCTCATGCTCACCCCCATCGGCGCATATCATCCCTGGGTGACCAGCCATTGCACACCGGAGGAAGCCATCGAAATGGCAAACATGGCCGGCGCAAAGTACCTCATGCCCATCCATCACCAGACATTTAAATTAAGCTGGGAACCCATGACCGAACCCATCGCGCGCTTCCAAAAGGCATTGCAAAACGAACCCCACCGCATCGCCCTCACGGAAATCGGCCAGACATTCGTCCTGCCGGATTAGCGCGGCAAATTGAAATCCTAGGTGTTACTTTGTCCGTCCCCCAAACAACGCCTCCACCGTCTTTTCACGATACAGAAAAATGCGTTCCAATTCCCTCTTCACCACCATTTCATGCACGATCTCCCCGGCAAAGCCAAAAGGCAGCGCGTAGTGGACCATATCCCGCATCTCCACCCGTGAATCCTCCAGCTTCCTGAAAAAATGTTCGTGGTGCCAGATCGCGTACGGCCCCACCCGCTGTTCATCCGCAAAATACTCCAGCTCCCGCACCTGCGTGATCTCGGTAAGCCACCGCATCGGAATCCCGAAAAGCGGCCTCACACGGTAATGGATCATCAATCCCGCATAAATCTTTTCCGGCACATCCGAGAGCACACGAAAATCCACCGATGGCGGCGTGATCCTGGAAAGATTTCCGGGATTCGAAAAGAACGCCCAGCATTCCTCCAGTTCCGCATGCACCACCTGTGTTCTCGTCAGCGTATGGACTTTCATGGCGTGCAACGAGTCTACGCCACTCCCGGCAAAATCTCCCGCAATAAAAACCCATCCCCGCGTTTCGATTCCCGGTCAAACATTGAAAAACACTTGCCTCTTCGCATACTTGAACGATCATAGTGTAAACCCATGCGGTCGCTATTCAGCAAATCGACGTTTGCACTCTGCCTCTCGGCCTTCCTGCTTGCCTCCTGCACTCAAAAAGACACGCATCACAAAATAGTGATCAGCGTCCCCGACCAGAAAATGATCCTTTACAAGGATGCCCAGCCCATCGCCGAGTATTATGTCTCCACGTCGAAATACGGCATCGGCGACCGTCCCGGCAGCTACGCCACCCCGCTCGGCACTCTCGAGGTCAGGAAAAAAATCGGCGATTACACGCCACCCGGCGGCGTCATGAAGAGCCGCAGGTTTACAGGCGAGATCCTGCAGCCCGATGCCCCTGGTCGCGATCCCATCGTCACCCGCATCCTCTGACTCGGCGGCTTGGAATCCTGCAACTGCAACGCCTTTGGACGCTGCATCTACATCCACGGCACACCGGAGGAGCGGAACATTGGCAAACCCGCCAGCTTCGGCTGCATCCGCATGCGCTCCGAGGATATCATCGATCTTTACAACACCATCGGCGTAGGCGCAAAAGTGCAGATCATAGACACCCCGTTTCCCCAGCCCGCACTCCCCGCCACAGCCCCCATGGTCGTCCAGCAAGTCCAGACCGGAGGATAGCCGTACGCCTCGCGCCCTCTGGCCCGGCTGACAACTTTGAACCTGGAGCATTGAACTGGAAACACTCCTCGAAAGAGGAGTGTCCCCGGCGGGAATCGAACCCGCATTTAAGGTTTAGGAAACCTCCGTTCTATCCGTTGAACTACGGGGACAAATCGTTTAATTACAGATACTTACACTGATTCCATATTTGGAAAAATAGAACTTGTAACCCATTTCTGTAACCTGCATAATTTTGGGATGGATGATCAAGGCGTTCAAAGTTCCAAGTTTCTAAAAAAGGTCGCGCCGAATCTGTATCGGACAGCAACGGGCAAATACTATCTGCTCGTAAAACGCGGCGGCAAGCAGTTTCGTCGAAGTCTCAAAACTACGGATGCAGCATTGGCAAAGCGGCGTTTGCGGGAGTTTCAGGAAAAAGCAGGCCGGTTGACTGGCGATGGCGCGGACAGAGCTTTGCATTTTGAGGATTTGGCAGCGCGATGGCTCGCTTCCATCCAGCCCGAATTGAAGCCAAATTCCTACCACCGGCGGGTAACCTCCCTCAAAGGGCTTTCCCCCTACTTTAACGGGCATCCAGTGCGGTCCATTGGGCAACGGCAGATCGAGGCATGGAAGATCAAGCGCGGGGCGGCAGTCTCAGCGCGGACTTGGAATATTGAAACTGAAACACTTCGGCGTTTGCTGAACTACGCAAAGGACGTGCTGAAAATCATTTTGGAAAACCCTGCCGATACCATCAAGCGGAAGAAAGTGATTCAACCTGGCGTGGCGATTCCGTCGAAGGAACAATTTCGTATTCTCCTTGAGGAATTGAGGGGAGGACATAAGACAACGGGGCAATCTGCTGATTTTGTAGAGTTACTCGCCTATTCCGGTTGCCGTCAAACCGAGGGCTGCAACGTGCGCTGGCGGGATGTGAATTTTAAACTTGAAACAATGCTAATTACCGGCGGCGATCTCGGAACGAAAAACTATTCGGCGCGAACAATTCCGCTTTTCGTTCCCCTCCGGCGTTTGCTGGAGTCAATCAAGGCTCGAAAGCCTGAAGCCTTGGAAGACGATTTGATTATTGGGATTCATGATGCACGCCTCCAAATCCTGCGTGCGTGTGAACGGCTGGGACTTCCTCGCTTTGGACATCACACCATGCGGCATTTCTTCTGCTCGAATGCAATTGAGGCCGGCTGCGACTTCAAGGTGATTGCGGAATGGCTCGGCCACAAAGACGGCGGCGTGTTAGTAGCCAAAACTTACGGACATTTGCGAAACGAACACAGTGCGGCGATGGCAAAACGGATTACATTCGACGCCGATTCTAAAGATGACGAAACTGCGCCAATGTTAAAAATCATTTGAACTATGGAAACGAACGACAAATTTTGGCTCTCGTTGGTGGAAGAATTGGATGTGCAGGCTCGGGGAGAAGTCGAAATGCCAAGTGGTTTGCCAGAGTGGGTTGAAAAGCTAATCATGCAAATGTTAAATTTGATGTCTCCCAAGTTGCAACTCCGCAACGGTGACAAACCGACGCCGGTCAAAGTCGGTGTTTTAATGGCCTGCCAGACTGTGCAAATTTCTCAAGCGAGACAGATGAAAGCTTTGCCAGCTCCTCCAACGCCCGAATTGCGCGCGGCCTTCGCAAAGGGTGTTTCGTTAGGCCCAGATCCCAGCCTTGTCGAAGATGGAAAAATTTTAGAGCGTTTTGACGAAATGGAATCGAAAATTAGGAACGTTATTTTGAGAATACAAGCGGAGCGGCCTTTAGTCGAATCAGCCGAATTCTTGAAAGGCTATGCCAGAGGGCTGCGTCAACCGAGCGCCAGTATTGTCCCCAAAATTGTTGATGGAAAGCCAAGCTATACGCCCAAGCAAATGGAAAACATGAGGACTATGATGATTTATTCTGTGACCATTCAGAAATGGCAACAGATCGACAAGCTGGACACCTCGAGAGGGGCGTACGATTTTCTCGCAAAATTCATTCCATACGAATTTCTTGGAGTCGACCCGGAACGAATCCGCAAAATGTTCTATCGGCTTGGGAAAAAGTTCAAAGACGGCGGTCGTCCGGCAAATAAATAGAAAACTGGGACAACCCCATTTCGGGGTGTTGCGGTAAGGGGGCTGTGCATGTCGCAAATTCGCGGCATGGAAAATTTCACTGCACCAAAAGTAGCAACGCCGCGCTATGCGTTCACCCGTATAGAGGCGGCAAGGGTTCTCGGCATCAGTCCGGCCAGCATTGACCGACTGACCAAACGCGGTCTCCTGCACCCCTCTAGGGCGCTTGGCAGGCCGCTCTACTGGTCGGAGGAGCTTCAGCGCTTCTGCCGCGAGACAACCGGAGCGATCGAAATCTAAGGGGAGGTGGCCTGCGGCGCGTGAGCGCCGCAGGCCGCCCCCCTTGGTTTATCTAACGGCCATATCTCACCGCGAGATGTCTGGAATTCTTCACGATTCAAAGTTGCAGGCTTGGCTGCACTCGGGCGCGAAACAACGTCTTGAAAGAGAGGCAAGGTATCGGGATGCCGATTTACGCCCTATCCTGCGCGAACAACGCTCCATCGTTTTTTATCCGGAAGGCAGCTTTATTCGCATCCAAGGGAGTGACGATTCAGAACCGCATGAGCGGAGCCAAACAAAGCGGGGTAAAATTGGCGGATTTTCTCCGAAGTCACGAGGTCGGCTTATTTCCCTTTGCGCTCAGTTGAATCGAAACGCCATGGCGCTTTTCCTCACTTTGACCTGGCCGGGTGTTTGGAACCCCAATCCCGAAACATGGAAAGATTGTTTGGATACATTTTTGAAACGGTTGCATCGAGCATACGTAGAATGCTCGGGCATTTGGAAACTGGAGCCGCAGGAGAGGGGAGCGCCCCATTATCATCTTTTGCTTTTCGGCGTGGATTTCATTCCTCATTCGATCTTGGCGCAATGGTGGTTTGAGATTGTCGGCAGCGGCGACGAAAGGCATTTACAAGCGGGAATCAGAATCGAGGCGGTGCGTTCCCGTGAAGGCGTGATGCACTACGCCAGCAAACTCTACATGGGCAAGGAGATTGCAGGGTTTCACGGCGTAGGCCGCTTCTGGGGCGTGTTTAACAGGATGAAACTACCGCTTTCCCGTGCGGTGAAGGCGGAAATCTCAGGCGGTGAACTGGTGCATTTTCAACGGATGACACGTCGCTATATTCAAGTGAAACAAAAGGAATCATTCCTCAAAAAGAGACGGCAGGGAAAGCGCGTCCGGTGGCGTCCTTATCGTTGCAATCGTCCTGCGCGGATTTTCTGCAACGAACCTGCGCAATGGGTGCGGCTGTTGGAATGGGCTGCGGAAAAATTCAATGAACAACAACGAGCAAAGGGACATCCGTTTTAAGTTGGCGAGCGTCAGCGAGTCGAACATCAAGCGAAGCGCGAAGCAAATCAGATCCCCTAGCTTTTTGGCTACACCTTTTGGGCAATGCCAAAAGGTGTTTGTTTGTTTTCCGCGTAGCGGCACAACGATCTGGTAAAAAGAGCTTTGCCAAGCTAGAAGGGTTTCCTGTATCAGTCCAATATGCCGATTTCCCCGTGGGATTATTTTGTCCAAATGGATAGCCCAAATGGTCATTTTGCCGCCATTTACGACGATGCCATGGAAATCGCTATGGGTGCGCCGACGCGTGGGGTATTAAAGATTTCGGAAAAGCAAAGCGGGCGTTGCATCGTACAGGTGACCAACGCGAATGCATCTTTTGTTTGGTCTTCAGATTCCGCAGCTTTGGCTGTCCCTCAATGGACTCCGAAGAGAATGCAGCAATTATTGATAGTCAGCATTCCACACGGGACAATAAAGCCAATAAATGGCAATTACCGAGTGCTTCAGCTTGCGTCGTTCCACGAAGGAATGGTGGCAGGAGTTGATTCCCCAATTCATCGACCGAGCACAATAGCCATTAAAGCAGCCTAACGGAGATACCTTTAACCTTCATTTGAAAAAGACCGCCGCACTTTTTTTGCTGATGCCTCTTCTTTTTGCTGGCTGTGACGTCGTAACCGATGCCTCAAAGCATGGCGATCTCAAAGCGATACTTGGTCATCCACTCATTACAAGGAAACCGATGCAGCTCCATAAATTGGATTACGCGCTAAACAAATATGATGACAAAAACGAACTGGATAGTGGGAGCCATGGCATGCCGCTGGTGGGAGTGATTCCGAAGGGGCATCCCGTGTTCTTCCAAAAGTGCCTGCATAGAACCGGATTTAATACGGACGATCTCTATCTGGTTGGGACCTTGGAATTCCATGGAAAAACTTACCCCATCACCTATTCTCCAGGGGCATGGGACCAGGAAAAATCTGACGATCAATTGTTGCGGGAGAGCCTGTCTTACGATTTCGTGCTCCCGGATAAGACCGGAAACAATCCGGCGCATCAGGAACGTTGATTTCGCATTTATTACCTGTATCCCGGGACATTTCGTTTTGCAGCACCAAGGCGCAGTTTTCGTCGAGAGCATCGGATTTTTATCCGGTGCTCCAAATCGTAACCCAAAAACGTAACCCGGTGGAGAAATTCAGGCCAATTGGTGATGATGTGTGATGAAGTGCAACCGGCTGGAAAGCTGTATCCATCAGGGTTTGAGGACATCTGACGATTTGTGAGGATTTCTGAAAAAATGCCCGAAAATAATTAGAAATCCGGTGCTCCGTTCAATGCCAAGCGTTATCCATAAGAATTTCTGCGACTCCGTTCTTTCGTATCACCCTACATGTCACCTTCGAGAGAAAAAAACATCACATTTTGATTCCAAAAAGGACTGAACGGAGATGTTCAGCTTTTCCGTTCCATGGTGCTCAATTTTTTGGTGCCATTTATGTCACCCAATATGTCACCCAGTGACAAAATTCCTGCGCATTCGTGATGATGCGTGACGAAACGCGAATCGGCTGGAAACTAGTATTCATGCGGGTTAGAGGACATCTGATGATTCCTGACGAAACGTGCAAAAGCGGGGTTTTTCCATTAGGAAACCTCCGTTATCCGTTGAACTACGGGGACGGCTGATGTTTGGAGACTTGCGTGTTTTCGACTCATCGAAATGCCAAAACGCTATCCCGCCGCTTATGCGGAGAATATTTGCTGATGCTGTAAATCTTTGCAAGCCCACAACTTCTCCAACCTCCGGTACCGCGTTGCAATCGCTCTTTTTTAAATACCTCAACCATATTCTTTTTGAAAATGTCACGGCTTCAATCTTGATCTGCTTGAAATCCATCCATGTTTTGTAAATGTTCCAGTCACTTTCATGAGTGATCCCGACCAACCGGACAGGTACCGATCCAGGCGCAAAAAGCCGCGCACCTTCGGCTTGCGATTTATCACCATCATCTTCGCATTGATCGCTCTTCTCATGGTGGTCGTCTTCGCCCTGGGCATGGCGTGCGGCGCCCGTTGGGCCACCACAGCCATGGCTCCGTCAACCACGGAAGCCGTCCCCAGCGAGGGTTTTCCCCTCAAGCAGGGACCGTGGGGCGAGGTTTACTATTTCCCTGTCACCATCGCCGCGCCGTATAAAACCCTCCCGGTCGGTGCGCTTGAAGCAACCGGCACACATTGGTTTTTCAAGAATTTCTCCCGGGACGATCTTGCGGCATTCCTTCAGTCCGCCAAGGTTCCGGCGCCGTTGCGGGATGCCCTACTCAATCCGGCGGTCCTTCACATCCTGCCCGGCGGGATCGATGTGACACCTGCATTCGATTCGCTCCTGACCCTGCCTCCGGATTCTCGAAAGGAAATTTACCAGTGCCTTGCGCGCTTTCCGGAAAACAACACCCAGCTTTTCTATTTTCAAACGGCAACATTGGAGCAAAGATTCGAGGGCAGCGGCGTTTCCCGGGAGACTATAGGTCTTTTTACAAAACTCTCCTGCCAGTACGGGAGCAATGTGGTTTTTACGGGGATGTCCTCCCTGCTGGCGCATCTGCAGAACGATAATGAGAAAATGCGCTTCCTCAAGGCCCTCGCGTCGCAGCAGACCATGCTGCTCCGCTTGCGTGTCAGGTCGGGCTCCGACATTGATGCCCTCTCGATATACTGGGGCAAAGGTCGCTATGCCACGGATGTCCGCACCATGCTGAAGTCCATCGCCCAGGAGACAGACTGGACTTGGTTCGATATTCCCGAGGTGTTCCCTCCGCTTCCCTCCTCGCAGCTTTATTCCTACCCCATCGTCCCGGATAATCCGCCCACGGACGCCCCTGTAAAACACGATGTCAACTGGACGTCGTTCAACTTTTTCAACGAGGTGCCGGACAATAGTTTTGCCAACCCCGACTACGTCGCCCAACGACTCAAGGCTGAATACGAACCCGTTTCCGGCAATCCTCTTTACGGCGATCTCGTCCTGTTTTCGAGACCCGACGGCAGCCTCGTCCATTCGGCTGTTTATATGGCTGATGACATCGTGTTCAATAAAAACGGAGACAGTCTCATGGATCCATGGATACTCTCCACCATCGAGGATCTCACCGCGCAGTATTCCTTCCAGCTTCCGGAGGATCAAAAGCTCACCGTAACCTATTTCCGGAGCAACTCCTTTTGACCCGCATGACGCCAGGGTAAGGCGCTTCCAAGCCATATCAGTGTCCAGGTTCGGGGTCGCAAGATTCCTTTGAACATTTTACCTGGACACTCTGTCAAATATCACATGCTCCACGTTTTCATTTTGGTGGTATTTGGATTGATATCAGTCGCCTACATTGCAGGTGTGATCGTGGCTCTGCTCAATCACAATTACAAAGCGCATCCTTCCGTCTGAGTCGATTGAGAGCGCGTTATGAAACCCGGAGTGCTGCCGGGCAGTAGCCCGGGGATCGAGCACCAGCAACTGCCCCCGGTAACATGCCAAACCGATTTCACCCCGGAGGAGAGCTGGAACACTCCTCCGAACACCATCCCCTCGCCACCATCACGATCCACCAGACCATTTTTGAGCTGCCAATGCAGTGAACACCAAAGCCATCACCGCATCAGGGATTGCCGCCAAACGTAAAACCGATGCTCCGTGCATCATCATCCCCATCGCAAATATCGTCACCGACGATAGACAGAGGACCATGGAAAGAATCACCAAAGTCCTGAGTGGCAGTTTCATAATACCAATCCAATCATCGGGCCTAAAAAACTCCAGCGATTTTTACCTCGTTAAACTACGGGGACGTTGGAACTGGCTGAATTACGTTAAGTTCTGGGTTTTAGAAGCTTTAACTATCCGCGCAAGCCAACGAACCCATTGACCCGAACCAGCCATTCGATATCCTTACCCCAACCATGAAACGACTCTTCGCACTGGCGGCTTCAGTATTCATAGTGGCCTACCTCGCGGGATGTTACCCGACAATCGATCAACGGGACGTCTCCACCTTCATCTCCCCCACTCCCACCCCGGTCCCCTCGCCCTTCTCCGACAAGTAATCGCCGGGCCTGCCACGCTGACTGCTCGAGTCACTCAGCGAGGATGAGGCGGATAGCTTATTGCATCTCCACTGTGGGGATGGCGCTGTAGCTTTTCCAGTTTTGCGCCATGTAGTGCCACCATTCCGGGTGAAATCCATAAAAGCCCGCCCTGTGCATGGCATGTTTGAGGAGGTTGAAGTTCCAGGCCACCACCGGGTCATGGCCCTCGTATTCATCTTTCGCTGCCGGGGTAAAATCGTCAAAATCCGTGGGCATGGGAACATCCCGTCCCTTCAGGTCCACCAGCGTCACATCCACGGCGACCCCCCACGAATGAAGGGCGCGCCCCTTGGCTGGATCGGCCGTAAACGCGTAGTTCTTGACGTGATCCCAGAGGATTTTCTGGGCATAGGAAGGCCTGTAAGCATCCCAGATTTTCAGCCCACGCCCCCATCGATGCAGGTAGAGCTGCGCTACCTTCAACCGTTCCGCAACTCCGCTCCTGATCATGCATCGCGTTCCGGGCGGATAGATGGGATGCCCCGTAACATTGCATGGGGTCGCATAACGCAGATCGATAACAATGGACGGATCGACCTTTGCCACGTCCACCAAGGGCTCATCCGCCAATTCGCCGTGCGCACCGGCTTGCGCAAGGCCGGTCACGGGATCGCACAAAGGGGAAATTATTACCAAGCCTAAGCTGATTAGGTATCGCATAGTGCGACGAATTAAACGGATTCTGATTGGTATCTGACCGTCCTGCAAAGATAAAAATGAACTTGATGTGAGATCAAACCAGGAAGCAAACTGATTTCGTGGACGAGAGGGATGAAAATAAAGAGATCCCGGCCTCCGGTTCGGCGGCGGCTAAGGAGGGCGACCATCCGGAAAAGAGGACTGCGAATGAGCATGTGGAAAAATCGTTGAAAACCCTCACACCCTACCACATGGCGAAGCATTTCTACAGCCGGATTTCCAATCAATATGGCTGGCGCCTCTTTTCGTGGGGCGCGCCGTTCAATGTCACTGTGGCTGCGGACAGGCTGCGGGACCGTTATGCAGCTTCCTATGTTCCTCATGATGCGGTGGACCCCGATGTTCGGCCAGTATGGCTTAAGAATAAGCTAAGGTGGCTGGGACTTGGTGGAGGTTATGTTGAAGGTTGGG
>Ga0302319_10014001_pt1 | contig 14993 bp, 14 predicted proteins | sample Bog_T0_2_FD_203319 | JGI IMG/M metagenome (GOLD analysis project Ga0302319, IMG submission 203319) | Peat permafrost microbial communities from Stordalen Mire near Abisko, Sweden - Bog_T0_2 | ecosystem: Environmental > Terrestrial > Soil > Wetlands > Peat | place: Sweden: Abisko, Stordalen Mire... | reverse complement strand
CACTTTATCCCTCCTGGTCAGCCAGCTACGCTTCTGTCGCTCCATCCATGAAGCCTAGCCAGTGCCGCCCAAGTGGGCCAAACTTAACTGCCGTTGGTGGGCCAAACCAGAATGCCAGAATCACTTCTGTGAGCAATAAGGCAGAACATGTCGAAGCAATCGTCCGGAAAAGGACCCTTGTGCGCTCGAAAGAGCTCGATGGACTATCTGTGTCCCGATCGCACCTTTGGAATCTTGCCAAAGCCGGCAAGATAGAACGTGTCGGTCACGGTCTGTACCGCGCGAAGAACGCCGCCATCTCAGCCAACGAAACCATTCTGGAGGTTGCCAAGAGGGTTCCTCTCGGCGTTCTCTGTCTCTCTTCCGCCCTCCGGTACCATGAACTCAGCACGGAAAACCCCTTCGAAATCTGGCTCGCCGTCGAGAGAGGCGCCTGGACGCCGAAGCTGAACGACCACCCTGTCCGCGTGGTTCATTTCTCCAAGGCCGCTTTCGATTTTGGAATCCAAACCCACCCCGTCGAAGGAGGGACACTACGCGTATATAGCCCGGCAAAAACCGTCGCAGACTGCTTCAAGTTCCGTTCCAAGGTCGGAATTGAAACGGCCATTCAAGCTCTTCGCGCAGCCTATCGTGAGAAGAAGGCCACCATGGACGATATATGGCGCGCTGCCAAGGTGTGCCGGGTCGTCAATGTCATCCGGCCGTATATGGAGTCTCTCGTTTGAGCAACGTGTGAGTTTGGCAAGTAATCTTGGCCCCGCAACCGCTATCGCCTGGTAGGTGTTGGACCGAGCAACTCCCGCGATCCGGAACAGTCATCTGTGCAACCAGAACTCTTCGAGTAGCCAAATAGGCTTACAATAATCTTCCGAGCGCCGGCCTCGGTAACCCGTTGTCTCTGTCTTCCAATCACTCGCCATGATCGGGCGCTTGGAGTTCACGATGCACTCGCTGAGTGCATCGTCGATTACGCCACGACTCAGATTCTTTGCTGTCGACATTAGCGTTTCTTGAACGGATTGGCACGCTTTCCCACCTGGAACCGGCGTAATAAAGAATCAACTATAGAAACTGCTTGACCTGTCGTTCGTGTGATCTGAGCGCAGGATCGTGCGGGAATGCTTTTTCCGACGCACCGAGGTGCAGCAGAAGCAATGCTCTCTGTTCGCTTGTGAGAGATCCACCTTGCTCTAAGAATCGAGCAGCGCCAGCGAATAGCGTAAAGTATGGATGAATCGTAACTCGCGACTGTTTGGCTTCGCTGGTGATGGCTTCAGACAGCCTCTCGAAAGCTTCATTAAAATACGTCGAGAGTGTAGATGGAGAGCTTGCCATTTGAGCGATCAAGACCTTTCCAAGCGTGGTTAATGGATGGGAATGCCTCTCTATTGCAACAGCATGGCGAGCATAGCTCAGGGCATCGTCAGGGCGAGTGTCCAGAACGAGTAAGGCTCTTTGTTCCCAGAATCTCGAATTCCATCGCCAATCTTCGGCCACATCTACATAAAATCGTTCAGCTGCCCAACCAAGCAGCGGCCGGACCACCTTATCTGCATCGAACAGTCTCCCTGCCAAACGCGATTCCGGCGTTCTTTTCATCACGGTACCCCTATTTACGTGGGGAGCCAGAGATGTGGCCAATTGTTTGAAGCAGATTTGCAGCACCTCGGGGGCACTCGTCACGGCGTGACGTAAGATTCGCTCCGCGATCACGCTATTTAGCGGAACAACATAGTCATCATGGTCCGGATTTTCGCCGACCCTGAGCGGTTTGTCCTTATCAAAGAGAGTTGCGAGCGGATAGTCCAATCCAACAGCTGTCTGAAGAAGGCTATAATCAATTCCCGGCGCGTAGCAGTAGTGTGCCAAGGCGCTGCAGATGTAGGCCATTCGATCGGCTTGACTGGCTGCTTGCCATAAAGATTCCACGATGGATTGTAAGGGGCGGAAGTCGTTTAGCAGCCTGCAAATTGCGACTGCGATGGGATCTCTTTGAATCTGGCGAGAAAATGCTTTAGGGTCTCTAAGGGCACCTTTGTCTGCAAGCAAACCGTAAATCCTATAGCGCTCTATCACCTGTTCCAACTCGTGAAGAGTAAACGGTGTAGATTTCCTTTCAGTGCGCCTAAGATGACCAGCAGTCGCGTCGACGTGATTCATCCTATAATTTCGCTCGCATGCCAGCACTACCAGTCTGACTTTGATATCTTTGGATTCCAAGATATCCGCGATTTGCTCCGCATGGTCGGCAAGGCCGTCAACAAGCAACAGTATCGGAGAAACTGCCTCCGCCAAGCACGCAATAGCGTTTTTGACATCAATTCTAGAAATCGTCGCCACTGTTAAAACTACCCGCCCTGAGAGAACGGATGCGTGGGCAACGCGCTTGATTGTTGTCGTCTTTCCTGTCCCAGGTTCGTCCGCAAGCATTATCAGAGCAGGGCGAGAGCGATCAGCGAACGCCGTATCGACGGCTTTAGCAACGATGGCATTATCACTTCTCTCGACATCTACATGCCTGTTGATGTCCTCCCAACTCGGCTCACGCCCAGCGAGAAAACGACTGGGCTGGTCTGGCAATGGTTCCTCCGCGGCCGATAAGGCTTGAAAGTCAGAGTAGAATCGCAGAGTTTGCGCGGGCTGTACGGTGTCTCCAAATAGCTTCACGGTTTGAGGAAGAAGCAGTTCCGAGATCGTAGGCGGAAGTGGATATTCCGTGCGGAGCCACTCAAGGAACTCGCCAAACGTGGCCTTGACCAAGATTAGCCCATGTCGTGCGCAGTCTGCCTCGGTTACTGCGTTCGGAAACGGCTCAATTAGCAGCGAGGGGCCTCTGCCTCTTCGAGGAGTTATGTTGTTGCGATAGCTTAGGTAGTACTCTAGATCGGGCTCGTCAAGGGATGTGCCTGCTATGATAAACGGCTCAGTCGCCAAGATTTCTGAAAGTAGATGCATCCAGGGGTTCATACTCCTCATCACCTGGGCGTACTCATTCCTGGAAAAAACCAGCCGCGATGCTGGTTTCCCAACCCAGCCATGGAGGTGAATAATTTGGATACTGCGGCGATCTGGAGTTGGCTCGAAGGGATCGTCGTAATTTAAAGGTGATGGACTCTGTTTGACATCGGGGCGATCGTACAAATTCTCAACTACGTCATCGATGTTGAAAGTGAATGCTCTCCGCCATAGATAGGACGTAAATGGGTAGAGCGATGAATCGGGAACGCAGTTTTGGAATGGCCGAATAAGCTCATCTTTCGCCTCGTCATCCGTCAAGAGCGATGCGACACGTGCGAGTGGTGTCCTATCAGGAACATTCTTTAAGGCACAGAGCTTTATACGCAAGTTTTCCGCGCTCTGAAGACTGTCGCTATTTCCATTCTTGCTTCCCAACGAGATCCCAGAGCCGAACAGGAGGTTGTATCCTCCTGCGTACAGCGTTCTTTGAAAATCGAGGCGTTGCGCACCGTTGATCAAACCAGACCACCTCCTTCGAAATGCGGAACCTGCACAAGATACACATGGGCGCACATATCATTCTGCGCTCCAACCTGCACCACTCGATCTGGTGAGCAGTTCCCCGTACTCTACTCCCAGCGGGATGCCCGCCTGGTGTGTCCCTCAAAGTCCCTTCGATTCGATGGATTTCGAATCGTTGAAAATCGGGCTACAACCCTTTGAGGTTCTATTGCTTAGAGACTATACTTCAGGATTCGTACCGGCAAGTTGGTTCGGGTGGGTCAAAATTCCTACGCAGAGTCGCCAGCTTGCACCAACAGTCCACCGCGCGAATCGGGTTGAGTAGCACGCCAGCCTGTACGCCTCGGGAGGATCATTCGCCAATATCAGGCAGCCCCTGATAGGTGCGATGGGGCATGTAGCAGACGTCAGGCCGCATCATCCAATTCTTCAGCCTCTTCAACCAGCCCATTATCTTCAAGTTTCACCCAGTATTCCGAGTCCTCTTCCGATTCGGTTGGCACGGCAATGTGTGCGGGAGCTGGTGCCGCCACATCGAACAGGCTTGCGGTTTGCAGCGCTGGCGGCTTCGGTGGCTCGATAGGCTTGGCGGTTGCGGTAGGCTGGGCGCTGTCCGCCTTCGGCGGCGCTGCCTTCGTTGGCGTCTTTGACTTCGCACGAGCCTCCGCTTGTGCCGCCTTGGAAGCCGCGTCCATTTCGGCTTTCGCCTTCTCCAGGGTGTTCTTCATCTGGAGGTGGGAACCGACAAAGCCCACGATGGTGGGGGACAATTCGGCATCGAGTTCCTCGGCGGTGCCGGTCACGCTTAATGGAGTGGTGAGAGCGTCATTGTCGCCGTCTTTGAGTTTCTTCGGCACAATATTCACGCGAATCTGATCTGCATCGACAAGCGTGACCGTCAGTAAAACCGCGCGGTCCCGCAGGACTGGTGCGAGTTCTTTGAACATGTATATCTCTCCTCATGGATTCTGATCTTCGTTTTTCCATCCACTCATCCATGGCTTCTTGAGTTCTGGATCATCCCATTGCACGGTGTAGCGTTCCCCCAACTCCAAGTTCCTGAGATAGGCCGCTGGGTCGTTTTCTCTCTGCCAAAGAAGGCGGTAGAGTGTATCGACAGCCGACTTCATGATCGCCTTGATCTCGTCATTGGAGATGCGCGAGACATCTTGCCTACCGGCGCAGGCCGCGCAGGGCTTTCCCCCGTGAAAACCTTCAATGGGACCATTGCGAAAGGCCAACGCAACCATTGCTTTCGCTTCTACCGCCAGGGTGTGATCGAGCATGACTTCCATGGGCAGCCTCCTTTGCCACCCAACGATACACCCAACCGAGTAATAAAATATCAATTCCTTTTGAATGATGGCGTCGCTTTGCGGGTACGTCTCCGCGTCTTCGACCATAGCTGGGGATCGACGGGCAATGGACTCATGAGTCCACTCTGCGTATTGAAGAAGGCGCCGTGGTGAATGATCCTTCCGTAGCGGAAGAGCCGCGCCAGCATGGCAAGCGCGCTCGACGCCAGGGTCTGGTTGATGAAAGGTTCCTGGCGGTCCAATGCCTCGACGGCGGAACAACTAGGCAGCGTGTCTTCACCAGCCTCCACGTTGATAATCTCCGGGTACAACTCACTGACTGTCCGCAGCCGATCGGCTTTCCTCCGATTTCGCATGTTTAATGGCTGACCGAGAACGAACTGGCCGCTGGCTGCGTTGTTTCCGAGATCCAGCCAATATGCTGTGCGGTTCCTGGTTTTCGTCAACGCCCGCTCGATGATGCTCCGTGCCGCGCGTGTGTCCACGCAAGCAATAAGAAGGTCGAGTGACGCGTCATTGACCCTATCGAGCGTCCGTTCATTGAAATTCTCCGGCTCGGCCCGCCACCGAGTGCCCCAGAACAGGTTGATGCGATTGATCAGAACGGTCGCCTTGTTCTGCCCGATGTCGGAGATCGAGAATGGCTGGCGTACGCAGTTCGTCTCGGAAACCGTATCGGCGTCCATCATGACAACTTCCAATCCGGATGAGCGCCCCCAAACCCTTATCGCCTGGTCGAGATACGGAAGGCCCATGACGATGGCGCTCCCGGTCCCGCCCGCTCCGACGACGAGGACACGCAACGCCCGCTGACCGATCAGATCGCGAGGAAGGGTATGCTCGATGCGCATGTTAGCCCCTCTCTCCGCGCACGAACTGCGTGAGCGTCTGAGGCAAGACGATAAGTGTTTCGAGCGGGAACCGCTGGCGCTTCCCGGCCAGCCCGGTCCAAAGTCCCTCGAAACCGCCCTCATGGCGCGTCAGGCGGCCGACATTTGCGTGCGTGAAAGCGCTCTCGTAGAAGCCGCGCTCCCAGGCTGGCATTGCACCCACCGAAGCACTATCCGGGCGCCGCATGGTGCCCGTACAGACGCGACCGTCGTCCGACAGGTTCCAGAACGGCGCGACAGCGAGCTTTGTTGAACTCTCAGGTCGCCTGTTTTCCGTGAGCGCCCGAATAGTGAGTTCGCCATTCGAAACCCGCCACACCAGAGGTGGCTGCGGGAAAATGCGACCGTTCAACTCCGCGGACTTCCCTTCGGAGTTCTCGTAGAACATCTGGCGGCGTCGCGCCGGAGTCCACCAGGCGATCATCCGGTCCGCCTTGGCTAAGATGTTTGCGGGCAGGATGTCGGCCTGTACGGCGCCGCCCAACGACCGAACCAGAGACTCAATGAATGCCACCGTGAGCGGTTGTGCCGGGCCGAGGGTGGGCGGCGCGTCCTTATGTGCTGTCACATCGTGGCGAGTAATGAAACTGCTTTGCCGGTCCCGGTAGACAAGAAGCGCTTCACGCAGCTCGAAGCAATGATTCTCCCCGATGGATACATGGACTTTCATTCCCTTTTTCCCACCTTTGAATAGCTTCGACCAACTGAAAGAGTTCGCAATTGAACACAACGAACCGCCCAACGACCCGCAGCGCGCGCCGAACTTCATCCGGCTTCCGGGGTGAGAAGGCGACACAAAGCGTCGGCTCGGCGGTTCCCTCCATCATGTATTGGCCCTCTTCGTCGAAGCAGGCTGTGATCGCGTCACGGTCTTTGAAGCTGACAAGCAGGGACGGCAGGGGAGGCTCATCAAATTGACCGGCTTCAATGTAGTCCCTGGACTGCTTGAGACGAAGCCGGGAGAGGCGCTGAATTCGCCGCAAGCGCTCGATCCAGTTGGCATAGCTCCCCGTGGAGAACCTGCGCAGCAATTCGCTATCGCGCATCTTCCAATCGCGGCATTCATGTTTCAGCGTTTTCCGGATACACTCCGGCAACGCCTTCTCGACGTCCGGAAACTCATGCTGGCCGCTGCTCTCTTCATCGTCCTGATCGGCATATTCCCGCATTCGCTCCTCGTACATGAGCGCATCGTCGTGGTTGTAGATTCTCATTACGCGATAGAGCGCATGGGTCAATGCCCAATAGAATGCCGCACCCAGTCCCTCAGCTTCCGTCTCCAGCGCATCAATGGCCGGCCCGATCTTGAGGTAGCCCGATCCGCCACACTCGACTGTAACGGCAAGGTGCCCGGCTTCGAGCGCATCATCGCTGCCGGCGCGTCCCAACACGTCACTCACTTCAAGGTGATAGTCGACATTGCGTTGCAGCAGATCGCCCCGTTCCGCGCCAATGCCGCTCATCATTGCGTGCTGTGCGAACGCGAGGGCATTGCCGCCAGACTGCTTCCAGGTCTCGGCAGTCCCCAACCCCACGCGCGCGAGGGCGGCGCACAGTTCGTAGACCAGTTCCGCGTTGGCCTCGTGGCTATACTCGGTGCGAACGTCCGCGAGGGACGGCAATGCCTGGCAGAAGACAGGCGCCAGAGTCGCTATCCCAGCGGTGGAAGCAGGTCTGACGGCGCCGAGAGCCGGTGGCTGCCCATTGCAGCATACCGGGCCAACGCTTCTGAGACGGCGTGTGCGAGATCGCGGGATTCTCTGCATTTTAGATGCCTCGCCAGAATGAGATTGGCTTCCGGGGGTGGCTCTGCGGCCTTTTTTATGAACAGAGCTGCCAGTGCCTCTTGTGACACCACGGACCTGGCCACGGCTCAGCCCTTTGATCCAATTGCGCGGCTGAAGGTGTAGCGCAAAGTGGTCCCTGTGTCTTCCGGGCCGGTGAGGGTTGCGGTCGCAAGTTCCGGGTATGAAGGAACCAGCAGGTCGCGAACTTGTTCGACGGTCATCTGCGGCGCCGGATCGGGGATGCGAACGCCGTTGTAGTTGAACTCGCGCAGCAGGATTTCTGCTTTGAGACTGGCCATTGGGCTGTTTCTCCTTATGCGTTCTCGTGCGGTGATTGTTTCCTGGCTGTGTCGTGGTGCCCAGTGTGCTGATCGATTAAGCTCCGGTGTAAATCGGCCAGCTCATCGACTTTCTCCGCTCCGCTTACCGGGTCGTCGTTTTCCTGGCTTAGCCATGGAAACCTCTCCTCAAGCAATGCCAGCACCTTTTCAACAAACGATTGAGGAGAGCGATCCTCGATTTTCATGCAGGTCTCCTCAAGCGATTCAAGGGCTGAAGAATGGGTCAACTGAAGCGCAATCTGGCGCTGATTGGAAGAGGCACATGACGACGGCCGTGCAGGTTCAGCCGAAGAGGCTTAGCTGCACGGCAGGTTCCGCGGCGGTTGGCCACAGCGAAGGATTCTGCCGTACCCCCACTCGCGCAGGGGGCTCGACAAGGTGGATGCGGGCCTGTTCCGTTTGTGAGTCGCCGGGTTCCGGACGAGACAAGCCGAACACCGGATTGTCGTCCTCTTCGGCCCGAACGGCTGGTGGCTGTGGCAACAACTGCCCCCGCTCCCGTTCCAGTTCACGCCACATTGCATCTGCTGATTCTCCGACTCCCGCTTTCTCAACCAGTTCGCGCGCCATGGCGCTCATCAGGTCTTCGTCGGTATCGAGCGATTGCAAGCCCTCACCCGAGAACTTGCCCTCCATCATGAGCGCAACGAGCATCTTCTTGCCCATGAGGCGGAGGCAGGTCTCCTGCATGGTGCCCGTGTAGGTGACGAACTTCACGCGGACATCGTGTCGCTGGCCGATGCGCCAAGAGCGGCGGCTCGCCTGGCGCAGGGTGTGCAGCGAGTAGCCGGTTTCGTAGAAATAGAGCGTCGGGAAGGCCAGCAGGTCGAGTCCCGTTTCCACCAGCTTCGGATGGCAGAGGACGACTTCAACTCCGGCCTTCAGTTGACGCTCGTACCACTCCTCTCGCTTGTCCGTGGCAACCGAGGAGCGAAGAACAGCAACCCTAAATCCGGCCTGCCGCAGGACACTCTCGAGGCGCAGTGTGACATCCTTCTCGCCTGTGTAGGTCGCATATACCTGGCAGCGCCGCCCCTGCCGGAGCTCTTCGCGCACGTCGGCGACAATCGCACGTTCTTTCGCATGTAGCCGATCTTGCGAGAGATTCTTGGGCGTCGTCACCAGAAACCGCACATACTCTTTTGTCTGGGGGTCGAAGGCGCGCGCCCAGATGTCCTCGAATCCATAAGGGTGGTCGGGATAGAGTAGAAGCGTGTTGAGCAGGATGCTCATCAGGCTCTTATTGCCTCGATGCGCCCGAATTGCCGCCCGGATGTCTTCTTCAAGTTGCTCGTATGCGCCTGCGAGTTCCTCATCCATCTCAACCGAGAGCACACTTTCGTCGTACCGCGGCAGGTTGTCCGCGATGTCCTCGAGCGAGAGAAAGGCTGTCGTGTTCATCAGGAACTTGCCGAATAGAAGCGGCGAAGCACCGGGTTTCTTCAGGACCTGGACAGTCTTCTTCGATGCCCGCGAACATGCGTTGTCCGTATCCCGAACCTTCTCGATGGTCTCAAGCACACCGTATTGCTGCTGAAAGTCGCGCCTGCCCTCGCCTCCATAAGCAAAGCCTTCGTTCACCATGGTGTGCGGTTCCATGCGGTAGAAGATGTTGAACAGATCGTCCGCATAGCCGCCCATCAAGGTGCCGGTTAGAGCGATCAGACGATTGGCCGCTCGTCCAAGTACACCCAAACCGTTGCCTTGCGCCGTGTCGCCGGCCAACTGGTGCAGCTCGTCCGCGATCGCAAAGTCGAACCATCCTCCCATGTACCGGCCGATGAACTCGATCGGCGCCATGCGCTGAATCCGCTTGTGATCCGCCTGCCAGAGGGCGGAATAGCGCGTGGTACCCCCATGCGGGAGAGTCACGGATTCAAAGAGCTTGATCTTGTCGACGAAGTCGAGATGGGTGAGCTTCTGTCGCTCCGAGTCAAGGATCGCAGCGCCGGTGTCGGGATTGACAATGCCCCCGAAGTTCGGCCCGGATTTCGCTTTAAGGTAGGCGTGCTCCCAGTAGTAGCCCAGCTTCCCCTTATCCTTGCCGGTGATGAAAAACGCAGGCGCAGAGCAACATTTACGCCACCCCTTGCGGCCCATGCGCCGTAGTTCGGAGAGTGACAGGCGCATTCCCTCATGCACGATCCGGCCATTGCGCAGTTTGACTTCGCAAATGCCGTGTGGCTTCTTGGGATCGCCGCCATTGCGCATGTCCTCGATCAAAAAGGTCCTGGCGCGGGGCACAGTAAGCAGAGCCTCCCGCGCCCACTTGTGTGTGATGTGAGAAGGGCACATTACTAGCGTCGTGCTGGGACGCCCACCCGCCATCACATGGATCGTTCCCAGCGCCATGTACGTCTTGCCGGCCCCGCACTCGGCAACTATCCGCGCGGCCTTGGCTTTGCGGAGGTACTTCGCGGTGCCGGTGATGGCAAGCGCCTGGGCGGGGAGCGCCTTCCGCAGAAGCGTTGCAATGCGCGGTGCAACAGGGTCTTTCGTGCTTTGAAGCGGAGGATAGGTTTCGAGAATTCTGTTTCCGAGTTCGACCGCGTGTGTGCGCAGATAGGAATATACATCTGTTTCCATTGAAATGCTCCGCGGGAAGTCGAGGATTAATCGTTTGGGCTGGCAGAGTAGAGCCTGAGGAGAACAACTCGGACTTTGGCGACTGAAGAGTCCGCGGGCGAGCCCGTGGCGCGTGCCCATAAGAGACCGCCAACCAGTTGTTCAGTAGCGCGTTCGAATAATGCTGGGTTCTCGAAGCCCGCGTCAACTTCTTCACTCAGCCCTGGTGCCGTCGGGTCGTTGCTGAATTGTGTCGCATTCCACGCTATATGGATTGCCGCCAGGGCTTAGCGCAGAAAGGGAGCGGTCCTGTTTCTCTATCAGATCAACTTCGAAGTCAAAGTGTTCGACTGAATCGGAACCATCTAACCATGATGAAACGATGGCCTTGTTTCCCAGCTGTGAGAACTTGGTGCTGGATGGTACAGAATTCGTGAGGTCCACGGCGCAAACTCTACCTAATTCCGGCTGGCTCACGACGACGTACCCACCATCCGATTCCTTGCATTGCCGGAGTTCGATTGCGTCAGGATTGTTCCCATCAAGCGGAACAGAAATGCGTGGTGTTTTACCGTATAGTTTGCACGTCGCTACGATTTCTGAAGCTGAGAAAGAATTCGGCTTCGGAGCGGCCACGGATACAGGCGCAGCAGCCGGGACAACAGCAGCCGGAGCAACGAATGCGGCCCGACCAGCTGGCACCTCCACCAGAGAAAGTTCGAACGGTAAGATCATTGGACGGCATCCCGACAGGTTCGACGCGGTTGACAGCGTACCGGACATTCCAGTCGCCCTGAGCCGGGCAGAGAGTTGAAATCTGTCGGTGTCTTCCCACAGACTTCCACCAAGTCGAGGATTAGGCGTCTCTCCCACTTTTCCCCTGTAGCCGGTCAATTGAACGGAGTCGTTGCTCGCATTTCCATTAAGCGAGAGGCTGGTGTAGCCACACCCGTTGTCTGGCATACCGTCGATCTCCAGCTCTCCAACCGTTGAGTAGGGAGATTCCATTTGCCTCTCAACCTCTTCTGCCGGATCGCCTGGATGAAGCATAGCGCCCATTCGCTCATCGGAGGTAATCGTAAGCGTTAATGCCAAATCTCGGTTTGGGCCGCCCTTTCCAAACCAAACGCCCACGAGATTATCCGGATTGACAGCCAACGGTTGTGCATCGGCTAACTTCGTACGGCGCTGACTGTTTGCTATATGAGCATTTTGATACGGGATCACGTATTTGATAAATATGCCCAGAGCCAAAGCGCCAAAAAACAGGAGCGAGGTAGCCACCACAATCTTCTTGATCTTGTTCATAGACCTGTATCACCCTTTCGTCATTTCAGTGGAAGATTCCGATAATGTTTGGTGATCTCAGGACAATCCGAAAAGACTGGATCGCCTGGATCCTCGCACGCCTGAAGCAGACGCCTGAATACGCTAATCACTCTGTTGCATTGTTCAGGCGCCTGATCGCCGTCAGATATGCACTCGTCGTACTGAAGTGCCAGCGCCGCGTGCTCCGTCCAGAGTCTTAGCTGGGGCTCAATATCGCATTCAGCAGTAGGCCCCGTTCCGTCTGCCTTAGATTGACCCATGCCGGAACATAGATTGATCATCTGTTCGTGAAAGCTTGGGCAACTGCTCTTCTCCTCGCCAGTGCACTTTGGATATTGCTTGGCAAGGAGAAATGCCCGATTGAGCCCAGCCTTGAAGATTGTCGCCAGGGTCATACGGAGCTGTTTTTGAGCCTGTATTTGCGTCGTCTGCGCATTCCGACTATTCGTTGTGTGCGCGATTATGAGCAGAGCAGAAACGGCGATGACGGCGAAGAAAACAACCAGAAAAACGCGTTTCCGCGCCGCTGCTAACTCTTCGTGCTCTTTGCGCGCGCGATGCTGCTCAGCATCGCGAATGTAATGATCGTGCCGTTCTCGTTCGGACATCTGAGCTACTGTTCGCTCTGCCCGGGCAGCCGTTATTTCATCGACACGATCTGACATGATCGTAAATAGCTTTACAGCGCCCTGGCCTATGTATCGGGCGGCTAGGAGCCACGGGGCAAACATCAGCAAGTCTCCTCTTCGGATACCGCTTCCTGATCTAACAGGTTCGCAATACCACGCTCGCCACGCCTGATCCAGACGTCGCATTTGTCCGGCTCATTTTCGAGCCGGTTCAAGTTGTCAAGGGAAGTTATGCACACTATAGTGGCTGGCCTCTATAGTGTGCAAACGCGAACGATATGGGCTGTGCCTAAGAAGAAGTCGACATCCGCGGATTTGTCATCAAGCATCGAGGGTACGTTCGGTGGGGTTCTCCGAACCATACGACTCGGTCAAGGCATCAGCCAGGAAGAATTGGCACACGTCAGCGGATACCATCGGAACTACATTGGGTTGTTGGAGAGGGGTAAGAAGAGCCCCTCATTGCGAACACTCTTCAATCTGGCCGGCGCGCTTTCGATTTCGCCGTCAGAGATATTGAAGCGGGTTGAGCGGTCGTTGAAGAAAACGGGCAGGAAGGTATAAACATGCTCGACCTTTTCAAGGTGCAGCAATTTACGAGGGCGTAAGGATCGGTAGCAGGCCATTCGAAGCCACAGTTTTGCAAGGATGCCGTTCGATTGACTACTGAAGATGAGCTCATTGGCGCTACCGATAAGCATCTGTGAGCCAGACAATTGGACCATTCTTCTGAGGAAAGCTCAACCTCTGAGATCGCAAGCCATTTCCGATCCACTCTAGAAATTCCTCTGTAGTCGCCGAGATCAGCACTGGCTGACATCCTATGCCATCGAGCGGCACGATACGCTCTTCCGCTTCGACAACGCCCAGAACCTGGTCGGCCCACGACGGCTCGGCGGGAAGTCCGAGAAAACTGACCAGCGTCGCCCAGGCCTGATCTCGCTGGTATCCGAGCAGAATCGTGCGCCCCACGCCTCCGTTCGTGTACAAGTCTTCCGAGACAGCCACCAGATGCCGGACGGGATGCTTCCGGTCGGGCAGGCTAACGGCTCCCTTGTAACAGGATGCGTGCTCGCCGAGGGAGACCTCCTTCACTTCGCCGTCGGGAAATGTCAGCGTGAACGCAGCTTTCTCGTGGATTGCTGCCGTGATCGCTCCGACGTCGGAATCGTTGCCGAAGATGCTGATGAGATGGGCTTGTTCGCCTTCGCCCACGTAACGATCAACGCGCAGCCGGATGCGCGTCGAGGTCTTTTCCGTCATGCGGTGGTACTCAAGCAGCCCGAGTCTCAGGTGCGCATTCTGCATTTCCGACTCCTTCCGGCTTCGCCGGCGTCTCGGTCAGCTTCATGGTCCTTCCATCCGCGTAGACCAATCTCAGCTCATTTGCCCAGCGTTCCCGGTGGTGAATGATCTGTTCATCGCCGTCCTCTTCGACAAAAGTGGTCACGTGTTTGACCGATCTCCATCGCGCGATGTGCCGGTCAGCACCCTGGCCGAACACGCCATTCAATAGGCCGGCCGTGCAAAGGAGCCCGACATGGCCTCCATGCAGCGGCGTAATCGGGCGCCCGGTGGCCACGTCCTCGCGCGGCATCAGAAACGGCATAACCTGCCTCCATGCACCGGAATGCGGCAGCAAGTCTTCAAGCAGGTCGTACGGCAGCCCGCGGTACTGCAGCGTGGCCTCGTCCGACGGAGGAACGAGATAGGGGGCACACACGCCGGGAGCGAGCTCAGGCAGTTCATGGAAGCTGCCATAAGGGCTGATACGCTGGAGCTGCCTTCGGCACTCCTCGACCGCGACGCCGCGGACATTGCGGCGAACTCCAAGCACCACGATTTGTCGGAATCGGACCGACTCTTCATTAGTCATGCGGAGGATGCACAGGTTGGCGAAGTGCGAGCTCAATATCCCCACGCATTCATGCAGGCGCTCGAACGGGATGACCATCACCAACACGCCATCCATCGCAAGCCATCGAAATGTGTGTTCCAGAAACAGGCGCTCCATGCGACTGTTGGCAATGGGGCCGATTTCTGAATCATAAGGGGGATTCAGATACAGGAGCGAAAATGACTCGGGCCTGGCCGCTGCGTCAAACGTATTTCCCTGGATCGTCTCGATCCCTTTGGAGCTTGCGACCATTGCCCGCTCTGCATCGAGTTCGACCCCATAGCGGCGCACATCCGCGCCGTGTGTCAGCAGGTTAAGAGCTGTGCCTTGACCCACGCATGGATCGATCACTGAGGCCGGTAATGTGAAGGTGAGAAGCTCGCGAAGCTTGGCACATTCGCTCTCGGGGAGCGGGTAGTAGCCCATTTTCAACCGCGCGGCATTTCGAGCCATGGACTCCTCTTTCTGTCGGATGATGACTGTGCGAAATAAAGCACAGTTTTGGCCGGGAATAAAGCATATCTTGGCCTCGCCCGAGGGACGCGCTGGAGGGAATCGGCCGGCGAGCTACGGGAATGCCACCTTGGCTGAGATGGTACGAGTCTCGCTGAGTGCCTCGGCGGCCTGTTCTCATCAACCGAAGATCATGCGGAGACAGCTCGGCGGACACTCGCCGACTCGAAAGTCCCCTTGCATGCGGCTGCCTAGGCGCTTCATTCCTAATGACAGTCTTGCGAACCAAAGTCCACCGGATCA
>Ga0302319_10013998_pt1 | contig 14994 bp, 10 predicted proteins | sample Bog_T0_2_FD_203319 | JGI IMG/M metagenome (GOLD analysis project Ga0302319, IMG submission 203319) | Peat permafrost microbial communities from Stordalen Mire near Abisko, Sweden - Bog_T0_2 | ecosystem: Environmental > Terrestrial > Soil > Wetlands > Peat | place: Sweden: Abisko, Stordalen Mire... | reverse complement strand
GGATTACATTCTCCAGCCGGAACTCTATCCCGACTTGTACAAAGATCTCTATCACAAGGTGCGGATCAACTACTATCCGCCGCGCGGGGATAACAAGGAAGGCTGGGATAACATCGATATCTTCGGCTGGCTGGGTTATCCGATGCAGATCAAGGTGGATTTCCTTTGCCGCGATTCGATCCTGGCGGCTCCGATTGCGCTGGACCTGGTGCTGTTTCTGGATCTGGCGAAACGCACGCCGCAGCTGGCGAACATCGGGATTCAGGAGTGGCTCAGCTTCTACTGGAAGTCGCCGCAGACTGCGCCTGGGTTGTATCCGGAGCATGATCTGTTTATTCAGTCGATGAAGCTGAAGAACACGCTGCGTCACATCATGGGAGCGGACCTGATCACGCATCTGGGGTTGGAATACTACGACTGAGCTGGCTTTTGCGAGTCCCACCCTGGCGACAAAGACAAAGGCGTCGCGAGGGTGGGGCACCCAATTTGTTGATCGCTCGGCAAGAGCCTCATCCGTTTTGGTTGGGGCTCTTGCTTTTTTGCCTCTGAGGGGGTTTCAGGCGGCGGCGGCCTGGACCAGCCTGCGGACGGTGAGGACGGTGATGTCGTCTTCCTGACCGAATTCTTTGGCGGCGTCGGCGATGAAGAAGGCGGACTGGCCGCTGAGGTTGCGGACCCGGTCGAAGCCGAAGAGCTCGCCGTTGGGTTTGCGGGCTTCGGCTACGCCGTCGGACATCATGAGCAGGCGGTCGCCGGGATGCAGGTAGAGGCGGGTTTCTTCGTAGGTGACGCCTGAAACGACGCCCAGGGGCAGGCCGCCGGGCAGGACGATTTCCTGGCTGTTGAGGTAGGGGGGCGGATGTCCGGCGCTGGCGATCGCCACTTCTCCGTCGGCGGAGAAGTAGGCTACTTCGCAGGTGGTGAAGCTGGAACTGCCGACCAGCACCTGGTTCAGTCCGGCGAGCAGTTGCGCTGGTGAGCTTTGCGGTGAGCGGCGGAGGGCGCCCATGAGCATGGAGACGTTCATCGCTGCCTGAAGGCCGTGGCCGGCGACGTCGCCGATGACGATGAGCAAGCCGCCGTCCCCGGTGGCCTGGATGTGGAAGAAGTCGCCGCCGACTTCGGTAGCCGGAGTGTAGACGGTGTCGACATGGAAGCCGGGGGTTAGCGGCGATTCGCGGGGAATCATCAGCTCCTGAACGCTTTTTGCGGCGGCGAGTTCGCTGGCGGCGCGCTCGCGCTCGCGGTGGGTGCGGAGGAAGCGGACGAAGATGATGAGGATGATGACGAAAATTCCGACGAAGTCGGCGAAATCGGAGAAGTGAATCGGTATCGGTCCGGCCTGGAAGCTGAGCGGGGATTGGACGGGTGTTCCGAGCCAGCTTGTGGAGGCGGCTGTGGAGGCCAACTCGACCAGGCCTACGACGCTGAGCAACAGGGGCAGGAGCAGGAGCGCAGCTTCGTAGTTCTTTTTGATGGCGGCGATGGTGAGCGTCAGGCCCACGAATAGGACCCAGGTGAAGACCCAAAGCAGGCAGAATGCGCCCGATATGAAGAGCGCGACGGCGACGCCTCTACCTTCGCGAATCGACAACAACAGCGGTCCAAAAGTGATGAGGATCGGAGAGGAATAGCGCATGGCGAGGATGTACCAGCGCTTGCGCAGGCCGAGGAAGGCGACCAGAAATTCGAAGTACAGATAGGCGGAGATGAGGAGCAGCTCGAAGACTTCCGCCGCCATCCATAGCTGGTCGATCTGGCCCATGCTGCCGATCAGCCCGATAAATGGCAGCGGGGCGACCATGAGCATCTGGAGGCCGAGCCAGAGGTACTCGATGTGATCCTGCTGGGTGTAGAAGAGTGCGAGTAGAAAGAGCGCGAGCAGAACCTTGAGGCCGGCGTCGACAAGTTGGGGAATGCGCTCGAAGAGCATGGCGTGATTCCACAGATCCAAATGCGAGACGAGGTCGGAACGTTCGCCGAGGAAGAAGGTGCGATGGGCGAAGAAGCCGGTATAGGCATCCATGCCGAAGGCGACAAAAGGAATTCGGGCGGCCAGGGTGAGATCTGTCGTTCCGTCGGGCACCTGGATGGGATAGATACGTGAGATCTGCTGATAGGTTTCCGGTGTGGTTCCGTTGAGTCCCTCGGGGTTGATCAGCTTTCCGTTGATGAAGAGGTCCATGCCGACGGTGCCGCTGATGGAAGCCTGGGTGCTGCGGGTTACGGGTACGCGGACGAGGAGCGCGAGTGGCCCGTGGTTGTCAGGCAGCACGATGTGGATCCGAAACCAGGCGAAGGGGCGGCCATGGGGATGGGATGGATGCCGGGGATCATTGGGTGCGTGATCGTTTGGGCCGTGATCATGCGGGGGGCCTTTGTCGTCATCGTCGGCGGCGGAGTCATCGACTTCGGCGAGAGCTTCCTTGGCGTCGCGGGTGGGCCAGCTTGAGTCGTCGAAGTCGGGCTTTGCGGGGTCCGTTCCGGGCGCGATTCCGAGACGCCAGTTGTGATCCAGGATCAAGGGCCCACCCATGTGGGTCGCATTGAAGACAACCGGTGTGCCCTGGTCCGGAACCTTTCCCTTCGGCGGCCGGATGTTGGGATGGGGAAATGGCAGGCCAAGCGGCGGGCCGTGATGATGGTCGTCGGGCGGTGGGCCGGGGGCGCCAGATGTGCTGGTTGGGGCTTGCTGGGCGAGAGTACCGGTGCAGCTGAATGCGAGGAGCAGGAACACCCCGGAGAGGAGGATTGGCAGAGCCGCGATTTTGCCTGAATTACGGAGGGTGGGGGGATGTTTTCTCATGCGGCGCAGCAATATCTTTCCTTGCATCGTGCCCTTCACTTTATCGCAGACGGGCCAGGGTTCCAATGCGAAAGGAGATACGCTGGGGATGAGACTGTGCCGGAGAAGCAGGTTAGCAAGCATTCCGGGCGGGGAAAACCGGTCAGGATTCGCCAGTTTGGGCAGATCCCATTGTTTCCTTGTTCCCCTGCGAAAGTATTTTGTGCGGCGTCAAATATCGGGTCGCATTTCCCTCACGAAAGAGCGCATACTGTCGTCTAACGAGGTGGAACTGCATCCAAAGTGAGGCGTGGTGCGGCTGCCAGGAGGCGTCCGAGATGAAAATTGTCGAGCTAATGCGCACACGGGCTTATCCGGCCGGGCTGATTCTTACCTTGCCGCTGGCGTTTGGGGCTGCATGCTTTGCCCAGTCCAGCACTCCCCAGTCCGGCACTCCCCAGTCAAGCGGGTCTCAGGCCGGGACGGCGCAGACGACTTCGGCGCCGGCGCAGCAGACTCCGGGTACAGCGAGTCCGCAGCAGCCTGCCGCGGGCGCGGGGACGAGCGCAGCTTCGGATCAGAGTGCGGCAGACAAATCAGCAAAGTCGGACGCGTCGGTTTCCGATGCGGAAAGCAAAGCGTGTGTGGATGATCCGGATACGCACAAGAATCCCTGTGGCGCGCCCAAGAGCAGCAACAAGGGCAAAGACTCGGCCAAGGCGGCAGCGGCCAGCCCGACGCCGGTGCTGGTAGAGCCGGGCAGCCAGATGGAGAAGGTCAAGGCCGGCAGCATTGACGACGTGAGCGCGGTGGGGAATCGTGATATCGGCGCGCGCGGGATTGGCAACTGGTATTCCACCGACTCCGAGATACGGATGGGACGGCAATACGCGGCGGAAATTGAGAAGAGCACCAAGTTCATTACGGACCCGACGATCACGGAGTATGTGAACCGGATTGGCCAGAACATTGTGAAGAATTCGGACTGCAAGGTGCCGTTCACGATCAAGGTGATCGATTCGGACGAGATCAATGCGATGGCGCTGCCGGGCGGATTCTTCTATGTGAATTCCGGGCTCATACTGAATGCCGACGAGGAAGCTGAACTGGCCGGCGTGATGGCCCATGAGACGGCTCACGTGTGCGCGCACCACGCGGCACGGGAGATGACCCGGGCCAACTATGCACAGCTGGGAACGATTCCGCTGATCTTTATTGGCGGGTGGACGGGTTACGGAATTTACGAGGCGGCTTCGATCGGCGTGCCGATCACCTTCCTGCATTTCTCGCGCGAGTTTGAGGCGCAGGCGGACTATCTGGGCGTGCAGTATATGTACCGCGCAGGGTACGATCCGCAGGCGTTTATCAGCTTCTTTGAAAAGGTTCAGGCACTGGAAAAGCGGAAGCCGGGACTGGTTGCCAAGGCGTTCTCGGATCATCCCCAGACTCCGGACCGGATCGAGCATTCGCAGGCCGAGATTGCGCATATTCTGCCGGCGAAAGACGAGTACACGGTCACAACTTCAGAGTTCGACGACATCAAAGCCCGCCTGGCGCGGATTGAAAACAAGCGCAGGTTGAACGACAACAATACGAAGAAGCCGTCGTTGCGCAAGGCGAGCAATTCGAAGGATGATTCGACTGCCCAGTCGAACGATCCGAATGCGAATCCGAGCGATCAGCCGACGCTGCATCGCCGCGAGGACGGTAACAATAATTAAAAATTAAGACAGCAACACCCTTTCGCCTTCCGTGCTGGTTACGACTGGCGCGGAAGGCGATTAACGACTCGAATTCCCTCTCTTCATTGGGACGCCGGGGCAGTCTTGTGAGCGGTTTTTCAAAGAGTATACTAAGTGCAAATCGCTAAAGACTGTTGGGCTTGTCTCAGTGCCGGGATGAGGCGTGCGCAACGGAAATTTGAGACGCGATTCTAGCCTGTATGAAAAAAATCCTGATCGTTGCCGCAGTGTTTCTCTTCATCGTGGTGCTTACCAATCTAGCCAATCGCGTTCCTGCCGATGGCGGCTCCGGCACGTCTTTCAGTCTCAAGGCGCAGAAGGTCGTGGCGTGCTCGGCCAACGAGATTGTGCTGGTCGATCCGCACCAGAAGGCGACGCGGCTGGACAAGGATGAAAGCTGGCCGGAGTGCGCTGCATTTCAGAGCAACCAGGTGCAGGACTTCTATCTTTCGCGGGGCGCGAAGACGCACTTCCTGGGATTTGAAAAGACCGCCTGGTGGCGAAAGGCGATGTAAGCCTGCGGTGGTGTCTACCTGGAAACGCTCTCGAGCTTGTCTGGAGCTTCAGCAACGGGCGAACCTGGTGCGAAGGACTGTTCCCGTTTGAATTGTTTGCTGAGCGCAAGGCCCTGCTGCTGATAGGACGAGCCGATGGGTCCCCCATAGACTTTGTCGGGTGTCGCCGCCATGTTGTAGTAGTTCAGCCTGCCGACGAATTGGTCATCTTCGAGGAGAATGGGCATCTGGCTGGCGCGTACTTCGAGGACGGCTCGCGTGCCGGGAATTTCTCCCTGCCTTCCATAGCCGAAACCAGGGTCGAAGAAGCCTGCGTAGTGGACGCGGAATTCCTGGGAGGCCAAGTCGTAGGGAAGCAGTTCCGCGGCAAGGTCGGGTGGGACGCGGACGCGTTGTTTGGATGCCAGGATATAGAACTCTCCCGGCTCGAGAATGCATTGACGCTTTCCGTCGTTGAAGATGGGGCTCCAGAAGCCCGCGATGTCGTAGTAGTCGATCTTGCTGAGGTCGATAGGCGCGGTGAATTTGTTGGCGCGGTACGCGACTACGCCGCGCGCATTGCCTTCGAGATCGACGGTCAGGCGCAGTCCGCGATCGATATTTGCCTGCCCGCTGACTTCGCCGGCGTCGACGAGGGGATTGTCCTGATCGAGCTGCTTCAACCGGGCATCGCCGGCGGCGACAAATCTGCCTCGGCCGAAGCGGAGTTGATTGAGCTTCATTCCTGCGCGAACGAGGATAGGGAAGGTCTGCGAGACGACCTCGATGTAAAGCCGGCCGTTGTAGCCCCGGCGCACGCGCTCGAATTCGTCTCCTGGCTCGGTGATGAGGCGTGTGAAGATGTCCAGCCTGCCGGTGGTGCTCTTGGGGTTGGCGATTCCGTATACGTCGGGCGGGAGCGCGAGGCTCTCCATGAGGGGGATGACGTAAACGACGCCCGGCTCCAACAGGGTGGGATTGGAGATGTCGATGATTTCGGTGAGCATTCCGTTGGCTTTGGCGCTCTCCAGCAACGTGGAGGACTTGCCGGGGAGGAAGCTGGCGCGGACGCGGTAGGCCTCTTGCGAGAGGCGCAGGTCGATGCTGGACGGCTGGACCTGGGTGTCTGAAACCTCGGCATCGGAGCGGATTTTGCCGGTGCGGATGAATTCGCGGATGACCTGAGACGGCAGAATGCCCTCGCCGCCTGGCTCCCGAGCGGGAACGATAGAGTCCGATGCCAAGAGTTCCTCCACCTTGCGTTATGCCGACTCTGCGGGGATGCCGGACGACTTCCAGAGAGTCGCTGTGCGACCCCGTAAGAGCCGTCGCCAGCAGCGCCTAGTCTGCGCGCAGATCATGTGCAGGATAGCAGGTGGTCAGCCTTGCGGATTCTCTGCGAATCCAGGCTCTATTGTGGAATTTGCGCCGAAGACAAGCCCAATCAATGATTTCCAGGACGACGTCTTGCAAGCAATCCCTGAGCGGAGGGTCGGCGCATGGCTCCGTCAGCAGCCGTTCTTGCAACGGGCGATGATGACATCGTGAAGACGTTGACGAACTGAGTCTGGAAACTCGTAGATATCATGGTCGCGGTAGATTTCGATTGTTTTGAGAGTCGTGTTCAACGTCACCTCGCAGTGGTCGCACCCTTTGAGGTGTTCCCGAACGAGGGAACGGGTTTGCGCCGAGACTTCGTCGTCGATCACTTCGTCGAGCAGCGCCAAAAATTCTGTGCAGGTCACTTCTCACCAGCCTTCTTTTGACGGAAGTAGCGGCTCAGGCGTTCGCGCAACTGGAGCCGCGCTCGCAACAACCGCGATTTTACCGCCGGGACGCTCAAACCGAGCGTTTCGGCCGTTTCTTCCGTGGAAAGTCCATCCACGTCGCGCAACACAAAGACGATCCGAAAACCATGCGGCAAGCCCTGGATCGTTTTGCGCAAAATTTCGGCTAGTTCTGCCTGGCCGTAGTTCTGCTCCGGATTGGGACTCCAGTCGGCGAGGTCGCGAGGGACGCTGCCTTCTTCGGTCTCAATATCGTCATCGATCGAAACCATCTTCCCGGTGCGACGCTTGCGCAGCCGCATCAGGGATTCATTCACCGCGATCCGTACCAGCCAGGTATAAAACTTGCTGTTTCCCTGGAACTGATCGAGTTTCTCGTAGGCCTTGAGAAACGCGTCCTGCACCACGTCCTGCGCGTCTTCGCGGTTTTGCGTGATGTGCTGCGCAATGCGGAAGATCTGCCGGTCGTACTTGTTGACGAGCGTCTCAAAAGCCTGAACGTCCCCGGTACGAGCACTGGCAACCAGCGCTAGATCGGGGTGCTGCTCGTTCTCTCCTATTTGGATGGTAGCCATGCCGGATAGTTGCGGAAAATCCGCTGCCTTTCCTTGGAGGATTCGGGGGAGGGTCGCCGGGCCGCCTTCGAACCTCTAGTGTACCGGACGATATGGGGATAGCCCAAGTGGCTATGCGGCAGCGGACTGGCCGAAATAACCGACGGGAGGAAGTGGCCACTGCAGCGGCCCAGCAGGGTTGACGTCAGTTCAGTTCCAATTCCCATTCCTGACCGATGAGATCGTGGCCGAAGTTGTGATGAGGTTGTTCTTTGACCAGCCTGAAGCCGGCGCGTTGGTAAATGCGATGGGCTGCGGTGAGAATACTTTGCGTCCAGAGAACGACCTTGCTGTAGCCCGCGGTTTTGGCAAAACGAAGGCATTCCGTTACCAGGGCATCGCCGAGTCCCATGCCTCTGGCGCTCGAGTCGACGAAGAGCAGGCGCAGCCTGGCGGTCTTTGGTTCGGTTGGGTGTTTGACAAGAAAAATGTGGCCTACGTTTCGACCGTCGATTTCGGCGACCCAGCAGCGCTCGCGGGCGGCGTCGAAATTGGTGATGAATTCATCGACGATTCGGGCTACGAGCGCCTCGAAGCTCTCATCCCAGCCATACTGCTGGGCGTAGCCTACGCTCTCGCTGTAGACGACCCAGCCCATGTCGCCGACGCGATGGGGCCGCAGGAGGAAGCGCCGTTGGCCTGGGGATTGTTTCGAGAGGATGCCTTCGATGGATTGCATGGAGCGGAGGAGGTCGAGGCGAGCCGAATGGGGCAGGCTATCGAGAACGGAGGCGGCCTGCTGTTCGGAGAGAGCGTTGAGTTTCTTGAAGGCAGATTTGCCGCGTGCGGTCAGGGAAAGTTCGGCGAGGCGGCCATCTTGCTGCGAGGTTTTTCGTTTCAGCAAAGCCTTTTCTTCGAATTTGGCCAGCAGGCGGCTCAGATATCCGGCGTCGAGGCTGAGTTCTTCGGCGATTTCGCTGGCTTTGGGCGCGCTTCGCGTGCCGAGTTCGTACAGGACGCGTGCCTCGGTCAGGCTGAACTCGGTGTTCAGAAGGCCCTCGTTGAGTGTGCCGATGAACTTTGTGTACATGCGGTTGAAGCGGCGAAACGCTGTGGTGTCCGGTAGAGTTTGCGCGGAGGATGACGGGGCAGAAATCTCGGACATCATGTTGCTATTGTTATCCAATATAGTTGACTTAGTCAACCATATGATTTTGAGCCGATGCCGGATTGTGCAGCCTGCGGCTGCTCGCGGGATTCCAAAAGGGAACTCATGTTACGCGAGTGGTACGCAGCTCGAATGCCGGCGCGCAAAACTCGCGAAATCCGCTTAGAGTGTTTGTATGGGGCAGTTTTCGATCCGCAGACGGGAGACTCCAGTTCGAGGCGCAATCTGGGGCGGCAGGGTCCCCGGGATCTTGCGCGGACCGGCGGAGAAGCTTCGCCGTGGTTGTATTTGCGGCGTTGCTTTGGCGGCATTTCTAGGTGCGGCAGCGCTGGCTCCCGAGATGCACGGGCAAAGCACGAAGACTCCGCCTCCGGCCAAGCATCACGCGCAAGCAAAAACCGCGGCCCACAAGGCTGCTGCCGGCAAGTCTGCGAGCACTGCGGCGCCGCGACCGCGGGCTGGTCGCCGTCCTTCAAAGAGGAGTGCGGGCCGGGCGGGCCGCTCGGCGCGGTCAGCCAAGTTGAAGCTGGCGTTTGTTGCCTCCACGGAACTGCGGCCGATGGCGCAGCAGCTGGCGGCCACGCGCACCGCTGCTGCTTACGCCGGGGTTACGGCTTATGCGCATGCACACACAGGCGAGGCTGCTTCTGCGGCGTACCTTGCACTGGGGCATGCTTACCTTCTGGACAACCGGTTTGCCGAGGCGTCGGCCAATCTGCGCCAGGCGAGGGCCGCGGGCGATGCGCTGGCCGACTACGACGAATATCTGGCGGCCAAAGCGGAGCACGATAGCGGGAGTGACGCTGCCGCGGAACAATTGATCAAGGGATTTGCGGAGCGCAATCCCGACAGCATTTTTGTCTCGCAGATCCCGGAGCTGGAGGCGCAGATCCTGCTGGGGATGAACGATTTTGGCGGCGCGCGAAAGGTGCTCTCTGCCGCGCCTGAGTCCGCAGGCCGTGCCGGTTACCAGCTTGCCCTTGGTGAAGTGGACCAGGCACAAGGGCAATTGGATGAAGCCGGGCAGGTTTACAAGCATGTGCTGCTGAGTTGGCCATTGGCGTATGAGGCGCAGACGGCGCGGACGCGGCTGACGGTTTTGGGGATGGAGTCGACTCTGACGGCGTCGGAATTGCGCAGTCTTGGCGATGCGTATTACAAGGCGGGGCGTTACGCGGAAGCGTCCGAGCAATATCATGCGCTGGCGCGCGGAAGTGGAACGAATGCCGCAGAGCGCACTGAGTTTGCCGTGGCTGCTGCAGCATGTGATTTGAAGCTGAAGCGGCTTACACGGGAAGAGGCCGAAGCTTTACCTGCGACCAGCGATGAAAATGGCGCCCGGCGGCTCTACCTGCTGGTGGAGCTGGCGCGTAGTCACGACGACTTGACTGCCCAGTCAGCGTACGTCGATCTTCTGCGCACAAGTTTCCCGCATAGCCAGTGGTTTGCGGAAGCGCTGTTCTCGTCCGGCAATATGTACTTGCTGCGCAAAGACTATCCGCGCGCGGTGACGTACTACTCCGAGCTGGCGCGGGGTTTTCCCCAGAACGCGAATGCCGCCGCGGCGCACTGGCGCGCTGGATGGTGGTCGTATCGTCAGGGATTGTATGCGCAGGCGGCGCAGATATTCGAAGATCAGATCCGGCAATATCCCGGCGCCAAGGAGACGGTCAGTGCGCTGTATTGGCGGGCGCGATTGTACGAGCAGGAAGACCATCAGCCGGCGATGGCAGCAGCGCACTACCGCACGCTGATCAAGGCCTACGCGCATTTCTTCTATGCGCAGATGGCGCGGGAGCGGTTGGTGGCGCTGGGAGATGCCACTCCGGTGTCTGTGCCGGCGCTGGATAAGTATGTGCCGGAGACGATTCCCAAGCTGGACGCGACTTTTCCCGAGGGCGACCCGCATCTGGTGAAGGCGCATCTGCTGGTGAATGCGGGACTGACGGAGTATGTGCCGCAGGAGATCGCGGCCGCGCCGGGAAGCTCGTCGTGGAGCGGGATCGCCGAGGCGGAGATCTACACATCGTTCGGCGATACCTTTCACGCCATGCGGGTGCTGAAGCGGGCGTTGCCGTACGCCGCATCTGCATCGATCAAGTCGATCCCGCTTGCTTACTGGCGCATCCTGTTTCCCGAGCCGTATTGGGATACGATTCAAAGCGAGTCGGCGAAGAATGGGCTGGACCCTCATCTTGTGGCTTCGCTGATACGGCAGGAATCGGAGTTTAACCCCACGGCTATCTCGCACGCCAACGCGTATGGGTTGATGCAGCTGCTGCCTTCGGTGGGAAAGCAGATGGCGCGCGAAGAGGGGATGGGACCGATTGAGCCCAGGCAGTTGCTGGATCCGATCCTGAATATTCGGCTTGGGACACGGTATCTGCGTCAGACGCTGGATCATTTTGGGGGATCTCCGGAATACGCACTGGCTGCATACAACGCCGGTGAGAATCGCGTGACGGACTGGCAGGCTGCGGGGCCGTATCACGGGATCGATGAGTTTGTGGAGTCGATTCCTTTCACGGAGACGCGCGAATACGTGCAGGCGATCCTGCGCAACCAGGACATCTACAAGGGCATCGATCAATACGCAAAGAGCGCACAGGTTACGCAGCGTGCGGCTGCGGTGACCTCGCCTCCCTCGGCAGCGACCAAGCCTCAGGGCGGGCCGTCGATGGCGCAGTAAGAAGTGTTGTTCAATTGAAGGCGAATTGCACCTTTGAGGGATGGGAATCCAGGCAGATATCTGTATTGTGGTTCCATGGTGGTTGACGGAATTTTGTTGCCACGCAAGACTGGCTTCAAGTAACGTTTGAGGATTCACCAAGAACTGTTCGTTCGATTTCATGGCTTGCTGCGAACTACCCAAGGTTGCGGCTTACCTTTTGGTCGCAACCCTGTCGAATTCCCCCAATGGAGGGCAGAATGACAGCTGAGTTGCAGTTCCTCGAAGCATGGATTCCCGACAAGATGGAACCGGGTACGGTCTTTCTGCTGGAAGGGCCGAATTCGTTGGGGCACGGCAACAATCCCTTTGTGGCCGTGCTGGCCTGCCCCGGATGCGGCACTGTCGGCCTGATCACGCGCCGGCAGCTTCACGGTTTTGAAACGATGATTTGCGGCGGCGAGGCGTGCTCTGCGGAGTTCGGCTTCGATGGAGACAACATTCGTTATCGAGCTGCGCAATAGGGGAATATTTCAGGTAGACGTCACGTCGAGCGATGAGGTGGAGCGCATGCGGGAATGCGCCCCACCTCGCGCGATATCGTCATTGCTGTGAACGCGCCGATGAGAAGAGAGCGCACACGCCTGATGCGATGTATGACATCTGCAATACGAGCATCAAAACGAGGACGGACGCGTCCAGGGCTACGCTTCCCGGCCGAGTGTACCAGCCAGGTTCTGCAGATCCTTATAGCGGGCAATTGTGTTTCGGACGTATTCTCCGCAGTGCTGGCTATTCATCAAAGAAGGGTTGACGAAGCCGGCCAAATCTTCTGCAGAGACAGTTGTCTTTTGGTATACAGAGTCGGCCATTGAATTCAAGAGTTCCGCCAGTTTCTGGCGCATGGCGACAAGACCGGGTTCGGCGGCACAGCTTAGCTCCGGATCATTGTGAAGGATTGCGATCTGGTTCCAGAGGAGTGCTGCGGCCCTGATGGAGGTCCGAAGGATCAACTCACTCGCCTGCATGTGTCGCTCCCGGTCGACGCCGAATTCGTATTCGACGGCTTCGCTCATAGTGCGCAGGGTAGAGACATTCTTTCCCAGCCGGTCGCGCAGGCTGTTGGTCTGCCGCAGCAGTTCATCGTTTTGCTGGACGTTATCCGCAAGCACAAAGAGGCTGGCACCGCTTCTCAGTATGGAAGCCAGCACTCGGCGCATCGCGGTCACCGTGCGAACCGGCCAGATTTGATCGAAGACAAACCACATCACAATGATCGCGAATAGTATTCCCACGAATCGATCGCGGGCTGGGGCCAGCTGCGTCGGCGCGCTAGACCCCTCAAAGGCCACCAGGTAGAAGGCAAAGGCAAGCTGGAGGCCAACGTAGTTGAACCTCGGGCCTCCAGACATCCATCCCCCGATGAAGGCGATCGTTGCTATCAGGATTGTCAGCGATGTAATCGAATCCATGTAGGGAAACAGGTAGGCGGTAGCTCCAATTCCCAGTACGAGGCCCCCGATCGTTGCTCCCAGCAGGCGGTATGCGAGCCGCTGTTTGATTGCGCCCGTAGTGGTGAGCCCAGCGACCATCACGGTGGTGACCGAGGTCGCGGTACCTGGCCAGTCAACAGCGTGATAGAGGATGTAGCAGAGCGTGGCGCAGAGGCTTATCTTGAGCGCAAAAGCGACATTGTCCTTGTCTCTGATCGCGCCTGGAATCAAGAGTGGGACTTTACTGGACGGCAGAACTGCCAGCTCCTTATTTTTCGACGAGTCAGGGTCTGCGGGCATAACGCGAATGAAGTGGATGTTCGTTTCCACGCGGTCCAGCAAGGTATCTGTCGTCTCAGGTCCAGGGTCCAGGCCCTCGACGGGCGCCAGTCCGGCTGGAGGCATGAGTCGGCCACATTCTTCAGCGATGCGTGCACAACGAAGCCGAAAATCAGGATCGTCGTGGGGCTCGCTCTGCAAGCCGAAGGCTGCGGAATGATCCATGAGTTCCGCCAGCATCGTGATTCGAACTCTGGTTCCGATATGAAGACCGCCGGCGTCAAGATTGCGATCGACAATTTCGTTGTAAAGACTCATCATCCCTGCCTGCCCGGCGATTGCAAGCCGCGAGACGCGGACCGCGGAATCGAAGCGTTGTTTCGGAGTGGCGTCCTGCTGAGCAAACAGGCCGAACATCTCCTGCAGAGCCCGGTACCGGATGACGAACTGCTCTACGAGGCGATCGGCAGGAGACCGTGCGCCGAAGATGTATTCAACAGCGACCGCACAGCCAATCGAGAGCGACAATGTGGCCAGCAGGTAAAGGGAATTCTTAACCAGTGCATCTTCGGGAGAATGATTTTCCCAGAAAGATATCAGGACACAATAGAAGAGACCCAACAATGAGCCAAGGGCGGGCAAACTGCTGCACACCACAATCATCCCGGAGATGAAAGTTACGACAACGACGCTTAAGACGCGGGCCATCGGATCGTTATCCGAAAGAATGACCACGGCTAGATCGATGGCGATCGCAACAGCTACGATCAGCGCAGATCCGACTCCGGTGCGCAGGGATACAGAAGGGCTTTCTCCACTGATGACAAAAACAATATATAGACCGTAGTTTGCGAACGGCAGCTGCAGAATCAGCAGCAGGACCAGCAGCACGACAGTGGCGAAAACCATCCGCAGGGTCCTGTTTAGACGACCCGGCGTGGGCTGCAGGTCCTGCCAGATGCTCTGCATCCATGGCATGGAATTCGGAGATGACGGATTCACATTCACTCTGCTATCTCACAACCGTTACGGCTGTTGCTCCAATGCGGAACAAATCAGGATCGGGATTCTGAATGAGAATGCGTACCGGGAATCTGGTTGAGAGATGCACCCAATTGAGGGTCCGCTCAATGTTTGGGAGACCGGAGGATACACTTCCATCCTCGGGAAACACGCCATGCCCGATGCTCTCCACCAGCCCGGAGAATTTTCTGTCCGGATGTCCCAGGAGATAAACATCGACAGGCGAGCCAATGTGGATGTTCTTCACCTTCCCCTCGCGATAGTTCGCGACGACATACCATTTGCGAGTATCGATGAGAGTGAACAGTGTGGTACCCGGCCGGGCGTAAGCGCCTAAGGAGATGTTCATGTTGGTCACGTAGGCGTCGAAGGGCGCGACGACGCGACATCGCTCGAGATTGAGCCGGGCCTGATCAACCCGTGAGGCCAGACCGGGCCGCTGCGACTCCAGGATGTCCAGGGTGTCGACGATATGAATCGACTGTCCCAGCTTTGCCCGGGATTCGGAGGCCTGGTCGTCGGCCTGCTGTTGGCGAAGTGTGGCTTGCGTCTGCTGGGCCTGCGCTTCGCTGAGAGCGGCCACGGCAGAATCATAGTTGCCGCGCGCTACCCGTACCGCCGTATTGGCTTGATCCACCTGGTCTACGGTCACGTATTGTTTCTGGAGCAGGGGCTCAATGCGATGCAGGTCATTGGTGGCATATTTCAGCTGAGCCTCAGCGGCATTCACTGCAGCTTGCGCGCGGATGACTGTCGCCTTGGCTAAATCGACTCCGCTTCCTGCGGTTTTGATTGCGGTTGTTGAATCATGGACGGCGGCGTGCGCCGCTTCCACCGCGCTATTTTCCGCCGCGATTTTGCGCCTGGTGTCCGCGATCCGCTGTTCCAGGTTGTCCTGATCGGAAAGAGCCTGCTGCAGGGCATACTGATAGTCGCGAGGGTCAATGACGAACAGCAAATCGCCCTGTTTCACAAAAGAGTTGTCCAGGACAGGCAACTGC
>Ga0302319_10013993_pt1 | contig 14997 bp, 13 predicted proteins | sample Bog_T0_2_FD_203319 | JGI IMG/M metagenome (GOLD analysis project Ga0302319, IMG submission 203319) | Peat permafrost microbial communities from Stordalen Mire near Abisko, Sweden - Bog_T0_2 | ecosystem: Environmental > Terrestrial > Soil > Wetlands > Peat | place: Sweden: Abisko, Stordalen Mire... | reverse complement strand
ACCCGGTGAGCGGCTGCATGACGGCGGCCGCCAGCATGTAGGAACTCACCGCCCACGTGCCCTCGGTGGTGCTCACACCGAGGCTGCCCGAGATCGCCGGCACCGAGACATTGACGATGGTCAGATCGAGCACTTCCATGAAGGCCGCCGCACCGACGGCCGTGGCGAGCAGCAGCAGCCGGCTGCCGCGCAGTGGCGGATACTCGAACGAGGATGCCTGGGCAGGTTCGGCCACGGTGAGCGGCGCTACTGGTCGGATCCGAGGTTGCGCCGGATGATGGCATCGGCTTCCTGGCTCGCGCGGTCGAGGTCGCGCACCAGGACGTGACTGTCGTCCGGCCGCTCTTCATGCATGTCGGCGGCGAGCACCGGACCGCTGCGATCCTGCGTGTCGACCCGGACCGTCGTCGACAGGCCGATGCGCAGTGGGTACTTCGCAAGATCCTGCGGGTCGAGCCGGATGCGCACCGGCACCCGCTGCACCACCTTGATCCAGTTGCCCGAGGCATTCTGCGCGGGCAGCAGGGCGAACGCGGCGCCGGTGCCGGCCGCCATGCCCTGCACACGGCCGCGGAACGCGACCGCACCCCCGTAAAGATCGCTGTCCACCTCCACCTGCTGCCCGATGCGCATGTGGCGCAGCTGCACTTCCTTGAAATTCGCGTCGATCCACAGTTCGTTGAGCGGCACCACCGTCATCAGCGCCTGACCGGCCACGATGTGCTGACCGAGCTGCACGCTGCGCTCGGCGACATAGCCGGTCACCGGCGCCACGATGGCATTGCGCTGCGCGGTGACCCACGCATCGCGGAACGCGGCTTTGGCCTCGAGCACCGCCGGATTGTCGGCGACCGCGGACCCGTCGACGAGCGCGTGCGCGGCTTTGGCCTGGCGCAGCGCCTGATCGAGCGCGGCGCGCGCGAGCGCGACGGCCTCGCGGCCGTGGCGCAGCTCCTCCGGCGCGATGGCCTGCTCGGCGAGCAGCGGCTCGCGGCGGGCAAGATCGACTTCGGCGCGCGCCAATTCGAGTTTGCGGGCCGCGGCGGCGGCATCGAACTGGCCGGCCGTCGCACGCTGTTGACGCACCTGGCGCACCGTCTGCGCGAGGACGCTGGCGGCGCGACTCAGGGCGGTTTGCGCATCGACTGGATCGAGACGCACCAGTTCCTGACCGGCCTTGACGAGTTGGGTGTCGTCGGCCAGCACCGCGACGACCGTGCCTGGCACCTGTGCCGAGATGACCAACTTGTTGCCGTTGACGTACGCATCGTCGGTCTTCTCCCGCGTCGAAAGCACGAGAAACCACCAGATGACCCAGGCGATGCCGAGGATCACGAACACCAGGGCGATGCTGCCGAGAATGCGGCCGCGGCCTGCCCGATCTGGCGCGGGCCGGTCTGGCGCGGGCCGGTCTGGCGCGGGCCGGCCGGCTGCGTCCCCGCCGTGAGCGGCGCCCGGTTCAGTGGTTGTGTTCATGGGTTCATGGTGCCGCATTGACGGCGCTTGCCGTGCCCTTGAAGTCCTGCGTATCGGCGTAGCCGCCGCCGAGCGCGCGCTGCAGCCCGATATCCGCCGACAGGGCCGCGGCATCGAGTTGCAAGACGGCGTCGCGCTGCTCGATCCAGGCCTCGGTGGCCGCGAGTTCATCGCGCGCGTCGGTGAGCCCCTGCCGCGCCCGCGCCGCCGCACTCGCGCGCAGGCGCGCAGCCGCTTCGAGTGCGATCAACCGCTGCTCGTGCTGCGCGGCGAGCTGTGACCGCGTGGCCGCTGCGCTTGCCACCTCGCGGGCGGCGTCGACCAGGGTTTGGCGATACGCGGCAACCGCCTCGGCGAGCGCGGCGTCCGTGCCCCGGTAGCGCGCATGCAGACGGCCGGAATCGAACAGGGGCAGATGAATCGCCGCACCCACTTGCGGATCGCCGCTGCCGATCTCGAACAAGCGCCCCAGTCGCACGGTCTGCAGCGCCGCCAATCCGTTCACCGAAATGTCCGGATAGAACTGGGCACGCGCGGATTCGCGCGACTGCTGCGCCGATTCCACGCGCCAGCGCCCGGCGATGAGGTCGGCGCGGCGCGCGACCAGATCGATCCGGACGTCGTCCGGCAGGGCGACGCGTACCGTGGGCAGCGGCTTCACGGTGAACGGCGGCAAATCCGCTTCAGCGCGCCCGAGCAGTGCGGCGATCGCCACCACACGCAGCGTGGCCGAGCCGTGCAGCCTCGCCGCCTCCTCGCGAATCGCAGCGAGGTTCGCCGCCTGGCGCTGCAGGCTGTCGGCGGGCTCGAGTTGCTGGCGCACCCGGGCAGCCGCGATCGCCACCTCGCGGTCGGCGGCCGTGAGCCGCTCGGCGGCGAGCTGTACCCGGTTCATGTCCGCCTGCCAGCCGAAGTAGGCATCGGCGACGGCGCTCGCGAGAGCGAGGCCAGCGGCACTACGTTCAGCCTCGGACGCCATGGCCTGGTCCACCGCCGCCTGGACGATGTCGCGCTGCTTGTCCCACCAATCGAAGGTATAGCTCGCCGCGAGGCCGAGATCCGCCTGGTTGTACCAGTTGAAGCCGAGCAGTTGCGGCGGAAATACGCCGTTGTCGCTGAGGCGCTGGCGCTCGACGTCACCGGTCAGATCAACGTGCGCTCCCGCGGCGGCACCGGCTTCGCGCACCGCCTCGCGCGCCGCATGAAAACGCGACTGCGCCGTGGAGAGCGTCGGCGCCGTCGCGACCGCCGCCTCGATCAAGCCATCGAGCGTCGAGTCCTGGTAGCGCTTCCACCAGGCAGCGCTGGGCCAACCGTCCGGCGAGGCGCTCGCGAAGTCGGTCAGCGGCGCCTCGCGGGGCAGTACCACCGGTTGCGGCTTCGGCGGCAATCCCGTGCAGGCATCCAAGGCCGTGAGCACGGTCCAGACCATGGCAAGGGCGACGCGGTGCGATCCGCCCCTCATGCGGGACCCTCCGGAAGGACTGGGGGCGGCCGCACGGCATCGACCTTGAGCGCCAGTGATTTCAGCAGCTCGATGATCTGCTGCTGCTCGGCCGCGGTGAGTACGTCCGCCAGCTCGCGCAGCGGCTGCCACAGGGTCGGCAACAGCCGCCGCGCAAGCTCTTCGCCCTTCTCCGTGACCCGTAGCACCATGCGCCGCCGGTCCAGCGCGGACAAGTCGCGCGTGATCAGGGCTCGGGCCACGAGGCCATCGCTGATGCGCGACATGTTCGCCGGACTTTGCGCGGTGCGGGAACACAGTTCGCTGGGATTGGCGGTGCCGTCGGGTTGCGAATAGAGCATGGTCAGCACGCGGAATTCGCCCTCGGAGAGGCCGTACGGACGGATGTGTTGGTCGAGCATCATGCCGACGTGGTGGCCGAGGAACACCAGCAGCCGGGTGATCAGGATGCCTTCGACGGGCGCTCCGGGCAGGCGTGCGCTCAAACCCCGCAAGCTCGCCTCGATGAGTTCGATCTGATCCCGCGTCATGGAGCGGACTGGACGCCGCCGCAAAGGCTGGTTTTCATTTGAATCCTAACTATTTATTGGCTTATATTCTAAGGCGGAATTATTGTCTGCGTAAATAATACTTGAAATCAAAAACGAAACGTGTCATTTTACTTTCATGCATCCTCCAGATTTGCCCGCCGCGCCGGGCTCGAAGCCCGGACGTCCGCGGCGCGGCACCGAAAGCGACCGTTCGGAGGCGCTGCTCGCCGCGGCCACCCGCGTGTTCCTGCGTGACGGTTACGCCCTGGCGAGTATCGACAAAGTGGCCAGCGAAGCGGGTGCCTCGACGCGGACGATCTACGAACGCTACCGGAACAAGGCTGAGTTGCTGGCGGCCGTGATCATCCGGCTGATCAATGTCGATCTTACGCGGGTGTTTTCGGCCGATGAACTCTGCGAATTCGCGCCCCGCAAGGCGTTGACGGAGGCCGGCCACCTGCTCTTGCAGCACCTGCGCGAGCCGACGCCGCTCGCATTGCACCGCATGTTGATCCGCGAAGCACACCGTTTCCCGGAGCTGATGGTGAAGATCAAGAGCTGCGTGTCCCTGCATCTCGATTCCGCCCTCGCCGCCTACCTGCGCCGGCAGATCGAAGCACGCGTGCTCAGCCTGCCGAACCCGGACTATGCGGCCGACCTGTTCCTGCACATGCTCACGGGCGAATTGCGCGATCGGTTGGTATTCGGCGAAGCCGCCCTGCCCCCGTTCGACGCCAAGCGGCATGTGGAGCAGGTCGTCGACCTGTTTCTGCGCGGCGCCCTGCCGCGCGGCCTGCCGCCGGCCGGCGAGCCGCCGCCATGACCCGCCCGCTGACCATCCTCGCCTTCGGCCTGCTCGCCGCGGCGGTGTTCCTGCTCGGCGGCTGCGCGGTGGGTCCTGATTTCAAGACGCCGACCGCGCCGCCCGCCGCCGGTTACGTCGCCGGGGCGCATACCGCGGCAACGGCCGCCTCACCCGACCCGGGTGGCGAGGCACAGCGCTTCGTCGATGGCCTCGACATCCCGGGACAGTGGTGGACGCTGTTCCGCTCCGACGATCTCAACGCCCTCATCACGCGCGCGATCGCCAACAGCCCGACGCTTGGCGCGGCGCAGGCGGCGCTGCGCCAGGCGAACGAGAATCTCGCCGCCGAACGCGGCAGCTATTATCCGAGCGCGTCCGCATCGGCGCAGAGCGAGCGCGAGCGCGCCAGCAGCGCTTCGTTCGGCGGCATTCCGGGCCTGCCGTCCGCGTTCTTCTATAGTTTGAACAACGTGACGGTGAACGTCTCGTACACATTGGACGTGTTCGGCGGCATCCGCCGCCAGGTCGAAGCCCTGCAGGCCCAGGCCGACTACGAACGCTACGCGTTCGAGGCGAGCTACCTGTCGCTGACGGCCAACATCGTCACCGCGGCGGTGACCGAGGCATCGCTGCGGGCACAGATCGCCGCGACGCTCGACATTGCCGCCTCGCAAAGGCACCAGCTCGAGATTCTCGGCAAGCGCTTCACGGCCGGCGGCTCCTCCCGCGCCGATGTCCTGCAACAGGAGGCGACTCTCGAGAACACGCTCGCCTCGCTGCCGCCCCTGCAGAGCCAGCTCACCCAGGAGCGCAATCTCCTCGCCACCTACCTCGGCGTAACGCCCGCCGAGTATGCGGGCGCCGAATTTCGGCTCGATTCGCTGCACTTGCCCGACGAGCTGCCCGTGAGCTTGCCGTCCAAGCTGGTGGAGCAGCGGCCGGACGTGCGCGAGTACACCGCCCTGCTGCACGAGGCCACGGCACAGATCGGCGTCGCCACCGCGAACCTGCTGCCGCAGATCACGCTCTCGGGCAGCTACGGCGGGGAAGCCACCAAGGCCTCGCAAGTGTTCTCGGCCGATTCCATCGTCTGGAGCCTGGTGGGCGGGGTGACGCAGCCGATCTTCAAGGGTGGCACGCTGGTGCATCAGCGCCGCGCCGCCGTCGCGGCCGCGCAGCAGGCCGCCGCCAATTACCAGGCAACCGTCGTCACCGCCTTTCAAAACGTCGCCAACACGCTCGCCGCCCTCGAGGCCGACGCGCAGGTGTTCGCGGCGGACGCGGCCGGAGAACGCGCCGCGCGCGGCAGCCTGACCCTCGTCCAGGTGCAGTTCAAGAGCGGCGCGGCGAGCTATACGCAGGTGCTCACCGCCGAACAGACCTACCAAAACGCGGCGGTTGCGCTGGTGAAGGCCCGCGCGCAGCGCTACGCGGATACGGCCGCTTTGTTTCAGGCGCTCGGCGGCGGCTGGTGGAATCGTACCGACGTCGACGTCAATGCCAAGGTCAATGCGACAGACTGCTGCAAGGGGTCCCAGTGAATAATTCGGAAATGGGTACGGGCGATGGCGCGCACACCACCGCGGGCGGCCGCGCCATGATCAAGCCGCTCGTGATCATCCTCGTCGGCGCCGCCATCGTGCTCGGCGGGATCTACGGCTTTCACGTGTTCGTGGCCGGCAAGATCAAGGAGGCCATGGCGGCGGGCGCGGGAGCGCCGCAGACGGTCTCGACGGCCACCGCGGCGTTGAGCACCTGGCAGAGCCAGACGCAGGCGGTCGGCACCGTCCGCGCCGTGCGCGGCGCCGATCTCGCGCCGCAGGCCTCGGGAGTCGTCGATGCGGTGGACTTCGATTCCGGTTTGGACGTGAAGGCCGGAACGACGCTGCTGCGCCTCAAGCTCAACGACGACCCGGCAAAGCTTGCCCAGCTCGAAGCCGCCGCCGAGCTGGCCGAACAGACCTACAAGCGCGACGTCGAGCAGCTCGCCGCCCAGGCGATCAGCCAGGCGACCGTCGATTCGGATGTCTCCACGCTGAAGTCGGCCCGTGCCCAGGTGGCCGCGCAGCGCGCGCTGATCGAGGAGAAGATCGTCAAGGCGCCCTTTGCCGGCCGGCTTGGCATCCGCCAGGTCGACATCGGGCAGTACCTTGCCGCCGGCACGACGGTCGTCACGCTGCAGGCGCTCGACACCGTGTACGTCGATTTCTACGTCCCGCAGCAAGCCCTGGCGCACCTGAAGGCAGGTCAGCCGGTGGCGGCGCTGCTCGACGCGTATCCCGGGGAGAAGTTCCCGGGCACGATCACGTCGATCAACTCGCGCGTCGACACGGCGAGCCGCAACGTGCAGATGCGCGGGACATTCGCGAACGCGGACCATCGGCTGGTCCCGGGCATGTACGCCGCGGTGCAGATCGACAGCGGCGAACCGCGCCAGGAACTGACTCTGCCCCAGGCCGCGATCAGCTACAACGCCTACGGCGACACGATCTTCATCATCGAGCAGAAGGGCACTGGCGCGGACGGCAAGCCGGCCTCGGTCGTGCAACAGCGCTTCGTCAAGCTCGGCGCCACGCGCGGCGATCAGGTGGCGGTGCTCTCGGGGCTGCGGGCGGGCGACATCGTCGTCACGGGCGGCCAGATGAAGCTGCACAACGGCACGCCGGTGGTGGTGAACAACGACGTGAAGCCAACCGATGACGTCGCGCCGACGCCGCCGAACGAGTAACCCGAGCCGCCGCCCGTGAATTTCACCGATATCTTCATCCGCCGCCCCGTGCTCGCCACGGTGGTGAGCCTGTTCATCCTGGTGGTGGGACTGCGCTCCTTCAGTTCGCTGCAGGTGCTCGCCTATCCGAAGACCGAGAACGGCATCGTCACCATCACGACGTCGTTCCCGGGCGCGGATCCGGACTCGATCGCCGGGTTCATCACGACGCCCATCGAGGCGGCGGTGGCCCAGGCGAACGGCATCGACTACATGACCTCGACCAGCCAGAGCGGCACCAGCACCGTCACCGTCAATCTGCGGCAGAACTACGACACGTCGAAGGCCGCCGCCGAGATCAACATCAAGGTCAACTCGATCCTGAACCAATTGCCCTCCGGCGCACTGCAGCCGCAGATCACGGTCAAGGTCGGGCAGACCACCGATGCCATGTACATGGGATTCTCGAGCGCGACGCTCGCCCCCAACCAGATCACCGACTACCTGCAGCGGGTGGTGGTGCCGAAGCTGCAGGCCGTCGAAGGCGTGCAAACCGCGGAAATCATCGGCGCGCAGTATTTTTCGCTGCGCGCCTGGCTCGACCCGAAGAAGCTCGCCGCGTATGGCATCACGGCGTCCGACGTCGCCTCGGCGCTGACGGCCAATGACTACGTCTCCGCGGTGGGCAACACCAAAGGGCAGATGGTCCAGGTCACGCTCACCTCGACGACGAGCCTGCACACGCTGGCGGAATTTCGCAAACTCGTCGTCAAGACCGTCAACGGCAGCATCGTGCGCCTGAGCGACATCGGCGAGGTCTCACTCGGCGCGGACAGCTACGAAGCGCGCGTCGCCTTCGACGGCCAGAACGGCGGCGTGTTCGTCGGCATTCAGGTCGCGCCGAGCGCCAACCTGCTCACCGTGATCAACGGCATCAAGGCAATCTTCCCGGCCATTCATGACGGGCTCCCGCAGGGCCTCGACGGCACGATCATCTACGACTCGACCGATTTCGTGAACAGCTCCATCCGCGAGGTCGCGACCACGCTGATCGAGGCGCTGGTGATCGTCATGATCGTGATCTTCGCCTTCCTCGGCTCGCCCCGTTCCGTGCTGATTCCGGTCGTGGCGATCCCGCTCTCGCTGGTCGGCACGCTCGGCATCATGCTGGCGCTCGGGTTTTCCATCAACCTGCTGACGCTGCTGGCGCTGGTGCTTGCCATCGGCTTGGTGGTGGACGATGCCATCATCGTCGTCGAGAACGTCAACCGCCATCTCGAGGGTGGCATGGCCACATTGGCGGCGGCACGCCTCGCCGCACGCGAGCTCGGAGGTCCCATCATCGCGATGACGGTGGTGCTGCTCGCCGTGTTCGTGCCCATCGGCTTCCAGGGCGGCCTCACCGGCGCGCTGTTCGTGGAATTCGCCTTCACGCTCGCCGGTGCGGTGACGGTCTCGGCGATCATCGCGCTCACACTGTCCCCCATGATGTGTTCGCGGCTGCTCCGGCAGCACCGCCCGGAGCAGACCGACTGGGAGACCCGGCTCGTGGTCTACATCGACAGGCGCTTCGAGCGCATCCGTACCTGGTACGAGCGCAAGCTCGAGAAGTCTCTGAGCTACACGCCCGTCACCGCCGTGTTCGTGGTGATCATTCTCGGCAGCATCGTGTTCCTGTACAAATCGTCGAAGAGCGAACTTGCTCCGCAGGAGGACCAGGGCTTCGTCATCATGCAGTCAACCTCGGCCCCGGACGCGAGTCTGGCGCAAAAGGCGCTGTACGACGCCGAGACCTTCAAGCTCTCATCAAGGGTGGCGCATCCACAGCACGTCTTCCAGGTCGATGCGCCCGGCCAGTCCATCACCGGCCTGGTGCTCCCACCGCGCGGTCAACGCAAGCTCGGCAGCAACGAGATCCAACAGCAGCTCACCCAGCAGATGTCGCAGGTCGCGGGCCAGCGGATCGCGGTGTTCCAGCCGCCGTCCCTGCCCGGCGCGTTCGGCCTGCCGATCCAGTTCGCCATCAAGACCACGGAATCGGCCGCCCGCCTTTACGATGTGTCGCAGCCGTTCCTCACCGAGGCCGCGAAGAGCGGCATGTTCATCTTCCTCGACAACGATCTCAAATACGATTCCCCGCAATCGGTGATCGAGATCGACCGCGACAAGGCGGCCCAGCTCGGCCTCACCATGAACCAGGTGGGCAGCGCGCTCGGCAGTCTCCTGGGGGGCGGTTACGTGAACTATTTCAGCATCGACACGCGCTCCTACAAGGTCATTCCGCAGGTCGATCGCGTGTCGCGCCTGAACCCCGACGAGCTGCTCGATTATCCGATCGCGAGCATCGGCGGCGTGCCGGTGTACCTCGGCACCGTGGCGAAGCTGCGGCAGGTGACGGTCCCGGAATCGCTGAATCATTTCCAGCAGCTCAATTCCGCGACCATTTCCGGGGTCATGATGCCCGGCGTGTCGCTCGACGATGCCCTGAAGTACCTGCAGGGACTCGCTGCGCGAACCCTGCCGCAGGGCTACGGCGTCGATTACGCCGGACAGGGGCGCCAGTTCGTGGCCGAGTCGAGCGGCATCATGACGACCTTCGCCCTCGCCATCATCATCGTGTTCCTCGCCCTCGCGGCGCTGTTCGAAAGCTTCCGCGACCCGCTCGTCATCCTGATCTCGGTGCCGCTGTCCATCGCCGGCGCGCTGATCTTCATCGCGATCGGCGTGCACGGTGCGACGCTGAACATCTACACCGAAGTGGGCCTGGTCACACTGATGGGGCTCATCAGCAAGCACGGCATCCTCATCGTCGAGGTCGCAAACGCCGAGCAGGAGACCGGCAAATCCAAGCGCACCGCCATCGTGACGGCGGCCGGCACACGCTTCCGGCCGATCCTGATGACCACCGCCGCAATGGTGCTCGGCGTGCTGCCGCTGGTGTTCTCGAGCGGCGCCGGCGCGGCCTCGCGCTTTGCCATCGGTCTCACCATCTCCACCGGCCTCGCGATCGGCACGATCTTCACTCTGTTCGTGGTGCCGGGCGTGTACATGCTCATCGGCGCGGACCACCATACGATGCATTCGGGCGACCAGCCCGTCGAGACCCCGCGGCCCCGCAGCGCCTGACGGCGCGGTACCGGCCCACACCCGGCCAGGGACCGGCCCGGACAGGCGCGTTCCGACACGGCAAACCGGCGGGAGGCGCGGCCCGGCGCCGCCGCGCGCCGTCGCGCGCCGGTAGCGCACCTTGTTGGTGCGAAAAACTCTTTATTATTCGTTTATTTAAGTATTAAACATAAACTGCTTTGTTAAATACGCAAGCCGCGGCGCCTTGCACGGCGCGCAAACGACTTTACAAAAGTGCTGGGTCCCTTCGAAAACAGCCCGTTGCATTTTGTCGATTGTCTTGTATATTCCAGTCGCAGAGTCTTGATTTATCGAGATTCCCAAGGAAGAAGCAGTCTCGAAACCACTTTAAGGTTTCGGTTTTGTCGAAAAAATAACCAGAGGCATGTATGAGCACTGCTCGGGATTGCTTTCATTTCGCGACACTCGAATTGGTCCGCTCGAGCCCCATCAAGCAACGCTTGATCTGTGCGTACCGTCGCCATCTGGCGACACTTGCGGAAGAGCAATTGCCCACCGAGGCGCGCGATCAATTCCGACGGGTGCTGCGCTGCCTGCGCGGTGTGCAGCCGCTGCGGGGCGAGGATACGGTGGCCGCTTCGGTGCGCAAGATGTCGACGCAGGACGCGGATGATTGCGCCGCGCTGATCGTCGAAATTTTCGGTGTGATGACGCGCAGCCGCGCAGAACTCGCACTCGCCACCGGCGGCACGGTTGTGCAGCTGCACAGCGTCGACACCGACAACGCGGAATACGAAATGCCCGTCATGGTGGCGCACAGCTAGCGCGCACTGCGCGCACTGCGCGTATAGCCGGCGCACCCTGAGCGCGCGGCACTGTCAGGCCGGAGGCATGCTCAATCGAGCTTGAATTCGATCGTGTCCCAGCGAGTGGTTTCCTGATGCCGCGCCTGTCGGCGCAGCGCATCGATTACGTTCCGCTCGTTCCATGCCGACACCTCGTCGGCCAGCTCCCGCAGCACCTTCGGCAGCGGTTCGGTGGAACCGAAGTTCTCCATCACGATCACCGGACGGTCGGCGGATTTGGCGAAGTTCAACTGGAATTGCACGATTTCCGCCTCCGCGCGATACGTGGCGGGCAGTGCGATCACCACCTCGCACGGCGCGATCTGCCGGCGCAGCTGCTCGCGCTGTGACTCCTTGTCGATCGGCCGCGCCGCGTGCGGTTCGCTCGTATTTTTGTAATAGAACGTTCCCGACGATTCGAGGTATTCGAACATCCGCAGATAGTCGTCGTTCTCCACCCAATTGTGGGTGATGAAGAGCCGGATCGGGTTAGCCGGGACTGACATGCAGGGTAGTGTAGCGCGACGATGGGCATGCGCGAAGCGCTGGCCGCCGATACAATGCCCGAAATGCGCCTCCTCCTGTACAACATCCGGTATGCGACCGGTATCGGGCCCGGTTTTCACCTGCCGCTGCCCGGGGCCGGGTACCTGCGCTCGAGCCGGCATGTGCTTTCCCGGATCACGGACTTCATCCGGATGCAGGACCCGGACGTGGTCGGGCTGGTCGAGGTGGACACCGGCTCGATCCGCACCGGCATGGTAAACCAGGCGGAGTTCATCGCCCGCTCCATGGGGCACTACTCGACCTTCGAATGCAAATACGGGGTGGCTTCCGTCAATCAACTGGTGCCCATCGTGCGCAAGCAAGGCAATGCCTTCCTGGCTGCGCCGCGGGTGCGCGGTGAGCGGTTCCATTACTTCGACACCGGCATCAAGCGGCTGATCATCGAGCTCGAGCTCGATGATGTGGCTATTTTCCTGGTCCACTTGTCACTCAAATTCCGGCACCGGCAATCGCAGCTGCGCTTTCTCTACGATCTGGTGCGCAAGTCCAGCAAGCCGGTGATCGTCGCGGGAGATTTCAACACCTACTGGGGCGACCACGAGTTGTATCTCTTCACCGAGGCCGCCGGTCTTGCCAATGCCAACACCCGGGGACTTCCGTCCTACCCGAGCCGCAGCCCGCGCAAGGAACTCGATTTCATCCTGCATAGTGCCGAGGTAGAGGTCAGCCGTTTCGAGATCCCCGACGTGCGCTTCTCCGACCATCTGCCGCTGATCTGCGATTTTACGGTGCGCGAGCGGGCCCAGCGTGCGGCATGACGCCGAATGTGACCCAATGCGCGGTCGCCCGGCGGTATTATGTTAGCATTCACACGCAAAATCATAAGGTTGGAGCATCTGTTGAAACCACGGGACCGCAGCTCGTTCGATGGATGAACGGCCACTCGACCTCGCCTTGCTCAAGACTTTCTCACCGCTCGACGGACTGAAGGCGGAGAATCTGCACGCGCTCGCCCGCAAGACACAAATTCGGGAATTGGCCGCGGGTCGCCTGCTCTTCAAGGAGGGCGACACCGACAAGCGTACCTACTATCTCGTCGCCGGCACGGTGGAAATTCGCGTCGAGGACCGCGTCGTCGGCCAGATTCGGGCCGGCACACCGGAGGCGCGCACACCGCTCGTGCCGGGCTTGCCGCGCAGGTACACCGCCCGCGCCCAGAACGATCTCGAATACATCATGATCGACAGCGATCTGCTCGATGTGCTGCTCACGTGGGATCAAACCGGCCAGTACGAAGTGGCCGAACTGCGCGGCGACGGGCTCGAGGCAAACGGCGACTGGATGACCACGCTGCTGCAGACCAAGGCATTTCATCGCATTCCGCCTGCCAACATCCAGGCGATCTTCATGCGCATGCAGCGCATCAACTACCGCGCGCGCGACGTGGTCATCAAGCAGGGCACGGAAGGCGACTTCTTCTACGTCGTGGTCGCCGGCAGATGCATCGTGACGCGGGAAACGCCGCTCAACAAGGAAGGCATCAAGCTCGCCGAACTCGGGCCGGGGGACAGTTTCGGCGAGGAAGCGCTGATCGCCGAGGCCAAGCGCAACGCGACCGTCACCATGGCCACCGACGGCTCGCTGATGCGGCTCGGCAAGAACGACTTCCAAACCCTGCTGAACGAGCCACTGCTGCAGTGGGTGGATCACGACAAGGCGAAGGAGATCATCGCCGCCGGCGGCAAATGGCTGGATGTGCGCCTGCCCTCCGAGTTCCAAAACTTCCGCATCGACGGCGCGGTGAACATCCCCCTCTACTTCATCCGCCTGAAGTTGAACGCCCTCGACAAGAACACGCCATACGTCGTCTGCTGCGATACCGGCCGGCGCAGTTCGGCTGCGGCCTACATCCTGAGCGAGCGCGGTTTCGAGGCCTACGTGCTGAAGGGCGGCCTCGCCGCGACCGAAGCAGCTCGCGCCCGGTGACGCGGGTTCGATTGCCTACATCGTGTGCGTGGGCTTGTCCCCGCCGAGCGCTCCGGCAAGGTAGTTCTCGATCTTTTTCTGCGTGTTGCCGCGGTCCTGGTCGCTGAACTGCACACCGATGCCGGCGGTGCGCTTGCCCTGTGCGCCTTTCGGCGTCATCCAGATCACGCGCCCCGCCACGGGCAGCTTCTCCTCCTCGCCCATGAGGTTCAGGAGCATGAAGACCTCGTCGCCGAGCCGGTAGTTGCTGTTGGTGGGGATGAACAGGCCGCCATTGCGCACGAACGGCATGTAGGCGAGGTAGAGCGCGCTCTTGTCCTTGATCGTGAGCGTCAACAACCCGGGTTTGTTACTTGGACTTCGCAATTCCTATCGGTTCCATGTCTCGAGACATATAAGCGCCCCCAAGTCCGTCATTTCGACAAGACGTCCCGGCCGCGCAGCAGCAAAGACTCAAGGGCCAGTTGTTGGTTCATACCGGTCGATGCGAAACGCCTGACTTCCCTCGCGGCATCGAGCAGGCCGAATAGCCCCTGTATCTTGGGCTTAAGTAAAGCCGCAGGCAAGCGTGCGGGTTCCGCACTTTGCGAATCGCGCGCGCCGCCGAGGCTTGCACGTACGCGCCGTGTGATCCAGTTCTCAAGCCAGATCAGGCGCAGCGAGGGATCGGTCCTCGCCCAGCGCTCGGCGAGCAGGGTCACGTCCACCGTACCCGCCCGCAGCTGCTTCAGGGCGTCGCGCATGTTGACGTCGAGGCCCGCGAGATCCGCGCCGAGCAGCTCACGGGCGGCAAGCGGGGCGCCGCCGGTGAGTGCGAGCGCCGTCGCAAATGCCGTCGCACCGCCGTCCGGCTGCGGCACCTGCGCCGCAAGCCACGCCGCCGCGTCGGCCGGCTGCGGTGCGCGCAACGCGAGGCGCAGGCAGCGGCTCGCGATGGTCGCCGGCAGCCGGTGATCGGGCGTGGCCACCAGAATCAGCAGCGTGTTCTGTGTCGGTTCCTCCAGGGTCTTCAGGAACGCGTTGGCGCCGTTCGCATTCAACGCCTCGGCCGACTCGATCACGCCCACCTTGTAACCGCCGCGGTAGCTTTTCAAGGACAGCGCTTCGATGAGCTCGCGCACCTGATCGATGCTGACCTGCTTCTTGTCCTCCTTGACGCGGACCTGGTACAGGTCCGGGTGGGAATCGGCTTTCAACAACAGGCAGGACGCACAAACGCCGCAGGGGCGGCCGGCCTCGGCGGTGTCCTCCGCCAGGTCGCACAGCGCGAAAGCCGCCGCCCAGTCGGCGAAGGCTGCGGCGCCGAGGCCGGGCGCGGCGAGCACGAGCAGTGAATGCGGCAGGCGCTGCGCCCCGTGCGCCTCGCGCAGGCGGCGCCGGGCAGCGTCGAGCCAGGGCAGCGTTGCCGCCCTCAGAATATCCACGCGCGCGCCTTCAAGGCATCGAGAATGCCCTGGGTCACAACGGCCTCCGTGCCGCCGGCATCGAGCACCAGCATGCGCTCCGGCGCCGCGGCGGCGCGCGCCAGGTAGCCTGCGCGAACCCGTTCGAAGAACTCCGCGCGCTCGCTCTCGAATCGGTCCGGCGCG
>Ga0302319_10013992_pt1 | contig 14998 bp, 15 predicted proteins | sample Bog_T0_2_FD_203319 | JGI IMG/M metagenome (GOLD analysis project Ga0302319, IMG submission 203319) | Peat permafrost microbial communities from Stordalen Mire near Abisko, Sweden - Bog_T0_2 | ecosystem: Environmental > Terrestrial > Soil > Wetlands > Peat | place: Sweden: Abisko, Stordalen Mire... | reverse complement strand
AGCCGGAACCGATCAAAGGCAGTAGCAAGATGCATCCTATGAGCGGTATGGCCATTAATCGGGCAAGGAACGATAGCGATAGAAAGACGCCAAACCAAAAGGGCCGCGCAATCTCCACTCTTAGCTGCGGTCTCGAAAAACTGAGTCCAAAATATACTGCGCAAAGCGCAAACAACACGCTCGGAAGTTCGGTCAAGTTGAGATAAGCCCAGTTGCTCGCCTCCATCAAAATGTAGAACACTGCGGCGAGTGAGCCGGCGAGCAGCCCGCCTACCCGTCTGCCGATCAGCAAAATTAGTGCTTCAATCACCGTGTTCATCACACCTACAAACATACGGTTGGCCGTCGTCGATGCTCCCGCCACGCCGATCCACCAATGGCTCAAAATCGCCTGCAATGGTAAATGAACGCAGAATTGATTTATGTAGAGCGAGCGGAAAAATACGCCGGCGGCAATCGCTTCCAAATCGTCGTTGAAGTAGTTCGTAAATCTAAGCTGATAAGAAAAGCACATCTGCCAAATCGCGATTGTGGCAATGCCCAAAAAAACGGCTCTTCTCTCGCGAATACCACGGGTGTTGTCCAATGAGATCGAAGCCTTCCGGTCGATTTGCGGCGAGATGCGGACCATTGAGTCGATACTAGCAAGGCGTGCCGTTGGCGTTCTGCGCCAAGATTCATAGAAGCCGACCGGCTCAAAGCGCAGTGCATCCACAAGCGCTTTGATTATGATGTAGAAGCCGAGCCTTATGCACGTAAACGAGTACACCTACTTCGACGAAGCTTATTTTCAAGATGGAAAACAGCGTGGAACCGCTTATTCAAATTATGCGCAAGGCTCTCGCGACAGCAAAACCTTTCAGGAAATAGCGCAGGCGATCATGGAAGTGTTTCGGCCGCGGCGCGTTCTAGATGTTGGCTGCGCCACCGGAGCCATCGTTCGCTGGTTAAACGAATTGGGCTGTGAGGCGCATGGCGTCGACGTGTCCGATTGGGCCGTCCGCAACGCGCAGCATCCGAATGTGCAGCGTTCGTCGGCGGACTCGCTGCCTTTCGCCGACGGCTTTTTCGATCTGGTGATCTCCTGCCACGCCATGGAACATCTGCCGGATCCCGTTTTTGACCGCTCGCTTGTTGAAATTAGCCGCGTCACATCGGCTTTTCATTTTCATCTCTTGCCTATGGTAGGTACGTCTCCTTATGATGGCGAGCCGGCGGAGGTTCGGCGGCAACTGAAAAAAGATCCCACGCACCAGCAGTTGCATTCCAAAGAATATTGGATTCAACGGTTTCAACAATTGGGTTGTGTCTCGATCGAGACATGCATTCTGTTCAAAAACGAAAATGTCCCGCCGGAACTGAGCGCGGGGCAGTTCCTGCTCAAGAAATCGGCATCAACAGATGACTCGGCAATCTTGGGGCGCTCTCGGCAAAGAAATCAGCAGATCTTCCTTGAGGTGCAACGGATAGCCTCCGCGCAACGTGCGGGACGCTTAGGCATCGCAGCGGCCGGAACCCTAACTTTTCAAGAACGGGCGTGGAAAGACTTAGATAGGAAACTGCATCCCTCAGACCGTCTCGATCTGTCGAACAAACTGCTTCAACTTGTTGTAATTGTACGGGGAAATCCCGGGAGCCTACGCTTAGCGGTGGGTCAAGACGCTCCTGACCAGGCGTTCTCGGATGTTGGAGAATTTGTTTTCCCTGTGAAAACGGGCTGTAACGCGTATTCTTTTTCGACGGATCATCTGCGCACGTTGCGCGGCACACCCGATTACACTGCCGTGAGCCACCTGGCTCTCGGCGGCGAAAACGAGAACTGCAAAATGCTCTTTTATCTCGCCGATCAGCATGGAACGTCGTTACTTGGCTAGGCCGCGCCGCCGGTGCAGTATCCGCCGTGGCCGCAACCCCCGCTAGCCGAACGCAATTCCAAAACTGCCGTCCCATTTTACGGACTCCGGGATTTTTTCGGCTGTGGTGACGAAGGCGCAATATTGCGCGTTCACTTTGCTCAGCGCTGGCACCCAGCGGTAGGCGGGCACTCCAAACAGCGAGCCGCGCTCCACCATCTGGCGGCGCGATTCGACAAACGGCGACACGCCGAATTCCATGCCGCAGGTCACGCCGTTGCCGTTCCAGGGCGGCTGGGTGCGGAGATGGTGTTCTTCCCAGCGAGCCAGCCAGGGAAAATCTTTTTGCTGCCAGATGTAGCCAAAGAGAATTTTGCTGCTGGGCGACCAAGCCAGGAAGAAAGCCTGCTCGCGGGCGGGGTCCATCAGGTGAGTGGTGAAACCGCCGGAGACCGGGCGCCTCGTGTTGGTTTGAAAATCTTCGGTGCCGCCGCCTTTTAATGGACAATTCGGCCAGACGAATTCAGCATCAGGCAGGTAGGGGCCCAGGTTGTCGTTGAAGCTGGCGTCGCCCACTTTTGAGCGTGTGGCCGGCAGGCGGAATTGCGTGCTGCCGGATTCCAGAAAAGGCGGGCCTAGGGTTACGTGCTGAGTCCAGGCGATGGGGCGGTCACTGGCCGACAAATTTTCGACGGTCTCCGAAAGCACAACCACCGGCAAACCAGGCGCAATCTCGATCCGGCGGCTGAAGCGCAATTGCGCTAACCGTAGCGTAGCGGCAAGAGTAACCTCATCGCCGCTGCTCGCCGAAACTTGGTACGGAATGACCGGGCCTTCGCCATGCACCGGCATGCCTGCCGCCGCCTCTTCCGCGCTAGGGGCGCCGAACGTATCGAGGCAGATACTGTGGCCCAGAATCCCGGAAAGCAACCGCGCTTCGCTACCCGCGCCGTATTCGGGATGCCTGGCAAAATCGTGCGTGCTTGGTTCAATCGACGGCCAAGGCGGGAGCCAGAGCGGATTGACTCCCGAACCCTTGTGCAGGATTTCTGCGAGGTGTCCGCCCTCAACGGTTAGGCTGACGCGCACATCCGCGTTTTCTAATTGGACAGCGCGGCGCTCGTGAAAAGTAATCTCTGTCATTTAAAGAAGTCGCGAGGACTTAATTAAATTAACAGAGAGGCTACGAGCTTAGCGTCGTCCGCCACCGCCGCCTCGACCGCCACCACCGCCCGCACGACCGCCAAATCCGCCGCCGCCTACGCTACGCCCACCGCCAGCATAACCGCCCCGGAAGCCATAGCCGCCTGCCACCACACCTCGACCGCCATATCCATACCCGCCGCGAACGCCATAGCCGCCGCGATAAGGATAATAGCCACCGCGATACGGATAGTAGCCGCGATATGGGTAACCGTAATAGCCGAAGCCAAAGCCCGCAAAATACGGATATCCATAATACGGATAGTAGCCGGCATACCCGGAGTAGCAGTATGCGTTGACGTACGGATTGCAAGCGTAGGGAGGCGCGTACGCGTAAGGATACGGATAGGCCGGAGCCACCACTGCCCCATATCCATACTGCGCCTGGGCCGGCGTCGCGTTCGCCAGCAAGAAGCATAGCCCGAACAACGTGAACAACAAGAGCGCTGAACGTTTGAACATAATAGAATTAAACCTCAACACTATTGAGACGCTCAAATAACCCGTAGGGGTTCTATTCAATTCAGGTTATATCACTGTTCTTGCATGCCCGACACGCGCGAAATGACTGGTAGACGGTTCCTCGGCATCCTTTTCTTGCGGATTTTGCTCGGCTGCGCCATCGCGGTTGCGCTGGCTTATGTGGTGGATGCGGCCGTCTTGCGCTACCGCGCCGCAGGCAACCGTAACGCGTTCAGCGTAGTCACGGTTCACCCTTATTACGCCATGCCGCGTAAAGATAAAAAACTCGAATACATGTACGGTGATCCGCAAGATGAAACCTGCGTCAACTCACTGTTTCCGCATATGGGCGATACGCCGTGCTGGTACCTGCGAAAGCATACAGACCAACCACTGCCGGATTAATTTTATCGCGGAATGCCGAGATAACGCGTGAAGAATGCCAGTGTTTGGATGGCGAGCTGGCGGCGCGCCTCGACAGTTTGGAACGTGTGAACGTCGTTCACCTTGATCAACGATGCAGGCACGCCCGCCGATTGCAGTTTGCTAAAGAATTCCTCGGCTTGCTGCAGGGAAACCTCCTCGTCCTGGGTTCCATGCACAATCAGGAAGGGCGCGTTGTCCTTCGCCACATGAAACATAGGCGAGGCGTTGCGCCAGACTTCGGGATGATTCGCGTACGCGGTTCCGAAGAACTTCGCCAGGAAGGCGCTGTCATCGGTATCGCGATCCGCGGTGAAATCAGTGGGTCCGCTGACATCGACCACCGCTTGCACGCGGCTGGAATAGGAGGCGAGAGCAGCGTCGGAATTGTCGCGGGTGTCTTCCATACCCAGCAGGCAGGCCAATTGCGCACCCGCCGAATGACCAAACGCACCGATGTGTTCAGGGTTCACGCCATACTTCGCGGCGTTGGACCTGATCCAACGAACCGCGCGCTGGACATCATCAAATTGTGCCGGCCAGCGATTTTGCTCGCCTTGGAAGAGGCGGTAATCGACCGAAAACGCCACAAACCCGCGAGTAGCCAGAAACTGCCCCATAGCCCGCATGGTGCCTTTGTCGAACGACATCCAGCCGCCGCCGTGAATGAGAATCACCGCCGGGCGAGATGCTTCCGCGTGCCCGTTTGGTTCATACACATCCAGGTGCAGATCCGAACCATCCGGCGACGCGTAGAGAACGTCTTTTTCGACGGTAAAAGCGTCATGAACCGGAGGCGGAGCGGAGGTGGGAGATTGGTGCGCCAGAGCAGCGAAGGCGAAGGCCGCACAGGCAAGCGGGAAAGAGGTCGCTTTGCTCATTTCCCGCCATCATACAAAAAAACGGGTTGCGAGACGCTCCCGTGGCGCGTCTCACGAAAGAGCCGCTATTATTGGCCCGAATTCATAGAAGACGCGCCTTCGAAGACGATCTTGGTGTGCGTCCCGCCAAAGCGAACCTCCGACAATTTGCCGTCGTTCTGGTACATCAGTGAAGTAGAGGAAAACTTGTTGCTTTCCGTCTCCTCCCGAGCGGGCACTTCGATGGTCTCTTTTCCTTGTTTGATCACGGCGGTGCCATTCTCAAAGGAAACCTTGTAATCGCCGGCTTTCAGCGTCTTGCCTTCAATGATGGAATCCTGCGTCAAGCTCATGTTGAATGTGTTGCCGGATGCGAATAAGGTTGCGCCCGCGAACGCCAGGCTCAACAGTAGTGTCTTTTTCATATAGTGGTTTTCTCCTTGCCAATCTGTCGCGCTTTCGTCAGCGCTTCTGAATAGTGAGACGGAGAGCGAAGCGGAGGGAGTTACCCAAGCAAACGTGAAGTTATGTAAAAGCCATTTTGGATTAGTAATGAAGAGTAAGTAAGTTAAATTCACTAGCGAATGGCGAGAGCGATAGTATATGAAGGGCGTTTTCTTATGGCAAAAGTGACGAAGGAACGGTTGTTTACGTTTATTAGGGGGCACAAGCTCGCTGTGCTTTCGACGATCAGTGCAAAGGGGACGCCGAATTCGGCGCTGGTCGGCATTGCCGTGACGCCCGAATTGGAGATTGTTTTCGATACAGTGAAGAGCTCACGCAAGTACGGCAACTTGATTGCAAATCCCGCGGCGGCTTTTGTGGTCGGGTGTTCCGGCGATGAAACTTTGCAGTTTGAAGGCGTGGCGCGCGAGCCGGTGGGTGAGGAATTGGCGCGTTATCAAGCGGCGTATTTCGGAACTTGGGAGGACGGCCCGAGCCGCTTGAACTGGCCGGGAATTTGTTATTTCGCCGTGAAGCCGACGTGGATCAGGTTCAGCGATTACGGCGATACACCGGCGCTGATTGAGGAACTGACTCTCTAACGAGGCAAGGCTGTTAATCGAAGACGGCGTTCTGATCTTCGAGCCAGCAGCGATAGCCTTCCAATTCTTCGTCCGTTACTTCCTGCCGGCAAATGCGCGCGGGCATCCAGGAAGCGAAGCCGGCGGCGGAAACCGGCAGATGCGCCACGCCCAAGCCGTCTGGATCGTTGATCGTGCCAATGCTTAAGCTGGCGGGATTGATATCGTACGGCCGCTGCGGAAAGCGATTCTTGAATTTGCGGACGTGGATGACGTGTTGATCGATCAACAAAATCTTAATCGCGCCAAAGGCGGACTCGCCGCTCCGGATGGAACAAACGTCGCCCGGCGCGAGATCATCGCCGGATGTCAATTGAAATGCTTTTTTCGTTTTAACCATACTCACCCGCCAGCGCGATCCATGCCGATGCAATTAAAGTGTGCCAGCCGGGTTGCAATATTGTCAATAAAACCGGCGGCGGAAAAGGAGCAGTACCTTTAGTACGAACCTGGACCGAATAGAATGAATTAAGGCATGCCTTACGGCTTTGGCATCTAACGTCTAATGTCCGTCGCGCCCGCCCGAATCAGCCCCTTAAACACCGCTCCCGTCCGTTCCGATCGCCGCTATGTTCTTTATTGGTCGCAAATGAACCGGCGGGTGGAAGGAAACCACGCGCTGCTCTACGCGGTGGAACTGGCGAACCGGCTCAACCTTCCGGTGCTGGTTTATGAAGCGCTCACGTATGGCTACGAGTACGCCAATGACCGGCTGCATACGTTCGTTCTGGAAGCGGTTCCGGAAACCGAACGGCGGCTAAGGAAGGCAGGCATCGGTTACGTGTTTTATTTGCGGCGGAATAAGACAGACCCGAATAACACGCTTTACACGCTGGCGCGGAATGCGGCTGCGGTGGTGAGTGACGATTACCCCACTTTTATTGCTCGTTCGCACAACGCTACGGTGCCGGCCAAAATCGATAGCGCGTATTTCGTGGTGGACGCAAGCTGTATTGTGCCTATGAGCGAGATTCCGCACCGGCAATATGGCGCATACACGATTCGGCCGCGGATTCACCGGCTGCTGCCAACCTATCTCACGCCGGGCGGCCCGCTGCGCGTCAACGAGCGATACACGGGCGGCCTTCCAAAGTTCCACACGGAAGTCACTGCGGCAAACATCAAACAGCTTGTGGCCTCTTGTGAGATTGATCACTCCGTTGCTCCTTCCACTGAGTTTCAAGGTGGGAGCTTAGCCGCCGAAAAACTGCTCAAGACGTTTCTCGAAGAGAAACTGCGACACTACGCAACCGGGCGCAATGAGCCTTCGGCGAACGCCACCTCCCACATGAGTCCCTATCTGCACTTCGGGCAGATCTCCGCACTCGAGATCGCCCTTGCAGTTTCGAAATACGCCCACGAGCACAAACTCATCGCCGACGAATATCTGGAAGAGCTGATTGTGCGGCGCGAGCTGGCGTTCAATTATGCGCGTTTTGTTGAGAATCCGGGAGATCTGAACAATCTGCCGGAGTGGTGCCGGCTCAACATGCAAGAACACGCCAAAGACAAACGCGACCCGGTCTATTCTCCGCAACAGTTTGAGCGCGCCGAGACGCACGACGAATTATGGAACGCCTGCCAGCGGGAAATGTTGCAGCGCGGAAAGATTCAGGGCTATTACCGTATGTATTGGGGCAAGAAAGTCATAGAATGGTCTAGCACTTATCAGCAGGCTGCCCAAACTATGATCGATATTCACGGCCGCTACGCCCTGGACGGGCGCGACCCCAACACCTACACCAACATTTTCTGGTGTTTCGGCCTGCATGACCGGCCGTGGCCCGAACGTCCTGTCTTTGGCAAGATGCGTTTTATGTCTTTAGAAGGCATGAAGCGAAAAACCAACGTACGCGCCTACATTGACGAGATAAACGGCCAGAGTGCGTCACGAGAAAAACAACAGCCCTTATGGACTTCCTGATCACCGGCGCATCCGGTTTTATTGGCCGGAAGATCGTCAGTCAATTGCTTGCGCGGGGCGACGCAGTCAACTATCTGGGACGGCATCGCAGTAACGCGATGGATACACGCGCCGCGTTTCATAGCTGGGACGGCAAGACGCCGGCGCCTCTTAACGATTTGCCCCGCTTGGATGCCGTGATCCACTTGATGGGTGAGCCGATTGCGCAGCGCTGGACGCCGGAAGTCAAAGAGCGCATCCGCCGCAGCCGCATTCATGCCACGCGGCAACTGGTTGCCGCGATCGCGACGGCGCGCTACAAGCCAGCGGTTTTGGTGTCTTCCTCGGCCGTAGGCTATTACGGCAATCGCGGCGCGGAGGTTCTCACCGAGGCCAGTATGCCGGGCATTGGCTTTCTAGCGGATGTTTGTATCAACTGGGAATACGAAGCGCTGCGCGCGCGGGAGCTTGGCGTGCGAGTAGCCATAGTGCGGACTGCGACCGTGCTGGGCCGCGACGGCGGCGCTTTGCCGAAAATGCTGCCACCGTTCCGCTGGGGTATCGGCGGGCGTTTTGGAAACGGCAAACAGTGGATGTCTTGGATTCACGTGGACGATCTGGTGCGACTGATTCTATTTGCGGTGGATACGCAGTTGAACGGACCGCTGAACGGGGCGGCCCCCACGCCTGTCACCAATAGGGAGTTTACACGGACGCTGGCGCGGACTTTGCACCGGCCGGCATTGTTCCCCATTCCTCGTTTTGCGTTGAACATGGCTTTGGGAGAGATGTCCTCGTTCCTGTTTGACAGTTTGCGCGTGGTGCCGGCTGCGGTAGAAAACGCGGGATTTCAGTTTCAGTATCCGGAGTTGAGGCAAGCGTTGCCGCAACTTTTGACTTTACCGCAAGAGTTCAATCGAGACGCGCTATAGCACCGAGAAGCGGTTTTCGGGTTGACCCTGAGTTTCCGTTTCCAACGTGAATAGTCCGCCGGCAAAGCGATCTCCCGGTTTGGCGCCGGCAGCGGCAGTGGTGATATAAAGCGTGCGTAAATCCGCGCCGCCGAAGGTGCAGGTAGTGATGTTGGGAGTGGGCATTTCCACTATGCGGTCAATGACGCCATGCGAGGCGATACGCACGATGCAGCCGCCGCCATAACGGCAATTCCAGAGGAAGCCGCCGGCATCCATGGCAGAACCATCGGGCGCGCCCCGCTTGAAGTCACGGAAGAACGGCCGTTCGTTTGTGATCTCGCCCGTGGCAGCATCATAGTCGTATTGGTGAATGATGTTGGCCATGGAATCGGCAAAATAGAAGGTGCTACGCTGCGCATTCCAGGCGAGAGTGTTGGCAATCCCGAGACCTTTTTTGCATTCCTTCACACTGAGATCTGGATCAATGCGGTAGAGTGCGCCGTGGCCGTTTTCGAGATCGCCGGGGGAACCATCGGGATTTACGTTGTTCCACATAGAGCCGATCCAGAGCGAGCCGCGCGGATCGGCACGCGCATCGTTGCAGCGAACTTTGGGCCAGCCGGAGAGTTTGAAGGCGTAGTCGCGGCGCGTGTCGCCAGCGGGCTGCCACAGAATCAAGCGTGAGCCGAGAACGACGGCCAGCGTATCGGCCAACGTGGTCAAGATGAGCGCCGTGACAGGTTCGTCAAAGAACCAGGTCTTGACATTGCCGCCGGCAGCGTCGTAGCGGTGAATGAGGAAGCGGTTGATATCGGTCCAGTAAAGGGCGTTTTCAGCGGCATGCCATACCGCGCCTTCGCCGCAAATATCGCCGGTGGGCGCTACGCAAATTGGTTCCAGCGCGCTGCGGCGGTTAGACATTTCCGCGTTTCATTTCGCCGGCCAGGTAGTCCGTGGCGCGCCACGCCATAGCCAAAATAGTGAGCGTGGGGTTCTTTTCACTGGCGGTAGTGAACGCGGAACCATCCACCACGAAAACGTTCTTCACGTCGTGCATTTGATTGAAGGCGTTGAGGGGCGATTTCTTGGGATCTTCGCCCATGCGGCAGGTGCCGTGTTCATGAATGGCGGACCCGGCTTTATCCAGCCAGCCGCGTTCGTACGGCAGAATCTCGGCCTTGGCGGAGTGCAGAATTTGCTCGGCGGTGTCGTACATCTCTTGCGCCATGCGGTGTTCGTTGTCGCCGATTTGATATTCAATTTTCAGGCGCGGCACGCCGTAGGCATCCACATTGTTGGCATCGACGGTAATGCGGTTTTCAGCGCGGCCAATGGTTTCACCATAAGGATGCAGCGCAACCATGGCCGGGTAGCGTTGCTTCACCGCTTTCTTGAACTCCGCGCCGAAGCCCGGCAGAGACTTGGCATAGTTGGCATTGGCCTGCGCGCCGCAATCCCAGAACTGCATGCCAAAGCCGCGAATGTAATCGCGTTTGCGGCCATCGCGGTGATTGAAGCGCGGCAGGTAAATGTGTTCGCCGCCAATGCCGCTATCGTCTTGCACCGGGCCGTTCAACAATTCGGGCAGGAAACCGTACATATGAAAACGAATCTGTTCGCATAAATAACGGCCGATGGCATCTGAGGAATTGCCAATGCCATTGGGATGGGCGGACGATTGCGAGTTGAGCAGAATGCGCGTAGAATCGACGCAGGAAGCGCCGACCACCACAACACGCGCCTTCACTTTACGTTCGTCTTTGGTCTTGCGGTCGAAATATTGCACGCCGTTGGCAAGGCCTTTGTCGTCCACCAGAATGCGCGCCACCACGGCGTTATCGCGAATGGTGAGTTTGCCGGTTTTCAGGGCCGGATCAATCAGATAATCGGACGAATTGAAAAATGCGCCGACATCGCAGCCCGACCCGCAAGCACCGCAATAGTGGCAAGCCGGATGACCGTTATGCGGTTGGGTGAGAACAGCGCGCCGGCCGGCGACGATGGAAACGCCGATTTTCTGCGCGGCCTTCTGGAGCAGACGTTCGCCGCAGCGTGGCGCAGGCGGGGGCAACATGTACTTGCTGCCCGGCAGGGAATCCTGATCGTCAAGCCCGCCGCAGACGCCGATAAACTGGTCAACCTTATCGTAGTAGGGCGAAATGTCTTTATAGCGGATGGGCCAGGGAACGCCCCAACCATCGCGCGCCGGACCTGCGAAATCCACGTCGGAGTAACGCAGGGAAACGCGGCCCCTCACGTACGTCATGCCGCCGCGGCCCCAAACGCGGATCAATTCGAATGGCTTGTCGCTGGGCGTGAGATAGGGCTGTTCGTTGGTGTCGAGGTAAAACTCGGGCGCAAATTGGCCGCGTTCGTGCTTCGCCATCGCCTGCCACGGCTTGACGTGGGTCCAGAATTTCGCGCGGTCGAAGCGTTCGCCGGCGTCCAGCACTAAAACAGAAACGCCCTGCCGTGTCAGATTCCACGCAGCCATCCCGCCGGCCGCGCCGCTGCCGATAATGACGACATCGTGAACAGGTTCCGTTTTGACGGCGGTGCTCATTGCGCGCGCTCCTGACTCGCTTCCGCGCTGGGCCAGTGTTCGGGATGCGTGCAGCCTGGGAAGCTGGCGCGAAAGGTGTTGCCGTGGAAACCCAGTTCCTGCACCAAGCCCGCTTCGGTCTTGTAATAGGTGTCCACTGTTAGGTCTTTGACGGTTTTGAAGAAGGCGGTCTTGGCGGGGTCGGTATCGGTGCTGAGGCTCTGCAACAGCGTGATTTGTTGCTGTTCGGTGAGAGAGGTGAACGGGGCTTGCCCATTCAGATAGGCCAAGCCTTGTTTGAACTGTTCCTGGAGTTCGGGCTTGGCGGCGATCTGCCGGTCAATCCAGTGAGGGACGCCGGCATCGGCTGCGCCGGGTGTATCGGTGCGCGGAATGATTAAGTCCACCAACTTCGAGACTGTTTCGTAGTCGGCTTGGCTGAAATAACTGGGTGGTGCGGCAACGGCAGACGGGGGAGTCTGATCGAACATTTCATGCAGATGATGTTCGGCTTCCGGGGTATCGGCGGCCAGCAGTGGCGCGATGGCGGCGGAGGTAGCGGCGGTGGCTAGTTTAATGAGTGCGGTTCTTCGGCTGTGCACACGATTGAGTATATTCTGTTTGTCCGGCAGTGCCTCAGTCACCTTTGGGACCCAGATAGTTCGGCCCGTAAATCGCCGCCCGGATGTCTCTGTGCAAGGTGCCGTCAAACGGCATGGTCTGGACGAAAAAAACGGCTGCAAGCTGGTTGGCTGGATCGACCCAGAACAAAGTGGACGCAGCGCCGTCCCAGAAGAATTCGCCCACCGCGCCGCGGCTTTCTTCGGGCTTTTGGGGTTGCGAAACGCGCACGGCAAAATCAAGACCGAAGCCTACCGAACCCTTGCTGGGCAGGAAGAGCCGCTGCGTGACGCGCGCATCGAGTTGGTCGACCGACATGAGCCGGATGGTGGAGGGTTTCAGAATCCTCGTTCCTTCGAGTTCGCCGGCACCCAACAGCATGCGCGCGAAACGCATGTAGTCGTCAACGGTAGAAGACAGACCGAAGCCACCGCCCGTCAAGCGGTTGTTTTGAAAATTGAGCCTGCGTGTGACCGAATCCGGGTCGCGCACCAGTTTGCCGCCGGTTTTGCGGTAAAGGGCGAGCAGGCGGGGAAGCTTTTCGTCGGGCTGCCGCCAGGCTGTATCATGCATGCCCAGCGGTTCCAGTACGTGCTGCCGGACATACTCGGCAAAAGGCTGTCCCGATAATTTTTCAACCAGCAGTGCCTGTACGTCTACCGCTATGCTGTAACTCCATTGCGAACCCGGGTCGAACAGCAACGGCACCTTTGAGAGCCGCCGGCCCATCTCCGCTAAATCGATATCGAGGGCCAGTGGATCGGCCTTGACGTACGCTTCATGCACGGGCGTGCTGCCCGGTCCATACGCAAAGCCCGCCGTGTGCCGCATGATGTCGCGGATGATGATGGGACGCGCGGGCGAACGATAGATGGGGGCACCCGCGGGGTCCTTGCCCGCATAGACTTGCATGGATGCGAACTCGGGCAAGTAGCGCGCGAGCGGATCATCCAGCCCAAACTTGCCCTGTTCCCACAGTTGCATCATAGCCACACCGGTGATGGGCTTGGTCATTGAATAGATTTGCGCGATGGCGTCGCGGGTCATGGGCCGCTGCGCTTCGCGGTCGGCAAAGCCCGCCGCACCGAAATAGGCTTCGCGGCCCTCTTGCCAGACCAGCACGGAGGCGCCGGCGGCGCGGCCATCGGCCACCATTTGATGCAGGGCTTCTTCAATGTGGGCCGGGTCCAAGCGCAACGCGTCCTGTGGCTGAGCCGACAGGGAAACCGAACACAGCAGCAGCAGAGCCAGCGCTCCGCTGCGATACGCACGCCAAGCTCCCGTGGACCACAACGCCCAGAGAATCAAAACGGGTTGGAAGAACAGACGAATGGTGCGCGCGCGGTCGGTATTCAGGCCGAAGGCATCTCTGTGGTACATCAGTTGTGCGATGTTGCCGGGAAAGACCAGCACGAAGAACGCGGCGGCGAGCCAGCCCAAGGGGACCCGATAGCGAACCAAGAAAACCAACGCCAAGCCGAGAGCAATTTCGACAATTCCAGATAAGACAACGACCAGATCCGGACCAAGCGGCACCCAAGGCGGCACTTGCGCGCGAAATTCGAGGCGCGACCAAGTCAGATGGGAGATGCCGGCAAAGGCCAGTGCGGCGCCGAGCAAAATTCGTGCGATGGTGGTCATTCGTTTCAGCCTCCGGCGGTTCTAGGTCTAGGCGCGGAAAAACGCCAAGAGGTCGGCGTTAATCGTTTCCGCCTGGGTGGTGGGCATACCGTGCGGAAAGTCCTTATATGTTTTCAGCGTTCCGTTCTTCAGCAGCTTGGCGGAGAGCGGCCCGGAGGCGACATACGGGACAATCTGGTCGTCCTCGCTGTGGATCACCAAGACCGGAACGGTAATCTTCTTCAGATCTTCTGTGAAGTCGGTCTGGGAAAACGCGACAATGCCGTCGTAGTGGGCCTTGGCGCCGCCCATCATGCCTTGCCGCCACCAATTTTCGATAACCGCCTCAGAGGATTTCGCACCCGGCCGGTTGTAGCCATAGAAAGGGCCGGCGGCTAAGTCCCGATAGAATTGCGTACGGCTGGCCGCCAGTTGCGCCTGTAGACCATCAAACACTTCCTTGGGAAGACCCAGAGGATTCGCAGCCGTTTTCAGCATCAAAGGCGGTACGGCACTGATCAGCGCTGCTTTCGCGACGCGGCTTTCGCCATGGCGGGCCAGATAGTGCGTCACCTCGCCGCCGCCTGTGGAATGGCCAACGTGGATGGCGTTTTGCAGATCGAGATGCGCGATCAGCGCAGCCAGATCGTCGGCGTAATGATCCATGTCGTGGCCGTCGGCAACCTGCGTCGAGCGGCCATGACCGCGGCGGTCATGGGCAATGACGCGATAGCCTTTCAATAAGAAGAACAACAACTGGGCGTCCCAATCGTCGGCGGATAGCGGCCAGCCGTGGCTGAATACGATGGGTTGGCCGGAACCCCAGTCTTTGTAGAAAATCTCGACGCCGTCTTTGGTGGTTATGGTGGGCATTTGGGGAGTCCTTGTAAGTTTTCAATTAGAGCACAGTGAAAGTGACGGGATACCGATGAATGTAGAAACTCCAGGGCGGAACTAAAGTTCCGCGCTGGAGTTCCGCGCTGGCGGAACTAAAGTTCCGCGCAGACTGAAGTCCGCCCCCCCGGCCGAACGAGAGGGCGAAGAAACGGCGTTTTTTGCGAAGCGGATTTCGCTATCCGCTTTGTTTGCAACGTTAGTTTCGCGATTTTGCGATTTGGCTGCCAGGCGCTGTTCGCGGGCCTTCGACAGTTCAAAGCGTTCGCGTTGGTGGCGTCTTCGACGGGCGCCGCTTGTTGTGCGGAAGTTTTCGTGGAGCATTTCCATGAACGCGGCTTTGCGATTCACGAGTGCGGGAGGCGCGACGGCTCTCCTGGCAGCTTCAAAATAGCGTTCAAGGGGGATCAGCCGAATGGAATGCACGGTTTTTGGGGTAGGAAGAGGCTTCTAAGTGATTGACTGACTGGGGGGATAAAAATATTTTGGGTTTGGGGGAAGATCTGTGACCGGGGTTTGGGGAGAGGAAAAGGGCCACGGAACCTATGTTACTTTTGCGCGGAGTCAAATTTTTTTCAACTGCAGCCGACCGCCGGCCACTGGTGCGGCAATTTACCG
>Ga0302319_10013991_pt1 | contig 15000 bp, 9 predicted proteins | sample Bog_T0_2_FD_203319 | JGI IMG/M metagenome (GOLD analysis project Ga0302319, IMG submission 203319) | Peat permafrost microbial communities from Stordalen Mire near Abisko, Sweden - Bog_T0_2 | ecosystem: Environmental > Terrestrial > Soil > Wetlands > Peat | place: Sweden: Abisko, Stordalen Mire... | reverse complement strand
CGTGGTGCAGAAGATAAATCATGAGCAGCAGCATCGCCGACCTGCCACAAAGACTGATCAGGGCGACCGTCCGAAACCGACCCAACGCCTGCATGGCATAGGTGCCGGTAACACTCAATCCCATGAGCGCCGAACCCACGACGATCGGCACAAGGATCCCCTTCGCACTCATTGCCACCGACGGCCCCGCCCACATTCGAAGCAACCGGTCCCCCGACACAACCAGGATGCCCGCACCGCATGACACGAACAAGGCATTCGCAACGAACGCTTTCAGCAACGTTCGCTTCAGCACCGCATTTGAAAGACTGCCCGCACGTCCGGAAAGATAGGGGAATAGAAAATGAAGTGCCGAAGCTGTGAGGCCGTAAACAGGTTGTGCGAACTGGACGCACAGTGCGTAAGGGGCCACAGCCAGCGCTCCAAGCGACACGCCCAGCAGGATACGGTCGAACTGCCCGAAGACAACGCTTCCCAGCGTCTGTAGCCAAACGAAGACACCGAGCTCAACCAACGCCTTCGATTCCCGCCATTCAAAGGTAGGCCAGAAACTGACATCCCCGAGAAAGCTCCGCAGTCCGCGAATTTGGCCATAGGTGCCGAGGGTCAGAAAGACCCCGGTCGCCACTAGGATGCTCACCGTGCGACATCCGAAAAGTGCGAGTATCACCGCAGACGCTAAAGTGATCAGACGGACGGCCGTGCTGATCTGCACGGTTCCCCGATATTGCTCGAAAGCACGATACGTGCTCACGCCAACACTTTCAATCGCGCGGACCAGGATCAGCACACCGCCAATTCGTATGCAGATCAAACATTCCCTTAACGGCGTGAACCCCGGCACCGCAATGTGGGGCGCCGCGTAGGGCGCGGCAATCCACACCCCGAGGGCAATCGTGAAGCCGAGTACCAGATTGATCCCCATCATGCTGCGAACCGTCTGCACTACGGAGCCGATATCGCCGTTGCGGCGAAGCCGCGCCACCCGCTGGATGTTGGCATCGCAGAAGCCGGAAGCGATGATGCCGCCGGCGCTGACGATTGCGGTAGCGATCATCCACAGCCCGTACTCTGAAGCACCCAGTTTGTGAAGGATGACCGGCGCCGCCATCAACATCCCGAACGGATACGAGGCGTAGTCCAGGACTCCATACACGGCATTCGTCACGTGTCGTTTCATATGGAGACTCTCCCTCTCTCAGAAACCCTCTTGAATCGTCTCCGCAGCACCGTTCCGACCTCCGATGCCAGCAGCTTCCGCGGATCGAGCGCATCCATGTGCGACCAATGCTCGCGCATGAGAATCACGGCGGACGTCCCCACGAATGCAACCAATGCGAAAGCCACGGTCAGCAACAGCCGTGGCGGAAACGACTTACGTTCAGGCACGCCGGGAGGGTCAATCACTTTGACAGCAGGAGTATCTTTCGCCTCGTCAATGCTTGCGATTTCATACTGCTGAGTCAGAAGTTCAAAGACCGCCTCCTGCACCCTCACTCGGCGGTAAAGGTCAGCATAGGGAACAGCTAGGCGAGGCAGTTGACGCAAGGGCGGGTAGAGCTCGCCCTTCTCATCGCTCGTCGACTTAGAATCGCTGTCACCAGCCCGCTCCGAAACGAGCGGAGCCGAAGAGCCTGTCATTTTGTTCAGATCATGCTGGAGTGAGGCGATACGCGCTTCTGTCTCCCGCACCCGCACATTGCCGTCCCCATAGATTTGGCGTAACGATTGAAGTCCCGATTGCTCGACAAGAAGCTCGCCCTGCACACGCGCTCCCGCATCGACCATCGCTCGCGTTTGTTCCTTGATGTCGATGGTGCTGTTCTTGCTTGAAAATTCGCTGAGCTCCAGTTGTGCGTGCTCCAGGTTTCCCTGGACGCTATGCAATCGCTGCTCAATGAAGATGCGCTCCTGGCGCGCTGCCGAGGTGCTCGTACGCGTGACCAATCCGTTCAGCTCTTCGAGATACGCCTGAGCCAGATCCCGAGCCCGTACCGGGTCTCTATCCTCGACCTTGATTGTGATGACGCCGCTCTTCCTATCCTCTGTAATTTTCGTAACGTGAGCGAGATGCTTGGCTGCGTCGACGTTGTAGCGTTTGTGGTAAACCTGCCTTAAATCAAAACGCCGGATAAGGTGGCCACTCACCGTTCCGCTCTGCAGGAGAGCAATGAACAAAGGAGTGGTCTGTCGTTCACCGAGAAAGCCGCCTGCGAGACTGCCGAGCGCTCCCAATCCCCCTTCTCGTCCAGCCAGCGCCGCCAACAGCATCGCCCCGGAACCTTGCTGGTCCGGGGGCATGATGCTCGTGGCAGCGGTGTACTCTTTCGGGATCGCAAACGCCAGGCAAAGACCTGCAGCCAGTGCAATCGCCGTGACCTTCAAGAGAATTCGACGATGCTTCCAAAGAAGCCCCGCTCGGATCGCCCAGTGCGTCTGTTCAGATGCCTGCGACTCAACTTTATGATCGTTCGCCATCTTGGAAGGGTTGACCATTACTGTGCCCTCCCGATGGGCTCGTAAGAGATTTGAAGGGTGAATCCATCGTTGCGTTTCTGCGTTGCGGACAGCAGCGGAAACCGCCACCATTCGGCTTGATCTTCGAGCCGCAAATTCCACTCAGGACGAATCCGAAGATTGGCAGCCACGCTCAAATCGCGCAGCGCGCCCCCTCGCAGAAACTCGCGGTTGACGGTCATTCCCCGATAGCTGACTTCGACAGACGATCGAGGCGAGAGATTCCACGTCGTCCATAGTTGCTCTCCGTCGCCCTCGCGCCCAATCCAACTGCCCAGAACCTGCCGGTCGTTGGTATACCCGCTCAAATAATGCACGTTGAAATAGAAGAAACCCGGGAAAGCAAGATCCCGATGTGGCGACAAGAGACCTTCCGCGCGGACCGTCACGTAGGGCAAGCCCGGCACGCAACGAAGAAAGAAGCCTGAGATCCAGGCGCTTTGCGTCGGATAAATCGGTGGAAACGGTTGATCGTCGGAGAAACCATCGACATAACCCGTCAGGCACTTCCGCAATCCTGGAATTCGATACGTCGCATCGACGGCAACGCGCCGATCGCCCGGATCGTTCTGTTCATTTCCCACGGACATCGAAAAAATACTGCGCAGAAACGTACGTGTATTGAACGGAGCCCCTTCGCCAGAAAAGACCACGGTACGAGAAACACTGAATTCAAAGTTCTCTGTAGGCTTGAAGGAAAGCTTCTCCCCGTGAAGGAAGGGTTGGTCCCTCAGCGCAACGCCGGATCGTCCAAGAATGGTGTTCTCTGCCTGTACAAACTGCGCACCTGACAACCGGCCCAGGAGAAATTGCAGGCGCATCGGGCCCAGAAATTTCAGGGGACCAGGAAGCCTCAGGGGATTTACCCGGTCGTAGCGAAACATCGTCACAGGTTCTGCGTTATTGCTGAACAGGGTCGCTCCACTCCGTGACGGTCCCCACCAGAGAGTCTGCTTGCCGAAGCTGAATTGGTTGTTCCAAAGCGTATAGGAGACATACGCGTCGAGCAGCCGCCCGCGCAGGAATCCCGTAGCAGGGCCAAGTGCGCCACTAGACGTGAAATCCGCTGCAGCCAACGCCTGCTGGACCGCTGCAGCCGGTACGGCGGCAAACGGCACCCGCTGAATCTCCGCATGCACACACGCGGCGAAAGGACCCGTCGCAGCGTGAAGCGCCACTCCCGCATACGTGTTTTCGCCTTGAGCAAACGGGCGACCCTCATCACCTACGATCGTTTCCGCAAAGTGATACCCATCGGTCAGCGGCCTTCCTGCAATCGTTGTAGTCCGCCCATCCACAGCCTCTAGACGTACGTCGCTGTTGCGCCTTCGATCGTTCCGTAGCCTCTCCCTCTCGATGCCAAATTCTTCTCTGAGGCTACGCACAAGCGTCGCAGCATCGGCCGCCGGCTTTTGATCCAGCGCGACCCGTCTCTCCGCTTCCTGCAACAGGCGAAAGCAAGCCAGGCGCGTCCATGGACGAAGGCTGAAAATAGCACTCGGAACATATCCCTCCGTAGCCAGACGATCAAATGCGGGATACACCCAACTCTCCACTGGAACGTACGTCGATGCCATGTTGGCCGACTTGTGAGGATTCGATGGATCGCTGGCTTGAAGCATTGTCGTGGGCATAAGGCATACCAGAATGAGCGTTATCGAACGTGGCGAAACCATGGCTCGCTAGAGACTCGCAACAGCAGCCGTGATGGCAACCGATGAGGCTAGCTGCGCGGCCGTCAGCAAATTTCGCCAGAAAAGAGAGGCGCCGATCACCTTCTGCGGCACGACGACAACGTCTCCCGGATCGAGCTTCGTCGAGAGAACGCTTGCATCAAACACTCCTCCAGAGTGGCGTCCAATGACCGAGCCGTTCGCGCGGATCACAAAGATATTCTTGCGGTTGGCGGCATCACTGGTTCCTCCTGCATGATCGAGATACCACCTTGCGGTCTTGCCCTCGGTGAAGGTCAGAGCCGTGACGTTATAGACCTGCCCAGTCACGAGAATGAAGCTGGGTCGCTTGGGAATGGTCAACTCATCACCCCGACGCAATTCAATGTCCGCAGGTGTGTTGGCCCAACTGTCAATGTCGGCGCTTAAGTTCACCACCTGCCGACCGCTCGCCGGATGGCTCTTCAATTGAGACACCACCTGGTCCTGCTGCGCCTGGATGAGCTTCAGCGTCGAATCTGCATCGCCTGATCCCAGCGTCGGGGAAAGACGCGCAGAGGCCGAGCTGGTTTCGATCTGCCGAATCAACTCTTCCTTGCTCTTCTCTTCCAGTTCCCGCACCTGTTCCCGAACCAGCACCGCTCCAGTCGGATACGCCGTATCCCGAAATCCCCCCGCACGCCGCAGCACCGAACTAAGCCGTTCTCCCTCTTGAAACCCGTACGTCCCCGGAAACCGTACCTGTCCCGTGACGGTCACCGATTCGCCAATGTCGTTCCATCCAGTGATCTGATGGATCGTCAAAATGTCTCCTGGCTTGAGCAAAACATCCGCTCCAGAATTGCCTCCATTCACCGCCGCGCCAATCGCGACCGTCGCAAGCTTTCCCTTAATTCGGTTTCCATCAACAATGCCGTAGCTAGTCAAATCGGCACTATCCAGCAACGCGTCACGCTTGAAACCACCCGCCATCCGTACCAACTGTGCGGCCGTCATGTCCTTTGAAAGTGGGTACGATCCCGGCCGCAGCACCTCGCCCTGGACGCTTACCTTCGGTGGGTCCACTTGGTAGCGACCGAGAATCCGAACCGTATCATAGGGTTGAAGATCTAAATTCGCGTTACCGATCAGCACCTCGGGTACATCGAATTCAATGGTTTCTGCATGAAGATCTGGAGGAACAAGTCGAACGATCTCACCCTGCGCGGCGGGCTCCGGCAGCATATCGCGATAGCTGTGCAGTACATCGCTAAGGCGCATGCCCTCGGTGAACGGCAAACGTCCAGGACGGACCACATGGCCCTCCAGATAGATCGCCCTCTGGCTGAACGGCAAGATGGGACCGATGCGGATGCGGTCTCCGTCTTTCAACGGGTACGTTGCAATGGCGGCGTGTTCGCTTTGCGAATCTCCGTCGCCGGCTCCCTTCAACGTGATGGTCTCGCGCTGATGGTTGCTGTCGATGCGATCGATCGTAATATGGCCAAGTGAGGCAGAAGCAGTAACACCGCCGGCATCCTCTATCAAGGAACCAAGCGTTGAGTCCCCAGACGTTACCTCGTAAATCGCCGGCCGCTTCACCGCACCCGAGATCGCAACCTGCGGGCCGGCAGGCGGCACCAGCAGCGTGTCCCCACTTTCAAAATGAGAACTTCCCTTGCGAACGCCATGCAGCAGGAAGTCGTATAAGTCAACGTCCTCGATCAGCTCCTGTCCCCTGTAATGGCGCGCGAGACGAAGAGACCCTACCGAGGTAGGTCCGCCCGCCGCATACAGCGCGCTCAAGGGCGTTGCGAGGGAGCTAATGTCATAGCCACCGGGGCGTTGTACATCGCCGACGACATACACTCGCACCGACCGCAAGCGCGATACGGTGACCGTCGCCTGCACGTCTCTATACTGCTTCTTGAGCGCTACCTCGATCAGGCTCTCTGCTCGCTGCATCGGAAGCCCGGCAACATCAAGCGAACCGGCGTCCGGCAATAAAATGCGGCCGTCGCGGTCCACGACCCGACTGAGACTCTGCGTCATCCCGCCCCACATGTTGATGGTGAGGGTGTCCCCCGACCCGATAACGTAATCTGGCCCCAACGGCACATCCAGCGGAGTGTCGCGACCTGCCCCACCGCGCGCCATCGCAGACATGCTCCTGTTCACGAAGACTTCGGAGCCAAACCGTTTCAACGCCGCCGATTGTTCAGGAATCTGCGTGTACAGATCGCGCATCGATTGAAGATTGTAGGGTGTTGGCTGCCGCAATACCTTTGGAATGTCGGTCGATGCATTTCCCGCCTCCCGCTCCCGCCGTTGATCACGATCCGTAGCATTTCCAAAAGAGTTGATGGATTGCATCGAGCTCAAGCCATAGGTTGGATCCGACGGCACTATGCCCGAATTCAAGCCATTCGCGCCGTAAAGCCTGGCCGTTTCGGCACCTGCGAAAGACGTCTGCGAACGCTGACTGGTGAGTCCTGCTCCCATGCTTTCGTCAATTGCGCTCGAGGTCGGTTGATCGTTCGAGGACACATACCCCCGCGCGCGCAGGAAGGTTGTAATATTTGTGCGAATGTCGGCATTCGACGCAATCTGGTCATACAACATCTGGTCCGTGATGCTATTCGCGTCGACATCCGACCCCTGTTGCTGGAGACGATCAGCAACCTGGGATTTCAACTCCACCACGAGATCCGGATTTTGTTGCAGAATTTGAATGATCTGGTCGAAAGAAAGAGAGACTGGCGTCCCCACGCCAGCCGAACTCATCGAGTTCGTACGATCACCAGCAACATCTTCGGAATCTGAAGTCAGCGACGATCCCGATCCCACTCCGGTCAGACCTAAACCGGTGTCACCAGCTATAGGCTGCGTCGTGCCTTGCGACGGAACAGCGCCAGTCGGCATCTGGCCATACGCCCTCGCCCCCGCAACAAACAGGAATGCGGTCACTACCCCGACAGTCGAAGCTAACCGTAGCCGTCGAGCGCAGAGGGTCAGTACCTGCGGATGCTTACCCTTAGCGACACGAAAATCACGGGAAAACCTGGAGGAGTCAGACATGGGGTCTCGTTTCACCTTTCACCTTAAGCAGCAAAAGCGCTCCGGGTGTCATGCCCCAGTCAACGAATTGTCATTGTCTTGTTGCCGCAACCTCTCGAACTTTCAAGAGCCCGCGGTCCCGGATCTGGCTCTTTCAGAACCATCAGGAATAAGCAGTTCGCTTTAGCGGAATGACAATCAATTGACAACACGCAGACCAGCCGGAGACATACAAGCCGGGCCGGATAGTTACTGTCATGCCTATGCCAGGATCGCGCCCCCAACTCCGTCTCTCTTTATCGACAAGGTCAACAAAGCTGATGCTCTTGACTTTGGTAGCCTTATGCTTCATTCGTCCGATGGCCGCTCAGGACACGCCTCTTATCTCTGGCGGCGTCGGCTTCTTTACGGCCACCGACGCAGGCAAAACGACGTACCTCCCCATCGTTGAGCCCCTCCTCGCAGCCCCCATCGGTCCGCATTTCTTGATCGAATCGCGCGCCGTCCTGCTCGAGTCCTTCGACCCCAATGGAGACGGTCAGCCGGGATATAACCATTCCCATTTTATCGGCCTCACCTATCTCCAAGGGGACTACACCCTGTCGCCCCATCTCACCATCGTCGCCGGCAGCTATCTAATTCCATTCAATACCTACAACGATCGGCTCTCCCCCATCTGGATTGGGAACTTTCAGCGCGGGCCTCTCATCGCGACTCTCGGCACGGAAAGCACCGGCACAGGAACCGGAGGAATGCTGAGCGGTTCGGCGATCTCCCGCAACAAATACTCGCTCAGCTATAACGGATATTTTTCGAGCCTCGTCAACAACACCAACTTCCAGTCCAAGCGGTCCGCTGGAGGCCGCGTCAGCCTCTTCTTTCCCGATCACGGCCTGGAAGTCGGGCTCTCGTATAACCGGCAGCTCCAGGGAGTGCGGGAAAATTTCTACGGCGCGCACATTTGGTGGGAACCGGCAAACTCCGGCTTTCAGCTTCGATCAGAATTCGCTCGTGCACACCACGCTCAAGGCTATTGGATCGAAACCGCTTACCGTACCCAGGCCTTCGGTGGCTTCAATAGCTTCATCGGACGCATTGAACCGCTCTTTCGTATGCAACAAACCTTCCGCCGCGACGACGTCTTCAGTGACGCCCTTCCACTGGTTAATACTCAGATCGCCGATTTCGGACTCGACTATAACCTGCCACACAACACCAGGATTCTCACCAGCTATTCGCGAGAGTTCTCTTCTACCGGTAACTTCAACATCTGGCAGACGGGGATTGTCTACCGCTTTCTCACCCCAGCCTGGAAAGGAAAATGATCATGCCTCTGCACCGTATCCTCCTTCCTCTCGTCCTGCTCGGCGCATCAGTTGCGCTCGCGCAGTCTGCAACGCCGGCTAAACCACCCGCATCCCAAGCAGACAAGAATCACCCCGCCATGCCTGCCGTTCCACAGCATGAAGACGAAGGCTCGCGCATCTTCCGGCAAAACTGCTCGCGATGCCATAACACTCCTGAGGGCTTTTCTCCTACAATCTCCGGCACCGTCCTCCGTCACATGAGTGTCAGAGCTTCGCTCAGCATGCGTGACAAAGCAGAGTTGCTGCGCTTCCTCAACCCATAAGCGAGCGCCTTCAGCCAAATCCAAGCCCTGTTGAGATCTCCTCAACAGGGCGTTTTCACGCTTCTGTAGCCCAAGCCCACAGTGCCAACGCGCCTTCTATCGATCACGCTCACGCACATACTGCTCCCATCGGCTCGACTCCCACACGTAGCGCAGTCCCTCCACCACATGAAAACGCAGTCGAAACAAAATGAATGCTGCTTGTCGGCGATATCGAGCGAAACGTGCCAACAAAGCCTCATCCACCGAGGCATGAGCGATCGCCGGAGGGAGTCGTTTCGGCAATAACGCATCGCTCAGCGATCGCTTCGGTATCAGCCCCGCACGCTCCAACTCCTGCTGAAGCACCAGGTAAAGCTTGCTTCCAGGGTGGCTCGCAAACACAGACCGCTGCCCATATCGCTCGACCCATAGCCGGATCCGAACCGGCAACGATTCGCTTGTCCAACAGGTAAGTGCCTCCGGCGCGAAATCGCCCATCGTATGCGAGATCAAAAATATAATCACACCCAATCCAACGCTGGCCCGCAAATTGCCCTCGGCGACCTTCCTCAGCTCTTTCCAGAAAGCCTCATCGTCATACCGCGCCAAAACGTGCCGGCGAAACTCAATCAGGTGAGCAACACGCCAGAACTCTCCGCACACATGCTTATAGAGGTGCAGCCCCTGCCCCAGGAATAAGTCAACCGGGCGAAGAACGGGCATGCACACACCATGAAAACAGAGCTTCGTCGTGCGCGCCAACAGCGAGTCTGATCCCCGAGCCTTCGCCTCCAGATGCAGTTCCACAGTGCGGTGCAATGTGGGTTTATATAAGGTCTTCAGCGAAGCCTTGCCCGGTAATCCCGACTTGAACTCCCAACTCCGACCGCTGATGGCCTTAAGACGGTAGCCTCGCGCTTCAAGAAGTCGCCGCGCCTCAGGCGCACTTTCCTCCGAGATCAGAAAGTCCAGGTCCAGTTGCGAACGCAGTTCCGGCTTGGGTACGGAGACCGGCCACAACGAAAATCCCTTGAGCGTGGCATAGGAGAGCCCGGCACCCTGAAATGCAACATGTATCGCCGTCGATTCGGCGATCATGCAGTTCGTACGATCCGTGCTATCCACCAGGTTCTGCTGCAAACGCGCCAGCACCGCTGGGGTAAGCATCTCCAGCCGCCCTTCCTGCGTCAGGCGATCAAGGAAGTAGAGTGCCATTCCGCTCGTATCCAACCACGTCAACAGCGATTGCCATTCCCTGCCGCCAAGGCCCTGCAGCCGTTCGCACTCCGCAGGCATAGGGTCGCAAAACGCCAGCAAGACTGCCTCGCGCAATCGCTGTGCACGGCTAAGAGAATCGTGTTCCGTGTTCGCGTCGAAGCGCTGCATAGGCTCAACCTCAATTCTTCTGCAGCGCTGGGACAACGTTGTCATCAGCCTGTCTGCCAATTGCCACAACCTTGTTGCCAGCAGCTCGACTAGTCCGCTACCTGAACGCTCTTGATCTTCTCGATAGCCCATGACACTAGCTCCGCATGGAGCGTATCCGTCTTCAGCATCGTCCGCAATATCTCCAACGACCCGCTATCCCCCTGCCAGGCGACGATCCGAATCGCCCGCTCACGAACCGACGGCTTCTCGCTCTCAAGGGCCTTCCTGACGTCCGGCAACACCACGTTCCCCGCCTGCACCAGCATCCACTCCGTGCGATCTGCCATCTGGATATCGCTCGCCCCCAACGCCTCGATGGCCAGTTGCGCGTCGCCTCCAATTCTGTCCCATAGCTTGAACCCCGCGACCATACTGTCAAACTGTGTAAAGCCTTCACCGGGCTCGAACGCCAACTCCTCAAGCACCCGTGTCGCGGCCGGCCCCTTCAGCATCGAGATCGCCTGCACCATCTTCATCTGGCTTCGGAAGCGTCCGGTAATGTCGTCGATCTCCGGCTGCGTCAGTTGTGGTTTGCCACGCCGTTCATAGTCCTCTCCCAACGTCAACGAAGCCTTCATCTCCAGCCGCATCTGCACAGGAATCGCCTTGACCGCGACTTCAGACTGGTGCCGCGCCAGCGCCAGAGCCGCCGCTCCTCGCACCGCCGCAGTCTCATTCGAAAGCAACGGCAACAGGGCCGCAGCGTCCACATCGCCAGAAGCACGAGCCAGCGCCATCAAGGCCTCCTCCACCACCCGCGGATCCTTGTCCTGCAACAACGGCAACACCATCTGCGCTGGGCAATGGAGTATTCCCAATGCCCATGCTGCGTTGGCCCGAGCGTCCTCATGTTCCGACCGCAACGCCGCCTGGAACACCGTCACTGGCGGCTGCGGACGCGACGTGACCAGCGCCAACGCCGCCGCCCGCGAAACGTGATTGTCGGCATCCAGCATCCAGTCGGCAAACTTTTCCTGCAACGGAAACCCGCGATATTTCGACAAAGCCAGGATCGCCTTTGCTCGAGACGCGCTCTCACCCGAGTTGGCCGCAACCTCCAACTCGTGAATCTTCCGCTCTACCGGCCGCCCGACCGCATCCGCACCCAGCCGTGGATAGTCCACGTTGATTCCATCCACGCCCGCCGCCACGGCCGCCTTCATCGCAGCTAGGTCCAACTGCTCGTCATTCGCGGAAAAGTTTGCGACGACCGCCTTACCCTCGCGGTGATACGCCTTCACCTGTTCTGTCGTCACGCCAGGCTGCACCCACTTCGTTCCCGCTCCTGCATCGGTCGCCGCCGGATAAAGCTCCTTCACATCCGACCACTCGCCATTGAACTGAACCCGCTCCAGCATACCCTCGCGCTGCAGCAGCTCCAGCACATCCGCACCCATGCCTTTTGTCTTCATATCCACAATCAGCCGAATGTCCATCTTGCGCGCCAGCCTCAGGGCGTCTTCAAATCTAGCAATGCGCATGCCGGTAAAACGGTCACCCATCCATCCGCCAAGGTCGCGTAGCTCCAGGTCACCGGAATACGTCGTCTCCGTGTCTCCAATGCCATCTGTCAGCCGTTCCAGAACGCCGTCATGGTTCAGCACCAGTTCACCATCCAGTGTCCGCCGCACATCCAACTCCACCACGTTGCATCCCAGCAGGGCAGACTGTTCCAGTGACTCCAGCGTGTTCTCCGGCAAATCCTGATTCGCCGTCCGATGACACAAAAGCTGCACCCCACCTGGCTGCAAAGCGCGGACCTTGCCACCACCAGCAAGCATCATCACAAGAAACACAGCGCAGATTCTTCTCATCCCTCTACCTCGATCTCTCTCAGCGAACCCACCTCGTTCGTCGAATGTTCCGTCTCGCCACTATCCATAGACCCCACCAGCAACCAGAACAACAACGCCACCACAAAAGCCATCGCCGCAATACCCATCAACACATGCGGATACCCAAATCGGACAAAAAATATCCCCGCGCCCGCGGTTGATCCCGACGCGACCACGGCGTTGCAAAACAACGCACCCGAAGCCGCCGTGCTGCGCTCTTCGTCTGACACCTTGCTCATCAGCAGGTTGTACAGTCCCGGAGCGCTCATCCACTGCAACGCAGAGAAGCCAAGATAAAGTCCCACCGCCGCATGGGGATTGTGCGTCGCCGCCAGGCATCCCAGGCTCACGGCCGTTGCCACCTGCGTCACAACGATCCCTGGAACCATGCCAAGGCGACGAAACAATAAAGGCGTCAGCAACCCCACACAAAATTGCACAACCTGTGCCACCGAAAAGATCAGCCCGATGTTAGCCATCGGAATGTGCAAATTCTTCGACAGGTACACGTTGGCAAACGGTGTGAAGGCCGCAATCACCGCCGTCCAGAGTGCCATCGCCGGCAGATAGCGCAGTAGGAAGGGGTGTGGCATCCACCTTCTTCGGGGACTCTCCATCAGCGCAGCCTCAACGCGCACAGCCGCAGGCATCTCCAGGCGCAGCACCGCCGCTAAACCAATTGCTGCAATACCGCAGGAAGCTAGCAGAATGACGCGCTTCACTTCGACCGGTTGCAGAACAAGTCCAACCAACTTCAGCCACTGCTGCAGATAGCCGCACACAATCCCACCCAACATCGCCGTTCCGATGCTCACGGAGAAGATCAAGCTGAACGCCGAAGCGCGATTTTCTTCCGTCGTAAGCCGAGCCACTGCCGGCAGAAAACATACTCCCCACAAACACAAGGCCATCCCGCTCAGGAATGCCAGCACAAGCTGAGCGCTCTCCCACACAATCACCACACGGAACGCGCACAGCATCGTTGAAGCGATGAAACAGACGATCATGAGCGGACGAATCCCAAACTTTCGTCCCAGCTGACCCGCTGGCAGCGTCCCCACCACCGAACCCAAGGTCATCGCCCCACCAATCAATCCCATCGCCCGTTCGTTGAAGTGGAGATCCAACAGGTACAGATTGAAGAGAAAGACATAGATAGCAAATCCAAAATCGAAAAAGAAGGCAGCCGTAAAAAATATCCAGAAGCCACGGCCCAACTTCTTCTCTTGCAGCCAACCAGCGGGGCTCTTCCAGATAGGAGTTCCCTTCCCGGCCCCCATTTGATCTCCAAGCGGCTCCACTATCTTCCCTCCCGGACCAGCCGCTCCAGGCGCCGAATGCCCCAGTCCAGCTCGGTGTAACGCAACTCAAAGACCTCTGCCTCGAGCACGCGCTCAATGGTCTCGTTATGCTTCTTCCGCATCTCCGGCATCCCATAAAACACCTGCTGCATCGCATACCTGGCTACATCCTTACGGTAAGGTCGCAGCTCCTGCGATCCTCCCGAATGCCTGTTCACAAATACGATGTACTCCACCTGTGCCGTCGGCGAGCACTGCATATGCAGCATCGGCGAGGTCGACAGCTCAATAGAGGGTTTGCCCGCGGCCCTCGGTGTCATCTCGATTCCCTTCAACTCAGGAAATAGCTCCGCCGTTGCCGGACGAAACCGCACCCGATGACAATCCCCTGTCACCATGCGGTCTTCGCGGTCATGGACAACAAAGCTTCCGTCATCCGACACATACGTCCATCCCGCTCGTGCGCACGCATACGACAGCGTCGACTTCCCCGCACCCGAATCCCCGCACAGCAGCACTCCTTTCCCATCCAGTACGACGCACCCTCCATGTACCGGCGTCGTAAATCGCGAAGCAACATGGGTAACGGGTGATCCAAGAAGAAAATAGCCCGCATAAAGTCTGCTTTGAACTGCCGCACGCGACACCGAAATCTGCGTCGTGCACCGTTGCAGATCGCTGATGCAATAGTTGTCCCCATCCGCAACCCCCAGCAGCAGCGGCGTCATGAAGCGGTAGATCGGCGCTACTGGACACTCCATGGATCCGCCTTCAACCACATGCACATCCGCAAGGATTGGCTTCGTGTCATGCTGTTCCTCGAACTTCCCCCAAAGGTCCTCCATAATCTCCAGCACCTCGGTGCAGTTCGTCCTCACCTCCACAGGAAACCCGAGAGGATAAAACATCCTCTTCAGCGAAAGTGCTGGTGCGTCCACCTCATGCGTCGAAAAATCCAGAGGTTGCAACGCCTCGCACGCCGCTTCGATCTCTTGAATCGTCATCATCGCCATCCCCGCTAGAACTGATACTTTGCCGCGAATTGGATAATGCGCGGATTGGTTACAGTCGACGTGATCTTGCCAAACGTGGAGCTCGCAACTGGGTTCAATTGGGTCGCATCCGTGTAACCCAGATAAGTCCCTGGGTTAGCGAACTGTGGCGTATTGGTCAGGTTGTAGGCCTCTGCGCGGAACCGGAAGTTGCTTCCACCTTTGATCGGGAACACGCGCTCTACCGCCATGTCGACGTTGTGCTGTCCCGGGCCCCGCACAAGGCCCACGCCGCTGTTACCAAAGTCCTGGTCCGCAAGACTCGTCCCGTTCGGCGCCTCAGGAGCTCGCGTAAATGCTGCCGCATCAAGATAGGTATTCTGCACGCGAGAGAACAAGGATCCATGCGTCGACGGATTGCTGCCCGTCCTCTCGGCCCTTACCTCTCCCCCCAGCAGCGCATAGACCGAACCCGCATTGCCGTCGAACACACTTAGAGGTATGCCTGCCTGAAATACGCCAATCCCCGAAAAATCCCAATCATCGAGCACATAGCGAGCCAGCCTCGGAGCCTTCTTGAGCTTCGGCACCTGCCACGTAAAATTG
>Ga0302319_10013990_pt1 | contig 15000 bp, 17 predicted proteins | sample Bog_T0_2_FD_203319 | JGI IMG/M metagenome (GOLD analysis project Ga0302319, IMG submission 203319) | Peat permafrost microbial communities from Stordalen Mire near Abisko, Sweden - Bog_T0_2 | ecosystem: Environmental > Terrestrial > Soil > Wetlands > Peat | place: Sweden: Abisko, Stordalen Mire... | reverse complement strand
CAACTGGACGTAGGGCAAGCCCTTCTTGCGCAGATTGAAAACTGTTTTGAGACTAACATGGAGATACTGGGCGACCCTTTCCGTCGTCCATAGCCCCGAATCTGTTTCTTGGGATGAGGTTTTCACGTCCTCGGAAACCGGAGGATTTCCGAGCGTGCCGGTATTTTCTAAAGAATTCATAAAATAGATTTTGAAGGATTTTTAAGATTTGCGTTAAAGAGCATTCGGACAGTTTGATTTCATATTCACGAATAGTCCCGCCCGCTCGACTTCAATAGACACCAAAGCGCTGATTTTTGCAGACACCTTTTGGTAGTTTTTTGGAGTGCTTGGTAGTACGGCGCACTACGAAGTCGCGCTTGACTCGCCCAGGTTTCAAGTCGGTGGAAACCGGAGGATTTCCAGGAGTGCCGATGCTTTCTGATAAATTCATATTTATATTGTGAAGGATGTTTCTAAAAACCGTTAAGGAGTAGTGGGAGAGTTACCGCCTAAAGTCGGGGAAAGTGGGAGGGTGACAAAACCGACGATCAAAACGGGGCAGATTTTTGCTCATGTCTTTAAGACACGGCCAAGGGCAATTCCGTCTTAGACTACTTGGTAGCCGTTTTCGTCCTGGCTCCGATATGGGTCTAGCCAACCGATAGAACGGCTGGATTCCGGGCCGCAATCACAGCTATTCGGAAGCTTTTTCGGCAATTTCAATCCGCGCGACGCCGGGACTCTTCCCCTCGTAAGCAGATGACGGCAATTCCCGGACGGCGCTGAGTTGAAAAAGCTCCGCTGCCTCATGCAACTCCCCGAGGTTCGTGCCGGCGATGGTCACGACGGAATGGCTATAATGCAAATAAAGCTCGGTCGCAGCCTCGTTCAGATCGGCGTAGAGCAGACACGAGTAGGGGATAAATCGGCGACGGGATGGCAAATGAAACGAGATTCCGAGACGGGAGCCTGCAAGCTCTCGCTCGAAGCAACGTACAGGGGTTGGGGATGCACCTTTTAGCGCCATAAAATTTAAGAGTGAGAGTTAATTACATGCCCATGCGCGGCCCTTGGCGCTGGGAGGGTACAGGGTTCCAGTCGATTTTGGGACGCACATGGGGCCGGGGAGCGGTCTTTTGTTTTTTCGTGATTGTTTCACGCTGCTTTTGCCGGAGCTTTTGAGCCATTTCTTCTACGGAGGGTGTCAACCGTTCGCCCGGTGTCTGCCGAGTGGTTTCCTGTGCGACCGGCGTCAACTTCTCCTGTTCCGTGGCAGTTTCTCGCACCTGCGGACGCAGCGAATGGAAACGGGAGAGGTGCTGGCGCACCTGTTCCGCCAATTCCTGAGCCGAAACGCGCGGCAGAAATTCCTTTCCCCAGGCGCGGATGGCCAGTAGCAGCTTTCCCTTATCGACCGAAGGAGCCGTAATCAGCTCGGCGCGCGCGGGCACGACCGGCAGCCCCTCCAAGTGCAGGGCGGAGAATTTCACATTCGTCCGCTGGATAGCTTCCACGTAGAGGCTCTTGTTTTCAACGTGCAACACCAGGTTTTTAACATGGCGCGTCCCTTTGACGTGGAAAGCTTCCTTGTTCGCCATGGCCATCGCGGAGCCATTGTCTTCGATCCCGCGCACCTCAACGCCTTTCAGCCCTTGCGCCTTGTAGTCGGTCAGGCAATCACCCTGCCTCACACGGCCATCGTTCGCATGGAGACGTAGGCCACTTTCAAAATAAACCATCCCGCCGCTCACCTGGGCTATCGTTTGGCGCGATCCCTTTTCGAAACTGCGGTCATCCTGCTTGATCTTTTCTTGCAGGAGGAGTTTTTCACCGGGACCGCGTTCGATGCGTGAGGAGTCGAATACGGCCCGCACCTGTCTCAATGGGAGATCACGAGATTCCCCATTTCTCTCAACGACCACGGCATCAGCCAGGACAGACGTAACCGGCGCCCGCATGACGGCATCGGCCTGCTTGTATTCAACGACATCCCCGACCCGGTAAAATTGAGACGAGCGCAATTCGGCGGGCTGCAAGTCACGTTTCACATGAACATCGAGAGGCGTTTGACCGCCACGGCCTGTTTTCTCGACATGCAAATCATGGACGCGATCCGCGAGGGCCTCGTTGATCCGGTGGACGGACGAAACCGCCACCACTTCCTTGCCGGTGGCGCGGCCCTCGACGATCTCCCGAGCCACTTTTTCAATGGCGGCATCGGGAGGCGTTTCACGAATCATACCCCGGTCGAGCATCTTCTGGACAGCCCCGGCAAACCTCCCGTCATTGCCGGAGGACAAATCGGCCGCAAGCCGCTTGTCGGCGACGCTAAGTTGCCTGCGGGAGATCGAAGCACGGGGAACGTGCATCCCAAGCCCAAGTTCATCCTGAAGGAGCTTGATCGGCTGGCCCCGGCCCACGGCGGCCATTTGTTCGGTGTCACCCTGAAAGACCACCCGCGCATCCACCCGTTCCGCGAGCCGCACCAGGGCGAGCGCTTTGGGCGTATCGAGCAGACCGGCCTCATCGACATAAATATCGGCCCCGCGAAACGGGGTGGGATCGTGCCGGGCTTGGACGAGCAGATGATCGACCGTATTGGCCTGCGCGAAAATGCGGGCGACCTCTGTGTGGCCCGCCACTTCAATCCGGGGCGCTTCCTCCCGGAGAGTGACGCGAGCCTGTTCACCGTAGGGCGCACACAGGAACACGGGGCGGCCCGCCTCATGACTTTGCCTGACCAACTTTTCCAAGGTGAATGTCTTGCCTGTGCCGGCCCCGCCACGGGTGTTCAGGAATTGATCCCTCGACGTGCAGACATACCCATGGATGGCCGCAAATTCCGTCAGCCACTTTTCCGCTTGAGCAGGGGTTAATTGCTCACCACGGGCATGGGCGTCCTGAACGATCTCATGGATGCGTTGCGGCGTGGGGATGAGATCAGCCGGAGGCACATAATCTTTCACCAGCGGTTCGCGCTGGCCCATCCCCATGATGACCGAGGTGAGCAGGGTCTTTTCTTCCCCAAGGATTTGCCGGGTGGTGACGACCTCCTGCCCATCCATGCGCCGGATCAAAAACTGGCGATCATCGCGGAGCTGGTCGGTTAGCTTGTCATTGGCAACAGCCCCCGGAGCCAAACGGACGATTTCTCCCAAGAGATGATCGAGGCGAACGACACTCTCTTTTTCAAAAGCGATTTGCGTTCCCTGCTCGACGGCTTTAAGCAGATTGACCGCCGCTTTGACCGGAAAGACGGCGGGCTTTTCGAGCACGAGGCCAGCATCGTTCAATCGCTTGGCCACATCCTCCCGTAGCGTTTTACTGGTAATGCGAACCTTTTTCGGGCGGGTCAACGTCACCGCCTGGTCGTGAAGCCGATAGTTGGGCACAACACGAGGCGGCGCTTGGGGCGCTCCCATTCGTTCCCGGAGCGGCTCGACCCCTTGGGTCAGCCATTTTCGCTTTTCATCTTCATTCACTCCCTTGAAAGCGTGGCTGATTTGCTGGGACGTATAGCCGCGCTTGAGAAACGCCATGACCGTTTCAACCTGACGACTCCGTTCGCTAAACATGGCCATCGCCGGGGCCGGAACTTCCTTTAAGCCGAAGCCGGACGGAGCTGTTTCAACGTGATAACCCAGGCCACCCATCCGAGCCGCCAGATTATTGTGAATCCTCGCGTCGAGGGTTTTACGGAGTTCGAGCATCCGGCCATAATGGACGGCGAAATAGCCCTTTCTCTCGTCATCCCACGTCACATTGCCGATGAGAGTATGCACATGAAAATCGGGATCATTCGTGCGACTCGTTTCATGCTGAAATAGGGCCGCGATCATCTTGCCGGTGGGTTTGGTCACCTCTTCATCGGCGAGGTTTCCCCGCCGGTCCCGCACCTCCACCTGCTGTTCAAACCAGCTCAGTTCCTCTTTCACGGCGGCATAGAGCTCGATCTTCACCCGATCATCGACTGCGGCGACGACGCTTACGGCTTTGGGAGGACTGTAGGTGAACTCGATATACTTGATCTCGGAAACGCGCTGCCGTTTGGAATCGGCCCCCAACCCCTTCATATCGCATTGAACGAAAGCTGCGAATTTCTCCCGAGTCACCGCTGCTTCATCGAGTCCCAATCGTTCCGCAACTTTTCCGATGAATTGCCCGCGATCCACCTTCTCCCCTTCGACAAAGTAATCCGCCACATTGAGATGATCCTCAAAGTAATCAATCGCTCCTTGTGCTGAAGTGCAAACGGCCTTGGAAACCATGGCCTATTCTAACTCAAAGAAAGCAGATTTATAGGCACTTCTCAGAGGCAACCATCCCACATTCTCATGCTTACATCTCTCTACATATAGAAGCTCCTGACTACCTCCATTCCTTCGATATTGTAATCAAATAGGCACCCATCAACTCATCCATGATCGTTTCATTTTTATCTGGCAGTCATGGATCAGTTAAAAGATCAGAGAAATAACCGTCAGACATGTCCCTAAGCTCCGCTTCAGGCAGGCCCGAGCCATTAATCTGTTTTCAGTTGTTTCCATATTTTAACGGCACAGTAGGTGGACGCTCCGCGATCTAACAACATCTGGAAATTTGTAGAAACGGTTGACATCGCCCATAGGGGTATGCCCGGCAAATCTTTTCAAAGCAAATTGGAGCCTCACTTCGACTTGATCCTCGAAGCGAGGCGCAAACGCCAGACGTGGGAGACCATCGTCCAGCTTTTGGCCCCTCACGGAATTACCACGACGCGACCAGCGGTTTACTCGTTTATGAAACGACGATTGAAGCGGCGCTATCCGCTCGGGATGGCTCCGGCGGAAGTAAGGCCGGTCCCAATCACGACCCGCCCCGAAAGTCCACGACCAGAAATGCCCGAGTTGACGGAGCCACAGAGCGACTTCGGCACCGATCCGTTGACACTCCCCCCTAAGGGTAAGAACAAGTCCAAATCCTCTTGGACGATCATTAAACCCAATACCTAAAAAACCATGTCCCCCGAATCTCTAAAAATACTCTACCGTCTCATCACCTGTTTCCAATCTAGCGGACGCATCGGAAAGTCCCTTGTTTTTGAAATACTCCTCGCCTGGGCGAGGTTTGCCGGAATACCCATTGCCGCCGTCGACTGCGATGCCGAGCATAAAACCCTCAGCAAGCGGTTCCCCGAAGCCTCCTTTGTCGATGCCACCCGTTCCAACGACGAGTTCTTACGACTCATTATGGAATTGCCGGACACGCCGATGGCTATCGCCGACTTTCCGGCGCAGGCCACCGACTTCCTTCTGGGCGCAATGGCCAGTCTTCGCGTCCTCGATGCGCTCGACGCACGCCAGACGCGCATGACCGTCGTCATGTTCGCGGCGGATGATCCCACCGCCACGGCGAGTCTGGCCAAGACCTACCGTGCCCTTGGCGACCGTGTCGATTACCTGCTCATTAAGAACCCGGCCCGGTTCCGCAGCCATGCCTTCGACGACTCGGCCCTCGCGGAATTGTTCAAAAAGAACCGGGTGCCCGTCATCGAATTGCCGACCGTCACCGCTACTACCATTCAGGCCATCGAGCAGGCCAGTGCCGAGAAGAAAAAGCACCTGACCTTTGCCGAAGCCGCGAAAATACCGTCGATCCCGCAGATTTGCCGCTTCGAGATCGAGTATTTCCTGAATCGGATGCTCACCCAATGCGAGGACGCGGCCCGCGTGCTTGTGCCCGACCCGGCCATCATCAAGAACAAGGTGAGCCGCCCCACCGACAAAACCACCCGTCCCCCGATTGACGAGTTTAACCCGCTGGACGATCTATGAGTGACAAGGTATTGACCTACTTGCAGGGCGATTCACAGGGAGCGCGACGCGATTTGATCGCCCATTGCTACTACGATGCCGCTCAGGGCGATCCCAAGAGCGGCCCGGTGGTATTCGCCGTCCTGCTGGACGCCGCTGCGGAACAGTTCGCCAAAACGCCCCAGGAATTGCTCGGCGTCGTCACCGAGTTCAGGAAACTACTGGCCGAAGGCCGGGAAATGGAGGCCCGCATTCGGGAGAGAGTGGAATTGAGCAATTTTGGAGTCGTGGCTGAGTTCAAAGACGAGACCCGCAGGGCCAGCGATACCCTGCGGGAAATCGTCAATCTCGGGAGCGTCATCATCGAAAGGGCCAAAAAGATCGACGAAAAGCTCAAACCAGTCGTCGCCAATTTAGAACGGATCGGGGTTGATCTCTATCTACTCAAAGACGATTTGAAGGAAAATCGCGAATCAGCCCGACGGATGCTCGAAGAATCGGAGAAGATGCAAAGCCTCCATCGGGAAAATCAGGCGTTCATGAGGCACCAGGGCAAGGAGGCCCGCGCTAACTGGACCACGACTGGCTTTTTTGGAGGAATCGTTATGACAGCGGTTTCGTTTCACTTGCCTTGGTGGGAAGGTGTAATGTTGCTTGTCGCTGCCGTCGTCTTGATTCAGTGGCTTTCGCGCCAGTCTTGGGAATTCGTGCGTCGGTGGATTGGAAGTTGGAAGTCCTCTTCCGTGAAATCCAACACCACCGGGTAAATACGGACGGCGTTTTCTTTTTTGGAGAATTCTTCCGGGTTGCCTGCCAGAACACGCCCCGCAAGCAACGAAAGTTTGTTCGCTTCGGTGGGCAGTCAGAACGCTTCATCTGCCGGTTCCTTTACGTGAACAATCATCTGGAGGATGCGTCCTTTGGACGATCTCCGCCGCGATCACCAGTCTGCTGGCGAGAGCCCAACAAGCCCCGAATCGAATTGGGGAAATAAATCGGTTGGTGTGTGATCGATTGGCTATACTCGGTGAATGATTTTCCGTCGAAAGCCTGAGTTGGTCGTTCTCCGTTTACTGGAACGGGCTCGTGTTGGGAACGAATCTGATGCGAGTGCGGCGTTGGACTATTTGTTGGGGCAAGTGAAATCTCGCCTGCATCGAGCCGCTTCCCGCGCGACGCCGTTGGAATTGCTTTTTTGCCTCACCTTCAGCAAGGGGCAGCCGGGATCCCTCGGCGACGAGCTTCGGTTGGTTTACGATTCTCTCTACGTCTTTGCAAAGGATCGTCCGCAAAGTCGTACGACGACTGAAATGAGGAACGGACGCCTTGGAAGATATATCCGAGGCTTGGCCGAGATTTATGGCAACTTGCGTATTGTCGAACGGCAGCGTGCCTTTGGGGCGACTGTCTGCTGGGACGAGTCGCAATATTGCGAGGTGGATGGGGTGAGGGCGCTTGGCCCCGCATCGTCCCCTGAGTCTGAGGTAAAAAAAGATTACGCGAGGTGGGTACTCCGCCATAGGCACACGCCTGGGCACATGGTGCATTGCAAAGGGGTGATTGCACGCGCAGTAACCGAGCCGCAACTTTCGGAGAACCGGCATGCGCCGTTGCTTTTTCCGTTCCCGCAAGGTTGGGAATTCATGCCCGTTCGCTTCAGTGAACGGGTAACGAAGAGCCCGTTCATTTGCCGACCTGGAGCGGAGACTCTACGCCTCGCCGATGTTTTCATATTTTTGGATGATATTGCAACAGGCCTGCGCGAGCGAACGGACACTGAGATGTTTGCCTTCACTCGGGAATTGGGGATTGTCTCGATGCCAAAGCGGTACTCTGGATTAGATTATTTTTTCCGGGGCCATCCCGAACCCGGCGGCCGCAGCGGTTACGATTTAGCGGCACTGACTTATTACTTGGATTGGTGGGTGGCCGGCGGGCTTTCTGGATTGGGCGGTTTGGAAAAGAAATTTGAAATGCTTGTGGGCCGACTTTGCAATGGGTCTCCATTTGCTCCGCCGTTTGCGATTCAGTCATTTCTTGGCCGACCTTTGGGGCATCCCAATATCACGGATATTGATGCCATGTTGATTGTTGATGGCGTGGTGTTTTTCGTCAATGCGTACGCTATTTTGGAGGATGCCACGAATAGTGGCCTTGAGCGTGCGCGGCAGAATAAAGTGGCTGTGGAAGAGAAATTAGCGAAGTGGGAGGCCAAGAAGCTGCCTTTGTTGGCGTTCTTGGACACCCAGCCCGAGTGGCGTGCCTTCCGCAATTTAGAGTCAAGGTTCGTTGTCTGTACGCCAGAGCCCCTGCATTGCGACCGAAATTACACTTGGCCGGAGGAATGGTTTCATGGAGCGAAGGAGGAACAACCGCTCCACTCACGGGATTTGCCGCCCATCTTTTCTCTGTATGAACTGATTGCTTGCTTGGAGGGACGCACGATTAGTCAGCAGGGTGCGTCTCGCGTATTAACTGAGAGGCGGTTTGATGACCTCTATTAAAGTCACGCTTCATTCCGCAATGTCAGTACCTGTGGAAATGGCATCAGCGCGAATTCCTCAATAGAGCAGGGTCACAATTTCTTCAATTTCTGAGCTTGAAGATGCCCTTCATGTAATCAAAGAAGTGCATAAGATAAGTGGGTAATAGACGGGATCATGGCCGGTCGTTTCTCGGCCCTGTGGGTGACCTGTGTGGGCCGAGCAGCCGCCGCGCCGCGTGCTCGCGTCACGTCGCCTGCTTTTCTACTGCGGTTGGGGTGCCGCGTTTCGAACCCCGGCCCGAGGGGAAGGGGGCCGGGGTTCAAAACGCGGGGATGAGGGCTCCCGTTGGTCGCCGTCTGCGCTTGGCGGCGTGTCTTCCGGGTTGCTCTCGGATACTCTATGCCATTAGCGCGCTATGCGATACGTGCCCGCTGCAATTCGTTGCTCGGCTTCTTTTGTGAGCGCTGCGAGATCGGGCAGCGGTGCTTCATCTGCTTTCTTCACGGCCTGCTCGGCCGCTTCCCGCGTGACAGGAAAACCCCCCATCGCCGACAGTTCCCTCAGCTTTTCGACGCGATAATCGAATTCTTTGGTTTGCGGCTTGGTCAGCATGGCTTTGCTAATATAACATTTCTTCCGTGATTCTCCAGCCTAATCAAGACCGCCAGTGGCAACGCATCGTCGATGCCGGTCTATGCCCCGAAATCAAGGACTTTGCCACCTATGAGGCCAAGACATTGATCCAGTTGCAACGCGCCTTTGACGCCTCGATGGCCGATCCACAGCTTGCACCGACCCCGGCCCGAGTGGCGGCCATTCATAAAATCATTTTTGACGGAGTCCATCCCTGGGCCGGAACCTTTCGGCAGTTGGGGCAAACCGTTCGTTTTGACCAAGGCGTTCTCGGAACCGATGCCCACCGGGTCACACCGGACTTGCAGCGCATTCAAGAGGAAACGGCTTTGGCCCTGGCGCAGGCTCGCTCTCCGCAGGAACAGGCGGTTGCCATCGCCTGCTATCATGCCCGTTATCGCCGGGTGCATCCGTTTCTTGATGGTAATACGCGCACATCAGCCGTGCTCCTCCAGTCACAGATCAAGGCCATCTTTCAAATTGACCAACTCGTCCCGCAGCGTCCCGACGATTACAAACAAAAATTGGCGCAGGCCTACCGAGGCGAAATTGCACCATTGACCAATCATATCCTCACTGTCGTCGGACAGCCGCATATTGCGCCCACGCACATTAAGCTTCCGGCTCCGATGTTTGACCAGGACCTCGAAACAGAAATCGTGAAACACCGGGAGGAGATTCTTGCCCGCCAGCGGGGTCAAGACCCTCGACTCAAGTAAGCCGACGGAAGCGTGGAAGCCGCATAACAACCTGCCTTCGGCACGCATAGCAAGAAGGTACTTTTCTTTGCAAAAAATTACCGAAAAAGACTTGCTTGAGATGTAATAAGATGTTATCCTTCATAAACTTAGGAAAGGAGATGGCGGCGGTCAATCCCTTGTCGAGGAACGGGCTTCAAGCGAGCATTCACTCATGAACACTGCGAGTAAGGCAAAGCAAATAGTGGCTGCACTTTCACCTACGGAAAAGGCAGCTAAAACGGCTCGTTGGGCAATAACCATGGCAAAGGCTTTTATCAGCATAGCAGGAAAGGACGGAGTCAAATGGAGATTAGTTGAATTCGGTGGGGTCAAAGGAACTGAATCTCGCGGTATTGTGGATGTGGTGGCAATTCGTAAAAACCACAAGAAAAGGGAGGGCTATAATAACGGAGACTTGTTTGACATCGTGCTCATTCAGTCAAAAGGTGGCTCAGCAGCACCTCCCACACTTGAAGACAAAAAACGGTTAAAGGCGGTTGCAAGGTATCATCGCGCGAAGGCGATAGTCTTGGTAGAATGGAAAAGGAAAGAAAAACTCAAGTTCTCTCGTTTGGAGGGCATGGACTGGAAGCAATTTGAGCCAGCAGAGATTTTTGGTAAAGAGAACACGAAAAACGCCCGTACGCTTAGCAGCTAGCCTGTTGCTCAGCGTGATTCTACTTAACGAGTCACGGAGTTGATCGAGCCTAAACAATATTGCTTCTACTGTCCTTTCGATGAGCTACTATACTCTCGGTTCAAATCCTGAATTTGAAAAGCTTCTCAAAGAACGAGACCTGCTTTGTACCCAGTTGGGAGAACTATCCGCCGAACGTGAGAACTGCATAAACCCCGCAATCGAACCTTCTTCACGGGTTGTTTCCAGAATTAGCCAGTTGTTTCCATCACCCTCTGACTGGAGGTTTTCTATCCCTGACACAATTCGCGCGAAAGTGGGACGGGCCACTTTGATCCCGCTTTCAAACGTCAGAGTCCAGCGTAGTACAGTCTTTTGGGATTTAGTTGTACGAGCCATTGTCTTCAAAGTTAGAAGCGAAAGAAATTTCTCACATCACACCTAGTATCCATCCTTCGAGCTCTGCAACACGTCGCTCTTCCGTATTCAAAGATGGCTCAAAGAAGCTGTGAAGCGAGCCGTCCTCGTCAACACGACGTAACCATCTAGCCACCGCATAAGCATCTTGTTGATGGGACTCACGATCCTCGCGTGGGTAATCCGCAGTGCTCTCTGTATCTGGGTTCTGACTCGTCACTTGAAGAGAGTTTGCATTTGACTGATTCCTCCTCGGTAAAGTTACCGCCTACGGCAGTTAATCCTAACGATTACTTTGAACTGACCTGTCCTGACCTCGTAGCCGATTTTGGGTTTCCGTTTCACATTTCCATGCAACATAAACTGACAGGGATCAACACCGATTTCTTTGGGGCCTATCTCGCCGGGGAAAGACGCTTCATGCATGACATTATCTTTTACGTTCCGGAGTCTAAATTTTATTTTTTCGATCCCATGGTTCGTCAGTACTTCCCCACAACCGAAGAGAAAATCCGTATCTGGTTGTCGTTGATCCTCCAGGAGCGTGCCTGGGGGTATTACATGGATGACGCTACCAAGATACTTACTCAGTTCAGGAGTCAGGCTGTAATGGACGAAATTATAGGAAAGGCCAAGTCGCTCCTGGCTGCCGAACGGGGATTTTTTGAAGGAAGTGAGAGCCGTCCTCGGTTTGTCGCGGAAGATTCCAAGATGGAAAGTGTCCAATTCACCGTTCGCCTATTCACGGAGAGGACGATCCGGCTAGAGGAAAAGAGCATTCTAACCATTACCGACTTCATGGACGGATTGAAGAACTATCTACAAGCGAAAGGGACCAGCCTGCCCAAACAGCAGGAGCTAAGGAAAATCGCGCAGGAAGCCATACGCCAAATCCATGGCAAGGGTCTTCGCAATGATTTGGTTCTACCTGACCATAAAAGTGTCGCCGGATGGAAGGGCCTGCGACTTTGTGCCGGTAACGATAATCCGGCAGAGGAACCGCATGGAATGGAGCAGAGCGAAGAATTCGAAACAATCGGTCTTCCTGATGCGGTTGAGCCGGTGTCGTGGGACGCCAAAAGTGAACCTGAAATGGCCAAATCCGACAATCCGGATTATCCGAACCATCCGCGCTGGGCGCAATCAGTCAAACCTGATGTAGCATCCCCTGAGGTGGCACTCCTAAGCTGATTTCGTTCCTAAGCCATTAACGGGCCGGGACTTGATGCTCCATTCGACATGAGGTCAGGATTCCTAAATATACTGCCTAACAGGAAACCACCTGCGTCCTCGGGAGGATAAACAAAATCGGGACAGTTAAAATCAGCATCCGAGAGAACCACGAATAGCTGAAGGTAGCAGGTGAGGTAGTCGAAGATTTTCTGGAGCAATTGCATCTGGTCTTTGCACTCGCCATGAGCATTGAAGTTATTCCACGATTCGCAGATGTCCTTGGCGAACTCCTGGGTGGTTCCCTTCGCGACGGCACTCGATAGCTCAACAAAGGCAGGCCAGACCCGTGGGTTATGGTTCCTTTGCTCATCGTATTCACCGAATCCGGCAGGAAAGATGAGGTGAACTTTATCCGCTAAGGTGTGCTTATTGTCTAGCCAATCATTAGGCAGACGCTGCTGGGGCATCTGTGAAATAAACTCATCTACGAACGTGGAAAAGTACTGACAGGCAAGGACACAGCTTTCGTTGATGTCCATGCTCCGGTATGGAGCCACGTACTTGGGATCATGATACCAGACGGAAGACATGGAGGTTGTTTGGTTTGGACAGTCTACGCTATGAATGCATCAAATGTCGTATATACGGAGGATTTATATCTCATGCAATGCGGGATGCTGAGTTTTCACGCTTCCCAGGCTCAGTTGCTAATGGCAGAGATCGCAGGTGATTCTTAAGCAGAATGGCCATCGGCTTAAAACTTAAAAAAGTGACAGTGCCTGAAATAACACCACCTAAAATGGGAATTATTTTGGAGACCCATCGTGCAAAAGTCTGCTTTGTCATGCTTATTCCTATCCATTTGGCAACTTGCTTTGCAACATTGTATATACCAATTTTAGTGAGAGCCTGCTGTGGTAGCCTTTTTATAACCTGGGCGGTTAGACTCTTGGACAATGTAATGATGGCTTCGTTCGCGCCTTTAGCACCAACCATAACACCGACAAAAAGAGTGAGACGCAGCAATGTTTCGTCATCAACCTCATTGCCATCCGTTAATTCCGGCCAACCGTAAAGATAAGCAAGCTTTTGTATGACGTTGAGGACATGCCAGTAGAATTGGGCTAGATCGGTCGGCACGGTGCCTGCGATCCACCAACCTCCAGGAAGCCCAGCAAGAAACGAAATGCTCGTAACCTGAGCTAAGTGCCAGTTAATGCAGCTGGTGGCTATCAAATCAGCGACAACTAGGGGTACTCCTGCCGCTGCGGGTGACGACTCAATAGCGGCTTTAACTTGTTCGGCGGAAAAGTGCTTTCCTAATTCACGTCTCAAAAAATCCTCACGATTGACTCGTGCACCAGGTATTGCAAGGGAGGTTCGGAGCACCAAGTCCCACACCTTTGACGAGTTATTACCTTCGGAATCGCCTGAAGAAGTTGTTGTGGTCATATCTTTTGTTGGTTATCGATGCAATTTAACTCGACGGCAGGGACATTTACGGTACCTGCTTTCTTTTTTCTGGCCCCAGCGGTATTTCAAAGAGCTGTTGTTTCAAAAACGTGCTCCGAATACGGAGCCTTTGTAAAATGGCCCGAGGATACCGTCAAGCTCCGCTTTCGGAGCATGAAACACAAGAGCAACATTGTTGGGCCAAAAATCCGCAAGTTACGTTATCAACGTGAGCTACACCAAGATGATCTTGCCGCTAAATGTGGCTTGCTGGGCTGGGATTTGAGTCGAGGTACTTTGGCTAAGATCGAGGCCCAGGTGCGCTGCATCAACGATCAGGAACTTCTCGTGCTCTCAAAGGCATTGAAAGTCACGGTCAACGATCTGTACCCGTGACTTTGGTTAAGGCGATTGCTAGCTTTCTCCTGCATTGGTTCGACAGGTTTATCTCGCTGCCCGATGAAAACATCCCTGCTTCTGCTTTTCGCCATTCTATTGACCGGGTGCGCGTCCTCCACGATAAATGGCAGCTTAGATGGCGTATCGAAGCCGAGCGATTTGGTGCCCAAGCCTTGGCCTGATCCGCCATCCCAGACCTCTACCGTCCCCAATTACCCAAACTGAGATCACCAGATGGTTTAGAGCCTTTTTGGAAAAAAAGATTTTGCCGCGCCGGGACGAATACAATCCTCAAGTAATATACCTTGGAATAACCCGCCTAGTGATGCATAAGACCAATCCACCGAGAACTAATAGCGCGAATGTGCTTGGTTCAGGAATTGTAGCTACGAAGCTTTGAGAGACATCATTAGAATCAGTATATGAACCGACAATCTGGTTTCCTGATATGCCAGCAATAAACACGCTACCAGACGCTCCGGGTATAGTAGGAGAGGTAAATGTGCCGTCCACATCGATAAAACCTTTGCCGCCATCATAATTGCCAACAATTACGTCGCCGGAGATACCTGTTACGTTAGTTGCAACCGCAGCTAGCGGATCATCGATGGTTTGAAAGCTAGTCCCGTTAAAAACAAAACCGTGTGAACCAGAATTATCGTTGTACGATCCCACTATATCGTTTCCGTTAATGGCGTCCAATTCCGTTCCGTATATACCAAGCGGATCATTCAAAGGAGTGTAGACCCCATTCGAGTAAGTAAACCCTTCGGCCTCACCATAACCAGTGCTTTGGCTTCCCGGAAAGTAGGTTGCAATCATGTTGTTTCCTGAAATGCCATTTATCGCCCCTTCACTAAAACCGGCTGGCGGTGGGATTGTTTGAAAAGTACTCCCATCATAAATGAAGTTATACTCATTGAGAACGAGGCTGTATCTTCCAATGATGTTATTTCCTGAAACTCCAGTTATATCTGTAGAACTGAAGCCATAGATACTGGGGGGATACTGAATGGTTGTATATTGGCCATTTTGGTATATGTAACCAATGGCGCCCCCAGCACCTGTGTAATCGCCATAAATAGTGTTCCCTGAAATGCCGGATACATAGGTTCCACCTGAGGCATCTGGATCATTTAGTAAAGTAGGGATCAGCTGGCCAGAGGATTCTGCTTGGCCAAGGAAGCAAAAGGATATCGTTCAGGCGGAGGTCCTGCGTCAGCACTTCTACGACTGAGGCTGGAGCGTGAACGGAAAGGCGGCCCGTTTCGCGGAGAAGAAACAGACCG
>Ga0302319_10013989_pt1 | contig 15004 bp, 17 predicted proteins | sample Bog_T0_2_FD_203319 | JGI IMG/M metagenome (GOLD analysis project Ga0302319, IMG submission 203319) | Peat permafrost microbial communities from Stordalen Mire near Abisko, Sweden - Bog_T0_2 | ecosystem: Environmental > Terrestrial > Soil > Wetlands > Peat | place: Sweden: Abisko, Stordalen Mire... | reverse complement strand
TCGCGGACCGGCCCGCTAAAATCGCCAGCGAGACGCAGCCGGACCAGACGGTGAGCGTCGCCGATGACATCGCCACCCTGATGCGCTCGGCCACCGAGGAGGTGATCGTGATCTCGCCGTATTTCGTACCGGGCAAGGACGGCATGGCGCTGATACGGGAACTGGTCGGCCGCGGTGTGCATATCCGCATACTCACCAATTCCCTGGCGTCGACCGACTCGCCGCTGGTGGACACCGGCTACCGGCGCTACCGGCTGCCGCTGCTCAAGCTAGGCGTGGAATTGTCCGAGGTGCGGCCCAAGCTCGGCATGCGCCGCGCGCGCTTCCACCCGTTTCGCTCCTCGACCGCCAGCCTGCACGCCAAAGCGCTGGTGATCGACCAGAAGACGGTGTTCATCGGATCCATGAACATGGATGCACGCTCGGCGCGCACCAACAGCGAACTCGGCCTGGTGATCCGCAGCGCCGACATCGCCCACCAGGTGACCAGCCTGCTCGATGACATCAGCGCCGACGGCAGCTACCGGCTGGCCCTGGAGGACCACAGCAATCGCATCGTGTGGTACAGCGGTGAGCCCGGCGCCGAGCGCAGCTGGCACACCGATCCGGAGACCACGCTCATGCAGCGCCTTGCACTGATGCTGCTCGCGCCGTTCGCCCCGGAGGAGTTGCTATGAGCCGGCGATCCGCAGCGTGCCGAGGCGCTCCTTGACCTTGCCGCGAAATCCCTCGCTGCTGGTGACGGTGGCCCCGCCGGTCAGCACCAGAATATAGTCGCCGCGCGGCGTGCGGCTGACCTCGCGCACGTGGTTCATGTTCACCAGGCAGGAGCGGCTGATGCGCAGCAGCGGCTGTGAGCGCAGCGCGTATTCGGCCTGGCTCAAGGTGCTGCGCGTGTGGTAGCGCTCGCGCCCCACCCGGATGGCGACGTAATTGCGGTCGGCTTCGATCGCCTCCACCCGGGCCGCATCGAGCACGTGCAGGCGGCCGCCGGATTCGGCCAGCAGCCGGGGAGGCTGCTCGTGCGCACCGCGCTCGAGCTGGGCGAGCAGGGCGTCGAGGGCGATCTGGCGTTCGGCGGCTCCCGGCGCAGCATGCCGCGGCCGCACGCGGGCCAAAGTCCTCTGGAAGCGCTCCTGATCGAAGGGCTTCAGCAGATAATCGACGGCGCACACCTCGAAGGCTTCGAGCGCATAGGCGTCATAGGCGGTGACGAACACGATCGAGGGCGGTGAGGCGGCGCCGAGTTCGCGCGCCAGCTCGATGCCGCTGATCGCACCCATCTGGATGTCGAGGAACAGCAGCTGCGGCGGGTGCGCGCGCAGCGCGGCGAGGGCCGACCCGCCGTCGCCGTATTCGCCAACCACCCGCAGATCCGATTCCGCCGCGCACAATTCGCGCAGGGTGCGCCGCCCCGCCGGCTCATCGTCGACGATGACCACGTCCATCATGCCGCCGCCGCGCCGACGCCCTGCTGCGCCAGCCCGCCAATCGCGGGCAGGGTGATCCGCACGCGCCACTCGCCGGCATCCGCGCCGGCGGTCATGCGCGCGCCACTGCCGAATTGAACCGCGAGGCGTTCGCGCACGTTCTCGAGGCCGATGCCGCGCTCGCCGGGCGCCTTGTCCGGTGCGGTGGTGTTGATGACCTCGAGCAGCAGCGATCCGGCTGATGCATGCGCCTCGATGCGGATGCGCACCGCGCCTTGATGCCCGGCCAACCCATGCAGCACCGCGTTTTCCACCAGCGGTTGCAGGATCAGGCTGGGCACCCACACGGCGGGCAGCGCCGCGGGGTCGGGCAGCTGCAGCGACAGGCGGTCCGCGAAGCGCTTCTGCTGCAGCTGCAGATACAGCGAGACGACGTGCAGCTCGTCGGCGAGCGGGACGAAATCGCGCTCGCCGGCGCGCAGCAGCCGCCGCAGCAGATCGGCGAGCTGCACCACCATGGACTGCGCGCCCTGCGGATCCCACTCGATCAGTCCGCGAATGGTGTGCAGCAGATTGAACAGGGAGTGCGGCGAGAGCTGCATGCGCAGCGCCGCGAGGCGCGCTGCGCTCCATTCGCGCTCGAGTGCGGCGACCTGCAGCTCGGCATCGCGGAAGCGGCTGTACAGCGCGAAGCCGGTGATCAGAGCGACACCGAAGCCGTAGGCCGGAATGAAGCTGACGAAGCTGGCGACCCATAGCAACAGGACGGCGGGATCGAACAGGCCGGCGGCAAAGTCGTGCTTCGCCATATGTTCGGTGAATTGCGGATCACCGAGCAGGGCCATGCCGGCAATCAGCGCCGGATAGGCGAGCGCGGCAAACCCCGCGCCCAGCAGCAATTGCAGCGGAATCGCGATCCAGCGCGGGCGCCAGCGAATGCGCAGCGACGCCCACACTGCGCCTGCGAATACCGGCAAGAGCAGCAGGTGCTGCAGGACGCGCACATTCCAGGTGACGAACAGCGGCTCCTTGGTCAGGCTGCCGAGACCCATGCGCATGCTGTAGGCATACAGCAGGTTCGACAGGGTCACGAAGACCCAGAACAGGCACACCATGCCGATGAACCGCGGCGCCTGCCAGGCCGCGGCAAGCGGTGGTCTTGGAGCCGCACTGGCCGGGTCGTTCATGGCGTCAAGACTAGCGCAGTTGGCGCCGTGCCAGGCGGCCGGACGCCGATCCGGGGACGAATTCGTCGCCGCCGGGGACGAGTTCGAGGGCGCGCAGCTGACCGCGCCGGGCTGGCGGGTGTCTCATGAGCGCGTCATCACTCACCCCTTGAAGGAGATCCACCATGAGCTATTTTTTCAGCCTTGCGCCGCGCCGCATCATCGCCGTCAGCCTGCTCACCGCCTGTTCGGCGCTGTCGGCCGCCGGTGCCGCCACCGTGGATGAGGTGCCGAGCGTCATCGTCAAATACGGGGATTTGAATCTCGGCACCGATGCCGGCGTGCATACCCTGTATGGCCGGCTGGTCAGGGCCGCCGATCGCGTGTGTCGCGTCGAATTCAACGGCGATCTGCACACGCGGCAGCGCACGCTGGAGTGCCGCGAGGCAGCCATCGCGCGGGCGGTGTCGGCGGTCGGCAACCCGCGGCTCGTCGCGCTGCGCGCCGTGCATTCGCGAGTCGGCTGAGCATTCGGCGTGGCCTAGGGAGCCGCCAGTCTGACGCGCCGATAGGCGACGGTCAGGTCGCCCTCCTGAAACGCGGTGGCCGTGGGCGGCCGGGCGGATTGCAGGACCTGGCCGGCCGGCGGCAGTCCGTAGCTCAGGTCGAACACCTGCAGTTCGACAGCGGCCGGTGCGAGGAAGGTGAACTCGACGCCCGCCGGCGGCATGGTGAGGATGCGCAGCGCACGGGCGCCGCTGTGCATCCGCTCCAGCCGCACGTTGTGTGCGGCCGCCGCCGGATCCGCAAGCAGCTCGACGCGGTCGACCTGCAGCGCCGGAGGAAAAATCACCGAGGTCAACGGCGCGCCGCGCGGTGAACGCAGCCGCACGCGGTAGCTGATCAGGGAGCCTACCGGGGATGCGCCGAGCTGATCGAGTTCGGGCGGCGCCAGGATGAGCGCCGGGGCCGCAGCGAAGAAAGCGCGCGACAGGCTCCCGGGAAAGCGCGAGCGCGCGGCGGTGTCGAAATGCCCCGCGGCGGCGAGCGCCGCGGGCAGCGGGCGGCCGGTGCGCGCCCGCCACTGCGAGGTATTCAACGTCGCGTCGCGCCAATACTCGAGGTCGATGGCCTGCGGCCAGTCGACGCTGAAGGCCGGCAGTGCCGCGCCGCCGAGTGCGCCGGCGAGCGCGATCAGCAATGCCAGCACGCTCAAGGTTTGCCGCTGCCGCCGGGCGGCGGCGGCGAGCAGCGGCAGCAGCGTGATGGCGCCGAAGCCCAGCACCAGGGTGATGATCGGCCAGGCGAGACTGCCGAGGGCATCAGGCAGAAACCACAGCATGGGCAGCACCATGGCGAACAGCAGCAGCGCGGGCAGCAGGGCGGCGAGCTGGCATTGCCAGGGCGCCCGGCGCGCGTCCGCGCGACCCACCGCGGGCAGAAAGCCCAGCGCCGCGCCGAGGGCCGGAACCAGGAACACGAAACAGGCGGCCGGCACCAGCCAGGCGAGCGCCGCGGCGAGCGCCGCGCCGAGTAGGCTGACCGCGAACCAGAGACCCCAGAAGCCTGCGCGCGGCGCGAAGAACAGGCTCACTGAACCCACGGCGAGAAAGGCGATGGCCGCGAATGCGGTGGTCAGGGGCACCGGGTACGCGATCCAGGCGGAGCCGAGGCCCGACGGAACCCTGCCCAGCAGACTCAAGGCGCATTGCAGGCCGACGGCCAATGCCAGGCCGAGCGCGACCCCGAGCAGCGCCGCCGCCAGTCCCCAGAGGATCTGCCCCAGGCCGGTGAGGCGGCTGCGCAGGGCGATGGCGCATTCGCCGAGCAGCAGTACGAACACGCCGAGCGCCGCGGGCAGGCTGAGCGCCGCCGGCCAGCGCAACAGCGACCGTCCGAACACATCGAAGTACACGGCGTCGCCGGCCGGCGCATTCAATGCATCGGCGCCGGCGAGCGCCTGCAGGCAGGAGAGGGCGTGTTCGCCCATGTCCTGCAGGCTGGCCGGGTCGGCGTTGGCCCAGGTGTCCAAGGGGGTGTGATACCGGCTGACCATGCCGATGAAGGCAAAATTGAAGCCCTGCCAGCCGGCCGCCTTGAACACGGTGAAATCTGTGTCGTTCGGCAACAGCTTGTAGACCAGGTAAAAAATGGAGTTTGTGACGGGTCGCGCCACCGCGCGCGCATACAGGTCGATCGACCAGGCGTTGGCGCCGCCGGTCTCGAACATCAGGGCCGGGCCGCTGGTGCCGCGCGCGTCCAGATTGACCGCCGCGCCGATCCCCTTCGCCCACCGATGTTCCCGCACGAACAGCGAGGCACCCAGCAGTCCGCCTTCCTCGCCGTCGTCGATCAGCAGGATGACGGGGCCGCGCAAAGCGGGGGAGTGCTTGAGAACGGCGGCGATTTCGAGCACCGCGGCGGCGCCAACGCCGTCATCCGAGGCCCCGGGACCGGCCGGCACGGAATCATAGTGTGCCGCAAGCAGCACCGCCGGAGTGCGGGCTGCGTCGGGCGCGAATCCCTCGAGCCGTGCGACGACGTTGGTGACCGTTGCGCATTCACCGCCGTCGTTGCACACGAATCCGGACTGCAGTTCGGGCGAGTAGCCGAGCGCGGTGAGCCGCGCGACGATGCCTGCCCGCAGCAACTCGTTGGCGGCGCTTCCAGTGGGATGGGGTTGGTTGGCGCCGGGAAGGCGCACGAAGTTGTCTCTGGCGCGCCCGGCGGAAAATCGGTCAGCTGTGGCCTGCTGCGCCGGGGCGGGCGGGCGGTAGGCGATGCCGGTCGCCGCAAACAGCAGCGCGATTCCCGCGAGGGCAATCCAGATGCCGCCGCGGCCGGCGTCGGCTGACGCCACTTCCATCGGCGTCAGAGAGGCTCCTGGATCGAGCCGGCCTTGGCTCTCTCATGGCGTTTGATGCCTTCCAGAATTTCCTCATGCGCCGGCTGCTTGCCGGCCCAACCGATCACCTTGACCCATTTGCCGGACTCGAGATCCTTGTAATGCTCGAAGAAATGCTGGATCTGTTTCAGGCGAATCTCGGGAACATCGTCGATGGTCTTCCAGTGCACAAACAGCGGACAGATGTCGTCCGTGGGCACCGCGAGCAGCTTGGCGTCGCCGCCGGCCTCATCGTCCATGCGCAGCACGCCGAGCGCGCGGCAGCGCACCACCACCCCGGGCAGCAGCGGGAAGGGCGTATGCACCAGCACGTCAACGGGGTCGTTGTCCGCGGCGATGGTGCGCGGCACGTAGCCGTAATTCGCCGGATAATGCATCGCAGTCATCATGAAGCGATCGACGAACAGCGCCCCGGAATCCTTGTCCACCTCGTATTTGATGGGGTCGGCATTCATGGGTATTTCGATGATCACGTTGAATTCGTCCGGCACGTTCTTGCCGGCATCGACATTGTTGAAGCTCAAGCGTCGGGGCCCTCCGGTTGCTGAGTTGGCGACAGTCTAGCCCCGGCGCCGCATGCATTGTTACACGGGCCTCACAAAAGTGGCATCGGCCCGCGCCGTTTGCCGACCCAGCTCAACCCGACTAATATCAGGGGGTCGCGGGCGTCGTATAATGGTAATACCCTAGCTTCCCAAGCTAGAGCCGTGGGTTCGATTCCCATCGCCCGCTCCACTCCCAGCCAGCCTTGTCGAATGCCAGCCAAGTTGTTTCGCGGCGTTATCGGCGCGGACGCTACCGCAACGCCGGCTCAGTTGCTGCGGTTGAGGGTAGGGGAGATTACCGGAGTGATCTGCCGGTCGCGATCGGCAAAATCTATAGGCGCATCTCTGCGGTGATTGCGTCGTACGGCGCAGAAACGACGCCGTTCTCACGACGCAATAATCCGGACGCGGTCAATGTCTCGACATCCTCGTGAACACGCTTGTAATCACGGCCAAGTCGCTCCGCCAATGCCTTTACAGACGGCGCTGGAGTTTCATGGACCGCACGCAGCAGTTCGAGGCGCTTGGGAGAAAGCGCGTTCAGCATTACCGACAGATCGGGAAATGTTACATGCCTCTCTCGTACTTTCTCCCCGTGCTCGAGTCGGTGCCATGCGTTTACGAAACGCTGACCCATCTCGTCCAGAGTTCCCACGTTGACTTTGACGCGCTTGTTCATCATTCACCTCGCAGGCGATGCACATCGGCCAGGAAATCCGCCATCAAAAGCTCCACGGTCTTGAAGACATACCGTTCTTGGCGATCCTCAATGTGCCGATGGTCGCCCTTGCCTCGTTCATTGTCATAGCCTACGAGACGCTTCCCGTTTGCGCCGTAGAAAAGACTGTACTTGAGCTTATGAGCACTACCAACCACGGGGGTCGCCACTTCCCAGATCTTCATTTCAACGATGGTGCCATCCGGCAGTACTTGCTTGTCATGGAATGCAAGTGCTGCCTTCATATGGCACAAAATGCCATAACAGAGGTATGGCGTCAAACGCCATAACCAGCACGATTGCTCAGATTTGCGGATCGAGCGATCTGATGGCCGCCGTTGCATCGACCCGAATGTCGTTCGCAACGGGCCCGCAATCAAGGATCAAGGGGTCTTCTCTGGCTGAGATTGCCCAGCGATGGCTGGTGTAGCATCGATTTCCACACAAAAATCACACGCAGCGCTTGGTCGATCTCATAACTTGTTGATATCAAATGATTGTTGGCTCTCGGGCGGTATTTTCGATTCCCATCGCCCGCTCCACTTTCAGCCAGCGAACTAGACCTTGACAACTTTGACGATGCGCTTCAGCGCCGCAAAGTCGGCGGGATTTCTGGTGTAGAGCGGCAATCCATTGGCTGCAGCCGTTGAAGCGATAAGCAAGTCCGCGAGGCGGGCCCTGCTGGATTGTCCGGCTGCTCTCGCGGCAGCGAATACCCTGCCGTACATCCGTGCCGCATCAGCGTCGAAAGGCAGTGGATCCCAGGTGGCGGTCGCCCACTGCAATCGATCCTGGCGCCTGGCGCGCTCGTCCTTATTTTCGGTTGCATGTGGTCCCGCGGCGAGCTCGGCCAGCGTCACTGCTGTAATTGCTGATTCATCGGGAAGTTGCTCAGCGGCGATGATGTCATGATCGATCAGAACCGATGTGTCGAGGACACCGCGGCTCGGATCAGTCATGAAGGTGGGGGTCCACTACTGCATCGAGATCCGCACGGAACTGCCCGGCATCGATCCGCGCAGCGTGTGCTGACGCATCCGCGATCGTCGCGCGAGGCACGAAGCGGCGTCGCCTGATTGGGCGCAGCTCACCGACAGGCGTGCCGTTTCGGCTCACGATGATCGTTCGCCCGGCCTCCACTTCGCGGAGTACAGCGCCGGAATCATTGCGGAGTTCGCGCTGGGTGATAGTACGGATTTTCATAAATGTCACTGTAGCACAACGTAGCATTCCGTAGCAAACTACGATGTCGAGGCGCGCAGCATCCGGCGGCTTGCGGCCAATTGACCGTCACCCTGGTCGGGTTGATGGTCGCAAACCGGCCACGGGGGAATCGGTGCCGCGCAAAATATCGGTCGAATGCCGCGTTCCAGCAAGGTTCTGTAAACCTCCGCGGAGTACTTTGCATCGAAAAGTAAGGTTTGGTAGGCTGCAATAGAGGCGCTGTTTGTCTACGGTGGTGAGGAGAGGTTTAGCGCTATGAACGACCATCCGATCAACCGTCTGAGCGGCATCGCTCCCATGATGATGTCGTCGGTTGCGTTGTTGGCCGTGGCGAAGGCTTTCGTAAATTATAAGCACTATGGTCCGCCGTTGGATGAGGACGGTCCTTGGCACGTATTCATGCTTATGATGTTCACGCAGCTACCGATCATTTTGTGTTTTGTCTTTCGATCGCGCGAATTTCCACGAGCACTCCCTGTATTGGTAACCCAAATGTCTCTATGGGCAATCAGCTTGGGTGCGGCCCATTATTTTCCTGGACTTTACTGAAGCGCCGTAAAGCGGCCTGTCGCCGCTGGCGGCTCAGGGTCGTTCAGGACCGCTCGCCCTGTCGTCGCGGGCCCCATCGGGGTTCGTTCCAAATGCTCGCATTGGCTGGCGTTGGCTGCTATGGAGGTGTTTTTCACACGTAAATCACACGCAGTGCTCCGCGCCCGTCGCAACTATCTGATTTGCCTGCTGTAACCGAAAGCCAGCGATATATTCGATTCCCATCGCCCGCTCCAACTCCAGCCAGTGGTGGCCAATGACAGCCAACCTTAGTCCCAGCCGCACATCACGTGGTACGTTCGCAGACGTTGGCTGGCATTAGCCCTGGTTCCACCCGCTGTCTGGTTCCCGACGAGTTAGGCCAACGGGAATCGTCAGTACTTCATAACCGTCAAGTCCTCGATCAAGCCCGGCCCGGTCGGCTCCCACCTGAGAGTCTTGCGCGTCCACTCGCTCGAAGCCGGCATATCCTGCGTCGCAGCGTGCCCGAAAAACATCCCGAAGTGTTCACCGGCCTTTTCGGCCGATATCGAAACCACCGGCACCTTCATGCCTTTACCGATCGTCTCGGCGATATTCTGCAGCGACACGCCCTCTTCCTGAACCGCGTGATACGTCGTTATGCCCGGACCCGTCTTCTCGACCGCCAGTCGATACAGGTGCGCAACGTCTTTCAGTGGAGCTGCGGCCCAGCGGTTCGCGCCATCGCCCACATAAGCCGAGACACCCTTCTCGCGCGCGATCTGAATCAGCCTAGTCACGAGCCCTTGCTTACGTGTGTCGTGGACCTGCGGTAAGCGGACACTCGCCACATGAACGCCCCTCGCCGAAAACGCCTGCGCCGCTTGTTCCGGCCTGCGCGGCATCCTGGGCGAGTCCGTCGGAGGATCACTTTCCTTGCGTGCTTGGCCCGGTGCACCGACCCCAATCCCATTGGTAACGATCAGTAGCTTGCCCGGTTCGAGCACCGATCCGAGCACCTCAATTGCATTGATCTCGTCCTGCGCGTCCTGCGCAAATCTCGACATGTCGTGGTTGAACGCCAGGTTCACCACAGCATCCATCCCCTTGGCCCCACTCCGCAGACTGTCTAGGTCCTTTAGGTCGCCACGATGCACCTCGGCACCCAAGGCCTTCATTTGCTCCACGCCGGCTCCGCTGCGGGTAAGCCCACGCACCTGATGGCCTGCCGCTATCAGCTCCTTGACGAGTTCTGTTCCAATGAATCCCGTAGCTCCTGTCACGAATACCTGCATGGTCACTTCTCCGGTTGTTGGAGGCGCGGCCTATAGGGCCGCACCAAGTCGCCCGCAGACCAGCGTCACATAAAACGGGGATAGTCCCCGGATATAAATATAAACGGGGATATTCCCCGTTTGCAATGTTTTTTTGTAAACTTTGGACATGCCGAAGAGCAAGCTCGCCCAACCCTTGCCCGCCCGAAAGCCCCGCGCCGACGCAGAGCGTAATCGTGAGCGCATTCTTGAGGTAGCCAGGGAGGTTTTCACCCACGATGGAGCAGCTGCGAGCCTCGACGACATCGCACGCAAATCAGGAATCGGCAACGCCACGCTCTATCGTCATTTCGCAACTCGCGACGCTCTCATCGAGGCCGTCTACCGAAGTGAAGTCGAGAGGCTTGCCGCCGCCGAACAGCGCTTTGCCGCCACCATGGAGCCGATTGAGGCCCTGCGTGCCTGGATGCTGCTCTTAATCGAGCACATCTCGCGCAAACAACTTATCCTTCCCGCGATGGACACCGTCACCGGCGGCTCCATGCGCCTACTCGAAGGCTCCCGGCCGCTCATTCACACCGCCTTCGTGGCCGCCGTCAAGAACGCCATCGCCAGCGGTGATCTCCGCTCTGACACCGACCCCATCGACTTCGTGCGTGCGCTCGTGGGCGTCTTCCACACCACGGCTCTCCCCGGCTGGGAGCCCAGCGCCCGCCGCCTCGTTGACATCCTGATCACAGGCTCGCGCACAATGCCCAAGCATCCGTCCCGTCCGTCACGCAACCGGTAAAAATAGCGATGGGCCGGATCTATTCCTTCCGGCGGCGAATGTGTCGCGCCACTGGCGTGAGGGGCGCCGCGTTTTTTTCCGCTCGTAGCGAATGGCCGCTTCGGCTGGTATGGCAGAGTTTTTTCACCCGAAAATCTCGCCCGCTCCACTCTCCCGCCGATGCTGGCAAACGCAAGCCACTCCTGCATTCAGCGTAGGCCTGGCAGATTCCTTGACTTCGATTCGTCAAGGTATTACTTTCTGACTACCCGTAATCGAGGGCGCAAGCAATGGCTGCCACTAGTCTTAAACTTCCGGAAGCGCTGAAGCGCCGGATCGAGCGACTTGCCGGCGCGGCCAATAAGACTCCGCATGCTTTCATGGTTGAGGTGTTGAGCCAGGAAGCGGACCGTGCCGAGCTTCGCGAACGGTTTGCGGCAGACGCGGCGGTCTCAGGAAAGGAAACGATGGAGAGCGGCAAAGCCATTCCGCTCGGGGCCGCTTTCGATTATCTCGAGGCTCGGGTGGCAGGGAAGTCTGCTCGACGTCCACGAGAGCGAGCATGGCGCGCGTCGAAGTAACGACTCGTGCGCTCGCCGATCTCGAACGGCTTTTCGATTTTCCCGCAGAACATAATCCCAAGCTCGCGCGTGAGCGGATGGTCAGCGTTAGGCGAGCCCTCGAATTGCTGGCAGACCATCCGTTGCTGGGCCGCGAAGCGGAGGACGGGCGACGGGAGTTGATTCTGTCTCGCGTCAAGTTCGGCTACGTGGCTAAGTATCGTTGGGTGCCGTCGGATGACGTCGTGCTGATACTGGCAGTTCGCCATCAGCTGGAAGCGGGCTACAAAGAGGAGTAGGGCGGTCGCTGACATGCTCTCGCCTGCGGCGGAAGATAATTTCGACCTGTCACGGGCCCGTCATTCATACGCGCTCAGGAAAGGTCCTCGCGTACGACATATACGACCTCGCCCTCGTTGGCGCCTGACTCTGACGCCTGTGGCTTCGTTGCCGACCAAAGGGGGGCGTTCCAAGTGCTCGCATTTGCTGACATTGGCTGACATTGGCTGGCGTTGGCAGGTATGACGATGTTTTTCACACAATAATCGCACGCAGCGCTCAGGCGACTTCATAACACTCTGATTGCAAGAGATTTTCGGCTCTGACCCGAAGCGGTCAGCCGTGAAAGTCCGCTCCCAGATAGAAATCTGCGTGCACGCCTTAAAATCCCGAGTTCCGGCGTTTGGAGGGGGTCTACTGCGAGCGTTGGCCATTTAAATAAGCTTTCAACTCCTGCCGAGCAAGGCGACGCTTCGCGGCTTGACCGACGAAAACCGCGGCCATGGCAGGCAATATGCTTACAGCACTAATCGATGCGTGCGCGAAGTGGTCCGTAGCGAGGGCAGCAATCTGGGCGAGAAACGCCGCCCCCACGAGCGTGTATGCCACGTAGTTATGACCAGTTGCACGCTGCCGTAGCTCAGCAATGCGCTTTGAGCGCTGCATTGCAATTGCAGCATCAAGAGCGGTAGGAGAATTGATCGCATTTTCGTCGGAGTGGGAAGGCTGGCGTCGAGAAAAGAACGACGTCACGATGGCAGCCAAGCAGAATAGACATGCAATCAAGACAAAAAGTGGAGCAGTCATTATAGATCCGCCTCTCTCGAACATGGCATGTTCGGCCGTATGGTAACGCAGGTCTCACTGGTCCGCTAACGGCAGTTCAACTCCCCCGAGTCACTGGCCGGTTTTGGCCGATAGCACGCCCCCGCAGAAAACTCTAACGCTTGGCGTAGTACTTGACTCCCGGCAAACTGTCGAAGTCCGAATCCTGCGTCCACAGCGTCGCGCGATGACGCTGCGCGGTCGCGAGCATTACGCTGTCCGCCATCGCTATCCCGTGCAGGATCGAAAGCCGCGCGGCTTCTATGGCCGTCGCCCGGTCGAGATCTACGACGCTCCCTTGTTCCATAACGGCGACGGCTCGCAACGCGTCGTCCTCACTGCGCTGCAGGGTAACCCGCTTGAACACCTCAAACAATGACAAGGACGGGACGAGAAGTGACCGCGTCGATTCGATTGGCTTTGCGAATGCTGAAGCGTTAGGCCCGTCGGAGAAGTACTCTAACCAAGCTGAGGAATCGACGACGTTCATACCCGATCAGATTCCCTCGGGACGTCGGTGTCAATTCCCTTGAGTGATCCGCGCGCAGATTTGGTCGGTCGCACCGGTACCAATTCGATCCGCCCTCGATACTCAATGGCATGCAGCTTCTCGCCTGGCTTGATCCCGAGCGCTTCACGAATCTTCGACGGAATGACGATCTGGTACTTTGAGGATACGGTTATGGTACTCATACAAATCTCCGATCGATCAAGATTACGTAAGACGATCTGTCCAGACTAGCATGCCTCGCATTCGGTGTCAGTACGATTGCATCGGCAGTGATGTGGAAAGCCGCCTTTCTGGAGGGCGTTCCTCCTTTTCCACTGACCGCAGCTGGGCCCGATCAGAGACTTATTGTTGCCGGGGTTTCACGCACCGATTCATCGTCCGGGGAGTGCGCATAAGTAGTAGGCACCGTGCGGTCCTGGTGTGACGATGCGGCACATCAAAAAAGCTGATCAGCGAAGCGCGAGTAGGAGCTGCGTCGGAAGATGCTGATGATGCGTGATGGTATTAATCGAGGACCGTTCGCTCTCTCGACGCTATCGAATCGGTGTTCGTCCCCAATGGTCGCATTGGCTGGCGTTGGCTCATATGGCACCGTTTTTCACACAAAAATCGCACGCGGCTCCGGTCGCGCTTACAACGTCATGATCCCAAAATGCTGGTGCGCACCAGCGGTATTTTCGATTCCCATCGCCCGCTCCATTCTCCAGCCGTCGCTGGCCAACGCCAGCCAAGATTGCGTTTGTCCCAATGGGGCACCCAAGCATGCCTATGGTCCCCTCGATGAGCTGAGGCATCGCGCGCAGGAGTTCGCTAACATGATGTTGTGCGATGCCAGCGTGTACCGAAAGGAGGGGACCTGAACATGCCAAGCAACATTCCGACACCGGTCATCGATCTCAAGGCCTTTGTGCCTGCCGAGGACTTTGCTCTGTCACGACAGTTCTACGCAGAACTGGGCTTCCATACTCAATGGGCAGAGGGTAACGCTGCCGAACTTCGACTTGGCTCCTTCGGCTTCATACTCCAGAACTTCTACGTCGAGCAGCATGCGGGCAATTTCATGATGCACCTCATGGTCGAGAACAGCGACGTTTGGTGGCAGCACATCGAGACGGTGGGATTCCGAGAAAAGTATCCCGGCATCGTGATCAAACCGCCGACGCTGCAGCCGTGGGGGCTGCGCGTGTTGTACCTCAGCGACCCAAGCGGTGTGCTTTGGCACATCGCAGACCGGCGCTCGTAGGTGCCAGTCCGTGCCAGCGTCAAAGAAGTCCTCAGCCGAAACGCTACGACTCCGCATTGTCGTCGTTGATCCCCCGCAGAACATCCTATGGGCGCTCCAGCTAGGCCGAGAAGACATTGTCGAACCCACCACCAACGCTAAGAATCGTATCTGCTTCGAATTTGCAGTCGAAGTAATCGAGGATTCTTCGCCGCCCGGCTTCCGACTACGCGGTCCAGTGGTTCAGGGCCGTCCTGGTGAGCGCTTCGTCTATTTGCGAATGGGTGCCTACGCAGGGCAAGTAGGCGCCCCCGCGGGCTGGCGCGCCAAGATTGGACTCGAAGGCATTACCCGTGAGCTACTGCTGGAGTTGAAGGCAAAACGTTCTGGCGTATTGGAAGTGCAGTTCGTGGGCACTGGGCGAAACGGCGGTGCGGCCTGCGCCACAGTGCCATTGCTGGGCAAGGGCTGGCATGTCGCATAAGGCGGCCCTATGTTGACACGCCTGGGACGTCCCTTCCCAGCTTCGGCCAAGTGATCCAGCTGCCGAAAAGCAGTTGTGGCGCAACCGACATCGGGTCGAGAGGAGTCTCCGCCGGACGATTGGTTCGATACCAATGAGGCCACCGACTTTGGAATGGCACGCAGGCTCCGATCCGCTCTTGTCATCGGGACCGCTCGCTTGCAGTGGGACCGGCCGGAATCAAGATTGGGTAGAGCGGTGACAATGTGGTAACACGGCTTAAGCATTCGGTGGCGCTGCCCTCTCAGTCCAGATAGTCAACTGGTGTTGGCGCTACGGTAAAGCCACGCCCGCAGCGGCTCGGACCTGCACGGGACTGAGTTCCTCAAAGAAGCCGGCGTAAAAGTTGCCGGCATTGTTGACGAGAACGTCAATCCGGCCGAACTTGGCAATGGAGGCTGCGACTGCGTCCTGAGCGTAAGCGGTGCCTGAGCGGCGTGGTTGATTAGTGCGGGAGGCCGTGCAGGTCGGATCGAAGCGGGTTGTCCGCGAAGAGTTGCTTCCAGAGACGTGGCGTGAGTTCGGGGACCCGGGAAGCGGGGT
>Ga0302319_10013988_pt1 | contig 15005 bp, 3 predicted proteins | sample Bog_T0_2_FD_203319 | JGI IMG/M metagenome (GOLD analysis project Ga0302319, IMG submission 203319) | Peat permafrost microbial communities from Stordalen Mire near Abisko, Sweden - Bog_T0_2 | ecosystem: Environmental > Terrestrial > Soil > Wetlands > Peat | place: Sweden: Abisko, Stordalen Mire... | reverse complement strand
ACTTCCCGTTGATGCGGGGCGATTTCGAGGCTCTGGCGCAGCATGTTTTCGGCGGCCTCATCCTGGTTGGCGGTTTCGAGCGCGCGGGCGCTCTGGTTGAGCGCGGTGGTTTTGTGGCTGAGGGCGGCACCGGTGATGGGGGCGAGGCGGGCCACGACGGCGGACCATTGCACGACGGCGAGCGTCACCATGCCGAGGCGTTCGTAAACCCGGCCGAGGTTGATGTAGGCGGGCATGAACTCGGGGTTGAGGAGCACGGCGCGTTCGAGGCAGGCCCGGGCCGGGGCCAGTTTGCCGGCATCCGCGAGCGTCACTGAGTAATTGAAGAGGATGGCGTAGAGCAGGGGGTTGTCTTGATTGTGCTCAATCCAGGTGGCGTAGAGCGTATCCACGGAATTCAACTGGCCGCTTTGCTTCAAGGTTTCGGCGGTGCGAATGAGCTCGGCGACGCTGAAGTTGCGCGCCATGGATTGGATGAGGGCCGAGGACAGGACGTCGTTGGTCATATTGGTCAAGGTTCAAAAATCATTTTGCCGCGTCAAGCCATGCCGTCGATCACGGACTGGCTGTTGGGCATGACCGCCAACTGGTCGGTCGTGAAGGCCCCGAGCTGGGTGGCGCTCAAGGATTGCAACACGGTGGTGGTCAAATACCCGACGGTGGTGAGCGGGATGGCGGCGATGGCGGTGGTGGTGATCTGGCTGAGCTGATTTGGCAGCAGGTCGTTCAGGCGGTTTTGGGCGAGATCCCCGAGTTGCGAGCCGGCCAGCGCGCCAATTTGCGCGGCGGTCAAGGCGTTCAGCGAGGTGGTCGAAAGTCCGTTCCATTCGGTGATCGTGAAATCGGCCACCTGGGTGGGGTTGAGGGAGGCGATCTGGGTGGGGGTCAGGGCGTTGAGTTGATCCAGGGTCAGGGAGCGGATTTGCAGCCGGTTCAGGCCGGCCAACTGGGAGGTGGTCAAGGCGGTGAGGTCGGTGGTGGACAGGCTGGAGGTTTCGGTGGTGGTGAGCGCCTGGATTTGTTCCGACCTCAGGCCGGCCAGTTGGGTGGTGGTCAGCAGGCTCATCTGGTCCGGGGTCAAACCGGTGATGCCGGTGGGCGACAGGGCTCCCATTTGCGCCGCCGACAGGGACTGGAATTGCGTGGTGGTCAGGGCCGCCACCTGGGTGGGGGTCAGGCCGTAAAATTCGTCGGAGGTCAACAGCCCGATCTGGGTGGGGGTCAAGCCCGCGATTTGATTGGAGGAGAGCCCGGTGATGCCGGTGGCGGACAGGCTGCCGAATTGGGTGTCGGTCAGGGCGGCGAACTGCGTGGTGGTCAGGCTGGAGACGGCGGTGGCGGTCAACGCGGACATTTCGGTGGCGGTCAGCGCCTCCAACTGGGGCAAGGCCATCGCGGCGACCTGGGTTGCTGCCAGGCCGCTGACGCCGGTGGGGGATAACGCGGCCATCTGCGCGGTGGAGAAGGCCGCCAATTGGGGGTTGGAGAGGGTCGCCACCTGGGTATCCATCAGACCGCTGATTTCCGTGGCGGTCAGGAGGGACATTTGCGTGGTGGTCAGGCTGGTAATCTGGGCGGTGGTCAGGGCGGCGATGCCGGTGGCGGACAGGTTGGTGAACTGGGTGGTGGTCAGGGCGCCGATTTCCGTGGTGGAGAGGCTGGAAAGTGCCGTGGTGGACAACGCGGCTATTTCGGTGGCCCCCAGCGCGGCCAACTGGGTCATGGACAGGGTTTCAATTTGCGTCGCGGCCAGGCCGGCGATGCCGGTGGTGGAGAGCGCGGCGACCTGGGTGGTGGTCAGGGCGGTGATCAGGGTGGAGGGGAGGGCCGCCACTTGAGTGGACAGCAGGCCGGCGACCTGGGTGGCTTTCAAATTGCCGAGTTGATCGGTGGTCAGCGCCGCGACCTGGTCCGTGGTCAGTGCCCCAATCTGGCTGCTGGTCACGGCGGCCAACTGCCGGGTGGTTAACTCGGCAAACTCGGTGGTGGTCAGGCCGGTCACCGCCGTGGTGGTCAGGGCGGCAATTTGGGTGGTAGTGAAGGCCCCGATTTGGTCCGCCGACAGTCCCGCCACCTGGGTGGAGGTCAAGCCCGCCACATTGGCACCCCGCAGCGCCGCCAGTTGCGTGGAACTCATACTGGTCATCTGCGTGGTGGTCAGCGCCGCCAGGCTCGTGGTGGTGAGGCCGTTCAGTTGGGTGGTGGTCAGCGCGGCGACCAGCGTCCCTGCCAATTGTTGCGCCTGGGTGGTGGTCATGCCCGCCAATTCGCCGGCGGTCAACGCGCCAAATTGCGCGGGCGTCAGATTTTCAAACTGAGTTTCACTCAACCCGGCGATCGCCGCAGCAGACAGGCTCGCCACCTGGGTGGTCGTCAACGTCTCCAGTTGCGCCGGGGTCAGGGCGGCCACCTGGGCAGAAGTGAACCCGCCGATCTCGGTGGCGGTCAGGACGGGCATTTGCGCCGGGGTCAGGATTTGGAGCTGGGTGGTGGTCAACGCGGCGATTTGATCCGGAGTGAGGGCCGCGAGTTGTTTGGCGTTCAGGGCCAGCAATTCCGTGGTCGTCAAGCCGTTGATACCCGTGGTGCTCAGCGCCGCCATTTGCGTGGTGGTCAGGGCCGCGAGTTGTGAGGTGGTCAGGAATCCGACGCCATCGCCGCTCAGGCCATGGATTTGGGTGGCGGACAACGCGGCGATTTGCGTGGTGGTGAAGGCGTTCAATTGGGTGGCGGTCAGCAAACCGATTTCGGTGGCGGTAAAGCCCTGGATTTGGGTGGTGGACAACGAGGGAATCTGGGTCACCGCGAGCATGGCGAGCTGGGTGGTGGTCAGGGCCCCCAATTCGGTGGCGGTCAGGGCCGCCAGTTGCGTTTCCGACAACGCGGCGAGTTGGGTGGCGGTGAGGCCGCTGACGGCCGTGGTGGACAGGGCACCGATCTGGGTGGTGGTCAGCACGCCCAACTGGGTGGTGGTCAACGCGGCGGTCTGGACATCAGAAAGTCCGCTCAATTCGGTGGTGGTCACCACGCCCAGTTGATCCGTGGTCAACGTGTTGAGTTGGGTGGTGGTGAGGGCGCCAAACTGGGTGGAAGTCAGGGCGGCGAGTTGCCGGCTGGTGAGGGCCGTCAGGCTGGCGCCGGTCAGGCCGGTGATTCCCGTGGTGCTCAACGTGGCCAGTTGCGTGGTGGTCAGGGCGGCAAGCTGGGTGTCCGCCAGCAGGCCGGCTTCGGTGCTGGTCAAGGCTCCCATGTCGGTGGCGGTGAGCCCCGCGATTTGGGTCGGGGTCAGCGCGGCGAGCTGGGTGGCGGTGAGAATCTCAATCCCGGTGGTGGTCAGGCTGGCGAGCTGGGTGGTTGCGAGGTCGCCAATCTGGCTGGGAGTCAGGGCGGCCACCTGGGTGTCGGCCAGATTGCTGACTTGCGTGGTGGTCAACGCGCCCAACTGGGTGTCGGTGAGGGCCGCCATCTCCGTGGTGGTGAAGCCGCCCACCCCGATCACGGACAATGCGGCGAGCTGGCCGGCGGAAAGGGCGGAGAGTTGATCCGGCGTGAGCGACGCCACCTGGGTGTCCACCAGGCCGCTGATCTGGGCGGAGGTGAGGGTGGCGAGCTGGGTGGGTTGGAGCGCTTCAATCTGGGTTTGGGTCAGCGTTCCGAACTGCGTTGATGACATGGCGGTAAGCTGATAAGTGGTCAGCGCCGCCATCTCGTCCGGGGTCAATCCGCCAATGCCGGTCGTGGACAAGGCGCCGACCTGCGCCGGCGTCATCGCGTCCAACAACGTTGTGCTTAACGCCGCCACTTGCGTGTCCATCAATCCGCCCACCCCGGCCGTGGTGAGGGCGGCGAGTTGGGTCGTGGCCAGGGCGGCGATTTGCGACGTCAGCAGGCCGTTGACCGCCGTGGCGTCCAGGGCGGCGAACTGGCCCGCAGACAGTGCGGCGATTTGCGTCAAAGCCAGGGCTGCGGCCTGCGTGCCGGTCAGGCCGCCGATCCCGGTGGTCGTGAGCGCGGCCATCTGGGCGGTGCCCAGCGCGGCCAGTTGCGTGGTGGAGAACGCGCCGAGCTGGGCGGCCGTCATGGCGGCGAGCTGGCTGGTGGTCAGCGCCGCCGATTCGGTCGTGGTCAACCCGCCGATCGCGGTGGTGGACAGCGCGGGCAGCTGGGTGGCGGTGAATGCCGTCAGTTGTTCGGTGGTCAACGTCGAGATTTGGGTGGCGGTCAATCCAGCCAATTCGGCGGGGGTCAACCACTGGATCTGCGTGGTGGATAGCGCGCCCAGCTGGCTGGCCGTGAGATCGCCCGCCTGGGTCGGAGTCAAGCGGGTGATTTGTTGCGTGGTCAGACTGCTGATTTCGGTGGTGGTCAACGCCGCGACCTGGCTGTCGCTCAAGCTGGCAATCGCGGTGGTGGTCAGGGCCGTGAACTGGGTTGTCGTCAACGCGCCAAGCTGGTCCGCCGTCAACCCGCTGATGGCCGTGGTGGACAGGGCCGCGATCTGGCTGGCCGAAAGGACGGCCAATTGGGTCAAGGCCAGCGCCGCCGCCTGGGTGTCCACCAGTCCGCTGATCTCGGTGGCCGAAAGCGTGGGGAGTTGCGTGGTGCTCAACGCGGATACTTGATCCGTGGTTAGCGCGGCGATTTGGGAGGACGTCAACGCGGTCAACTGGGCGGTGGTCAACGCCCGCAGTTCGGTGGTGGTCAAACCGCTGATTGCCTGGGAGGTCAGCGCTGGCATCTGGCTGGTGGCCAGGGCGGCCAGTTGCGTCGGGGCCAATCCGGCCGCCTCGGTGCTGGTCAACCCCTGAACCTGCGTGGTGGTCAACGCGGTTATTTGCGCGGTGGTCAACGCGGCCAGTTGGGTATCGGCCAGAGCCGCGATGACGGTGCTGGTCAACCCCTGAACTTGCGTGGTGCTCAATTCGGCCATCTGGGTTGCGGACAGATTGGCTGCCTGCGTCGTGGTGATCGCCCCAAGTTGGGTTGAAGTCAGCACTTCGAATTGGGTGTCGGCCAGAGTGGCCATCTGGTCGCCGGTCAGCCCGGCCATCTGGCCGGGGGTCAGCGCGCCCATCTGCGCGGTGGAGAAGGCGGCCAATTGCGTGGCCGCGAGGGTGCCGATTCCGGTGCTGGTCAAGCCCCCGACTTGAGCCAGGGAGAGGGCCGCCAACTGGGTCAGCGCGAGCGCATCCACCGCCGTGGTGGTGAGCGCCCCCAGCCCGGTGCTGGTCAATCCTGAAAGCTGCGTCGTGGTCAACGCCATGACCTGGGTATCGGCCAGACCGCTGATCGCCGACGTCGTCAGTGCCCGCAGTTGGGTGGCGGTCAGCGCGTGCAGTTGGGTGGTCGTCAGGCCGCCAACTTCGTTGCCAGTCAGGCCGTTGATCTGCGTGGTGGTCAACCCCGCCATTTGGGTCGTGGCCAGGGCCGCCAACTGGGTGCCGTTCAAAGCCCCGATGCCGGTGCTGGTCAGCCCTTGAACCTGCGTGGTGGTCAATGCCGAGAGTTGGGCCGCCGATAATTGGCCCACTTGGGCGAGGGTGAGGGCACCCAGCTCTTTTGCAGTGAGCGCGGCCAGTTGGGTTCCGCTCAACGTGGCGATTTGGTCGCCGCTCAGGCCGGTGATTTGGGCGTTGGTCAGGGCGGCGATTTGGGTGGTGGCCAGCGCGGCAAATTGCGTCAGCGACAGCACCCCGATATCAGCGCTCGTCAATCCCGAAATCTGCGTCGTCGTCAGGGTCACCAGTTTGTCCGTGGTCAGGGCGGCGACGGCCGTGGTGGTGAGCGCCCCCAGCTCCGTGCTGGTCAAGCCTTTGAGTTGAGTGGTGGTCAGCGCCGCCAGTTGCGTGTCCGCCAGACTGCTGATGGCGGTGGCGGCCAGGGCTCCGAGTTGAGTGGAGGTCAGCACGGCCAGTTGGGTGGTGGTCAGGCCGCTGATTTCAGCGCCGGTCAACCCGCTCATTTGGGTCGGGCTCATCACCGCCAGTTGCGTGGCGGCCAGCGCCGCCATCTGGGTGTCGGCCAAAACCCCGATTTCGGTGCTGGTCAACCCTCTGATCTGGGTGGTGGTCAACGCCGTCAGTTGCGCCGCCGAGAGTTGCCCGACCTGGGTGGTGGTGAGTGCCCCCAATTCCGTCGCGGTCAGCGCGGCCAGTTGGGTTCCGCTCAGCGCGGCGATTTGGTCTCCGCTCAGGCCGGTGATTTGGGTGGCGGCCAGGGCGGCGATTTGGGTGGTGGTCAGGGTGCCCAACTGCTCCAAGGTCAGCATGCCGATGCTGGCGTTGGTCAACCCCTTAATCTGGGTGGTGGTCAGCACCGCCAGTTGACTCGTCGTCAAAGCGATCACCGCCGTGGTCGCGAGGGCTCCCATAGCCGCGCCGGTCAAGCCTTTGATCTGGGTGGTGGTCAGGGCCGCCGCCTGGGTGTCGGCCAGGCCGCTGATGGCGGTCGCGGTCAGCGCCCGGATTTGTGTGGAGGTTAGCACTGCCAGTTGGGCCGGGGTCAGTTCGCTGACTTCCGTGCTGGTTAACCCCCCAAGTTGAGTCGGGTTTAGCACCGCCAATTGCGTGGCCGCGAGTGCCGCCATCTGGGTGCCCGCCAAAACCCCGATTCCCGTGCTAGTCAATCCCTGAATCTGGGTGGTTGTCAGGGCCGATAGTTGCGCCTCGGACAATTGGCCCACCTGGGTGACGGTGAGTTCGCCGACTTCCGTCAAGGTGAGCGCCGCCAGTTGCGTGCCGGTGAGGGACGCGATTTGGTTCGCGGTAAGGACTGATACTTGCGTGACGTTCAGGGCCGCGATCTGGGTGGTGGCCAGGGTCGCAAATTGTGTCTGCGCGAGGGCCGCGATCCCGGTGCCGAGTCCGCGGACCTGGGTCGTGGTGAGGGCGGCCAGTTGGGTGGGGGTCAAGGCGCCCACCTCCGTGCTGGTGAACGCCCCCAATTCCGTCGCGGTCAGGCCGGCCAGTTGCGTAGTGGTCAGGCTGACGGTCTGGTCGGCGCTCAAGCCGGGAATTTGCGCGGTCGTGAGGGCGGCCAGTTGGGTGGCGGTCAAGATGGCGAGCTGGGTGTCGGTCAAATCACCGATTCCCGTGGTGGTCAATCCCCGGATCTGGGTGCTCGACATCACCGCGAGTTGCGTGGTGGCCAGCGCCGCGACCTGGGTGTCCGCCAACGCCCCGATGGCCGTGCTGGTCAAGCCCCGGAACTGCGTGGTGGTGAGCGCCAGCAACTGCGCCACCGAGAGCTCTCCCATCTGCGTGGCGGTCAAAGCGCCCAATTCCGTCGATGTCAGCGCGGCCAGTTGCGTGGCGGCCAGATTGGCGAGTTGGTCGCCGGTCAAGCCGCTGATTCCCGAGGCGCTCAAGACCGCGATTTGGGTGGTGGCCAGGGACGACATTTGGGTCAGCGTGAGGGCTCCCATCCCCGTGCCCGTGAATCCGCGCATCTGCGTGGTGGTCAGCGTGGCCAGTTCGGTCGTGGTCAAGGCGGCCGTCGCGGTGGTGGAGAGCGCCCCGAGTGCCGTGCTGGTCAAGCCTTTGATCTGCGTGGTGGTCAGCGCCGCCGCCTGGGTGTCGGCCAGGCCGCTGATGGCGGTCGCGGTCAGCACGCCGAGCTGGGTGGAAGTCAGCGCCGCCAGTTGGTCCGGCGTCAGCTCGCTGATTTCCGTGCTGGTCAAGCCCTTGATCTGCGTGGTGGTCAGGGCCGCCACCTGGGTGTCGGCCAGGGCCGTCACCTGGGTGGTCGTCAACACCGCGATCCCCGCGCCCTTCAGCCCCTGAATCTGGGTGGTGTTCAAGGCGGACAGTTGGTCCGCCGAGAGCAGCCCCACTTCGGTCGTGGTGAGCGAGCCCAATTCCGTGGTGGTCAGCGCGGCCAGTTGCGTGCCGGTCAACGCCGCGATTTGGTCGGCCGTCAGGACCGTCATTTGGGTGGCGTTCAGCGCCGCGATTTGGGTGGTGGCTAGAGCTGTGAACTGCGTCAGCGAGAGGGCGGCGACCCCGGTGCCGGTAAATCCACGAAGCTGGGTCGTCGTGAGGGTGGCCAGTTCCGCCGTGCTCAAGTCATCCACGCCCGTGGTGGTGAACGCGCCCAGTTCGGCCGGGGTCAAGGCGGCCAGTTGCGTGCTGGTCAGGCTGGCAATCTGGTCGTCGCTTAAGCCTGGAATTTGCGCCGCAGTGAAGGCGGCCAGTTGCGTGGCAACCAAGGCGGCCAGTTGCGTGGTGCTCAAATCACCGATTTCCGTGGTGGTCAACCCCTGGATCTGCGCGCTCGACATCACGGCGAGTTGCGTGGCGGCCAGCGCCTCGACCTGGGTGTCCGCCAGCGCCCCGATGGCCGTGCTGGTCAACCCCCGGAACTGCGTGGTGGTCAGCGCCTGCAACTGCGCCACCGCGAGTTCCCCCACCTGGGTGGTGGTCAGGGCGGCCAGTTGCGAGGAAGTCAGGGCGGCCAGTTGCGTGTCCGCCAGATTGGCGATCTGATCACCGCTCAAGCCGGTCATGCCCGAGGTGCTCACGGCCGCGATTTGAGTGGTGGCCAGGGAGGACATCTGGGTGAGCGTGAGGGCTCCAATTCCCGTGCTCATGAATCCGTGAATCTGCGTCGTGGTCAGCGTGGCCAGTTCGGTCGTGGTCAAGGCGGCCACGGCGGTGATGGTGAGCGCGCGCAATTCCGTGGTGGTCACCCCCTTGATTTGGGAGGTGGTCAGCGCCGCCACCTGCGTGTCCGCCAGACCAAGGACGGCGGTCGTCGCTAGCGCACCGAGTTGGGTGGAAGTCAGGGCCGCGAGTTGATCCGGCGTCAGTTCGCTGATCTCGGTGCTGGTGAGCCCCTGGATTTGGGTGGGGGTGAGCACCGCCACCTGCATGGTGGTCAGCGCGGTCAGTTGGGTGTTGGACAACACCCCGATACTCGTGCTGGTCAGCCCCTGAATCTGCGTGGTGCTCAACGCGGCGAGTTGGTCCGGCGAGAGCTGAGCCACTTCGGTCGTGGTGAGGGTGGCCAGTTCCGCCGGGGTTAGGGCGGCCAGTTGCGTGCCGGTCAGCGCGGCGGCCTGGTCGCCGCTCAGGCCGGCCATTTCCGTGGCGGTCAGCGCGGCGAGCTGGGTGGTGGCCAGCGCGGCAAACTGTGTCAGCGTGAGGGCCGCGATCCCCGTGCTGGTGAAGCCGCGAATCTGGGTGGTCGTCAGCGTGACCAGTTGTTCCGGGGTCAAGGCAGCAATGGCGGCGGTGGCCAGCGCGCCCATTTCCGTGCGGGTCAATCCCTGAAGCTGGGTGGTGGTCAAGGCCGCCGCCTCGGTATCGGCCAGGCCACCGATGGCCGCCGCCGTCAGCGCGCCGAGCTGGGTCGTGGTGAGCGCGGCCAGTTGGTCCGGGGCCAGATTGTTGAGTTCCGTGGCGGTCAACCCCTGGATTTGGGTGTTGGTTAACACGGCCATTTCCGTGGTGTCCAGGGCCGCCAACTGGGTGTTCGCCAGGGCGGCCACGCCGGCGCTGGAAAGACCCTGGATTTGCGTGGTGGTCAATGCGGCCAGTTGATTCGGCAGGAGTTGTCCGGCTTGCGTTGCCGTCAGCGCGCCCAATTCCGTCGTCGTCAGCGCGGCCAGTTGCGTATCCGCGAGATTGATGATCTGGTCGCCGCTCAGACCGGGCACTTGCGTCGTGGTCAAGTTGGCAATTTGCGTGATGGTCAAGTTGGCCAGCTGCGTCAGAGTCAGCGCGCCCACGCCTGAGCTGGTCAGCCCCTGGATTTGCGTGGTGGTCAACGCGGCCAGTTCCGCCGTCGTCAAGGCCGCCACCGCCGTCGTGGTGAGCGCCCCCATTCCGGTGCTGGTCAGTCCCTGAACCTGCGTCGTGGCGAGGCCCGCAAGCTGGGTGTCGGCCAGGCCGCTGAGCGCCACGCCAAGCGCGCCGAGCTGGGTGGTGGTCAGCGCCGCAAGCTGGTCCGGGGTCAGCGCCCCAACCTCGGTGCTGGTGAGTCCCTGCATCTGCGTGGCCGTCAGCACAGCCACTTGCGCGGTGGTCAGCGCCACGACCTGGGATGCCAGCAAGGCTCCCATGCCGGTGCTGGTCAGCCCCTGGATTTGCGTGGTGGTCAAGGCGGCGAGTTGGGCTGCGGAAAACTGTTGTATTTGAGTCGTCGTCAACCCGCCCAGTTCCGTGGTCGTCAAGGCCAAGAGTTGCGTGGCGGCGAGCGCGCCGATTTGCGAGCCGCTCAAGCCCGGCACTTGCGTGATGGTCAAGGCCGCGATTTGGGTGGTGGCCAGACTCCCCAACTGCGTGAGCGCCAGCGCGCCGATGCCGGTGCTGGTCAGGCCCTGGATTTGCGTGGCAGTCAACGCGGTCAATTCCGTGAGCGTCAGGGCCTGGGCTGCCGTCGCGGTCAGGCCCGCCAACTGGGTGCTGGTCAGACTTTGAATGGCCGTGGTCGTCAGGCTCGCATTCTGAACCGCGGTCAGGCCAACCAGGGCCGTCGAGGTCACCGCCGCGACCTGAGTGCCGTTGAGCGCGGCCAGTTGGGTGGCCGCCAGGGCGGCGATGCCCGTGCTGGTAAACCCCGCCATTTGCGTGGTCGTCAGCGCCGCCATCTGCGAAACGGTGAGCGCCACCACCTGCGCGGTGGACAAGACGCCGATGCCCGCGCTGCTCAGCCCCTGGATTTGGCCGGGGGTCAACGCCGCCAGTTGCGCGGCGGAGAATTGTGCCACCTGCGTCGTGGTGACGGTGCCCAGTTCCGTGGCCAGGAGCGCGCCCAGTTGCGAGCCGGCCAGCGCGGCGATTTGGTTGCCGCTCAGACCGGGTACCTGGGTGGTGGTGAGGGCGGCGATTTGCGTGGTGGTCAGGGCCGCGAGTTGTGTCAGCGACAGCGACCCGATGCCGGCGCTGGTCAGCCCCTGGATTTGCGAGGGGCTCAGGGCCGCCAGAATCGTGACCGTCAGGGCATCCACAGCCGTGGAGGTCAGCCCTGACAGTTCGGTGCTGTTCAAGTCCTGGATCCGGGTGGTGGTCAACCCCGCCATCTGCACCGCGGTCAACCCTCGGAACGCGGTCGTGGTGATGGCCGCGAGTTGGGTGCCCGTCAACGCCGCCAGTTGGGTGGCGTTCCACTGGCCCATTTCCGTGCTGGTGAGGCCGATGACTTGGGTGGTGGCCAGCGCCACCACTTGGGTGGCGGTCAGCATCGCCAGTTGCGTGGCGGCCAGGGCCCCGAGGCTCGTGCTGGTGAGGCCGTTGATCTGCGTCGTGCCCAGCGCCGCCAATTGACTCGTCGTCAAATACTGCGCCTGCGTCGAGGTGAGTCCGCTGAGCCCCGTGGAGGTGATCAGGGCCAGTTGGGTGGCGGCGAGCGCGCTGATCTGATCGCCGCCGAGTCCGGAGACTTGGGTGGCGGACAGCACCCCGATTTGCGTGGCTCCCAAGGCGGCCAACTGGGTCGTCGTCAAGGTAGCCAGACAGGTGCTGGTGAGGCCCGAGAATTGTGTCGTCGTCAACCCGGCCAGTTCGGTGGTCGTGAGGATGTCCAGTTCCGCGATGGTGAAGGCACTCAGTTGGGTTGCGGTCAGAGCCGCCAGTTGGGTCGCGGCCAGATTGCTGATCACGGTCGAGCCCAGGCTGGAGATGGTCGTGGGGGTGAGGGCGGCGATTTGCGAGGTGGTTAGCGCGGCCAGTTGCGTGGTGGTCATCGCCCGGAAACCGGTCCAGGTCAGCCCCTGGATTTGCGTGGTCGTCAGTGCCGCCAGCGTGGTGGTGGGCAGCGCCCCGACGGCCCAGGAGGTAAGGGCCGCCAGTTGGGTGCCTGCCAGGTTTTGCAGCTGGGTCGCCGTCAGCACGGAGGCCTGGCTGGGGACCAAACAAGTGATCTGGGTGGTGGTCAGCGCGGCGAACTGGGTGGCCACCAGCCCCCCTAGCTGCGTGGTGGACAACTCGCTCACTTCGCCGCCAGTCAGTCCGGCGGCCTGCGTGGAGTTGAGCACGCCCAACTGGGTCGCCGTAAGGGCCGCAAACTGCGTCGTCGTCAACTCCGCCAATTCTGACACCGTCAGCCCTTCAATTTCAGTGGTCGTGAGCTCCTCGATCTGGGTGGCGGTCAGCGTCGCAATCTCGGTGGCGGGGAGTGCCACCTGGTCATGCGCGACCGCGCCCATGGCTTGCGCCGAACTCAGCAGCGCCATTTGCGAGCTGGAAACCACCAGTTGGGAGGCGCTCATGGCGGCCCCCTGGGTGGTCGTCAGGGCCGCCGCCTTCGCAATCGTCAAGGCGGCGTTCTGGGTGCTGGTGATGGCGTCGATTTGGGCCGACAACAGGGCGGCAAAATCCGTTGCCGCCAGACTTTTGATCGCGGTTTCCGACAGCGCGTCAAACTGGGTTGAGCTGTTCGACGACAAGTCGGTGGTCGAGGAACCCAGCGGCGACCAAAATGGGTCGTTTATTGTCATTTACATCAAAATCCAGTCCAACAACTCAAGGCCAGACAGGTGGTGCTTAGCCGCCTGTTGATTCATCCGAAAAAACGCCGTGAGGGCGAAAAACGCCGGATGGGGACACGCGGCCTGCAGGATTTTCATGAAAATCAATGCAGGCCCGGTGCCCTCACTAGTGCTTTTTTCAACAGGTGTTAGCCAAACCATATCATTCCAGCCAACCCACCGCAATCCACCGACGTCCCGGCAGCGGACAGGGGCACACCCGCATGCGGTTTGAGCGAACCCACAGCTTCGACGCAATTTTGATACCAACCAAGACTAGTTAATACCAAACCGGAGCCAAAGACCAGTTTTTCGGGGTAAACGGGCGAGATTGAGGCATGCCCGGCATTTGACATAAACATTCCCCAATACTCCCGGCAAATCTTTCCCCTTACATAGGGAGAAACTTGCCTGTGGTTGGTAGCTAAATAATTGACTTTCCCCGCCCGCCACTTCAATGCTTAACCATGAATCCCCTGGCCCGCCGCGATTTTATTAAAAAAACCGCCCTTGCCGCCGGAACCGGTCTGACGGCACCGCTGTGGTTGTCCCGCGCGCTGGCAGCTGGAGCATCGCCGACGGCGGCCGTGCCCGCAACGGATTCAAAACCCGCGATGCTGCTGGACATGGTGCATAATAATCCCGGTGAGGCACCCTTTGTGACGCACTACAACGATCCCCTCTTTCTCAAGCAACTGGGGTATCAGGGCAAAGTCTATGAGCTGTTTGAGGGTGCCCAGTTTGGCATTGATTGGTCGGCCGTCGATGCGGATATTTTCGCTTCCGGCTCGCCCGAACGCGCCTGGGTGGACCAAAAAGCGGCGGACTTGGACCAGCTCTACACGGCGGCGAAACAGGCCGGCCTGGCAGTCTATTGTCACACGGACATGCTCGTTTTCCCCAAGCGATTGGTGGAAAAATTCAAACTCACCCACTTTAAACAACTTTCCGATCCGCAGACCCAAAAATTTCTTCGGGCCGCGATTCAACAAATGTTCCGCCGCTTTCCGCAGGTGGACGGTCTGGTGGTGCGGATTGGCGAAACCTACCTGCAAGGCGCGCCTTATCACACCGGCGGCATCGCCGATAAAACCAGCCCGGAAAAAACCATCATCCCGCTGCTGAACCTGTTGCGGGAGGAAGTCTGCGAGCAGCTCCACAAGCAGGTGCTGTTTCGCGCCTGGCTCAGTTTTGACACGTCCCTCCCGGCCTATCAAGCCGTGAGCAATGGCGTCGAACCGCACCCGAATCTCCTGATCTCCATCAAGCATTGCGAAGGAGACTTCCACCGCGGCAACCCGTTCAGCGCGGTCCTGGGCGTGGGGCGGCACCGGCAGGTGGTCGAAGTCCAATGCCAGCGCGAATACGAGGGCAAAGGCGCCTACCCCAATTACATCGCCCACGGCGTCATCGAAGGCTTTGAAGAGCACCATGGCCGCAGCCTGCGCCAGCTCTGGTCCAATCCCCTTATCGCGGGCATGTTCACCTGGAGCCGGGGCGGCGGCTGGAAGGGGCCGTATATCACCAACGAACTCTGGTGTGATCTGAATGTCTATGTCCTGTCCCATTGGGTGCAGGATGCCCGTCGTTCCGAGGCGGATATTTTTAACGACTACTGCACCCGGGTCCTCCAGCTCGCCAGTGCGGATGCCGCCCGGTTCCGCCAGCTGTGCCTGCTCTCGGCCGACGCGGTATATCGCGGCATTCGCGGCACCCGCAACGAAATTTCACCCTGGTGGACGCGCGATCAATACATGGGCCGCCCGCCGCTGCCCGAACCCCCCGCCGACCAGGCGGATTTCCTCCGGGAAAAAGACGCAGCAGCAACCCTGTGGCAACAGATCATTGACCTGGGTGACGCCATTCATTTCCCGGACCCGGCGGTGCAGGAGTATGTGAAAACCTCCTGCCGCTACGGCCACGCTGTTTACCAGATTTACCGGGATGGCTTCCGGCTGGCCGCCTTGGGTGCCCAGGGCGACCCAGCGCAGATTAAAACCCTGATTGCGGATTACGACCAAACCTGGGGCGAATACCAGAAGCTGAAACGGGAAAATCCCTCCTGCGCAACGCTGTATGTGGACAAGGGGTTTACGCAAAAGCCAGGCAGCGATGGCGTGCCCGGCATGGGTGCCATGGTGGATGAATTGCGAAAAATCTTCGCCGCCAAAGCCCAGCAGCCATAGCGAGCGGGGCCTGCCGGGGAACACGATGGGTTATCCGCGAATTGCGCTATGCCGGAACCATGCAGTTAAAGATTATTTTAACCACGGATGGACACGGATGGACACGGATGAAAAAAACAGGGTTGACGCGAATGGCGCAAATGGCCGCGAATTTTTCGGGAATGACTTCCGTTGATCGCGTGGGCGACTCGGAATGGATGCGGGGCCGACGGTCAGTCGGCGATACAGCACTAGTGTAGTGTCGCTCAAATAACTTTACGTATGACGAAGGGCCAGCCAAAGCTTTCGGATGCGCAAGGCCAGCTTTACGATTACACTCAGCCCGAGCGATCGGGCGCAACTGGAAAAATGGG